>Ga0187782_10001972_pt1 | contig 15072 bp, 10 predicted proteins | sample 0715_SJ02_MP15_2_FD_132454 | JGI IMG/M metagenome (GOLD analysis project Ga0187782, IMG submission 132454) | Tropical peat soil microbial communities from peatlands in Department of Meta, Colombia - 0715_SJ02_MP15_20_MG | ecosystem: Environmental > Terrestrial > Soil > Wetlands > Peat | place...
GTGTTTACGATCGTAGAGAGCCAGGTGTCCATGAGTGTGCCCTGGCACGTGGAGCACCTCGAGCGCCCAATCGTCGCGCAAGCGAATCAATTCGCCGCCCGAAAACGTGACGTCCATTTTTCGCGCTTTGCCGGCGTCCGGCGGGGGATCAGCTTCAAAACCCACATCGTGCCGTTCTCGCAGGAAGTTGTATCGCACACCATAAAGGGTACGAGGGTCTTCAACCAGCGCGCGATCGGCTTCGCCGCAGGAAAGCAACGTGCCGGAAGAGTTTCGCTTGATGGCGTCGTTGCCGCCCTGGTGGTCCATGTCAGAGTGAGTGGTGACGGCCAGCGTCAGCGAAGACGGCTTCAGACCGAGAGAATGCATGTAAGGGAAAATCGCCGCTTCGGGAGTGGACGCGATACCCGTATCCACCAGCAGTACGTGATCGCCCACCAAAAGGTATTGAAAAAGATTGCGGTCGCCGAAGAGCGATTGAATGCGGTATGCGCCGGGATAAAGTTGCATGGGTCACTCCTTTACCCAAACGGGATTGTGCATTGGAAATCAACCCGTGGCTCGCGCCGCAGAACGCCGGCGACGATGTCCTCGTTAAGATCAGCATCGGCCTGGAACCGAACCTTCACTGGCGGTGAGCCTGCGTCACTTGGCGTGCTTCGTCGAGCTTCTTGAATAGAAGTGGATTGGCTTGACGAACCTGCTGGCGGAGCGCCTCGAATTCCAATTCGCCCTGACGCAAATAATCATCAATCTCGGACTGGTGAGCCAGGTAGAAAGTGATTGCGCCGTAAACGTCTTCCAGGCTGATGAGAGGAAAAGAGCGGGCTATGCTTTCCGGCGATGCTCCGCGAAGAAAGGCGTAAACAATGGAATCGAGTGAGATGCGGCTGCCGGTGATCCAGTAGCCGCCGTCGCGCTGTTCTACGTACTGTCTCATAATCCAGGCCTCTAACCTATACTAGCAGACTCCGCGAAAAGCCTCTGCCGCCGCCTCCGTAGTGGCGGCCACGTCGCTGGCACCGTGGGCAGTGGAAACAAATGCAGCCTCGAATTGTGAAGGCGGGAAATAAACGCCGCGATTCAGCAGCGAGCGGAAGACGCGCGCGAACTTGGTGGTGTCCGCGCGCTTGGCGGAGGCGTAGTCCGTCACTGGCTCGCCCGTGAAGAAACAAGTGAACATCGATCCCACGCGATTCACCGTCAGCGCGACGCCGGCCTTCGCGGCCGCGGCAGCCAACCGGGAGGCAAGCTGGCTCGAGGTGGCTTCAAGGCCCTCGTAAGTGCCAGGGCGGCGCAGAACCTCGAGCGTCTTCAGTCCCGCCGCGACCGCCAGGGGATTGCCGGAAAGCGTGCCGGCCTGGTAGACAGGGCCCGCCGGCGCGACCCAATCCATCAGTGAAGCTTTGCCTCCGTAGGCGCCCACCGGCAGGCCGCCGCCGATGATCTTGCCCAGGGTCGTGAGGTCCGGCTGAATCCCGAAGCGTTCCTGCGCTCCTCCATAAGCCACGCGAAATCCCGTCATCACTTCGTCGAAAATGAGGACAGTTCCCTGCCCCGCCGACAGCTTACGAAGCTGCTCGACGAATCCTGCTTGCGGCGGAATGCAGCCGGCGTTTCCGACCACGGGTTCGAGGATGACCGCGGCCAACTGGTTCGCATGAACTCGAAACGCCTCGTCGAGGGCCGCCACGTCGTTGAAGGGCACGGTAACGGTCAGTTCCGCCAAAGCGCGGGGAACACCCGGGCTATCGGGCAAGCCCAGCGTGGCCACGCCCGAACCGGCTTTGACCAGCAAGCTATCGCCGTGACCGTGGTAGCAACCCTCGAACTTGAGAATCTTCTCGCGCCCGGTGGCGGCGCGCGCGACGCGCAGAGCGGCGAGCGTCGCCTCCGTGCCCGAGTTCACCAGGCGCACGCGCTCGATGGAAGGATAGGCTTCGCGAATACGCTCCGCCAGCTCAATCTCCGCCTCAGTGCAAGCGCCAAAGCTCGTTCCCCGCTCGATAACTCGAGCCAACACTTCCACCACTTCCGGGTGGCAGTGGCCAAGTATCAACGGCCCCCAGGACAAGACATAGTCGATGTAACTCCGGCCGTCCACGTCAACGATGGTGGAACCCTTGCCGCTTGAGATAAACACCGGGTCGCCGCCCACGGCGCGGAAGGCGCGAACAGGCGAGTTCACTCCCCCCGGCATCAGGTTCAAGGCCTTTTGAAAAAGTCGCTGCGACTTGGTCGGCATGACATTCTCTCTGCGTGCCGTTCTGAACTTTGCGGCGCCGAAGGCGCCTTGGAGTGCGGTAGCGCCAGCTACCGCCTTTTGGCTTGCACCTCAAGGCGGCAGCTTCGCTGCCGCACTCCAAGGCGCTTTGCGCAGGTCCCACAGTGACGCGGCCAGGCCAAAATGCAACCTGGCCGCCAGCTTCAAGTAGGACTGCGACCCTTCGAGCATATCCTGAACGACCTCCAGGAATCTAGGACTGCGAGCGCCGAACTCGACCGCGCGCGTGGGAACCGGGCCGCCCAGGAATTCGCCATAATAAAATGTGCGGGCGAGCCGCGCACCCAGCGCCAACGACTTGCCGAATTCTTCCTGCACGCGCCCCGGGTAAAGGTCCGGCATACCCTCGAGCAGCGACTGCGCCAGCAGTTCGCCGGAGCGCAGCGCGTAATAAATCCCTTCGCCGGTGATCGGATCCACCAGCCCGCCGGCATCTCCCGCGAGCGCCCACCCCGGACCGGCCAGGCGCAGGCCGCCCCAGGAGTTGACGCTCAGCGCGGGGAGCAAGTGGCTGTAAACTCGAGCGCCCTCGCAGGAGTAGCCGAAGCGGCGCATGAATTCGTGCAGGCGCGCGCGCAAACCCTTCATGCTATCTTCACCCACTTTGCCGCAAATGCCCACGGAGAGGTGCGCGGGACGAGGAAACGCCCAGACGTAGCCCTCAAAATTCTCGAAGAATTGCACGCGCAGCAACTCGTCGTGGCCCGGCACGTAATAGCCGAAGGTGAGCATGAAGTCGTGGGGCCCAAAGTCCTCCGCTAAAAGAGACCGCAGCCGGGTCCGCGCTCCGGCCGCGAGAATGAGATAGTCGGCACGGCAAAGGCTGCCCCTGCCCTGCAATTCCCAGCCGGAGCCCGCTCGCCGCAGCACATTGACCCGGTCTTCTACAACTTCCGCTCCAGCGGACTGAGCGCGGCGAAGCAGCAGCGCATTCAGGTCGGAGCGCGGGTAGATGGCCAAGGGTTGTCGCAGTCGAAACCGTAGCTCGGCGTAGTTGGCAGCCACGAACACAACTTCCCTCACGAACCTGGCTGGCCCAGCGGCCGGCGAGAGGAAAGGATAGCGCACCAGAGCCCTATGGGTCACGCCGCCGCCACAGGGTTTCTCCCAGCCCAGCTTTTCCTCGAACACGGAAACCCTGGCGCCGCCGCGGGCGAGCCCTTCCGCCGCCATCGCTCCGGCCGGGCCGCCTCCGATAATCGCAATGTGGTCAGGTTTCATCGCGGACTAGTAGACAATTTGTCATTTTCCTTTGTTTTCATACACATTCCCGGATTGTTCCTGCGTTATTCTGCCAGGAAGCGCGGCCCCTCACCCCAACTCCCCTCCCCCTCTTCCCCATAGGCGCTAGATTAAGGGTTGCGACGGGTCCCGAAGGGACCCAACATTATTAGCCGCAGGTGAAACCTACGGTCAACGTCATCCCAAAGTATTTTACCCAACCCCGGAGGGGTTGAATTCGACCCCTTCGGGGTCGCTGAGATATTCAACACAAGCCTTCTCGTCCGTAGGTTTCACCTACGGCTAAGGAGCTTCATGCCCTTGGGGCATGCTGGGCAGCCGCAGCGACCGCTTAGAATTCTAGCCTATAGGCGGCGGCTTGTCAAGCGAAAAATGCATCCCCGGACCGATCAACTCAAGCCGGAGGCCGCATGGGTTGGGGAACCGGGTGATCGTCCAGGTTAAGCGCGCAGGGCGGTGATGGGGTGGGTGCGCGTGGCACGGCGGGCGGGAAGGTAGCTGGCGGCCAGCGCGGCGAGAAGGAAGAGCGTTGCGACGCCTGCGAAGGTGGCAGGGTCGGTGGCGCTGACGTGGAAGAGCAGGCTGGTCATCAGGCGCGTCAGGGCAAGGGCTCCAACGAGCCCAAAGCCGATGCCCACGAGTGCTAGGGCCAGGCCTTGTCCGAGCATCATCCGCAGAATATCAGCTTGCTGCGCACCCAAAGCGCGCCGAATGGCAACCTCCTGAGTCCGCTGCGCCGCCGAGTAAGCAATCACTCCATAAATGCCCACCAGCGCCAGCAGCAGCGCCACCGCCGCGAAGGACCCCAGCAGCACCAGCAACAATCGCCGCTGGCCAACATCCGACTCCACCAGATCGTCCATGGTCTCGACGGAGGCAACCGTCTGATCGGGGTCCAAGGACTGCACCTGCGCGCGAACGGCGCCAGTGCGTGAGAGCGGCGCGCCCGCGGCGCGAACGGCAAGCAGCACCCAGGGCACAGGATTTTGAGGTAGGGTTACGTAGACGCTGTCCGGCCAAGCCGAATCATCGAGGCTTTGCCGCGCATTGCCCACGATCCCGACAATAGTGGCCGGCTTGGGGTTGACGCCTCCCACCAGCAGGCGCTGGCCGACCGGGTCAAGACCCGCCGGATACTCCGGCCAAAAATGATGAGCCAGGTTCTCATCGATGACGGCCACTCGCTCCGTGTCTTCCTTGTCCTGTTCGGTGAAATCACGGCCACGCTTAAACGGAATACCCAGGGTGTGAAAGTAGCCGGGCGTGACCGGGAGGATCTTGGCAATGGGGCGTTCGTTGAGTTTCAAGGGCGGCTTCGCGGCGTCCTGCACGGGCGTTCCCGGGTAGCTCGTCATCGGAAGGGAGAGGGCTGCGGTCGCGGCCTCGACGTCCGGCAAGGCGCCGACCCTCCGAACCAACTCTAGAAAGAACGCCGTCTTTTTCAGATCCGTGTCATAGCGCACAGGCGGCAATGAGACTCGGAGGGTGAGGAGATGCGACGGGTTGAAACCGAGATCAACCGCGCGCAAACGAGCGACGCTTTCCATCAGCAATGCCGTGCCGATCAGCAGCACGATGGAGAGGCCGACTTGCCCGGCGGAGAGCACGCTGCGCAAATGGACTCTGCCGAAAACCCCGCGCGAGCTTCCCAGGTTGCCGCCCTCGCCACCGCCTCGCAGAACACCCATAAGATCAGGCCGCGAAGCGCTGAGCGAGGGCGCCAATCCAAACAGAACGCCGGTAGCGACTGAAAGCAGGGCCGCGAACGCGAGCACGGCCCAATCGAGGCCAATCTCGCCAGAGCGAGGCAACTCAAAAGCCGTCAGGCGAGGGATGGCGCGCACACTCCAGGCCGCCAATAGAGCGCCGAGGACTCCTCCCGCGACGGCTAAGACGAGACTCTCGACAAGAAGTTGCCCGATAAGGCGAACACGCGCAGCGCCCAGCGCCGAGCGCACCGCGAATTCCCGCGAGCGCACGGCGGCGTGCGCCAGCAGCAGGCTGGCCAGGTTGCCGCAAGCGATCAGCAGAACAAATCCCACCGCCCCGAAAAGCAGCCAGAGCATGGTACGGACGTTGCGCACCAGGTCATCCTTCATGGGGGTGACCTCTTCCGGCATTTTGGGCTTGGCGTCGAGCATGGCGGGATGCGCCATCGCGTATTGGCGTCGAATCACGGTCATCTCGGCGTTCGCCTCCTCGAAGCTCACGCCCGGCTTAAGACGGCCGAACACGCTCAGGTAGGGGCTCAGCGCCCTGGAGCGGGGAGGGATGAGCGGGTTTTCCTGTGGCGCGGTCACCCAGACATCGACATTGGAGAAGAGAAAATGAAAGTGCGGCGGCAGAATTCCGATGATGGTGTAGGGCGTCGCCGCCAGCGTCGCGGTCTTTCCGACGACTTGCGAATCTCCCCCGAAGCGGCGCTGCCACAGCTCGAAACTGATCATCGCCACGGGCGCGCCACTTGCCGAATCTTCCTGCGGAAGGAAACCGCGGCCCAGTAACGGCTCGACGCCGAGAATATGGAGAAAACTGGCGGAGATGCGGACGCCGGCCAAAACCTCGGGTTCGCCGCCGCCCGCCAAGGTGATGTCCTCTGTGCCGGCGTAAGCTCCCAGATCGGTAAATGAGTGCGCGGCGGCCTTCATCTCGGCAAAGCGCGTGGGCGTGGCGCCGCCCGAGATGTGGACCAGTCGATTGGGTTCCGGGTAGGCGAGCGGCTTCCACAAAACCGCGTGAATGAGCGTGAACATGGCGGTGTTGGCGCCGATCCCGAGCGCCACAATCAGTATGGCGATGGCGGCGAAGGTGGGGTTCTTGCGCAAAGTCCGGAACGCAAACCGCGCATCCTGCCAGATCGTCTCCGGAAGCCTAAGACTTTTCATGAAATCGGCCCTGCCCCGACCTGTTCAGTATACCCGATCAGGGGCGTCTCTTCGCGTGATTTAGGATCGAGGACAAAACGTATAGGGTTTACTCTGCGATTCGGGTCGTGGTAGGCTTTGGACATGAAGAACCACAAGGCGAGAGTCTATGAATACACGGCATTCTTCGAAGCCAACGAGCACGGCGGCTACACGGTGGTGGTGCCGTCCCTACCAGGGTTGGTGACGGAGGGCAAGAATCTGGAACATGCCCGCCGGATGGCTCAAGACGCCGTCCGGTGTTACATTGAAGGCCTAAAGAAGGTCAAAGAGCCTGTACCCATCGAGAGGGAAACTGCCCACCTCCGGGTAGCGGTCACGGTTTGATGGCAAGGCTGCCTCGATTGACAGGCAAAAAACTCCTAAAGTGTCTGCTGTGAGAAGGATTCTATATTCATCACCAGACTGGAAGCCACGTCAATCTGCGCCACCTAAGCAAACCCAACTTGCACGTAGTGATTCCTCAGCATGTCGGGGATCTGGCGCCCAAAACGATCAAGTCCATTCTTGTTCAGACTGAGTTGACCGTCGAAGATCTCCTGCAATCAATCTAAGAACGTTTTCCTGTGAGTTGGGCATTCAACGCAAGGAGACTTCAATGACCAACCGCGCCAGCCTGACGGCGGAGTACATGGCCCTGTTCCGGGCCCTGGAATCGTCGCGGCCACAGGAGACGCGGCTGTTCAATGACCCCTTCGCTGCCGGTTTTCTTTCCTCGCGGCGCAAGTGGCTTTATCGGATGGCGCGCCTCGAAGCGGGGCGCCGGCTTGTCGAAGGGCTCTTAGATCGCTCCGCGCCGGGCGCGAGAGCGGCTGGAATCGCCCGGACCAAGTGGATTGACGACGAGGTCACGCAAGCGCTGAACGTGGCCACCCAGCTTGTCCTGCTGGGAGCGGGCTTCGACACGCGAGCCTTTCGCCTGCCTGCCGCGGCGCGCGCCACCACCTTTGAACTGGATCACCCGGAGACCTCGCTGGCCAAACGCGCGGCGCTCCAGAAGGCCATGGGGGCGCTGCCGGGACGGGTGCGGTTTATTAGTGTCGATTTCAACCGCCAATCCGTGGCGGAAGTCCTCGCTCCCGCGGGCTTCGACCACGCACAGCCGGCCTGTTTCGTTTGGGAAGGCGTCACCAATTACCTGACGGCGGAGGCTATTGATCGCGTAGTGCGCCAGATTCAACAATCGGCCCGCGAGAGCGTTCTGCTGTTCACATATATTCACCGTGGCGTGCTCGAGAACCCGGAACGGTTCTTCGGCGCTCAGAAGATGATCGCCAGAGTCGCGGCGTACGGCGAACCTTGGACGTTTGGTTTCCGTCCCGAGGAACTCGACTCGTATCTTGCAGCGAGGGGATTCCAGTTGACCGCGGACCTGAGCGTGGGCGAGATCTGGCGGCGCGCGGGGCGATCGGGCGCCGGTACCCACGGCTACGAATTCTATCGGCTTGCCTCGGCGCGCGTAGACGTGTGAAGCGGGCCTAGCCGACAATATGTCATTGCTAGCACGCACAAGCTTCGGTTTGTTTTTGCAAACGGGGGTGATCTCTGCGGCGCTTGTGGTCAGAAAGCAGTAGACGGAGGTGCAAAACGCTCCCTTCGAAATTAGCTATGTCTTTATTTTTCAACTACTTCCTCGGTTCGTACCCACAATTCTCGTATAACTACCTTGTTTTCAGTAACTTCTTAGCTTCGTTCCAACAATTGAATTTTCGTGCGTTTGTTTTCAATAAGATAGTGGCTTCGTTCGTAGTGTTTCTTGTTTTTTCCCAATCCTCTTTCCCTCGCTCGCCGGCATCCTCTCGCCTTTCCAACTTCCGATCGACCATCCCGGCACTCCGTGGCGTCATCAGGCTCGATTCGACAACTCACTTAGGCTATCATAGTCCAGCCGCCATGTCAAGCGAAAAATGCATCGTAAAAATGCATCGAATGCGAAAAATGCATCGAACCTCGCTCAGAAGGACAGCTTGGGTCGGTTGTCATACTGACTACCCGGGGAGAGAGAAGAGGGGCATGGGCGCTAGATTAAGCGGCGCGACGGGGTCCCGGAGGGGACCAACATCATTAGCCGTAGGTGAAACCTACGGTGACGGTAACGGTGGCCTCGCAGTATTCAATCCAACCCCGAAGGGGTTGAATTCGACCCCTTCGGGGTCGCTGACACTGAGCGCATGCCTTCTCGTCCGTAGGTTTCACCTACGGCTAATGACCTTCATGCCCTTTGGGCATGTTTGGCGACCCGACCTGCGCTTAATCTAGCGCCTATGGGGAAGAGGGGGGTGAGCTGAGGGGCTGTGGTGAATTCAGTTGCTCGCTCTCCCCGCGAACGCGACTTCCCAATCCGCGGCTTCCTGCTGGCCGGGGAAGCTGACGCGCAGTGTATTCCCTGTCAATTCGTGGCGCGCCGGGATGTCGCGACCAGCTGCGGAGACGTGAACCTGGGCGACCGTGACGCCCGGTGGGATATAGAACCAAACCGTGTAGTCATCACCCCGCACGGTGTCGGAGGTGCCATGCAAGCGGTTCGCAGCGCCGTCCCACGATAAATCCCTGATGGAATAGGCACCCGAGATGTGGCGCGACGTTCCCACGAGTTGCGGCCTGCCCAAGTAGGGATGAACGAAAAGCACGCGCGTATCGTGGGGCTCGAGGGTGACGTCCATTCGTCCTTTGAAAGTCCCCAGGAGTTTCTGTGCCCAAAAATCGAACACGACGTAAGAAGCCCGGGGACTCAGTCCCAACTTATCCGCGAACGCGAGCGGCCGAGTGGTGGTCCAGCTTCGCCAATTCGTCACCGCCGCGACGTCGTAGACGCCGGCGGGCGCGTTCACTTTCAGGTCCAGAATCTCGGGATAGTTGTGGATGTAGTTGTCAGGCGTGGTGTGCTTGAAGATGTCCCACATGGGCATGTCGGTGCCGCGGCTGAAGAGGTCGATGGGCATGATCGGGAGGGTGGGCAAGGTGGCCTTGAGCAGCTTGACGCGCTCTTTCGGCAACTCGGGGAGCAGGCTGCCGAGCGAGTAGACGACGCCGCTCAGCGCGACGTGGCTAAGGACTGTGCGCGCCTCGGCCAGCGTCATGCCCAATCCCCGCAGGGTCTCCTCCCGGCTGCGCGCCGTGTCGGCCACCGACGACGGTCTCCTCTTCTGAGCTTCCGCAACGCTCATGGGCGGCTCAACGTCCATTTCACCCGGCATCGCATAAAGTACCAGGTGATTTAAGAAAGCGTTTGCATTGATCGAGCTGAAAACCGAATACATGCCCAGCCAACTGTTGTAGGGGTCCTCGCCGGTGAACGCCGAGTTGAAATACCCGATGCCGTCGAGCGGCGTACCCGCCGGACAACCTTCAATGAACCGATGGGGCCCAATGACGTCACGAATGAGCTTCAGGCGATTCCGGTAAGCCACGATCGGATCGATGGATTTGTCCGCGATCTTATCGAGGTCGACACCCGGAACATATTTCAGAAAGTCGTGCTCGCCGTCGAACTTGTAATACTCGAATCCCCAATCGTCGAGCGTAGTGAATTCCTGCTTTAGAAACTCGAGAACCTCCGGGTTGGTGGAATCCAGGGTGGGCGTTTCGTAGTCGAGAATGATCGCTCCGTTCTTCTTATAGCGGAGATACCAGTCGGGGTGCTGTGCGACGGCTGCGGCCGAGGCGCTGGGGACAAGCCATACGCCGGCGCGCAGGCCTTTTGACCTGATGTAATCGGCGAGCCACTTCGGCCCGTGCGGGAATTTTTGCTGGTTCCATGGCCCAATCCAGGAGTGCTCGCCCTTGGGGCCGCGGTCGTAGCCGTCGTCAAGCTGCACGTATTGATAGCCGTACGCCTCGAGGTTCGCGGCGATCCAGTCGGTGTTGCGGACCACGTCCTCTTCCCGCACGTCTCCGTAATAGGTGCTCCAACTATCCCAGACCATTGGGGCGCGCTGGAAATAGTTATCATCGAACTTGACGTAATGGGGGACACCGAGCACGCGTGTGAAGTAATTCGGAATAAATCGCACCAGCGTGTTTCCCGGCACGGGGATGGTCAGGCCGAGCGAGTCCACGTTCCGCGCGCTACGCCGCATCACGGCCTGCTCAGAGAAATCGATCGCGGAGTCGGTTTCGGTGTCAAAGAGACTGTGCAGATTCGCGCTCGCCACCTGCCCGAGCGCGAAGTACATCACCTCCGGGTTGCGCCTGGGAAGAAACGACGGCGCGCTGAACTCGATCCCTCCGTAACCGTTTTTGGTTTCAGGCGTCATCATCCAATTCACCGGCGTCCCCTGCGGGTCCAGCAAACGCGCCACGATGCGGCCGGGCGGCGCCGTCGCCTCCGCCGTCAGCACAGCCTCGTCCGACGTGCACGAAATCCTAAGCGCCTCGGAACCTAAATCCAGAATCCACGCCGTGCGGGGCTCCGTGGTGCGAATGAGAAGCTGACTCTCTCCTTGCTTTTCCGATGACCAGTTTCTCAGCGATATTAGCGCGGGCTCGCCCTGTAGGTTGAGCCGAACGCTTTGTAAGAGATTGCCGAGGCCGTCGTGGCTGACGCTCAGCACACCTTGCGCGCCGGCCGCGGTAACAGTCCAGCCGTTGCTCTCCACGGTAACCGGCGCGCCTGCCCCAAAGATTGCCGGCGCGGTGACGATGATTGCAATCAATGCCACCGGCACTTTTCGCATTTGTCCCTCGGTTCTTCTTTGCGACCTTTGCCTGCTTTGCGCCTTTGCGCGAGAAAACAACCACCGGCGATCCTGAGCCCAACCGCTGTGAGACTGTGAACCGCCGGAACTGAAAAGTCACAGCTTCTCTGGATAAGTGAACGGCGCGGCGGCAATTGCAAATCAAACAACGGGTGTAAAATCCGACGGGCGGCCACAAGGGCCGGCCCTACAAGTGTCTCAGCTCAGGTCCCCGAATTCGTGCACCGCGTCGTACATGGCTAAGATATTCTCAGTGCTGGTATTAGGCTGGATGTTATGACATGGCGAGACAATATAGCCTTTGCCGCGACTGAAAATGCGAATATTCTCGGCCACTTCGCGCCGCACATCGTGCGGCGTGCCGAAGGGAAGCGTCTGCTGGTTGTCGACCGCTCCATGAAAGACAAGCGACTTACCGAAATCTCGCGCCAGGCCTTCGCGGTCCATCCCCCGGCATCGCCATTGCACAGGGTTCAGTACATCAATGCCCATTTCGATAAACTCGGGCAGGAGCGCGCGTATGGCGCCATCGTCGTGATGAAGAACTTTCGCGCCGAACGAATGGGTAAGATCGATCATTTTCTTGAGCCACGGCTTGATGAAGCGCCGGAAGGCGGCCGGGCTCATGAGGAGTCCATCTTGGGAGCCCATGTCCTCCGCCACATAAATGAAATCGACCAGGCCTTGAGCGGCCTCGAGGCTGCGGCGGATCACCGAGTCGTGGATCGAGAAGATGCGCTCCATGCCTGCATCGACCAGGGCGGGGTTGTCAGTCAGGTCGGTTAGCGACTGCTCCATGCCGCGCAGCCGGCAATAAAGATAGAACGGCTCGAAGCAGCCGCCTAAAATCGGGTAGGAGGGCCATTCTTCGCACCTGGCACGCAGGCTCTCGACCTCCCAGTCGTTCGGGTCCGGCCAATCGAAGCGCTCGACGTCCGCCACCGTCGCGGCATTGGCGAGAGGGCTTCTGGCCACCTCCTCGTACGTTCCCAAGCCGTCGCCCACGGGAATATTCGAGACTTCGATGTGCCAAACGCTCCAAAGCGACTGCATGTGCCAGGTGTCTTCTTTCGCGGAAGGATTCTTCGCTCCCAGCATGATCAGCTTGTCAATGTCGAGGCGCTTCCACAATTCACGTTCGGTAGCGCAGCCCAACTCCCGCGAAAGCCGCGCCGTGACTTCGGATGTGGCCTGGTAATCGCAAGGCACTCGGTCCGGCTTCTCGCCGGCCAAAAGGGCCCCCCAGCGCTCGCGTGGCGTCATCATACAAACCTCCGACCTTATTCAGCTCACACGGAATGTGCGGCTGGCTAGCTTATTACAAAGCATTGAGCTTGTGAAGATCCGACCCCCATGCCGCTGGTGAGAAGAAGCGGCGGGCCCGCGAGGGAGTCAGAACCTCGCGGGCTGCCGCCTAGGCGGGGCGCCGAAGGAGACGACGCCGCGGTTGATGGCAGGAAACTGGCAAAGGCTGCGAGCGTTGATTGGGGCACGTCGAGCCGCGACGTGTCTGAGCATCACAGCATCCACCGAGCGAGAGGTTTATAAGCCAGACTCGGTCATTTTGTCAAGTACTAAATCCTTGATTTTTCTTTGACCCTGTGGTATGCTTCAGCCACCATTAGGGTTGAGGAGTACTACTCACCATCGGGCTGCGGTCCTTGCACCTACACAAACGCACGACGGACGCAGCCCTTTATCTTTGCCTTCTGACCGCGGTTCGGCCACTCGGGTTGAGACAAGACGAGATTATTTGAGGCTATATCTCTGAGAACGACTTGGCCGGAATGGATGGTGTTGCCTTCCTTGGGCGGTCCGGCACGCACCGAAAAGCCAGTCTGGCCGCCGTGCCGCAGCGGCCAGGCTGCCCAATGGGTGTAGCGTCGCTAGGTATCTGACCGCCGGTCAGGGCGCGCGAAGTTCCCGTTCCGCTTGCAGCCAATCGCCCACGTCGCTGCCGGGTGTAGCGCCTCGTTGGACGTAGATTTCGTAGGCTCGGTGTCTGACGTCGTCTTCGGAAACATTCCGTCGCCGCGGCTCATTTTGAGTCGGGGTGCGAGAAGACGATGGTAGAGGGATGGCCGGTCGCCTCGGTTCGACCGTCTGGGCTGCGGCGCGGGAAGTCTGTTCCAGTTTGCTTTCCAAGCGTGCCATAGGGGCACCTCCTTTCAAATAGTCAGGTTGACCCCACAAAGATAGCGCGACGAGGGACAAAATGTCAATGCGACCGCTCGCCACCGCCCTACCTGCCGGCATTGGCAACTGGTCGGATAAGGAGGGCGAAGCCGCCTAAGCCGCGGCTCGTTGTTGACGGCGCGCAGGTTACTCTAATTGGAATTTGAAATTGGCAAGAGCCACGATCTCGTCGGCAGGAATGAAGAGGCCGAACTTACCGTTGCCGAGGTTACGGCTGGCATCACTCCAGGTATCGATGTCAACCCACTTGTCGCCTTCATAGCGTTGCAGCGCAAGGCCATTGCGCTGCACTTCGATGCGAATCGTACAGATACGGTCCTTGCCCATTCGAAACTGCTCTTTTGCCTCCACCGTGTGCTTGCCATCGGCCACCACAGTCCGGCGGAGAGACTTCTCGTCTAGCTGATAGAGAACATAATTGTTCGGGTCGACGTAGCCGATGAGGAATTGGAGATGATGCCCCTTACGCACCTGAGCGGTGAACTCGAAGCGGCCGGCGATGGGCGGCTTGTGGTACAGCACAAAGCCTCCCCCACGATGCACAAACCATTGTCCTTCCTGAACCCAGGTGTTGGCATTCTCCCAATTCTCCATCCCTCCGGGGCCCAGAGCTAAGCTGACTGGCTTATCTTTGTCAGCCTCGACAACGACCGTCTCGGTCCGCTCATCCCCGCTCTCCCACTGGGCAGTGACGCTGTAGGTCCCGGGCGGCAGGGATGTAGGCTCGTCAGGCTTGATCTTTCTGGCGCTGGGCTCGCGATCGCTTCGCAAGACGACATTGTCGGTCCGGGGGGACACGTGCACGATGAGCCTGCCCGATAGCGGTATGAGGGCTGAACTCACAAGCCTGATCGGCGTGGTCTTTCCCGCCACGAACTCCTTGGGCATAGTCAGGGGCTTGTACCCCGACGTTCTAACTTCGACGGTATGGTGCCCGGGTTTTACCTTAGGCCAGTCGAAGGTCCCACTGGAGGGGGCTGTTCCTATCAGATCTCCATCCAGGTAGACCTGCGTGCCGGGCGCCGCGTCTTCCAAATGGAGAGCTGACGTCACCGGAATCAGGCTCACTTTGAATTCCACCCGGGTGTCCTCCCCCTTTTTAAGTTGCACAGGTTTGGCCGGCTCGACTTCAAAGCCCGCCTTCCTGGCTTCCACAAGGTACTGCTTGACCGGCAAATTAGCCTTGGTGAATTGGCCTCCTTGGGTCAGGCCAACTTCTTTCCCGTCCATCAACACGGTGACGCCATCCTCGGAAGTGACCACCACGAGTGTCCCGACATTGCGATCCGTGTTTACAAACACCACCAAGGCTGGACCGGCGGGCATCGAGATCGGCTGCTTATTCTGGGTCGTGCCCATCATCAGGACGCACCGATGATCTCCCTGTGCCAGCGCTCTTACCTCAAGTCCTTTTGTGTCCACTTCACCTTGCGGTTGACCATCTACGCTGAGACGGCCGTGAACGGCGGAATACGCAACCGCATGCCCGCCAAAACTGCTTATGGCCCACACGCCGGCGTTCTTTTCGGAAGTGAGTTCATTGATGAGAGCCACGCTGCCGCTGGCCACTGTAACTTTCAATCCGGCCCCCCCGCTGGCTCCTTCCACCTTCAGCGTGTGAGAACCTGGATCAAGTTTTTCCAGCGAGAATCGGCCCTGTTCGAGTTCGCCGATCCGTTGCTTGTCCAGCGATACTGTGCCGGCAGCTAAATCGGTTGAGATAATGAGA
>Ga0187782_10001974_pt1 | contig 15065 bp, 15 predicted proteins | sample 0715_SJ02_MP15_2_FD_132454 | JGI IMG/M metagenome (GOLD analysis project Ga0187782, IMG submission 132454) | Tropical peat soil microbial communities from peatlands in Department of Meta, Colombia - 0715_SJ02_MP15_20_MG | ecosystem: Environmental > Terrestrial > Soil > Wetlands > Peat | place...
CCGGAAGGAAACGGCATAGAAATCTACAGCGACCGACCGACGACCGAATGGAAGTTCGATGAAGGAGGAGTGGCCATGACGACTCAGCCCCTTGACATTGACTCGCTAATCAAGGAACTACCCCCTGGTGGGAGAGAGAAGCTAGAAGCCGTTGCCGAAGGAACTAGCGTGGGCCACGTACACTTGAAAGTTAGCGACCTGCAAGCCTCAATCGCGTTCTACCGGGACGCACTAGGATTCGAACTCATGCGCTATTTGGAGAGCGCAGCATTCCTTTCCGCAGGCCATTACCACCACCATGTTGGCATGAACACTTGGGAAAGCCTTGGAGGACCCGCGGCCCAAGAAAACTGGACCGGCCTAGAGTACTTTACTTTGGCCATCCCGGAGAGGCAGTTGAATGAACTGTCGTCCAGGCTGAGCGTACACGCTATGCGTCAAGACAGCAATTCTGCCAAGCTGTTCCTTTCAGATCCCGACAACATTAACCTAATCTTCAACGCTCCTGATCAACGGTCCGGGTCCTTGGCACCGGGGATGTAGCAAGAAGCTCTGCACCCAAAGAGACTGTAACGCCTGCGCGCCAGGAAGTCGTAGAGCCGCTGCGCCAATGGCGTGTTGAACACTTCACATAGCACGATAGTTGGCGCCAGTAGTTTGCAGACGTCCGCTATTGCTGCCGCTCCCCTCACCACCGACCCATCACGCCGAACGATCTGCATTCGACCCTGAAGTTCCGAAGTACTCAGTCCGTACGTATTCATTTCGTCGAGACCAAGCTTCTGGTAAGGGGCGTACTCAACCGCACGCTCATGGTCAATAGCGTTTAGGAAACGAACCGCGCCAGCGCAGAGGTTGCAAACGCCATCGTATACTAGCTTGGGTTTCTGGGCAATCAACTAGGGTTTAGCCGCCTGAGGGGTCATGAGGCTTTGCTCATACTCGCTATGAAGTAGATCGCCGACATTCATCGGCGGAGGAGTGTAGAGGTGAGTGAATTTGCACTCATCACAGTAGCTCATTCGACATTGCGTGCAGAACCCTATTGGCCTCTTTCCACTACCGCAAGAACAGGTTTGCATGCTCATATCAACTGGTTTCTCCTGACGCGCGATTAAGGACGCGCCATTGGAATATCGCACTGAATTATCTTTTGCGCCGCCTGACAACCAGACCGAGTTCAAATCGGAACGAGGTTATCACGTGATTCACAGAGGTACACGCACTACGATTATATATCGACCTTGACCTGCTTTCAGATTCATGCTTCAGAACTCTTTAGTTTTGGACATCGCTGAGAAGTACAAGCCGCTCTGGGCATTAGACAGCGTTAGCTCGCTTCTTGAGTGGGACATGGAGACCTACATGCCACTCGGCTCTTCAAGTCCGAGAGGTTTCACCATTGCGCAAACGCAACTTCTCAGACAGGAACGGATGTTGCAACTTGCCGACCTCGTATCAAAGGCAGAGAAATTGACTGGGCTGAACGACTTTGAAACTGGATTCCTACGTGTTCTGAAGCGTGAACTGGACTACTACTCGAAAGTCCCACCGAAACTCTTGGAGGACATTGTCAGAACGTCCATCGAGGGCACGGTTGTATGGCGAGAGGCTAGGAAGAAATCCGATTTCTCCATGTTCAAGCCCTACCTAGAGAAGATGGTCGGGCTAAAGAGGCAGGAGGCGGAGAAACTCGGCTATGAGGGCCATCCGTACAATGCCCTGATGGACAGATATGAAGAGGGAATCACGACAGATGATGTCGACAAGATTTTCTCCCCACTCCGTTCCGAATTAAAAGAAATCCTGACGAAAGTTCTGTCAGCAGGCAAGTTCCCAAGCACTCATCCACTTGAAAGGATGAGCTATGAAGAACCCGCCATGAAGAGAGTGAACGAAGACGCCCTCAAACTCTTGCAAATGCCGCAGAAAACATTCAGAATGGACATCTCAACTCACCCATTCACGACGAGCATGTCCATTCAGGACGTCAGGATAACCACCAGATACGAAGGCAAGGACTTCAAAGCATCCCTGTACTCAACCGTGCACGAGTCCGGCCATGCCATATACGACCTACAAGTTGACCCAACGCTGGAGTACACACCGCTCGCGCGGGGGACCTCCTTAGGAGTACACGAATCTCAGTCAAGGTTCTGGGAGAATTTCATAGGTCGAAGTAGAGAGTTCATAAAACGCATCTACCCTAGCCTCAAAACCAACTTGTCCTTCGTTGCTCAATATAGTGAGGAGGATATCTATCACTATGTTAACTCAGTGAAACCCAGCTTCATCCGTGTCGAAGCGGATGAGTTAACCTACAACTTTCACATAATGCTTCGCTACGAATTGGAGAAGAAACTGATAGGCGGAGAGATGGAGGTTGCCGACGCCCCGGCCATGTGGAAAGACCTCATGGAGGAGTATGTTGGCGTAAGGCCGACGAATGACGCCGAAGGCTTGCTGCAGGATGTACATTGGAGCGAAGGAATGTTCGGTTACTTTGCGACCTACTCACTTGGAAACGTCATAGGAGGAATGTTCTACAACAGCATACAGAAAGATCTAGACCTGAAAACCGTCATCGCAAGCGGCGAACTAAGTAAGGTCAAGGATTGGTTGAAAGAGAGACTTCACAAATACGGAGCAACATACTCTCCCAAGGAGTTGCAGAAACGAGTCCTTGGTGAGACATACAACCCACAATGGTTGATCAAGTACCTCCGCGAGAAGTACCTGACCTAAACAGCACACGTTCAGAGCTAATTGAAGAACTGGGCCCGAAAATCATCTTTCGAAGCGGTTCCCGCCGTCTATCCCCATGGCTATCTCTGCTTACCATTTCACATCTTTCATGCGCTCTTAGAACAGGATGCTGGTGGATTCCTTCTCTGATTCGAAAACCAAGCAAGTCAACGTCTTCTCGATTCCCTTGACCAACCGAAGTTTGTCGACTACGTACTTGCCGATGGACTCGACATCTTTTGCTTTTACTTTGATTAGGATGTCCCATTCACCTGATATTATGTGCACTTCTTGGACTTCAGGAAAATTTGCTATCTCCCTAGCAACTTTGTGCTGAGATGCTACTCTTTCCTCACCCTTGTAGGCGAAAGAGGCTAGAATAAACGCAGTCGTCCCAACTCCTAACTCGCTAGCGTTTAGGATAGCGTGATAGCCTTTCACTAACCCCACTCGCTCGAATCGCTTAATCTTGGCAAAGACGGTTGTTACCGGGAGCTGGGTGCGATCCGATATCTCGCGTGCTGTGAGTCGGCAGTTCTCTTGGATCATTCTTAGAACTTCAGCATCGCCGGAATCGAGCCTAATCATGAATGTAATTATTACGAATCACGCACTTAAATCTGATATCTTATCGCAAAATTTCCAATAAATTCTGCAATTAATTTAATTCGCAAGGACCATGAACGAGGGTTGAATGTGTATGATCGAGCCTGAAACTCAGTTGGACCCATTACGCATGATTCACGACCTCGACAGTTCTAGGAAGAGAGCCATTTTGCGCGTGCAAACGAAGGCTCTGAGCGCCATGACAAGCGAACTCTTGAGCTTGGGATTTGAGTGGGTTCTCCCTGTTACCGTTACAAAGTCTACTGCTCCACTCTGGCCCGATCCCGGCGCGAGCATTGAGAAGAGAGTGGAGTTCGAAATCTATGGAGAGAAGGTGCGAACCATGCAAAGTATGATAATTCATAAACTTGTTCTAGCCTCTCTCGGTCCTGAGAAATTCTTCATCATATCTCCGAACATCCGAATCGAAAATAGAAGACGATCGCATACCGGGTCTCATCTTTATGAATTTACTCAACTAGAAACCGAGATATCGGGTGGAAAGATGCAGGACGTGTTCCGGGTGTATGAGAGCATAATCAGAGCCGCAGTAAAGGCAGTTCGTGATGAAACTTCCAAGCTACGCGAAACCGAGTTGGACCTCCCTGATGCTCCGTTTGAGGTCCGATCTCGCCAGGACCTTGAGGGAGAATATGGAAAGGATTGGGAGAAGATCGCTTCGGAGAAGGCGGTGGCACCGTTCTGGTTGACCAATATACCACGTGAATTCTACGACTATCAAGACCCTGCGAACGGCATATGGTTGAACTATGACTTGTTTCTCCCGGAGGGATACGGAGAGGTAATCTCTGGAGCTGAGCGAGAGTACGAATACCGAAAGATCGTTAGCAAACTTCAGAGGGATGAGTTGAAGAAAGAAGATTATTCATTCTTGCTAGAGCTGGCTCAAAATGGCAAACTGAAACCTTCCGCGGGAGCAGGGTTAGGATTGGAAAGATTTGTCGCATACTTGTGTGGAGCAAGACACGTAGCTGAAGTCCAACCATTTCCCCGTATCCCCGGAATCGTTCCACCCCTCTAGAACAAGCAGATAATGAACACTGGATAGGTGGAATCTTCCGGTCCCACAACTCACTTCTACGAGTCGTTTTCTCGTTGCCCAGACATAGTAGAGCCTAGGTTTCTTGCTTAGCTGATGCCCAGACGTCAGGGGCACGGGCCACCATCTTTCATTTATCTTGATCGAATCATATCACTGAGCGCTGCATTTGACGAAATGTTTCGGGGAACCTGAGAAAATGAGAGGAGAGGCTCGCTGCGGTTGGGCTGAACTTGACCCGCTTTTGAGCGAGTACCATGACAAGGAATGGGGCGTCCCGGTTCATGATGATCGAAAGCTGTTTGAGTTCTTGTTACTTGAAGGGGCACAAGCTGGATTGAATTGGTTAATCATTCTCAAGAAGCGGGAAGCCTTTAGGAGCGCATTTGCGGGCTTCGACCCAAGAAAGATCGCGAGGTTTTCCAACGCCGATATCAGAGGATTGTTGGCCAACCGCGAGATAATCCGAAACCGTCTGAAGACAAGCGCCGCTATAGCCAATTCCCAACAATTCCTAGACGTACAAGCGGAATTCGGCAGCTTCAACAGTTACATCTGGCGGTTCGTCAGAGGCAAGCCGATCAAACACCATTACAGAACTATGTCGTCAATCCCAGCCAAGTCAAAGGAGTCAGACGGAATGAGCCAAGACTTGAAGCGACGAGGGTTCAAGTTTGTAGGCTCGACAATCTGTTACGCGTACATGCAGGCCACCGGTATGGTGAATGATCACGTAACCAGTTGCTTCAGGTATTCCGAAGTCAGCTAGGGGAGATCGTTAGCGCATCCCAGCGTGGTCGAAACGAAAAATTGACAAATGCACTTCTCTTCTTCAATGCTATCGTTCTGTTTGCTCATTTGTTCTGCGCGATTTTGTTTGTGGGAGGATCATTCTTCATGTGGCTCGTCATCGTGCCGGCCTCTCATCTTATCACGAGTGACGAATCAGAGCGGACGCAAATCGTTGGGAAGATAGCTAAGAAGTTCGGACGATTAACGAACCCAACTCTGGGCATCTTGGTCGTCACGGGGCTATACAATGCGTCCTGGTATATCCCATCTGCGGGTGGATTATTCGAATACCCGGGAACTATTCTTCTCAGCAAAGTGATACTAGCTGGAATTCTTCTCCTATTGATCTATGTCAACAATTTGTACTTAGGAAGACGAATTGTCCGACTTGCACGAGAAGGAAAGCTGGGCGAGCTTAAGCAACTCAGAAAGCGTACTAAGCTGCTATCGGCAGTTAATTTGACTCTCATGCTTACCATATTACTACTCGCCGTTATGATGCAAATGCCACCGTGAGGATTCACGCGCACCGACAACCAAGAGAGAGACGTCACTGGTTAACGTAAAGTCTTCATCGGGTTTCAATCCTCCAATAAGCTTTCGAAAAGTGTCAGGATATCCACAGTAGATACAGCTCGCAGTCGTGCGCTCTTGGAATTGATGAATGACTCGGAATCATCTAAACGCGGTTAAGAGATAGCAGAAAGGAAGTTGATTCGAATGCTTGTTCGGAGCGGTGTGACAACGCCTTATGAACGAACAGCACAGCTGGCCTTGATGGTAGGAGTTTATGGAGATGCTTTCCTTCGTTGCTATCAAAGTCGATTCAGAGGTAGGAAGTTTCGATGAAGTAGCGGAGGCCATTGCCCAGAAACCCAATGTTGAGGAGCTTTACGCAGTAACAGGGGAAGCAGACATTTTGGCACTTGTGCGCACGGTGGATATCACGGAATTTCGGGACTTCGCGAAGGAGGTCCTGAAGTTGAAAGGTGTACGGAGCACAGTGACCTCGATAACAGTCGACGTGCTCAAAGGCCCAAGAAGCAATAAGTGATCTGCATCGTTCAAGCCAAGCGCGTGGTTGCGCGGGAGGTTTGGCTGACCGTTTTGATAGTGTAGCTGGTTTGGGTTGTGGTTTTACCCTTTGACCTTCTCTGCAAGAATTGCGGATCGATGATATTCTCTCGTCGGGTCAGTGGGGCGGAGAACTTTGGGGCTTCTTTTCAGGGAGATGAAGAGGTGGCTTCCTGGATTTCAGAGAACCTTCGGCACCGCAAATTGATCTGCCCAAACTGCAGACGACAGATTCATCCTGACCCACTTATTCGAGCAGACATTCTCCATGGAGATTGGGGAGAGACCTCGGAAGAGGACAGCACAATCGTGTACTACGTTTGATCTAAGAGCTTCTCCAAAACAAACTGCCATTACCCGCTAGTTAGCACAAAGCGTTAACGGCATAGACAAAAATTTGAGTCATGGTCTGAGTTGTTCGTAACATTTCCACTTGAATCGTTTGCATTTCTTAACAATGTACGATGGACCGTAGTATAGTCCAAAACATCCGGTGAGGGTCACATCGAGCTCAGGATAGACCTCCTCGTACTCCGAACAATCTTTGCATTCGTTAGGGAAAGCCCTAGAGCATGCGGTGAGCACACTCAAGAGTCAACCCGCCACGCGCTTTGAGGCATGACCCATAGCCTCAGCTGCACTAAAGTCAATGTCTAACGCGTGGCATGAACTTTTCTGTGGTACAGTACTTACCTATGCTTCTACCTAGTATGGCGTACTGGCATGCGAGGCCCCAGCAGCAAAGCCCCTAACTGGGCTCCTTAGTGGCGAACAAGAGGTGCTCGTTTCTCGATTGATTCGCGTTATCGTGCCATTTGTCTCTGGAAGAGCGGTACCGCTATTGCTAGTGTAATGAAGGAATAGGCGACAAGGATCAGTAGGTCACTTGCTATCACGGGTAGTCCGGCGTTTAATATCACTACTTTTCTGAGTGCGTCAGCCGCATAATAGAGAGGCATCGCCTTTCCTATCCATTGCATCCACACCGGAAGGGAGCTGACCGGGAATATTATGCCACTCAAGAACATCATCGGAAACTGGAGCAGCATAACCGTCATTTGGGCCGTTTCTTGATCCGGAGCGAAGGATGTGAGAATTATTCCGACCCCGACAAAACTCGCTACTCCCATGAGCAGCACTAAAACCATTACAAACGGACTTCCGTAGATCCTGACCCCAAAGAGCAGCATCGAGAGTCCCAAGATTAGAAATGCTTGAATCATCCCTCGCACGGTCTGAGCTAGGACCTTCCCAAAAACTACAGCAGTCCTCGATATGGGAGCTACTAACAATCCATCCATGGTACCCTGCTCTCTCTCCCGTGAAATTGCGAAGCCTACTCCTGCCAATGCCCCAAAAACGACGGTTAGCGCCATGAAACCGGGGGCTAGAAATTGGAATGTCGTAGAAGTTCCTGAGATCAATGGTTCTTGGATGATCGAGACGGGTTGAAGCATGAAGGTCGGGTTGAGGGTTGCGCCCTTACTGTCCATGTAGGAGGTTGAGATATTCGACGATATGATGCTGAAGATAGAAGCCATTTCACTCTGCACGACAGCCGCAATCTGTGGGTTCGTCTCGTCAGCGGTTACTTCCACACACGCTTGTTGTTTACCCAAGATCGCGTCCGTAAACCCTTCAGGTATAACGACTATTCCGAAAATGGCACCTCGCACGAGGCTATCCCTTGCTGACTGGAAGCTACCCATTTCCTTGATTTGGAATAGCTGTTGAGCTTGAGCGATGTTGACGAATTCGTAAGCAACAGCATTTGCGAGGGAGCCTCGGTCGATCTGCACCAACGCGACCGGCAGGTTTGGGTAAGCAGTCGGCATAGTGCCTACGAACTGATTTGCTTTCGGAACTGTCGGGAACATATATCCGAACATCGACATGAGCACGATCGGCATCAGGAGGAAGCTGAGTACGATCTGCTTCGCTCTCCAGAAATCCAAGAGGTCACGTCTCGCGATCTTCAGGGACGCTGAGAAAGTTCGAAGTTGACTTGACATGCCTACATCCTCCCAACCACTCGGCGCATTGGGACTTTATCCGAGGCTGAGTCTCTCAATTCCCGCCCCGTAAGAGTTAGAAAGACATCGAGCAGGTTGTCCGCATCGCACTTCTTCTTGAGATTTCCAGGTGTGTCGGTGGAGATTATCTTACCATGATCAATTATGCTAATCGTATCTGAGAGTTCGTCGGCTTCTTCCATTATGTGAGTAGTTAGGACTATGGTGTGGCCCATCGCTTTCAATTCCTTTACGAGGTCTCTGACAAATCGTGTGCTTTGAGGGTCAAGTGCTGTGGTTGGCTCGTCTAGGAAGATTATTTCAGGATCATGCAACAGGGCTCGGATAACGTTGAGCCGTTGTCTCATTCCACTTGAGTAACCGCCTACAACCCTGTCCTTATACGAGGTGAGCTGAACCATATCCAAGAGCTTGTTCGTCTTATCGAGCAGCGAGTCCCGATCGATATCGTATAGGCTACCGAAAAACATCAGGTTCTCGAAAGCCGTAAGCCTCGGGTACATTATCAGCTTCTCAGAGACAAGTCCAATCTTTTTTCTTACTTGACCTGCTTGGTGGACAATGTCGTAACCTGAAACTCGGGCGCTTCCAGACGAGGGGGTCAGAAGGGTGGAGAGCATCCTTATTGTTGTGCTCTTGCCCGCCCCGTTTGGGCCAAGAAAACCGTAGATTTCTCCTTTTTGCACATTGAGGTCAATTTGGTCGACGGCGGTGAAGTTGTTGAACCGTTTTGTCAAATCGTCCGTTTCAATTGCAAGAGTATCTGGACTTGGAGACATCTTGGCCTCCCATCCCTATTGGAACAGGCTTCCGTGACTTGGTGTTGATAGGGCCTCCGGCCACGTGCCATCTTCGGAATCAGCACGCTCAAGAAAACTTCGTAGCTGAGAGGCTTAGTAACCATCAAACCATAATTTGAGAATGGTTAAGTCAACACACAGACGCACGTTAGACTCATCGACATGAAGGTTCATAATCGAGACGCTCGCTAAGATACAATATCCTGGCGAATCAAATGGTGCTGAACTTTGAGGGCACATATCAGATAGACGCTCCTCGAGAGAAGATCTGGGATTTCATCATCGACCCTAACAAGATCGGAAAATGTTTGCCGAATCTAAAGAGCTTGGAGGTTGGAGCAGACAACAAATTTACTGCGATCGCAAGAGTTGGAGTAGGCATGATGAAGGGAGACTTCAAGTTTCAATTCACGATAGCGGAGCAAAACCCGCCGTCGCACGCGAGGCTGAAGGGCAACGGCACGGGCTTAGGTAGCAGCGTGAACATGGACGTCCTGATAGACCTCACGCAAGCCGATAAAGGTACGAAATTGGCTTACAAAGCGGAAGTGCAGATTGGCGGAACTCTAGCTTCGGTAGGCCAGAGGGTCATCGGTGGAACATCTGAGAAGACAATAGCCGCTGTCTTCAGTTGCATCAAGAAACAACTTGAGGCATAACAAGGCGCCTGTTCTCATCCGCGTAACGGATGACAGTTCGAGAATTTTCCGTTGAAATATTAATTTCATCCACCCGCTATTTCTATGCGGCAAGGAGATGATTCCCTTGAAGGACTGGCCTCTGAACGGTTGGACTAAGATTCGGACGGTAGACGCTCATGCTGCAGGTGAACCTCTGCGCGTCATAACGGATGGCGTCGGACCGATTCCCGGTGAGACAATTCTTGAGAAGCGTCGATATGCTCGTGAACACTTGGATGGACTCCGTCGAACTTTGATGTTTGAGCCGCGCGGCCACGCGGACATGTACGGAGCGTTAGTCACTAACCCCGTAACCGAAGATGGAGACCTAGGTGTGTTATTCTTGCATAATGAGGGCTGGAGTACGATGTGCGGCCATGGCACAATCGCCTTAGTCACCGTCGCGCTGGAAACTAAGATGCTCGACCGGAAGGAGGTCGTGAGGCTTGACACACCCGCCGGACGCGTGACCGCATATGCCACGTTTGAGGGAGCTCGAGTAAGGAGAGTTGCGTTTGAGAATGTGCCCTCATTCCCATATGCATTGGACCAGACTGTGGAAGCCCCCGAGATTGGAACGATACGTTACGACATCGGATTTGGAGGCGCCTTCTACGCATTCGTCCAAGCCAAAGACCTCGGAGTACAGCTTACCCCCCGCGATTTCAGAGCGCTGATCCATCGTGGCATGTTGGTCAAACACGCCGTAATGAAATCGCACCCGATACGTCATCCTTACGAAAGCGATCTCTCATTTCTGTACGGCACCATTATAGTCGGACCAGCATATTCGACTGACGCGCACTCAAGAAACGTGTGCATATTCGCAGAAGGTGAAGTGGATCGATCTCCAACAGGCACAGGGGTTAGCGCAAGACTCGCACTAGAGTACACACGCGGGCGACTGAAGAAGGGTGAACCCTTCACTGTTGAGAGCATAATCGGTACTCAGTTTACAGGGATCGTAGTTGACACAACGAAATTCGGTCCACATGACGCGATAATTCCGCGGGTCGAGGGCAGCGCTTGGATCACGGGGAGACATGAGTTCCTGGTGGCTCCAGACGACCCGATCAAAGAGGGGTTCATACTGAGGTAGCTTAGTTTTGTCTGTTCTCTTAGTCTCGCACTCATATTGCGCGCACTCACCCGATTCCGGGCGAATAGGCAACGGCCAATCCGGGAACGCAGATGAAGGAAATCGTGCAGAAGTAGAGATACAAAGACTCCGGAATAGGACCGAAGCAGAGACATGCGCCCACATGATGGCGAACTCGGAGCCGTGGATAACTCTGCGACGCGGATACGGCGAGTCGTTGAAGATTCTGACGGACCCCTCTAGAGAAGTCCACTTGGCCATGATAGGCAATGAGATCGTAGGATTCGCCATCCTAAACATGCACGGTGCTTTCATTGGCTACATTCAATCAGTCTGTGTTGCTCCACATTGGCGGAGTAAAGGCATTGGAAACAAACTGATGGATTACGTTGAGAACAGAATTCTAAGCGAGACCCCCAACGTCTTCATCTGCGTATCATCTTTCAATCAGCGTGCTCAGAAGTTATACGAGCGACGCGGCTACGAAATTGTCGGGGAACTGAAACACTGGATTGTTCCGGATCATTCAGAGATTCTGCTGAGGAAGACGATCGCCCCATTAACAGAATTCAAACCGAAATAACCTCGAACCTATGCTACAGGCTTTATCGGATTCGGCCTTTTGTTCTCCAAAATCAGATATGTTGCAGTTCCCTTTGAAACAAGCTTCCCACCTTCGTCCGCGACTTGGCAGTCCCCCACGGCTGTGCGCTTGCCCTTGTGTACGATCCTTCCACGAGCTGTGAGCAAACCTGGCTTTGCAGGGGCAAGAAAGTTAACTTGAAGGTCTATCGTCGTAATCGCACTTCCTTGATCAATCATCGTGCATAGCGCTAGACCTACCGCCGAATCGACCAAAGAAGCAGAAACACCACCGTGCGCAAACCCTGCCAGTTGGGTAAGCCCCTTGCCGACAGTCATCCTAATCTCTGAACGCCCCCATCCCACCTTCATAAGACGAATTCCCATGAATCGATAGAACGGCATCTTTGCAGCCACTTGTCTAACCCACGCACCTTGACTTGCGCGTAACCGACCCATCAACCGACCCTCATTCCACGGTGTCTTTCGTCGCTTTGCATTAACTTGTAGGTACCAGGCATTCTACTCAATGAGTTTGGGCAACCAGAACAGGTAATACATGAGATAGAACGCCGCAATTCCGCTGTAAGGCGCGAACTTGTTTAGGACTCGTCGAACTTCCTTCGAACTGATTCGTCGACCTTTGAAATAGGCTCGTGAAACTGCCCGTTGAATTCCCAAGTCGTCGGCGGGTAATGCATTTGCTCTTCCCATCCCTCTAATGAGTGCATATTCCGCGGTCCATGGACCGACCCCTCTGATCTTTGTTAACTCTTGAATGATAGTGCTGTCATTCTTCTTCCTCAAACCTTCAAGGTCTAGCTGTCCATTCTCGACTTTTCTGGAAAGCTCACTTATGTACGCAGCCTTGCTTCGACTTAGGCCGACGCCTCTCATCTGGCTTGGCTCTGCTCTCGCGAGACTCACGGGTGTGGGAAATGCGTAGAATCTCCTTTCATCAAGTCTTACAATGGCTCCATACTTCTCCACAAGCCGCGACCGTATAGCAATGGCCGCATCCAGCGAGATCTGCTGTTCGGTAATAGCAATGACTAGAGCTTCAAACATGGTCGGTGGTGCGATTGGTCTTAACCCAATTAATTTCCTTGAAACAACATTCATCAGTCGATCTCTCTTAGCGAGTTTGCGGAAGTTATTGAAGTCGAACGAACTGGCAAACATGTTGTGAAGTATGGTCCGTAAGCACGTTACTTGTGGAATTGAAAACCGTGAACACGCTTCTACCCTGAGCCTGGGTCTTTGGATTCTTCCCTTGGACGAGATGCAGACGAGCACGGGTTTTCCACAGACATGCAAAACTCTCTTGTAGGTGCCGTTTTCGTAAAGATCCGGTAGGCTCCCTCGAAAGTAATTGTGAATGCTTGCGCTTCTTTCGAAATCGAAGGGCGCTTCCGGATGGATGAAGAAACTCGTCGAGGAGTTGCTGTGGCAGCTAACCAAAATCTACTTCACGCTTCGACAGCGCCTCCCAGACTCCTCAGGTGCTTGCGAAAGGTGTAGGACGGATCTTGACTCCGTTTGGTCAGATAGTCATTGAAGTTAAGTTGCTCTCGAAGCGTCCGCCCCGCCCGTATAGCATCCGCCTGCCGTCGCTCAACTTCCCAAATACTGCGCGCGGTGGTAAGGACCGTTTGGACATTTCCGTTTGGAACAAACAGAACGCCGTCGCTATCCGCAAAGACAAAATCATCACCGCTAACTTCGAAGTCACCGAAGTGTGCGGACTTCAGCGCGTCTGAATCACGCGGATCCAGTCGGCTGGGACCGGCGGGGAATGAGCCGTAACTGAATATTGGAAAGCCAATCTCCGCCAGCTCCGACGTGTCACGATGGCAGCCCCAAACTATCATTGCCGCTAACCCGGCAGCCTTAGCCTCAAGCGCGGTCAAATCTCCAATGCAAGCCTCATCTGTCCTACCGCCGTTATCTATCACGAGTATATCTCCTCGCTTAGACGCCTGCAGAGCCTCTAGGAATATGTCCACGCTTCCATAGTGTCGAACTGGCAGAACCCGACCCGCAACATGACAGGTTGGGTACAAGCTATAGACTCCGAAAGGAGCCAAGCGAAGCGACACGCCCAGTCTCATGCAAGCGTCAGAAAGGAGCGGCGTTGAGAGTCCTACGAAAGCATCATTGACGGTTTCGTTTCTCAGCAATTACATTATCCCATGATGGTTGGCGCAGGAGTCAGGTTTGAACCTTGAGGTCGAACGATGCGCGCGTAGGCCTTCGCCACCACGGTTGGGACGATTCAAACACTACTCCAGTAGTTAGATGACATTATGTTGGACTAACGGCTAGACTGGTTGCGAAAGTGAGTCAAAAATAGAGTCAAGCGTCAATATGGCTTAACCGCCTGTTACCTGATTTCCCGGATCGCGAGAACATTAGGCATATCCAATCCGATGGCGAACTAACCGAATTGAGTTCATATATTCGAGAGGAAAGGCGAATCAGGACAGCATCTGGACCGAGTATCATTGACCAGTCGCACTATTTGTTTTCTTGTTGCAATAACGGTGGTTCTGGCTTTGAGCCGGCAGGTCGAGGTCCAATCTTTTGATCTTACAAGAGAATGCGTGTGAACGCTAATAGTGACTCGTATCAGACAGTTGGCCTAGCTACGTGCATTTCTTCGTCTGAGGGAATTTCCGTAGCAACGTTGCGGATACGTAGAGGGAAACGATCAATGTGTGAGCAGACGTAACTGAGAACTCGGGCGCTGCAGCTGAGTTGGTCCAAATAGAAGTATTGTTGTATGTTGTTGGCAGGCCGGTACCGGCTATCCAATCATTATTACCAATTACTTCGAGTCCGTATGGGAAGTTCATACCATTCGGCGGTGTTCCACTACCAAGACCGTAACCCATCCATGCAACGGCGGCGGACACGTTGTACCACAAATTGTTCATGTCTCTGTATTCCAGATCCCTGAACTCAACGGGGCCGAGGGGAATCTTCGTATCATAAGCCTGTTCAACCTCAGCAACTGCGTACGGCGCGTTGCCGCCTGAACTTGATGCGCCTAGGTCATAGGACCCATCCAGAATTCCGTTAATGTATGCATACCATGTGTTTCCCTTGCTCTCTATCGAGTATGTGTACCAAGTGTCATTAGGGCCGACCGGCGCCCCGTTAGAATCCCCGTGAAACCCATCTCCTATATCAGCCCCATTCGGAGGGAAGTACTCCCAAAACCTCTGCGGGTAACCTGCGTTGGCAGGCCAAGAAACGTACCCCACCTGAACGAATGCCCCATTCGATAAAACCAAACCAACCCAATAAGACGTGTAAGCATTCGGATTATACGATGGCACACGAGTTCTGATCTGAACGCTAGCTCCAGTCACGTCTGCTCGCGTAGCTGACTGCATGAATGCGCCCACTTGAAACCAATACGGCCCAGTCGCTGAAACTGGCCTGGCCGGAGACAAGAACGCGATAAACACCAGGACAAGGGCTGAGGTAGCAAGGCCGAGTTTCAAGAGCCATCAAGAACGGAACCGCCCAAAAAGCGTATTTAGAATTTTGCAACATTCAAGTTACGAATCAACGCAATCCACTTGTTCC
>Ga0187782_10001977_pt1 | contig 15039 bp, 10 predicted proteins | sample 0715_SJ02_MP15_2_FD_132454 | JGI IMG/M metagenome (GOLD analysis project Ga0187782, IMG submission 132454) | Tropical peat soil microbial communities from peatlands in Department of Meta, Colombia - 0715_SJ02_MP15_20_MG | ecosystem: Environmental > Terrestrial > Soil > Wetlands > Peat | place...
GAGCACTGGGTGCGGCAAGGGGTGGCGAAAGACCGAATTTTCGAGAGCGGCCTGAAAGACAATTTCTGGCAGATGGGCGACACCGGCCCTTGCGGCCCTTCGAGCGAGATCTACTATGACATGGGCCCGGCCGCCTCCGAGCAGGGGCATGTCGATTGTGCCTTTGGGTGCGAATGCAGTCGCTATGTCGAGATCTGGAACCTGGTGTTCATGCAGTTTGACCGGGACCCATCGGGCAAGCTCAATCCCTTGCCCAAGCCTTCGATTGATACCGGCATGGGGCTCGAACGCATAACGGCCGTGCTGGAAGGCGTGATCTCGACCTATGAAACCGACCTGTTTCAACCGCTGATGAAGCGGGCGGCGGAGTTGACAGAAACGGGATCTCGCCGGGAGTCCCCGGAGGAAGCATCCGGGGCACGGGCTCCCAGGGAGGCGAGTCTGCGGATCGTAGCGGATCATTCCCGAGCGGCCACATTTCTGATTAGCGACGGCGTGCTGCCATCGAACGAGGGACGCGGCTACGTATTGCGAAAGATTTTGCGAAGAGCCATTCGTCATGGGCGGCTGCTCGGACAGAAGCGGCCTTTCCTGTTTCAGATGACCTATGCGGTTCGCGATCTGATGCAAGAAGCCTATCCCGAGCTCATCGAATCTGCCGATCGCGTGGCCAAGGTCGTCGAAAGGGAAGAGCAGCAGTTCGATCGGGTGCTCGAAACTGGGTTGAATCGGCTGGAGGCTGAGATCTCGCAGCTCGTCGCTGCGGCACGGGGGAAACGAAAGGCGGAGCCCTCTTCGGGCGGAAGCCAAGATCGCGGGAACGAGATTGTCTTTCCCGGAGAGGCTGCCTTCTCGATCTACGAAACCTATGGCGTGCCGCTCGACTTCATTCAGGATGCGTGTCGCGACGTGGGCGTACGCCTGGACCTCGAGGGCTTTGCCCGGGCCCGCTCTGAGGAGCAGTCGCGGGCTCGTGCATCCTGGAAGGGCGCGGCGAAGCAGACGGCGAATCCTGCGTACCAGAAACTGCCCAAGTCGGAGTTCGAAGGCTATGGCCAGACACGCTCTGAAAATTGCCAGGTTCTGGCGATCCTGCGGCGCGGCCAAGCTGCGCTCGAGCTCAAGCCGGGCGAGCCAGGCGAAGTGATCCTCGATCACACGCCGTTCTACGCGGAAGCGGGCGGGCAGGTTGGCGATCGGGGATGGCTGTACAGCGAAGATCACAACACGGTGGTCGCGGAGGTCGTAGGTTGCTACTACCCCATCCAGGGGGTCCGCGCGCATCAGATCGTCGCCAAACAGGCCGTTCGCGTCGGCGACCGAGTCGATGCGGTGGTCAACACCGCAATCCGCCAGTCCACCATGCGCAACCACACCGCTACCCACCTTCTCCATGCCGGACTGCGCGAGGTATTGGGAAAGCACGTGAAGCAGGCGGGGTCGCTGGTTGCGCCCCATCATTTGCGCTTTGATTTTTCCCACTTCACGGGCGTCGGCGAGGAGGAACTCGCCGAGATCGAAGACCTGATCAACCAGGAAGTTCTGCGCAATGAAAAGGTCGAAGTCATCGAAAACGTGCCGATTGATGTTGCCATCAACGAATACAAAGCGATGGCGCTGTTCGGCGAAAAATATGGCGACAAGGTTCGCGTCATCCGCATCGGCGATTTCTCAACCGAGCTGTGCGGCGGCACACACACCGCTGCCACCGGGGAGATCGGACTGATCAAGATTCTGAAGGAGGGCAGCGTGTCCTCGGGTGTACGTCGGGTGGAGGGGGTAACCGGCGTGGATTCCCTGCATCACTTCCAGAAAGACCACGAACTCGAGAGTGTGGTGGCAGGCTTCGTCAATCCGGCGGCCTCGCAAAGGAGTCGCAAGGAGGAGGCAGCTGCCCTAGAAGTCTCCAGCTCGCCCGCCGAAGCCCTGCGCGCCGAGCTCGAAAGAAAAGACGCCGAGATCAAGCGCCTGCAGCGTGATCTCGATCAGGCGCGCATGAAGTCGGCGTCGTCGAGCGTGGCTTCAGTCAACCAGAAGATCAAGGATATTCGCGGGGTGAAAGTTCTGGCCCATCGAATCGACAATCTCGACCGCCCACAGATGCGCGCTGTGGTCGATCAGCTTCGCAGTAAGATCGGCTCCGGCGTGGTGGTGCTCGGCTCGACGACCAATGGCAGCGTTTCGCTCATCGTCGGTGTGACCAAAGACCTAACCGGCCGCATCCACGCGGGGAGAGTGATCGCCCCGGTGGCCGAGAAGCTCGGGGGAAAGGGTGGAGGGCGTCCGGATTTGGCAGAAGCGGGCGGGAAAGATCCGGCAGCGCTCGATTCCGCTCTGGACGCGGTCTATGCGGTGGTCGAGGGCTTGCTGGGCGGTTGAAGAGCCATCGCCCAGCAGCGCGCGAGCTTGCGATCACGACCTCCTCGTACGCCAGCTAGGCCGCTAGCTTCTCCATTTCAAACTGACGGGGCCGTTCATGGGATGCCGCATCGCGGTTCCGGCGCGCTTCGCCTCGAGATAAGCGTCCTTGATCTGGAAGTACCACTTCGCCGGACGATCGGCGTCATCGATGAGCATCAAATGTGGATCATGCCGGAGGCCTTCCGATTGTCTCTCCATCGTCCGGCGATCTTGCTCAACGAACTTCGAAAAGAAAACCTTCAATAGTCCAGATCCAAAGGGCAGCCAGCGAAAGATGTTATATTTCGCCACCACGTCAATGCGGCAGCGATCCCGAGTAATCGGCGTCACCGTGGTCAAGCTCGAGAACCAATACTTTCCGGCGCGAATGATTTCGTAGCGCTGATTGGGCAAAACGAAATCGATGGTCGTGGTGATCGAATCCGTGTCGGCGTAAAGCCGCAGTAACTTATACGGAGCACTGTTCGCACTGGGCGTATGCGCGCTCATGCGAAAACCCATCGGGAGTGGCTCGAAGTTCTTTTGCTTCTCGTGAATGCTGCTCCCCCTGCGCCACCACCAAGCTTGGTGAACGAACGGACCGTGCGCCGGATCCATCAAGCCGATGATGCCGTGATCGACGCTTGCGGGTAGATCGGCCGTCAGCTGGGCCGTCGTACACTTGTCGCCGAAGGTTGGGACCTGCGGCACCGGCATGGAGACCGCGGCGGCTTTGGTGAATCCGGCTCCCGGCGGCAAAGGATCCGGGATGAACACCCAAATGTAACCGTCTTGTTCCTGGCAGGCATAGCTGCCCGCGTAAATACGATCGATCTTCAAGGGCTGGTCCGACGTGAGGGATGGAATGGCTTGGCATTGCCCGCTTTGCGCATCGAATCTCCAGCCGTGATAGCTGCATTCGACTTCGGTGCCATCAAAGCGACCGTAGGAAAGCGGCATGCCGCGGTGGGGGCAGGCGTCGTAGAAGGCAAAGGGTTTTCCCCGCCGGTCACGTCCGAGGACCAGCGGCGTCTCTAGAAGCAGGGCTTTGTCGAGACCTTTCCTTGCCAGCTCCCCGCTCGGCATGGCCCGATACCAAAAGCCGAAGAGCATCCGAGAATCGCGCGCAGGGCCGGGAGCAAGGTTCGATCGTTCATTCACGACCGTCCAACCTATCATAGTGCTCGACCTCGGTTGGCCGAGAGCCACCAGTCGCCTTGATACCCGGGTAGCGTACCGGTCCGATCCCCTTCCGGCGCTCACGACGGCAGGTTACTAACCGGGCTAATTCTCGGCCCATCAGCAGCTTATGCGGATTACCTTTGATGGTTCTATTCCCTTCTGACCGATTGCCGAGCGGGCTCCGGGACCCTATAATCAAACCACTCTGGGCATTCTCCGTACAGGTTCGTGAAGGTCAGGTAGGGGTGTGTGTGCCTCTGCGTCGTCACAACCCGTATGCGAAAGTGCCTACAAATCGTGGTAATAGCAGCTGTAGTCGGCAACCTCGCGTCCCGCTTAGAGTGCCAGCAGGCGGCGATGGGATCTGTCATTACGTCAACCACCGACGACTCGGGGCGAACGATTTACGTCAATGAGTCACCCTCGGTCACTCCGGGAAAACGCTCGCCGGCGGCAGTGCCGCAGAGTTCGCTAGTGTTCTGGAGCAATACGGAACACCGCTGGAAACCGGTTCCATCGGCGAACGTGCGGGCTGCTCGATCGGCCGCGGCCGAGGTGAACCAATATCTCGGTTCGGAGAATAGTTCCGCGAGCCAGGTCTTGCCGAACGCTCCGCAAACCTTCTCCCAGCGCGACATCGACGCCGCCATCGAGCAAGCGGCCGCGCGCCACAACGTGGATCCCAACTTGGTTCGCGCTGTGATCAAAGTGGAATCGAATTTCAATCCCAATGCTGTTTCACGCAAGGGCGCCATGGGTTTGATGCAGCTGATGCCGCAGACCGCCCGGCAACTGAACGTATCCAACCCGTTCGATCCGGAGCAGAACGTGGATGCCGGGGTTCGCCGTTTGAAGCAGCTCATGGAGAGCTACGGAGGCGATGTGAAGCTGACCCTGGCCGCTTACAACGCCGGGCCGGGAGCCGTGGCGCGGAGTTCGGGCGTGCCTCATTTCGTTGAGACGCGCAACTACGTCAAGCGAATCACGCAGCTCTATTACGGGGGACGGAATCCCGGGGATCGGCTCCTGGGAAGCCCCGTCAATGACCCGATTCACGTGCAACGAGATTCGCGGGGCGTGCTGTACATAAGCAACACAGACTGATGGCACGGCATCTCAGGTTCAAACTGCGGTCCTAGACTTCAGTGCCCCCACGGATCTTACATTGAAGAATCCCGGTCGAAGAGGACGCGCGCTGGGTTCAGGGGCGGCTCTTCTCGTGCTGCTCCAGGCTTTGCCTCTCAGCGCTCACCCGCCTCGCTCCCAGGCATGGGCGAGATCGCAGTTTTCATCCGCAGAGCATCTCGAACAAATGCTTGAGACCCGGCCGGTCCGAGAGCGGACGCGATCCGATTACCAGAGCGTGATCAAGGCCTATCGCCGGATTTATCTCGAATGCCCCACCTCCCCGAAGGCCGATCCCAGCCTGTTCGCTGCGGCTCAATTGCAGGAAGAAATGGGAAGGCGCTTCCAAGATGAGCAACTCCTGCGCTCGGCCATTCAACAGTACGAATTGCTCCGCCGACAATATCCCGGCAGCAAGTCGCGGTTCGCCGCCTTATTCCGCATCGGGGAAATCTACAAAGACGATCTCCACGATCGAGGGCTAGCGCAGCAGACCTTCGAGGAGTTTGTGCGTCGTTATCCCAGGAACCAATTCGCCGACGAGGCCCGCCAGCAGTTGGCGCAATTGGCGGCGAAGCCCGAAGTACGATCGCGGCCGCAATCCGAAGAGGCTGTCCTGTCCACGCCTGGGGATGAGAGTGAGGACCGTTCCGGCGAGGACAAGGAAACGCGCGCCGCGCGGCCTGAGAATCAGGACGCAAGCCGTTCGACCACCGGAGGAGGGGAACGGTTGGTCCGGGTTACGGGAATTCGCGCTTGGTCGACCGCGGAGGGCACAGGGGTGGCCGTCGAGTTAGAAGGCCGGGTGCCGTACGAGTCCCAAACCATCGAAAATCCCCATCGCGTGTTCTTTGACCTGTTCGACACCCGTCTGGATCCGGAAATGGTTGGCAAGAGCCTGGAGGTGACCCCGGGGCTGGTCAAGCGCATCCGGGTTTCACAGTTCAAGCCGCACCAGACCAGAGTCGTGCTCGAAGTGGTTGGGGATCTAGACTTTGAAACCCGGTGGTTGTCCAGTCCACCGCGTCTGGTGGTCGAGCTTCGCAGTAAGCCGACGGAAACGCGGGGGGCAGCCAAAGAGGCTTCCGCCGCCGCGCTGGCGAATGGAGCGCCATCGAGCCCGACCTTTTCGCCAAGGAGGGTTGCGAACGATACTCCCCCTTCAGCGCTGTCTCAAGATGATTCGCAAAAGGATTCCGCAACAGATGTGATCCCAGCCGACAGAGACTCGGAAGCGGGGCTCAGCTCATGTAGCGATCCGCATTCTTCCTCTTGCCCGGCCAGCGATAACCGTCCGGGCGCGACCTCCGTCGTCATCAGCAACGGCGTGAAGAAGACCATCGTTGAGGCCGACGATGACGACTCCCGAAGGCCGACAACAGCAACGGCGAATCCATCCGTGGTCGAAGTACCGAATCCGCCCGCGCCCGCGAACGACAAGGTCAGCCGTAAGGCGAAGGCTAGTTCTCGCGATGGCCTCGACGCTCGCGAGGCCCAGCCCATGGCTAGCGGAGATCGTTCTCTGACCCGGGTGCTGGGTTTGAAAATCGGCAAGATCGTGATCGACCCCGGCCACGGTGGGCATGACACCGGAACTATCGGCTCCCACGGTTTGGAGGAGAAAGATCTCGTCCTCGAGGTCAGCCTGCGTTTAGGCAAGCTTCTCGAATCGCGTTTGGGGGCACAGGTTATCTACACCCGCCAGGATGACAGTTTTATCCCGCTCGAGACTCGCACGGCGATCGCCAACCGCGAAGGAGCGGACCTGTTCATCTCGGTGCATGCCAATTCAAGCCACGATCCCGCCGCCCGGGGGGTGGAAACCTATTACCTGAACTTTACTTCCTCGCCGGAAGCGCTCGAGGTGGCGGCACGGGAGAACGCGATTTCCGAGGAGTCGATCCACGAATTGCAAGACTTGGTGAAAAAGATCGCGTTGAAGGAAAAGATCGAAGAATCCCGGGAATTCGCCGTCGACGTGGACCAGTCCCTGCTGGGTGGCCTGCGTTTGAAAAATCCTGGATTGCGCGACCGGGGGGTGAAGAAGGCGCCGTTTATCGTCCTCATTGGCGCCAACATGCCTTCCATCCTGGCGGAGATCTCCTTTCTGAGCAACCCGACGGACGAGCGGCGTCTGAAAACTGCCGACTACCGGCAACGCATCGCCGAAGCGCTCTATCGCGGCATTGCAAAATACGTCAGCGGCTTGAGCGGCGTCAAGGTGGCTACCCGCATGGAGAAAACCGGGGCTCCCTAGAGGGCCGACTGGAAACTTTCTCTCTGCCCCGGTAGTCTAACGAGTAGCGGGTCTTGCGCATTCAGCCTTTTGGGATGAAATCCTCCAAGCTTATCCCCGTCGCTCTGTTTGCATTCGTTCTTGCCGAAACCGCTTTCGCCAGGGGCGTTTCGCGCCAGAATCCGCCCGCCTCACAGATCCTGCCGGCCAGCTTTGGAGGCTGGCAACTGGTGGGGACGCCCGCGGCCAGCAGCGATCCCTCGGTCGCTGATCCGGTCAATACGCCCGTACTCGAAGAGTATGGCTTTCATGATTTCGAGACGGCTACCTACACGCGCGAGGACGGACGGAAGCTGAATTTAAAGGCCGCCCGCTTCGCCGACGCCAGCGGCGCCTTTGGCGCCTATACCTATTATCAGACTCCTCAGATGCTGCTCGAACAAATCGGAGATCAAGCCGCGTCTCTCAATGAGCGAGTGCTGTTCTATCGCGGTAATATCCTGATCGATGCGGTGTTTGAGCGGCTTTCGGCCATGTCGGCGGCCGAACTCCGCGAACTCGCAGCCAGTCTTCCGCTTCCTCCCGGCGAGACCCGCAATCTGCCGACCTTGCATGCCTATCTGCCCCATCCGTCCTTCGTCAAAAACTCGGTGAAGTATGTACTCGGGCCCATTGCCCTCGAGCGAGTGAAATCGCCGATTTCTGCCGAACTGGTGGATTTCGGCCGGGGCGCCGAAGTTGTGCTGGGCAATTACAACGCCTCCGGCGGGCAAGCAACGTTGATGTTGATCTCGTACCCGACTCCGCAAATCGCAGCCGACCATCTGCGGAGAATCGAGGCGGCTTCCCGGCAGAACTTCGAAGCGTCTCCGAACTCGGGCGGGAATGCCCAACCGATGTACCAAAAACGTACAGGACCGATCGTGGTGGTGGCGCAAGGACCGCTGTCGGTGAGCGAGGCAAAGTCCCTGCTGGCTGCGGTGAACTACGACGCCGATGTCACCTGGAACGAAAACACCTTCTTCACCAAAAAAGATAACCTCGCGAACCTGCTGGTGAACGTCATCGTTCTTTGTTTCATCATCATCGGGTTTGCCTTGGTGGTTGGCGTCGCCTTCGGCGGGGTTAGAATCCTGGCCAAGCGCATCCTTCCCGAGCGAGTATTTGACCGACCCCAGGATGTGGAATTCATCTCCCTACATCTGTCGGAAAACGGCTCGGAACCCGCTCCCGCCAAGGTAAGTCCATCAATTAAAACGATTTAAGGTTTTCCCCGCCTCTTTTGTCTCAGAATGACACCTCGAGCCATCTTCGCCAACCATTTTGTAAAGTATTGAAAATAATAGTATTATTTCTTAAAAATTCCTTGACAGGGGCTTTTTTCGGCTCATAAGATTTCGCCAGAAAGTTTTGACGGCGATTCCTCCGTCGGAACTATTCTCCCTTGAAGAAAAGGCCGCCGTCGTTGCCAATGGTGGCCTTTTCGTTTATGTGCCGGCGGGGAGAAAAAGGATTGGCTGGGTGCCCGGACGCATGCCAATCTACCGTCCAGTGCGAGCCCGCGGTTTGCGTTGGGAGGCAAGCATGTTCTGTGATCGCTGTGGCGCTTCGGTGGCAAACGATCAGCGGTTTTGTGGCCGTTGCGGACGAGAGTTCGTGGGTGGCGTAGGCGGACCCGTGCTGGCGTTTCCGCCCCGCAGTCGAGTCGCAGAACACATCCGGTTGGTTGGGATTCTCTGGCTGGCTCTCTCGGCACTGAACGCGGTTGGCGGCGCGCTGCTGTTCATTGTGGCCAACACCTTGATCCTCCATCTGCCAGAGATGGGCGCGCCCTCGGAGACCACGGCGTGGCTGCATCCCCTGCTCACCTCGGTTGCCATTCTGGTCCTGGCTAAAGCTGTAGTCGGGTTTCTTGCGGGATGGGGTTTGTTGCAGCGGGAAAGCTGGGCGCGCATGTTGACCCTCGTCCTGGCTTTTCTGGCGCTGTTCCACATTCCGTTCGGCACTGCCCTGGGAATCTATACCCTGTGGGTCTTGTTGCCGGCCGCCTCCGACGCGGAATATCGGGCCGAGGTGTTCGGCAAGGCGGCGTGACACGCTAGCAGATTCTCCTCCCAATGCGGCCTCGCCGCGCCACTTGATTTTCGCGCAGCCTCTAAGGCAGCACGGGTTTGATCCCCGTGAGCTCGCAAAAGTCAATCAGAGCGGGATAGAGATCCGCCCCATAGCCTAGGCAAGCGTACTCGTTGGTCCAGCTTTCGAGCATTCGGTCAATATCGCAATGCGCGGTGACAAAACCGTGAGGCCAGAAAGGTATCCCACACTCGTCGAGGCGCCGCGCAATTTTTTCTTTGGGTGGCTCGAAGATGGTAGCGCGAACGATGACCATCTGGAATTCGCCGTTGACCCGGCCCAAGCGGGCTAGGACGCCTTCCCCCACCTTACAAATCAGCTTGACCGAGAGCCCGCCAGCCTCGCCTTCGGTTGGGATGCCGTGCTCGGAGAAGCCCGCCGGGCCGAGTTTTCCGGCCAGGGACGGAGGACAAGCTCCGTCGCCGATGATTTTGATCTCCTTATTCTTTTTGTCGATGTGCTGAAGGTCGCCGTAATACACCCGTTCCTTGCTGAGCTTGGTGAGGAGCAATACGGTGAGAGCCGTGTTGAAATCTCCTAGGGTGGAGGTTCCGTGCCCGTCCTCTAGCATCATGCTTTGCGCGAAGCACGTGGCAGAATAGTGGTCGCCTAGCCCGGGAAATGATTGGATGGTGTAGAAAGCAAACTTTTCCGCCTCGACCAGCTTCTTGAGGGCCAAATACAGACGGATGGAACGTTCGTTGACCAGATTCTTGTCCGGCATCCTGGCGAAGAGCTTTTTCAAGCGCGGCGCGAGTTCCGCGATTTTCTTCGGCGAGATCGCGTCCGCGGTGCGAATCAGTTCGGTAGTATCACGCGAGTCGATGTCCACGCCAAACATGCGCATCCACTGGGAGGGATCGGCCACCCCGCAAGTCTGACCCATCCCGCGACCGCCGAAGGTACCCATGGTGGACATGTTCAGCATCTTCTTGAGGTGAGCGGCCCGGGCGTAGCTTGTGATCTTGAGGATGGTCTCGTCGTCACTCGCGCCGCCATAGACGAACTTGTGAGGCACTCCGATTTCAAGCAGGCCGCCGTGCATCACCAAGCCGCCCACCGGGCGCCAGCCTTGCGACCCCGGGTGGGTCCAGAGCAGAACTGCTTTTCCACTGGCCACGTAATCGCGGACGGCGGCCACCAAATGTGCCGCCCAAACCCAGGTCCCGGAAAATAGGACCACCAGGTCGATCGCATCGTCGGACTTCATCTTGCGCAGGGCCCTACGGGCTTCCTCCTTGGTTGCAAGGACCACGTCATGCGCGACGACTTTCATGCCAGCTTGGACAAGGGCCTGCTTCGACTGTTTGACGATGGCCGGATCGATGAAGGGAACTCCCATCGGATCTTTGAGCCCGTCTTTGTGAACCCCATACACGATGAAGCCGATCGTTGGCTGGATCAATTTCTTCCTCCTGTGTCACGACAATTTTCAAGCTTGTTCGACGGCCGCCGACCTCAGCTGCCGGTAGCGGTTGGCTTGCTCGCGGTAACTCGCCGAGAGCGCCGCATTGGGAGCCCATAGCGCGCTCTCCCCGACCACGCCGGCCACCGCCTGACCAATGCTGGCGTATTCTCGAACGGCCACGCCGGCCAGGATGGCCGTGCCGAGACAAACGGCCTCCTGCCGGCTCATGACATGCAGCCGGCGACCGGTGAGAGCTGCCCGCAGTTCCAAGCCAAGAGCCGAGCTACTGCCCCCACCGGTAACGTAAATGTCTCGAAAGGAACCGACCGCTTGTTCGAGCGCCTCGCTCACAATGGATAACTCACACGCCAATCCTTCGAGAATGCCTTTGTACAGATGTGCGCGACGGATCCCGGGATTGAGGCCGGCGATGAAGCCGCGAACCCGCGGGTTGAAGTCCGGATTGCCGCTTCCAATCAAGTGGGGAGTAATACACAACCCGGTCGGGCCCGGCGGGGCGTCCGACTCTAAAAGCGCATAGTGGCGGGCTTCACCATCCCGGGCCGAAGCGCTGGCGGCTGCTTCGCTCGATCCGTTGGCATACAACAAGTCGTGAAACCATTGCAGCATGATTCCCGAAGGGAAGTAAGCCAGAGTCACAAACTTGTCGGGAACCACGTGGCAGTAGGAGTTGAGGGCGTACGCGCGCGCCCGCTCGCTGAGACTGGGAGCGTCGGAGACCGCCAGCAGACATTCGTAGGTGCCCATCGAGTCCGAAACCCGACCCTCGCCCATCACGCCGGCACCGAGCGCGCCGCAAGGCTGATCGTGGCCTCCCAGCACCACCGGAGTTTCCGCCGGAACTCCCAGCTGGCTGGCGATCTCAGCCTTCAGGTTTCCGACAATTGTGCCCGCGGGAGCGGGGACGGGAAGGCGGGCGGCATCGAGCTCCGTCGCCCGGAGAATCTCATCCGACCACGCCCGCTTATCGATGTCGAAAGCCAGGAAACGTGACGCCAGCGAGTAGTCTACCAAGGGCGGGAGTCCCATCTTTGCGAGGAGATAGCCGATCAGAGTTAGGAACGAATGGGTCGAACGAAACACCTCGGGTCGATGTCTGCGTAACCAGAGAATCTTAGGGAGCGGATACATGGGATGCGCCACAAGCCCGGTGATTTGAAACAGGCGTTGGCCCCCGAGGACCGCTTCGCACCAGTTCGACTCCTCGAGGGCACGGCTGTCCTGGTTGAGAATGGCATGGCTGAGCGGGCGGCCCTCTCGATCGACGGGAACAAACGTTTCTCCATGCGAGCTGAGACACAGAGCTCGCACGGAATGCCCTTGAGCAACCGCGCCAGAGGAGGAACGGAGGGCATCCCAGAACCTTTCGGGATCCATTTCCGCAAACGAGGGGCGAGGGAACTCCGGTCGGTAGCAGCTGGTGTGCTGCGCTAGGATCTGGCCGTCGACCGCGAATAGGATGGCCTTGCAGGCGCTCGAACCGATATCAACCGCCAGCAGGCTCATGTGTTCCTTACTCCCGGCAAGCGCGAACGGCGCAGGCTTGGGAATCTGAGCTCACCCAATCCCCAATCTCGACCGTCCGCTTGCGGCGCAACCGTCTCTCTCGAGAGATTCGGTCACCGCCGCGCCCGTCGAGCATGCCTCCCGATCCCTCAACCCTGGTCTGGTGGTTTTGCGGCATCAAGGTCTTCGATGAACGAGGTCGGGTTGGTTCAAAGCGGCGCGCGCTTGTTGAAGAAACAACTCCATGTTCGGAGCTTGAAACACGTTGCGGCCAAAGAACACCCCGGCGGCGCCGGCCTGAGCCGCGCTGCGGACGACTTCGAGAGCTTGGTCATCGGAGCCGTAGCGGTTTCCACCGAGGACCAGGATGGGGATGGAGCAATCTTCGATGACCGACCTCATCGAGATGGGATCGCCGGTGTAATCGGTTTTCACCGCATCCGCTCCAAGCTCGGTCGCCATTCGCGTATGCAGCTTGAGCCACTTGCGTTCGCCCGGTTTGCCTACGTTCTTGCCGCGTGCCAGAGACTCGACGATCAAAGGGATGCCGATGCGCTCGCACTCGCGCGCGACCTCCGCCGTGCGGGCAACCTCTTGGCTCTCGAAATCCGCGTCGCCCGTCCCCACCACCATATAGGTCAAAACCGCATCCGCTCCGTGCCGCAGCGCGTCCTCCGGCCGGGCGAGCAACGAGCTGCGCAGTTTGCCTTCTCCATGGTTGGCCATGGCCGACCACACCGTGGTCCAGTCGATGCGGGCAATCAGAGCCGGCAAGGGACCCGGGAGCGGAGAGTCAGCGAACTGTCGAATGAGGCCCAGATTCAGAAGGATGGCATCCACTTTGGCTTCCGCGAAGCGCTGAATCTGACCGAGAGGGTTATCGGTTCCGGGAATCGGCCCTAGGACCAAAGCGTGGTCGAAGGCGACGATCAGCGCACGATGTTGTGCGCCGCCCAACACGCGACCGAGTCTGATTCTTTTGCCACACTCGCTCAAAAAAAGAACTTCCTTTCGAAAGCTTGGCGATCAAGGTAGTGCGATTGTGATCGATTGTCAATGTTTTTTGTTTGAATGTTTCTGATTTGTGAGCTTTGAGGAAGGCAATTCCGGTTCCGCGACGATCACCTGGAGTCCGGAATCGCGCAGGGCTTTGACGTGGCTCGGGTCGGTTCCGGAATCGGTGACCAGAATGTTGAGATCGGCGACGGGGCCTACATAGGCGAAGCACTGCAAGCCGAATTTTGCGTGATCGGCGAGAGCGATTCGCGTCTTGGCTGCCTTCGAAACCATCTTCTTGATTTGCGCCTCGGCGTGGTTGGCGGTTGAGATCCCGTAGGCAGGGTCGATGGCACTGACCCCCAGGATGGCCTTGTCCAATCGTATTTCCGACAAAGCACGCTGCGTCCATTCGCCGGAGAGATAGAACGTATCCTTCTGCAGGTCGCCTCCGGTGCACAGGATGGTCACACTCGGGCTACGCTGTAGCTCGCAAACAATGGTGGGAGAGTTGGTGACCACCGTCAAGCGATGGCGGTGAATCAGGTGTCGTGCCAACTCGAACACCGTGGTGCTGCCCTCGAGAAAAACGGTGTCCCCATCAAGCACGAGGGACTCGGCGGCGCGCGCGATCTGCCGCTTTTCCTCGCTAAGGCTGCGCAACAAGGCGCCATAGGAGGGTTGGAAGTTGGTGCTGGACATGCGGGACACGGCTCCGCCGTGGGAGCGGACCAGTACGCCTTCCTGTTCGAGCACGGCCAGGTCACGCCGAATGGTCGCCGCCGTTACCTTCAACCGGTCGCACAGGTCGGAGGCGGTTACAGTTCGTTGTATGGCCAGTACCTCGCGAATTTGAAAGCGCCGCTCTTCTGCCAGCATTCGAGAGTGCTCATTGTAACCCGGCTGCAACCGGGAAGCAGCCACGAGCTAGGAAGCTTGAGAAAACAGCAGCCCGGAGACCAGCTTCGCGCCGGCGCCAGCTCTGCGAGCGGCCGTGCGTGCGGAGCGCGGCGCAGTGGCCCATTGCTTGCGGCGGCTTCGAGCGCCGACGAGCCGGCCAGGCCAGCTAAGGGCTCGGCGGATATCGACGAGGTGCTGGCAGGGCCAGATCGCCATCGACCGAAATGGACGTCTCGGATTCCGCCGGAATGCCGTCCACACCCTCGACCCGGAGCCGAGCCTTGTAGGTTCCCCCCACGTTGTAGGTGTGGGTCACCTGCCTTCCATCCTCGGTTGTGCCATCGCCAAAATCCCAGCGATAGTCGACGGCCGGCACTCCTTTGGGGTCTACACTGGCGCTGAATTTGAGGTCCTCGCCAACGCGGGCGTGCTCCGCAACCTGAACCCTGAGGGAAGGAGCGGTCGGAGGAAGGGAGGTATCGATGATCTTGATCAGTGCGACCGAATGGGCGGCTGGCTCGAGCTCGATGGATTCGCCCTCCGCCGACAAGCGATGTCCGGGTTCTAAAATATCCTCGATGTGATAGGCGTGGCCCGGAGACAGCCCGAGCAGAGAAAACGACAGGCGATGGGAACTGGGCCGCTCGGTCCAATTGAAGACGGCAAGGATCGATTGCCGGGCATCTTCCGCGAGCAGAAAGATGCTGGGCTGCTCATCCTCGGCGCGATAACTCACGAGATCGACGGGAGTGGCGGTCCGGCCGAATTTCGCCATCTCGAGCAGGTCGCGGTTCTCGACGAGCGCGAGCCGGTCCGGGTCGCGAGCCAAGGTTGGAAGGTCGTCACCAATTTCATACATGCCTCCGGAAATCGCCGAGAGCGTGATCGAAACGCGAGCTTCGTTGAGCGTGAGAGGAGCCTGAATTTCCCTCTCCTCGAGAAGCTGTCGCGATACCGTGAACGCATCCGGATCACTGATAAAGAAATTTCGGTGCATGTAATAGCGGGCGGCGATGCCGGGAGCGGCTTCCTTGCTGCGGGCAAAGCTGTGGCCGGTATCCTGAGAGATGCGGCCGGTATCGACCAGACCAACCGGATTTAACATGGGGCTGCCGTCCTTATCGAGCAGGAC
>Ga0187782_10001978_pt1 | contig 15037 bp, 13 predicted proteins | sample 0715_SJ02_MP15_2_FD_132454 | JGI IMG/M metagenome (GOLD analysis project Ga0187782, IMG submission 132454) | Tropical peat soil microbial communities from peatlands in Department of Meta, Colombia - 0715_SJ02_MP15_20_MG | ecosystem: Environmental > Terrestrial > Soil > Wetlands > Peat | place...
TCTTTCGTATACCTGGTCTCCTGCGCGTTGGTATACGCTTCGATTGCCGCGTCGTTGCGGCGAATGGGCAAGCTCGAGGAGGTCCATGGAAACAGTAGCATGTAACCTCTGCGGCTCGACGCGTCACACCGCCCTCTACCAGATGCCCGACCGGCGCGGCTATCACCCAGGCGTCTTCACCGTCGTGGAATGCGACCGATGCGGTCTGGGTTTTGTGAATCCGCGACCCCGCTTCGAAAAAATGGGGAAATATTATCCAAAGGAATATTATGAAGAGGAGTTTGTGCGCAACTTGGCACACCACCTCAGACGCTACGCACGCGAAGCGCGTTACTTGAGGCCGATCGAGCGCATGCCGGGACGGAAAAGCCTGCTCGACGTGGGGTGCGCCAATGGAGACTTTCCGAGATTTATGAGGGCGCGGGGCTGGCTAGTCGAGGGCGTAGAAATCTCAGCTTCCTCCCAGCCCATCACCGACTTCAAAGTCTATCCCCAACAGCTTCCTGATATTCCGGTCAACGAGCCCGTCTACGACGCCGTCACCGCCTGGGCGGTTTTGGAACATGTGCACGACCCCATGGCCTATTTTCGCAAGGCCTCCCAGGTAACCAAAGCGGGAGGCCTTTTTGTATTTCTGGTGCCGAATTTTAACAGTCTTGCCTCGCGTCGCCTTTTTCTTGAGGACATTCCCCGGCATCTTTATTTCTTCTCGGAAAAGACGGTGCGCAGGTATTTGGAAGAAACGGGATTCGCGTTGGAAACGGCCCACTTTGGCGGGGGCATCTTTGTGCTGCCGGCTTACAACTGGCTGCATTATTACGTTAAGACGAGGCTCCAGAGGCGGCCCTTCACGTACGCTGATATCCCCATGGCCCAGCCGGAGTTCTTCAAGCGTAACCGTCTCAAACCCGGCGTCATCGCCACGTTGAAATATGCCCTGGCGCAACCCTTGACGGCCATGGACCGGGCGCTGTTACCCATTCTTACGGGGATTCAGATCCTGCGCAAAACGTACGGAATCTGCACCTACGTGGCACGAAAATTGAGAGGATGAAGGCTGGTTGTACACCGCGACGCATGGCGAGTACAAATAGCAATAGTCAGCGAGGTGAGGTCGGCCGACAGCATCAGCGTGAGCCAGAAAACAAGTCCACGCTTTAGCTTCACGGCTCCTCATTCAGAACAAAAAGGAGTTGGCATATAATAGCTCCGTCCTCGGCTGAGGAGGCGAATCACGTTGAAAACCGTCGAAGGCCCCGGCGATGAAATCAGTGCGCAGACGAGTTTTGTTCCTCATGCCGAACCTGGCCGGTGGGGGTGCGGAGCGAGTAATTGTGTTGCTTCTGCGGCACCTGGATCGCTCCCGCTTCGAGCCTCATCTAGCCTTGGTTGGGGCGGCGGGTCCGTTCTTGAAGGACGTGCCGGCTGATATTCCACTCCATGATTTGAATGCCAAACGGGTGCGCCGCGCCTTCCCCGCCATAATTCGCTTGTCCTGGAAGCTGAAGCCGCAGGTCATCCATTCAGTGATGGGTGAGCTGAATATGGCGCTGGCATTGTCAAGGCCATTTTTGCCGCCGGGGCTACGCCTGCTGATGCGGGAGGACACTTCACCGAGCGCTCTAAACGCCCAAGGGCGCAAGCATACGCTTCTCTGGAACTGGCTCTATCGGAGGTTGTACCCGCGGGCCGACCGGATAATCTGCGTGGCGGACTACGTGCTCAACGACTTGGCTGAGAATTTCGGTATTGCGGCCAGCAAAATGACGCGCATCTATAACCCCGTGGACCTTGATCTGGCGAGACGGCTGGCAGAGGTGGGTGGCAACCCCTATCGGGGCCAGGGCCCCCACCTCGTTGCCGCAGGCCGACTGGCAAAGGAGAAAGGTTTCACCGTGCTTCTGGACGCCATGCCGTTGGTACGTGCAGCGATTTCGGACGTCGACCTCACAATGCTCGGCGACGGACCCCTCAAGCCGGACCTGTTGGCGCAGCGGGAACGGCTGGGGCTGAACGAGGCCGTACACCTGATTGGGTTCCTGGCCAATCCCTACCCTTACCTCAGGCATGCCGACTTGTTTGTACTTCCTTCACACTTTGAAGGATTGCCTTTGGTGGTACTCGAGGCCTTGGCTGTAGGGACGCCTGTGGTGGCCTCCGACTGCCCGGGGGCGTTGCGAGAGATTCTGGCAGACTGTCCTCTCGCCCGGTTAGTTCCGCCTTCCGACCCGAAGGCGCTGGCAAACACAATCGTCGTTGCCCTCAATTCTGCAAGGACTGTATTGAAACCCGACCCAAGACTGGACAGTTTTCTTAGCCGGTTCGACGTGCGAACCGTGATGCGGGATTACGAGGCGATACTCGCGGGGTAACGTGCTACCATCTTGTTAGCCTTGTTCGAGGTGATGGGGCTTGGGCGAAACCAAAAACAGCGAGTGCCCGGGTGGCGACAAAGCAGGTCCGGAATTCTGGGAGGAATGGTGGAAGAGGACTCGGCTGCCTGCGCCTCTCGATCCTAACCGCCCTGGCCTCAAGAACTACGTGGTGAGGAGATTTCATAACACCTTCGAGCAACTGTTTAAAGGCTACGACACCCCTTCCATGGAGTTGGTTGAGGTTGGGTGCGCCCAGTCGGTTTATTTGCCTTATTTTGCTAGACAGTTTGGCTTTAAGGTTTCTGGAATTGATCGCTCGGAAATGGGCTGCGAAAGGGCGCGCATGATTCTAGCGAGAGAAGGGGTTAAAGGCGAAATCTATTGCACGGATTTCTTCTCCCTTCCCGCAGAACTCATTGGGCGGTTTGACGTGGTGATTTCCCTCGGGGTTATAGAACATTTTGAGCAGACGGCGGAAGCTGTGCGGGCCATGGCGAAGCTGCTTAAACCCGGCGGGAGGATATTCAACGGCATTCCAAACTTCACGGGCGTACTGGGAGCATATCAAAAGCTGCTCGACTTGGTCATATACAACGCCCATGTACCTCTTAGCCGCGAGAATCTGGCTTCCGCTCACCGGGAAGCGGGCTTAGAGATAGAAAGCTGCGACTATTTCTTGCCTATTTGCTTGGAGGTCATTAACGTGGAAAGGTGGCCCAGGCATCTTCTTTACTGGTTCACCGTCCGGTCGCACACGGCAATATCCAGGGCCGTGTGGTTCGTGGATGACCACATCGTTCGTCTTCGGCAAAACCGTTGGACTTCTCCTTTAATCTACTGTGTGGGCCGAAAACCGCACTGAGGCGGATCTCTTGTGAAACCCCGATTAGCCGAGTTGCTGTCCTGTCCGGAATGCTTAGGTTTGCTACAGGTTGATATCCAGCACCGAGACAATGAGGAGATTCTTACCGGTCTTCTCGGTTGTCCGAAGTGCCGCTGCCACTTTCCCATTCGGGACGGCATCCCCCGCTTTGTGCAAGGCGACACTTATGCGGCGAGTTTCAGCTTTGAGTGGAAACGCTGGCGGCGCACGCAATTTGATAATGCGTCGCGAAAACTCAGCGAGTCAACCTTCGTGGTTTCGACCGGAACACGTCCGCACGAGCTGGCTGCCAAGCTAGTGCTCGACGTGGGGTGCGGGAGCGGGCGATTCATGGATGTCCTGGCTCGGGCCGGGGCCGAAACCGTGGGACTGGACCTCAGCTCGGCGGTTGACGTCGCCAGGCAAAACCTGGGCAGCCTGCCGAACTGCCACTTTGTTCAAGCCGACGCGCTCTTCCCTCCCTTTCGCCCCGGCACCTTCGATTTCGCTTACAGCATCGGTGTGTTGCCGAACACCTCCGATAGCCGGGAGGGCTTTATGCGCATGGCTGCCACGTTGAAGTCTCAGGGCGTGGCGGCCATCTGGGTCTACCCTCGGCGTCGTCTAACCGAGACTTTTCAATACTTCCCGGAGCGCGTGAACGAGGTCTTGACCCAGGACGTTAACTATCAGATTCCAGCCAAGTGGCAACGCGCCGTTTCCCGTATCGCTCCAGAACTCGATTGGATGATGGAAACTTCCAGCCGCGTTCAGCGTTTCTTCACCACCCGCCTCCCCAGGCGGTGGCTCTACGCGCTTTGCCACGTAGCGATTCCGCTCTACTATGTGTACCGCATTCCGATCTTCTACCCTTTGCGCCTCCTGACTAAAATCGCTATGCACCCCGATGCCGAGTGGCGTGTGCTCGATACCTTTGACTGGTACTCTCCACGCTACCAGTGGAAACATACCTACGCGCAAGTTCGAGCCTGGTTCGAAAAAGCTGGGCTTGAGAACATTACGCTCCTGCCTCGACCGGTGGCGATGCGCGGGAATAAACCTGCCTAAAATAGATTCAGCACAGAGGGTGCAGAGAACGGAGAGAAGAATGCAACCATGTCATTCCGAGCATTGACAGCCGCAGGGGCTGCCCTTGCTGAGCAGAAAGATGACGCTTGCTCGCTGGTACTATATCGTTGAATATAAAGTACATACAAGTCTTCTTTCTGCAGAGCGAAGCGAGAAATCTTGCTCTGATTCTCTTATCGGCGATCCGATCCGAAGCAGAACGAGATTCCTTGCTTCGCTCGGAATGGGGTAGTGTCCTAAATGTGTGTTGCTAGGATTTTCGGGACGATCCGAATCGCCCGCCTAGTCCATAAGCGAGTCCATTTCATTAAAGTAGTTCCTCAAGTGCCCACTTAACTCCAGGAGCAATGGTCCATTCGTGCCTTCGCATGTTTCCTTCGCTTGTGAATGCTGGTGTGACCAGATGGTTTTCTACCAGCTTATTTAGTGCGTTCTGGGCACGCCTCTGGTCCAGTCCGTTCGGTAGATTATCAATCGCTCCTCCCTGATACTTAGACATTTTCCCGTGTCTCATCAGATGCCTCAAAACAGCTAGACAATCTTCGTCATCGTTGCCTAGGAGGTATTTTATACGCTGATATTCGTTTTCTTGAAACTGAGTCCGCTTGGGCTTTTTCAACTCTTCGACTTCTGAATTGAGCCTCTTGGAATTTTCTCTCTCCGTAATTATGATTTCATCCTTGTCCTTCACCTCTTTTTGCCAGTCTAAGTCAAGAGATTCAGCCCCTTTTCGACGCGAATACAGATAAGTGCCAAGCATCGACAATCCCAAACCTACTGCCCCGCTCTCGATGACCTCAGCAAGACTAAGCATCGAACGAATACCCCGTAGTAGCAGGATCAGGAGTGGAGCGAACAAACCAGAAAAAGTTAGTATCAAGCGATATCCAGACCAAAACTTCTTGTACTCTATGGCGCTGGCATGGCGCAGGCGCTTTCCGTAAATGGGCAGTGGAGATTTCACAGCAGTCTTGCATCGGGCACACTCCTATGCTACCGTCTGAGTGAGTGCCCGACAGTTTAAGATTAAGCTGAGGCCCGACCGGGAATCGGGCCTTTTGCTTTTCAGGGGAATCCTACTCCCTAAAGCCTAGACAATCAACTCCTGAAGTGTCCAAATGTGATCTGTGATTCTTGATTCCATCGCAGGTGTGACTCTCAGTGTTTGGTGAACACGGCAGAAATTGTAATAGGCGAACTGGAGCGCGAAGGCTTCTCGCAGGTTGTACCACTTTTTCGAAAACGCGTTTGTCAGCCGCGTCAGTCTCCGCATAGACATTCTCAGCGTGAGATTCTGCCGCTCGACATGTGACGTGCAGATTCTCTCCGGGTCGGGGTCACCCCACATGGGTTTTGCAATCGCATCTACCACCCTTGGTGGCGAGTACCGATGCACGTCCTCACTCGCCGCGCCGTAGAGCTTGATTAGCTGGCTATAATCCACGCGAGTTCCTAGAGACGTATGGACCGCATCGAAGTACGGCTGGAATCCGTCTGTCGTGATCTGGAAACGTCCAGCCGTAACTTGGTTCAGCTTTTCGATGAACTCTAAAGCATCACGGCGCGTTCGCCGGCCCAGGTGCCACGTCAGTACGAGTTTCGTGTTTCGCTCGACCGCAACCCAACAGTAGGCATCGCCACGAAGAGGATCGCCAGTTACATTCCGCTTTTCTTTGCAGCCGACGAATCCCCAAATCTCGTCACACTGGACATCGCGAACCGGGACGTTGTGAATCGTGTTCTCCAACAGCCTCTCGCATCGTTCGCCAGCGAGTACCAAAATGTTGAGGATCGTGTCACGGTGTGTGTCCGTAATTCGCTCGATGCTGCGCACAGAGCACCCCTCGACAAACAGCCGAATGATCTCTGTGACTTTCTCGGTCGGCAGATACGTACCGTCAAGCCTTTCCGGTCGCTGAGCGAAAACCTTGTAGCACTGGCAGCAACGGAAACGTTGATTGCCGTTCCGGTCTTTCCCGAATTTCTTGCAACGGCTCTGGCAATTGTGGCATGTCATAGGAGTTCTCCTTTTGGTGGATTGCCGCTGTGGGAAGGTGCCCGCGAAATGCGGGCTTGACTTTGGCGGGGGACGGGCGTATAAACAAAACGGGTGATACCTTCTCACAGGGGGACTCACTCGGTTTTGGGGCTTGCCACTGCTTCCAACAGTGACAAGCCCTTTACGTTTTTATCTCAAAGAAATGTACTTTTCCCGCTTGCTCTTTCGCGTCTTAAAAACTTCAGGATGCCTTTTTAACGCGGACTCCATCGCTTGCCTGTTGCCTTCCCGGAATCCCATCGAACCAAAGAACTCTTCCATTTCTGCGATTCGGGCTTCTTTTACGTGCGAGAGATATTCCTGCATTGCTTCCCAAAGAGGTAGATTGGCTCGCAGTTTTTCCTCCGACGATGTGAACCCGGCAACCGCAGGCTCTAACGTCGTGTCGTCGCCAGGGACGCCATGAAAACCTACTAGTGCCAGAATACGAAGCACACGCTCTCGACGTTTAGCGGTTTCGTCACGAAGGTCCATGTATTCGTTGTAACAACTTGCCAACTCTTGCATTCTTTTTTCTCCGACCCTCATCTTTTCGTATTCGTGACGTAGCCTAGAACGCATTTGATCCTCAATCGTCAAGTGCGACCGTAATTCACTATCGGGAGCTTTCATAAACCAAGTATAGAACCTCAACATAACCTTGTCAAGTAAAAAGGTTATGTCAGAGTTTATTTTCTCGGCCCTGAGTCCGCAGTAGCATTTTGTCTCGGTTGAGAAGGGGCGTCCGACCTTAGTCATTGGACACCCCCTTTTTCGGGGAGCAACTCACTTTTAGGACAGTACCCGGAATGGCAGCTTGCATTGCGATGAGGCGCGGGATGCTATAATCGGCTGCCACCTGGAAATTGCTATGGCTAAGCTGTATCGCGTTCTGGCTGTGACGAACATGTGGCCCAACGAAGTGGACCCCAGCTTCGGCAGTTTCGTCCAGGACCAAATAGAATCTCTCCGCCCGCTGGGAGTGGACTACGACGTACTGTTTGTGAACGGCCGTAAATCGCGCTGGAATTACCTGTTGGGAATCGGGGAGGTGCGGCGCCGGTTGCGGGCCAAGACTTACGATTTGATACACGCTCATTTCGGTTTGTCCGGGTGGGTAGCGCGTTTTCAGCTTCGCGTGCCTCTGGTGATTACCTTTCACGGGGACGACGTTCTGGGGCGGCCCGCGAAGGACGGCCACATCACCCCTGTGGGCCGACTCTTCCAGGCCGCGAGTTATTTGCTGGCGCCGCTTGCCTCCGCTGTTGTGGTACAAAACCGGGAAATGCGGCGAGTGTTGAGATTGGAATCAGCGGAGGTCATCCCTTGCGGGATCGATTTGGAGCTCTTCCACCCCATGGACCAGGGTGAGGCCCGGCGTGTGGCCGGTCTGGACCCAGGGAAGAAGTACGTCTTATTTGCCTACAATCCCAAAGAGCAGCGAAAGCGTTTTGATCTCATTGAAGCCGCCGTCGCTAAAGCCAGGGAACAACTGCCTCAGCTCGAAATCCTTCAGGTGCGCGGGAAACCTCATTCCGAAATGCCGCTTTTTATGAACGCTGCGGACGTCCTGGTCATGGCTTCCATGATTGAGGGTTCACCCCTCGCAGTCAGAGAGGCTATGGCTACAAACCTGCCCATCATTTCTGTGGATGTCGGAGACGTAGTGGATTTGATCTATGAGAGCGACGGGAATTATATCGTTCCACGAGATGCAGATGTTATGGCGGCAAAAATCGTGGGACTCTGCCGCCGCGGAAAACGCAGCCGTGGCCGCGAACGGCTGATTCCCTACTCCATGCCAGCCACCGCGAAAAGGATTCTAGAGGTTTACGCTCGAGTGACGCGCTCTTGATGTTGTCCCCGCCGAAATCTTCTTCACGCGGCATTGCTTTTCGATTACACTCGGTGATTTTAAGCCGTGGTGCCGGCATGCAAAATAAAAGGCCCGGGGTCTGCATTATCATTGAGAACTTGCCGGTTCCCGTGGATCGGCGGGTCTGGCAGGAAGCTCGTACGCTACGAGACGCCGGATACCGAGTCTCGGTCATATGCCCGAAAGCTCGAGGCTTCGAACGAAGCCGCGAGACCCTTGAGGATATCGAGATATACCGTTACCGCGTCTGGGAGGCTTCGGGCCCCCTCGGCTATTTCGTCGAGTACGCTCTGGCCTTCGCCGCCCAGTTCCCCCTGGCCCTTGGTGTCTACGCGCGCACACGCTTCCGTGTCCTTCAGGCGTGTAATCCGCCCGACACAATCTTCTTGGTCGCGCTCTTTTTCAAACTCTTGGGCGTGCGGTTCATCTTCGACCATCACGATCTTAATCCCGAGCTGTACGAGGCCAAATTCGGACGGCGGGACTTCGGATATAGGCTGGTCTGCTGGGCTGAACGCCTGACCTTCTGCACCGCCGACATCTCGATCGCCACAAACGAGTCTTACCGTGAAGTAGCGCGGGTGCGAGGGAAGATGGGCGGCGAACGCATTTTCGTCGTGCGCAGTTGCCCTGACCTCGAGAGAGTGAGGAAAAAGCCAGCACAGCCGGAACTCAAGGAGGGTCGGCGGTTTCTCGTCGTTTACCTCGGCGTCATGGGGCCGCAGGACGGGCTCGATCTGTTGCTGGAGTCCATTGATTCCGTTGTCCATCGCTGGAATCGCCAAGACATCCTCTTTGTTCTCATCGGCGCAGGGACCGAGGTCCCACGGCTTAAAGCCCTGGCAGCCGAAAAGGGCTTGGCGCCGCTGGTGAGGTTCCCGGGACACCTCCCGGATGAGGAAGTCGCGGCCTATCTTTCCACCGCCGAGGTAGGGGTTGCGCCCGACCCGGCCAATCCGATGAATGATAAATCCACCATGAACAAGATCCTAGAATACATGGCGTTCGGCCTCCCGGTCGTGCTTTACGACCTCACTGAAGGCCGGCGCTCGGCGGCCGGCGGAGCCCTTTATGCTCGCCCCGGCGACCCGGAAGACTTCGCCCGCCAAATCCTGAGGATTCTTGACTCGGAGAACTTGCGTCGCGAGCTGGGTGCCTGCGGGCGAAGGCGCATCGAGGAAAGTCTCAACTGGGAAAACGAGAAGCGGTCGCTGCTGGAGGCCTACGCGAAGGTTCTTTCCCGATGATACAATGCGGGACTTACGCGGTGGTTTCGGAGGATCGAGATGAGTGAAAACATTCCCAACAAGATGAAGGCCCTGGTGAAGAGCAAGAGAGAGCCGGGACTTTGGCTGGAAGAAGTGCCGACGCCGGAGATCGGCATCAATGATGTGTTGATTCGGGTGCACCGGGCCTCCATCTGCGGTACCGACCTGCACATCCTGAAATGGGACGCCTGGGCCAGCAAAACCATCCCCGTGCCCATGGTGATCGGGCACGAGTTTGTGGGTGAGGTGGCGAGGGTGGGGTCGAACGTTTCCGATTTCTTTCCCGGTCAGATCGTCGGAGCTGAGGGGCACGTAGTCTGCGGGCGTTGCCGCAATTGCCTGGCGGGCAGGCGCCATCTTTGCGCGCACAGCAAGGGGGTGGGGGTACACCGGCCGGGCTGTTACGCGGAGTACATCTCGGTGCCTATGAGCAACGTTTGGGTCCATCACGCCGATATTGACCCCGAGATCGCCTGCATCTTCGATCCTTTCGGCAATGCTGTGCATACCGCACTCGCCTTTCCCGTTTTGGGTGAGGATGTCCTGATCACGGGCGCGGGGCCCATTGGACTGATGGCGGCGGCGGTGGTGCGGCACGCCGGTGCTCGCTTTGTGGTGCAAACGGATGTTAACCCGTGGCGGTTGGAACTGGCGCGAAAAATGGGCGTCACCCTGGCAGTGAACCCGCGAGAAACCGAACTGAAAGACGTGCAGAAGAAATTGGGCATGAAGGAGGGCTTCGATGTGGGCTTGGAGATGTCAGGCAACGGGTCGGCCCTGCGAGACATGCTAGCGAACATGTCGAATGGGGGCCGCATCGCGCTGCTGGGCATTCCCTCCGAGGAATTCGTTATCGACTGGAATACGGTCATCTTCAACATGCTCACCCTGAAGGGCATTTACGGTCGCGAGATGTACGAGACATGGTACAAGATGACGGTGATGCTCCAGTCCGGTCTCGATATCAAGCCGGTCATTACCCACCGTTTCCACTACACGCAATTTCAAGAAGCGTTCGACGTCATGCTTTCCGGCCAAGCCGCAAAGGTGATCCTGGAGGGCTGGAAGCAGTAGACCCATCACTACAATTCACGGTCATTCCTGCACAAGCGAATCCAATCCGCGAGTTCTTGTGAAAACGCTCGTGAGCGGCTGAACTACCGCCCTTATGCAAGCGTAGGGGAAGGTTTGCGCAGGAATGACGGGCGTAAGGGAAGCAGCGACAAACAGTCCCCCTCTGCCCTGGCGAGTTTTTCAAACCAGTTTTTCAAGCGTTGACACTTCTTTGCGCTTTCTCTTATAGTTGAATTTCGGGCTTTGTTTCAAAACAGATATCCGGTTTACTCAACAATTACAGGGGTCTCGTGCATGGCGAATGCGGACGGTACACCTTCCCCAACTGTGGAGAAGACTCTAGCGGCGGGTGCGGTCGCCACTCCACCCAAGCCGGTTGCAAAGCCGGCCGTTCCACCCAAACCTAAGAGCGCTCCCTCCGAGGATATGCCCGAGCCAGGGAAGTTGCGACGGCGCATCATCTGGAGCTGCGTGTGGGGATTTGTCGCCGCCAATTTCCTCATGTTCCTCCGTTTTTTCTTCCCGCGCGCCCTTTTCGAGCCGGATACGGTACACAACATCGGTTATGCTTCGGACTTCAGTATCGGGGTTAATGAGAAATACAAGCAGGCGTACCGAATCTGGGTAGTCAAGGAGCCTCCGCGTCTTTTCTGCATTTTTGCCAAGTGCACGCACTTGGGTTGCACGCCGGATTGGAAGCCCGCTGAGGGCAAGTTCAAATGCCCCTGTCACGGGAGCGGTTACACTCCCGAGGGGATCAACTTCGAGGGGCCGGCGCCGCGTCCCATGGATCGCGCCCACGTGGAGCTGAGCGCCGACGGGCAGATCGTGGTGGACACCGCGCGCCTCTATTCCTGGTTCAAGAGCCAGGGTGGCCCGGACCACTTTGATGATCCGGGAGCGTTCATAACAGTCTAGTGCGTAGTGCCTAGTGGCTAGAAGAGCAGTGGCTGGTGCCTGGTGATCACTAGCCACTAGGCACTAGCCACTAGCAACTGGAGAGGTAATGGCTGACGAGCTGAACGAGAAAACGGAAAAGCGAGGTCTTACCGGGCTGCTGGAGGAAGTCCAAGAGGACGTCAGAGTTCTCAAGGAAAAGGCCAAAGAAGACCTGGAGAGCCTGAAGAAGCCAGCCAAGACGCAGCTTTACAAATCGATCTTCCGCGTCAAGCACGACGAGAGCGAGCGCAGCCGGGCCCTAAGCGTCCTTACCAACGTTTTCTTCCACCTGCATCCGGCTAAGATCAATCGCGACGCTGTGCGCTACAACTACACCTGGGGCATGGGCGGCATGACGTTTTATCTCTTCCTCGTGCTGACCATTACGGGCGTGCTGCTGATGTTTTATTACCACCCCACCAAGGGGCAGGCGTATCGCGACATCGTTTATTTGATGAACGACGTTCCCTTCGGCAGGCTGCTCAGAAACATGCACCGCTGGGCGGCGCACCTGATGATTATCGCGGTCTGGCTCCATATGTTCAGGGTCTTCCTCACGGGCTCTTACAAAAAACCGCGCGAATTCAACTGGTGCGTAGGTGTCATCCTGCTGGTGCTGACCTTGCTGCTTTCCTTCACCGGCTATTTGCTGCCGGACGATCAGTTAGGATTTTGGGCCGTCACCGTGGGAACCAACATGGCGCGGGCAACCCCGCTGCTGGGGCACGAGGGACCTTTTGGAGCGCAACTCGGAATGACCGCCTACAATGACGTGCGCTTCGCCTTGCTGGGCGGCTCGATCGTGGACGCCAACGCCTTGCTGCGCGCGTACATCTGGCACTGCCTCGCCATTCCGCTGATCGCCGCCACATTTATGGGCGTGCACTTCTGGCGGGTGAGAAAAGACGGAGGAATCTCCGGCCCGGCGCCGATGATGCTGGAAAGCGAGATCAAGCCGGAAAGGAAATTCTAAGAGCAGTCGAGAAGTCAAGTAGTCAAGGAGTTGAGAAGTCAAAGAACGGGAGGAAGGGTAGGGGCAGGCTCTTCAACTCCTCGACTCCTCGACTCCTTGACTTCTCGACTCTTCCAATCTTGACTCGAAGTAGGTTGGTCCATGGACTGGCATCAACTCTGGGAAATCGTCTCCGCCCCCGATAACGTTCCCATCGTCGCCATTCTCTTTTTGGTGCCTTTCTATACCTGGTATGCGGTTCGGCAAGCGCGTGCCAATGACCTGTTGATTGCGCAACTCGAGGCTGACCCCAAGCTCGCCAAGACCCATCACCGCAAGACCCAGCCCTGGAAAACCGGTTGGACTCGGGAAGTGCAAACCTGGCCTTACCTGATGCGCATCGAATTCCTGGCGGCGATTATTCTGACCGTCATTCTCATGGTTTGGTCGCTGACCCTCAATGCCCCGCTGGAGGAGCTGTCTAACCCTAACCTGACCATGAATCCGGCCAAAGCACCGTGGTACTTCCTGGGACTCCAGGAAATGTTGGTCTATTTCGATCCCTGGATTGCCGGTGTGGTGATGCCCACGCTTATTATTATCGGATTGATGATTATCCCCTATATCGATGCCAATCCTCTGGGGTCCGGCTACTACACTTTGAAGCAGAGGAAATTCGCTATCGCCGCGTTTTGTTTCGGGTTCATGTTCTTATGGCTGTTGATGGTCGTCATCGGGACCTTTATCCGGGGTCCGGGGTGGATGTGGTTCTGGCCGGGGCAGACCTGGGACCCCAGTCGTGTGGTGTTCGAAGTGAACCGCGACCTTCCCGATCTATTTGGCATTACCGCCATGTGGGGGAAAGTCGTCTTGGGGGCGGTGGCCATGGGACTGTATTTTGCCGCCGCGGGATTCGGGCTGCACAAGATCATTACGGCGACGGCTTTCAACCGGAAGATTTATGGACGGATGAGCTTCCTTCAGTATGCCACCATGCAACTCTTTTTGATCATGATGTTGTTGTTACCGATCAAGATTCTGATTCGTCATTTGTTCCGGATCAAGTACATCTGGGTTACCCCATGGTTCAACGTCTAAGGCGCCATCCCCAACTGAGACCGCGCGAAAAAGACACCGGCCTTCGTCATTCTGAGCGAAGCGAAGAATCTTCGCGGTTCCAGCACGGACAACCGCAGAGATCCTTCGCTGCGCTCAGGATGACAGCGAGTTTCATTTCTAGGGAGGTACACCTTGCCTGACTCACCGGACAAAGACCCGGTCGTAAGCCAGTCGCTGGCCGTGTACCTGCTCATTGCCTCGGTAATCCTGGTCATAACGTTGTGGTGGGCCCTCTATGACGAATTCTTTGGGCTGCGGCCCTGGAAAGTCTACCAGCGTGCATTTGTGCAGCGGTACGGCGCTTTCCTGAGGAAACAGATCCCTCTTCAGCGGGCCAAGGAAAAGGCAATTGAAAGCTCTGCGGAGTATCTGTCGCTCAAGCAGAAGCTCGCGGACATGGAGGCGGAAGCGACCCCTAAGGTCAAGGAGCTGGATGCGGCGTCTGCCCGAGTGGATGCCCGTACCGCCGCGGTCCTCAATCTGCTCACCACGGCGAGAGCTTATGTCGGGTCGCAGATCTACATCATTGAACACACCTCGAGTCGCGGGAGCAAGCAATCGCTTCAGAAAGACCTCGACAAGTACGAAAGCGGCCCTTTCCAGTTGACCCTTCCTCCCGCCCAGCTCGGAGGTCATGAAGAAACGTTGCGCCTGACGTTCGAGCAGCTCGAGGACAAATTCAGCGAGCTTCAAAAGGAGAAAGGAGATCTCCTGCTTGAGAAGGCGGGCCTTCTTCACCCCGTCTCCGAGTTGCAAAACCAGGTTGATTCCTATGTGAAGGACCACATTGACGGGCCCGCGGTCGAGGCGTTGCGGGGGCTTCAGAAAAAGAACCATGACTTTACGGTGGAGATCAAGCAGATTAACAACCCCGACGCGGGAATTGTGGACCGCTGCGAGAGCTGCCACGTAGGCATTCGCGAGCCGGTAGTGATGACCCGCAAGGACATGGGTAGAACGAAAGATCCCATGTCCGCAGCCTTCACTTCGCATCCTGATTCAGACCTACTCACCATCCATGATCCGGACCGATTCGGGTGCACGCCTTGCCACAATGGCAACGGCATGGACATTGCCCACGTGGAAAAGGCGCACGGGCACGACGAGCACTGGCTGTGGCCGCTCCATCCCATGGAAAACGTGGAGGCCGGATGCCAGCAGTGCCACTCGAGCGACATGGTGCTCGCTCATGCCCCCACCCTGTCTCAGGGGAAGCAACTCTTCGAGTGGCGGGGCTGCATGGGCTGTCACGTTTATCAGGATTATGACGCTGAGCCGGAGGAGCTGCTCTCGACCCAGCGCACCATTGAACAAGCGGAGAAGCAGCGCGCGGAAGAAAGGTTGGAAGTGCAAAAGAGCATCCAGGCGGGCGATCAGGCTCCGGACAATGAAACGGCGCAAAAGCTCTACCTAAAGGCCAACGAGCTCCAAGTTTCCATCAGCAA
>Ga0187782_10001979_pt1 | contig 15033 bp, 13 predicted proteins | sample 0715_SJ02_MP15_2_FD_132454 | JGI IMG/M metagenome (GOLD analysis project Ga0187782, IMG submission 132454) | Tropical peat soil microbial communities from peatlands in Department of Meta, Colombia - 0715_SJ02_MP15_20_MG | ecosystem: Environmental > Terrestrial > Soil > Wetlands > Peat | place...
AATGGTACGACCGCTCACTCCACCGGCCGGTTAACTGCGTCGAGGACCCAACGACAAAAGTGGTCGACGAGCCCAGCGGGGGGAGCGAGGCTTCGGGGTTTTCTCCCCATTACCTGATCGGCAGCACTTTTGGAGACGAGTTGCGTGCTGCCACTGATTTTCGGTCGAAAGTCGTGGCTATCTCGCTTAAAGACCGCGGGGCAATCCTGGCGGGCGGCCACTCGCCATCTGCCGCGTATTGGTATGACCCTCGCTCAGGCCGGTTTGTTACCAGCACCTACTACATGTCGGCGCTGCCCTCCTGGGTGGCGACGTTCAATCAGAACTCGCCGGCGAAAAACTATTGCGGTCGCAACTGGGCAGCTTTGCCCAGTCCCCCTGGCGGAAACGGCACGGTGTTCAGCGAATTCAAAAGAAGTTCCAACGAATCATGCCCCGACCCGAAGTTCCTGGGCTGGCTTGAGAGCACACCTTTCATGAGCGAGATAGAGTTAGCTTTTGCCGAGGAAGCAATCAAAAACGAGCACTTAGGCCGAGGGACCGATACCGACCTGTTGACTATTTCTCTCAGTGCAAACGACTACGTCGGTCATACCTATGGCCCATACAGTCTTCAAGTCGCTGATGTAACCCTGCGAACAGACCGATATCTGGCGTCCTTCTTCGCCGAATTGGACAAACTTGTCGGTCTCCAGAACATCTGGATCGCTCTCTCGGCGGACCACGGAGTGGCTCCGACCCCGGAATTCATTCAAGGCCACAAATGGGGCTCAGGCAACGCCCAACCTGCCTTGATCCGCAAAGCAGTCGAAGAAGCGATGGGTGCGGCATTCGGGCCGGGGAATTGGATTGCGGCGGCGAGTGTGCCCTACATTTACCTCGATTCTGACGCTTTGCAGAAGCGCCACATTCAGGGCCCCCAGGCTGAAGAAGTGGCGGCTGCGGCGGCTGCCTCTGTGCCTGGAGTGATGGCCGCCTTCACACGCGCGCAATTTCTGACTGGTGGTTTGCCCCTATCTCCTTTGGCCCGCGTGGCGGCGAACGCTTTCAACCTCGAGCGTGGGGGGGATGTCTTCATGGTGCTCGATCCCTACGCGTTGCCTGTTTCAAGCTCCAGGGCAACTACTCATGGAAGCCCCTGGAGCTATGATTCGCAAGTGCCTTTGGTTTTGTGGGGTAGTGCCTTCAGGCCAGGTGTTTACTTCAGCCAATGCCAGCCCATCGACCTTGCCGCGACTTTGGCCGCAACCCTTGGGTTGCCACAGCCCTCGGGTTCGCAAGGTAGGCCGCTCGTGGTAGCAATAAAGTAGCGGCGACATTCTCCGTGTTCTCCGTGACTCTCAAGCTTCAACAGAGAGATCACTGTGGGTCTCAGTGAACTCGGTGTTAATTCTGTAGGGCACTGAGGGCACGGAGAAAAAACCTTGCGGCGTGAGTCATATGATCTCGAAGTAGCGCTCTAACTCCCAATCCGTTACGGCTCGTCGGAACTGGCGACTTTCCCAATCGCGGGTAGCAGAGTAATGATCGACGAATTCATCGCCAAGAATCTGCCGTGCAGTCTTGCTGGACCGGAAAAGCCCCGTGCTCTCCTCGAGACTTCGGGGCAGCGCCGGCGCCTGCGATTCGTAAGCGTTGCCGACAGGCGCCGGAAGTTCCAAACTGTTTTCGATCCCAAATAGGCCGGAGGCCAGGCTCGCCGCAAGCGACAAATAGGGGTTGGCGTCGGCGGCGGGAAGGCGGTGTTCGACCCGTGTACTTTTTGGCCCGGCGGAAATAGCGCGCAGTGCTGTCGTGCGGTTGTCTACTCCCCACGTTACGTTGGTTGGCGCCCAGGTACCAGGGACCGTTCGTTTGTAGGAGTTCACCGTGGGACAGAACATTACCGTCAATTCTCGCATCAGGGCCAGTTGTCCTGCCAAATAGCGTTGCATCAGCTCGGAAATATGCGAGTCCGATTTCGGCTCGTAGAACAGGTTCCTCTTTCCCGCCCGGTCGGACAAGCTCTGGTGGATATGCCCGCTGCAACCCGGAAGGTTGGCATTCCACTTGGCCATGAAAGTGGCGAGCAAGCCCTGCTTGCGCGCCACGATCTTGACCAGGGTTTTAAACATGGCCGCCTTGTCGCCGGCACGCAAGGCCTCGTCATAGTGAATCGCCGTCTCGTAAACCCCCGGACCGGTTTCGGTATGGAAGCCCTCGAGTTCAATTCCCATCGCGCGGGCAGTATCGAGAATGGCATGGGCCAGGTCTGAGTGGGCGGAAGCCCGCATGAAACTGTATCCGAACATTCCCGGCGAGAGTGGAGTCAGGTCGCGGAAATGCTTTTGACGTGCCGAGATAGGATCCTCGCGGAAAAAGAAGTACTCATACTCGATCGACGCCCTCACGGTGTAACCCCTTCTCGCGGCGCCCTCTACGACACTACGGAGAACCTGGCGAGGAGAGGCGGGCAGAGGCGAGCCATCCTTGCGGAAAAAATCCACCAGGAAGCATGCCGTGTTCGTTTCCCAGGGGAGGACAGAAAAGGTGGACAGGTCAATCCGAGCCGCCGCGTCCGGGTAACCCGTGTGCCACCCCGTCAGCGTAACGTTGTCGTAGAGAGCGTCGGAGCTGTCCCAGCCGAAAATCACGTCGCAAAAACCAAGCCCCGACTCAGCGGCGGAGAAGAATTTGTCCAGGGATATATATTTCCCCCTGAGCACACCATCAACATCGAAGCCCCCGAGCTTTACCTTTTCGATTTTATGTTTTGTAAAGGCCTGCTTGATCTGCTGGAGATTCATGATGGTGACCCCCTGAACCCTGTCATTCCAAGCGAAGCGAGGAATCTCGCTCTGATTCTTTCTTCCACAACACGCCCGGGGCAGAGCAAGATTCCTCGCTTCGCTCGGAATGACAGGTTAGCCGCGGGAGGCTGCCGGAACCCCGCGCTACGTCCTCGTGCGGATGTGGAAGCTCTTCGGGCGCGTCAGGTAGAGGAAGCCGAGGTGCGACAGCGTGCAGCCATGGCCACTGTCCTTGATGCCCACCCAGGAAAGCTCGGGGTCCAGGTAATCGCAACGGTTGACGTAGACAGTGCCCGCCGCCGTGCGGTGCGCCAGTATTTCGCCTCGCGCCATATTCTCAGTCCAGATGGAGGCAGTGAGGCCGTACGGGCTGTCGTTCATCAGCCGGACGCCCTCCTCGTCGCTATCCACGGGCATGATCCCGATGACCGGCCCGAAGCTTTCTTCCATCATAACACTCATGCTGTGATCGACATCGACGAGCACGGTAGGCTGAAAATAGTGGCCCGGCCTCGGCAGGCGGTGTCCGCCGGTCAATACCTTGGCTCCTCGGGCGACCGCCTGGCCGACTTGGAATTCCATGAATTCCACCGTCTTGCGCTGAGCCAGCGGCCCCACGGTTGTGCTCTCGTCCTCCGGGCTGCCCACTTTGTATTTCTCCACCTCGGCCACGTAAGCCTCGACGAATTTGGAGAAAATCGGGCGCATCACATAGATTCGCTCCACGGCGCAGCAACTCTGCCCGGCATTGTAAAAGGAGCCGTCCACCAGGTTTTCTACGGCGAACATAAAGTTGGCGTCCTCGCGTACGAAGGCGGGATCTTTGCCGCCCAGTTCGAGACCCATGTCGAGCAATTGCTTCGACGCTTCCTGGTACACCTGCCGCCCGCCTTCAACCGAGCCCGTGAAGGAGATGAAATCGACTGCCCGCGCCTCAATGAGCTTACGGATCTCGGCGTGGCTAACGTGAATCGATGCGACCAAGTCCTGCGGAAGGCCCGTCTTCCGAAAGGCTTCCACAAAAGCGTCGCCGCACAATGGCGTCAGGCGGGCGTGCTTGATGAGCACGGCATCACCGGCCAAAAGAGCGGGGACGATCACGTTGACGGCGATCAGCAGTGGGTAGTTCCAGGCCGGAATGTCGAGTACGATGCCGAGAGGTTCGTGCCGGATGAACCTGCGAAATCCCTCTTTGGCAGGGAGAACATCATCTTGGAGTGAACTGGGCGCTAACCGCATCATGGTCTCGGCGCGATCGAGCATGGTATCCACCTCGCGGCGCGACTGGCCAATGGGCTTGCCCATCTGTCGCGTGATGTCCAGCGCGACTGCCTCCTTCATGGACCGAAAAGCGCTGATGAACTGACGGCAGGTTTCCACCCGGTGCTGCACAGGAACGTCGCGCCAAAGCGCCTGTGCGGCGCGCATTCTGGAGACAATGGACTCCAGTCCCGCCTCCGAAGTGGGCTCGAGGGTGCGAAAGACCTCTTCGGTGGCGGGATTTACGAGGTTCCAGCTTGGAGCTTCACTCATATTCTCTCCTCATGGCCATTTCTGCGCACCATGCAGGATGCGCACAACGTGAACGGCTTCACCACGTACTTGATAAACTACAATATAAGGGAGCGGCCAAAGTACAAGCTCACGTGTCCCCTCTTTCCTCCCCACGCGGCCGCGGTAAGGGAACGCCAGTAACGCGGCGGGCACATTGTAAATTTCCCGCACCAGCTCGGCAGCGCGTTCTGGCGTGTTCTGAAACAAGTAGTTGGCGATGTTTTCCAGGTCGGCGGCAGCTTCCTTAGTCCAGCGAAGCTCCGTTTTCATCGGCGGGGCTGCTTCGCGGTCAGCAATTTTTCAAGGTGCGCCCCCACTTGCTCATGGGTCAGGACCTCGCCGCGATCGACTTGCGCCAAGCCTTTCTCCACTTCCCTAAGGAACCACTCGTCGTAGTCGACGTAGTGCTCGATGGCTTCGCGTGCTAGCGCTTCGGGCTCACGTCCGCGCTCAGCAGCCAAGCGGATCAGCTTATCCTGCACGACAGGGTCAAGGAATACATCCATGCTTGAAGTCTAGGTGCTGCCTGACCGAATGTCAACCCTTAGCACAGCCCCCTCCGCAGCAGACAATCCGCACAGTCCACGCAGTTCGCAGGAGTAGGGCGTGACCAGCACCAGTTCCGGCCAATTGCATTTTCCGGCTCCTTCGCGCACACTGAAACCAGTCCTCCGAGCGAGGCGTACTATGGACTGGCGCGATAGAATCATCGTCGATCCCAGAGTTCGCCACGGCCAAGGCGTGCATCAAGGGCACCAGCGTGATGGTGTCCTTCGTGTTGGACAATCTCGGCGCGGGGAAACACCCGAGCAGATTGCCGCAGACTACCGCCTGGCTCCGGAGGACATCAAAGCTGTGCTGCTCTATGCTGCCGAGCTGGCCAAAAAGCGTTTCCTCCCGCTCGGAGTCGGTCGGAGTCGGTAAGAAGGCATCACCAACTCTCTTCGTATAACCTCAACAAATCGTCCTGCGTGCAAGGCCGAATATTGGTTTTGTGGCAGGAGTCCTCGAAGGCCTTGGCCGACAGGGGACGGAGGCTCTCCCGAGGAACTCCGTAGTTACGCAAGCCGCGAGTTATACCAATGCGTTCGATCATCGATTCGACTTCCTGCACGGACCTCGCCGCAGCCTCCTTCTCCGCCATCTGCTGCGCTGGCACGCCAAAGAGAGCTGCCAGGCGGGCGTAGTGGTTCGCCGCAGCTTCAAGGTTGAAGCGCATCACCGCGGGGAGGCACAAAGCGTTAGCCAGACCGTGATTCAATCCGAACTCGGTCGACAGCGGGTGTGCCAGAGAGTGCGTGGCGCCGAGATCCTTCTGGAAGGCGATCGCCCCCATGGTGGCCGCCACCTGCATGTATCCCCGCGCCTCGATGTCCTTGCCGTTGCGTGTGGCGCGCTCGAGATAATGGATGACGAACTCCAGGCCATGGATAGCTATGGCGTCGCACAGGGGGTGGAAGACGGGGCAGGTCAAGGATTCGAGGCAGTGAGTGAAGGCATCCATGCCAGTGGCCGCGGTGAGGGACGGTGGTAGCCCCACCGTCAATTCCGGATCGAGGATAGCGCGTTTGGGCATCAGCCAGGGGCTGAAGATGATGATCTTGCGACCCAGCTTGTGGGAAGTGATCACGGACGAACGTCCAACCTCGCTGCCGGTACCCGCCGTGGTGGGAATGGCGATGATGGGATCATAGGGTCCGGCCATCCGCTCCATGCCCCCCGCCTGCCACTCGAGCTCGGTCAGTGCCCCCTGATGCCGGGCCATGGCCACCACCGCCTTGGCAACGTCGAGAGGGCTCCCGCCGCCGAGGCCAATCGCCCCGTCGCAGCCGACGGATCGGTAGAGCTGAGCCGATCCGAGCACGTCCTCTTCGATCGGGTTGCTGTGGACAGCCCCAAAAAGTTCATAGGGGATTTGGGCTTCCTTGAGCACGGAAACGACGGAGGGCAAGACGGACGTGGCGCAAAGGCCGGGATCTGTGACGACTAGAGGCTTGCGAACGCCCGTTTCCATGAGGCATGAGGGAAGCTGTCTGACGGCTCCGCATCCGAAGTGAATTCGCGTAGGAAAGGAAAAGGTGCTGATCTGATCGAACATGTTAAATAAACCTCCCGACGCCTGCCCTGACTTGCGGAAGGCCTTTGAAGGTGTGAAAAAATCGGACTGTAGCGGCGGTCTATGACCGCCGCGCCTTTAGAATCATGGTATTCGGCGCTCATAGAGCGCCGCTACAGCAGGCCAAGCCGATTTTTTCACACCTTCTTTGGCTTTCCGCCTCTTCCGCTCCTTTTACTAGTCTCCGTGCAGGCTGGAAGGCTCAGCTTTCCAGCCTGCACGGAGAGGGTGATCAGGGGGCGCTCCCTCGGAAAGGCGAAGCCTTTCCCGGAGCCGCAAGTCATCCTCGACTGAAGGAGGCCTGATTTGGACAAACCGGTGCTATGGCGTGCCCCTACTGCCTCCTGGCCAGCACAACCTTGTTTATCCAGTTGCGGAATTCGACTTGACGCACTTGGTCTGACAGCACGTCGTCGTCGATGTCAAGCTGCCAGCGCAGGTCTTTTCGGTTCGGGTTTTGGTGGAGCGTTTCGAGCTTTTCGACGTACCGGACCAGATTCTCGTGATCTTGGAAGAAGCCTTCCGCCACCAGCTTCGCCTCCCGCGCCATAATCAGACGCGCCATTTCGTGCAAATCGTATTCCGGGTGATATGCCAAGCCCCAGAAGATTCCCTTCCCGTGTTTTACTTCTATCGCCTGGACGTGGGTGAAATCGTTGCAGGCCAGCAGGACCCCGCCAGGAGGAAGCTGTGTCACCTCATCCAGATGGCTGCTGAAGCCGTTGTACACAGGTGGTTTCCCTTCGAACATCGGATGCCGAAGCCCTTCGGCGGTCAGGCGGATCTTGCGCCCAATTCCCATCTCGCGTCCCCGCGGGTTCGCCTCTACCACCCCGCCGGCCGCCACCGCTGCCATCTGGATACCCCAACAGGTGCCGAAGCAGGGCGTTCCAACCTCATAGCTCTTCCGGGCAAACTCGATCTGGCGTGTCACCCGGAGATCGTCCCGGTGATAGATCGTCAGGTTACAGCCAGGCCAGAGTATCCCCACATATTGTTCCGGCCCCAGCCCCTCAGGGGGAGCTGGATGGTCGCTGGCAAGCCAGATGCTGAATTGCGCCTCAGGCAGATGCTTTTTCAGCATCTCCGCATAAAGGCGCGAAGCATGCTTCATTCCAACCACGTCGAACTCGTCGCGGCTGGCTTTCGGATAACCGTCGATGATGAGGAAACGTAGCATTGATGGCATGGGTTTGTTGTTGGTCGAAGGTCGACAGTTGACAGTCGACAATCAGGAAGTCGAGAAGTTGAGGAGCCGAGGAGTCACGGCAACATCGACTTCGACTCGCAGCGCCGAGGCCGCAGACAGGCCGCTGCCCGGATTTCCTGACTTTTCGACTCTTCGACTCCTGAACTGTTAACTGTCAACTCTTGACTTTTGACTCTCGACTCTCGGCTTCCTGCCTACCTCCTGCCAGGGCATCAATGATTCCGGGAAGCTGGCTGAAGTCCTCGCACACCGCGTCGGCGCGGGTGTTGGCTCTGTCTCGGTCAGCCACACCCGTAAAAAGCACTGCTTGGCATCCCGCCCCTTTGGCGCCCGCAATGTCGTTGTGCTCGCGGTCGCCGACGTGGACAATTTCCTCCAGACGACATCCCGTGAGTTCTGCGGCGCGGCGGAACATCTCCGGCCCAGGCTTCGAGCGACCGACCTCGTCCGAGAATACAAAGGCCGAGAAACAACGCCGAATTCCGTAGCCTTCCAGCAGTTGGCGGAGGGCTCGGCCCGGGGTGAAGATGGCGTCCGAGACCACTGCCAAGGTGAATCGCCGGTGGAGAGTCTCGAGGGCATCGGCGACTCCGGACACGAGGTCGGGGCGCACGCGCAATTCCATCTCCTCGTGCAGCCGCACAAGCTCCTTAAATTCATCTTCCGGCAGCTCGCGCTTCAGGCCGGCAAGCAGCACCCGCAGCCGCACTTCCACTGGCCAGGTCACGTGCTGGTGGTGCCAGACGTGTCGGAAAGCTGAGTCCACGGTGTCGTAGGCGCAGTCGACGAGCGCCCGCGCGATGGGAGCATGCCGTGATAGGAAGCACTCAACCAAGTCCCTGCGCTCGATGGGCTTCGGAGGCAGGCCATGCAGCAAGCGCTTGGGTTCGTCGGAATCATCGACGAAGACAGTATCCCAGAGATCAAACGAAACTACGCGGATCCGCGGCATTGCGTCCACCTGCAAAGCGGGGTTGAAGTGAACGCAGCATTTTAGCACCTTTCTTGTCATGAAAAACTAACTTAGCCTTCATCCGCATTTCATCTGCAGGTGTTTTAGTAGTACTCGGGCAGGTACTCCGGGAAAAAACTTGACAGATGCGGGCTTTTTGTCTACGATATCAGTTTACCCTTTCTATTTCTACCGGAGAATAGCTGCCTGAATCAGGGAAGCAACCTATATACCGAAACAGGAGGAGATGCCCATGCGAGAGAAATTTGTATGGACAGTATTGGCAATTGCGCTCAGTTGTAGCTTGGCCAGGGCACAATCGACCTTCGGCACGCTTGTGGGTACGGTAACAGATGCGAGCGGCGCCGTAGTGCCCAATGCCGCGGTGAAGGTGACGAACACCGATGAGAACACCTCGAGAACCCTAATGACGGACGCCAGCGGCAACTACGCTGCTGTCGACCTCAAGGGGGGACACTACTCGGTGGAAGTCAGCGTCACCGGCTTCAAGACCACGCGAGTTGACGGTATCGAGCTGGGCGCCCGGCAGACGTTGCGCGTGGACGCCGCGCTCAGTGTGGGTGAGATCAGCCAGCAAGTGGAGGTAACCGGCCAGAGCGTGGGCGTGATCACCACCGAGACCGAGACCGTTTCCTCTACCTACAACACTCTCGAGATCACCGATCTTCCCATCAACTACCGTGCCTCAGGGAATGGCAACAGCCCGTATTACCTCATGGAAATCCTCCCGGGCATGCAGACGGACCAAAGCGGCAACCTTTCCATTCAGGGCGGGCTGCAATCGCAGTCGCAGTTTAGCGTGGACGGGGTTTCCATCACCGATGTGACCGGCAACTCACCCTTGCACAACGCCTTCCCCTCCGCGGAATCGATCGCCGAAATCAAGGTGCAAGGCATCGGGAGCCCCGCGGAGTTTGAGCAGCCCGGCGACGTCACCACCACCACCAAGGGCGGCACCAACACGCTGCATGGCTCCGGGTTTTGGTATCACCAGAATACCGCTCTCAATGCCCTTCCCTATGGCGCTGTCACCAAGCCGACCCAAATCGCCAACGACTTCGGCGGCAGCCTCGGCGGGCCGGTGGTTATCCCCCACCTCTACAACGGACAGAATAAATCCTTCTTTTACGGTGACTACGAGGGCTTCCGTCTGCCGCGCACCAGCACCATCGAGAATACAGTTCCTACTCAGGCGATGCGCAACGGCGATCTGGGTTATCTCTGCACCCAATCAGGAGGTAATTTTAACGCCGCCGGAATTTGCAGCCTCGCGCCGGGCCAGCTCTACAATCCCTTCAACGGAACCCCGTATTTGAACGACGTGATTACGAATATCAACCCGGGGGCAACGGCGTTCCTCGGGTTTTATCCCCTCCCGAATGTTGGAAGTTCATTTACAGACAACAATTACCGCACCAATGTTCCGGCCAACCTAAACTCGAATGGGTTTGACGTGCGAGGAGACCAGTACTTCGGCCAGAAGCTCTTTGTCACCGGGCGCTACACCTTCAAGAACATTCCCGCATTGTCACCGGGATATCTACTCATTCCTTCCAGCACCAATTACGAGCATGTGCGCATGCTCGTCACCTCCGGGACATATACTTTCCGGCCCACCCTCCTGAATGAGTTCCGTTTTGGGTTGACCGATGATCTAACAGGGACGACGAATCCTTTGAACGGCAAGCCCTTCACAGAGTCCCTCGGCTTTCAGGGCATCACTGACTTGTGGTTCAACGGTCTTCCCGAGATAGGCTTCAGCGGCCCGACCACAGGCATGGGTGGCCGGCTGAATTATGTGGGTCAATCACGGACCTACGAGTTTGCCGATAGCCTGAGCTGGGTCAAGGGCCGCCATGCTTTCAAATTCGGCTTTGACGCCATGAAAATGCGCGCTGTCGACGCCTTGGGCTTCTTCGGCGCTGACAACTACGGTACGTACTACTTCAACGGCATGTTCACTGGCAGCGATTTCGCCGACTTTCTGATCGGGGCCCCGTACCAGTCGGATCTGGACGATGTGCAATTGGACAATGATGGTCGAAACTACATCCTGGCCTTCTTCGCTCAGGATAGCTGGAAAGTCTCAAAGCGCTTGACCATCGAATTGGGTCTACGTTTTGACTATCACCCCGGCTACACCGATGCCAGCGGCCAGATCGGCAACTTCATCCAAACCCCACTTTCGGGCGGAGCAGTCTACCCCGACGGATCGTCCAAACTTCTGGCGATTTCGTTCCTCCAGTCGTTTGACGCCTGCCCGACCGCCGGACTCCCAGGTCTCGCCAATGATCCTGCTTCGGCCAATGGCGCCCCTTGCACCCCGGTGTTGACGGCTTCCCAGGATCATATCCCAGAGGGGTTGCGGGCCATTTCCAAGCGTGCGTTGCCTCGCTTTGGCTTTGCCTACAAGCTCACCGACGACAATAGGACCGTGCTGCGCGGCGGCATCGGCGCCTATCAGGCCTCAACTCTCGGGTCGGTGTACTACTCACTCACCGGAACGCTCCAGGCGTACACCAATACTTACAATAACGTTGAAACGCCGACCGGCCCGGCCTTCGTTTGGCCAGAGACTTCCTCCATCAGCACCTTGGGCGGCGTAAGCCCCTACGGAACCGCGTACTTCGGCACAGCCAACTCCATCAACTGGAAAGAGCCCTACTCGCTTCAATGGAACCTCTCTCTCGAGCGCGATCTCGGGAAAAACACCGGCCTGCGTCTGACTTACGTCGGCATGAACACCACCAACTTGGTCTGGGCTCCCGATGACAACCAATCGCTGCCCTCGACCATTCCATATACCGAACAACCGCTCAGCAGCCGGCCCTATCCGAATTGGGGAGTGGTGAACTCACGCTCCAACGGCGCGACCGCCACTTTCGAAGAGGCTCAGGTCGAAGTCACGCACAGGGTCAGGTCGGGGCTCACTCTCGACAGCACATACAGTTGGTCCCACAGCTTGGCGGACAACCTGGGCAACGGCAATGCAGGCAGCTTGTGCGGGGAGACAGCTTGCAACCGTGCGGTGGACTTTTACGATCGGCGCATGGAAAAGGGCAATCCCTACGCACCCTACAGGCATGACTGGGTCACCACTCTCGTTTATCAGCTTCCCTTCGGTAAGGGCAAGCTGTTTGCGAATACCTCCAGTAAGATCCTCAATGGGGTGATTGGGGGATGGCAGACAAGTAACGTCCTGACGATTCACTCTGGCGACTTCCTCACGCCCTTCTTCACGGGCGGAGATCCTTCTGGAACAGGTTCCGGGATTATCGGGCGTGCCCAGCGCCCTGACCGCATTGGCCCCTTCATTCCCTCCCAGCGCAGCGCGGCGGAATGGATGCTGAGTTCGGGCTTCGCCTGCCCTGGCGGGAGTTGCAGCATCGGGGAAGGTGCGGGCACACCGCCTCCCATCGGACGCTTCGGAACGTCAGGCATGGGAATCCTAAACGGGCCGGGCACCATCGACTGGGACGCCGGGCTCGCCAAGAGCTTTAACCTTACTGAGCATGCGAGGTTGAGGTTTGAGATTTCCTTTGTCAACGTTTTGAACCACCTTAATCTGGGTGATCCCGATCTGTTACTCACCGATCTGAATAACCCCTCGACGGGCCTTTGTGGTTTCGGTTGCATCACCTCCGCGCAGGGGTTGTTCCAGTTCGCGGGCGCACGCCAAGGCCAGGCCAGCCTGCGCATCGACTTCTAGTCCGGCAACCTCAGCCCTCTTCCCCATCGGCAGTCTCGGCTCTACCCCCGTGGGGAAGAGGGCCGTAGCCGGCGTATTCTCCGGCCGGTTCGGGCCGGACCTTCGCCCGCCGAAGGGCTTTGGGCGCTCGGGGCGTGCATCCGGCTACGGCCCGCAGGCGGGTGAGGCCGTCGTTAATGGTAGCGCAGCCCCCCGGTTTTGGAGCCCACGGTTTGTCCATGGTCCAATCAAAAGCCGCGTATCCCAAAGCCGGAGGTCTACGCTACTCCCTCCTTTCTGGAAAAGCCTCAAGGAATGACTTCTCCAACAACTCTTAGAAAGGCAGCAAGTCCACTTGGATTATTGGGCTGCATAGCCTGATATAGTTTATTCGCGGCGGAATTACTAGTCTTCATGGACTGTTTTTCGACTTGACATTCTCTGACTTTTTCCTAATAATTATTCTATTCACAACCCAATAAGGCGTTCCTTTGTGTGGCCATTTTGACTGGAGATGGTTGGGCATTTTTTGGAGGGTGAATGAAGAAACTTGTTATTGGATGTGCAGTGGCGGGGCTCATTGCCTTATCGGCCAAAACCGAGGCGAGGTCGTCCGCTTCCGTTCAACCGCCTCGCGCGTCGGCGGTGCCCGAAGAAAAGCCGGAAACGGGAGAAGCAAGCTGGTATGGTGAAGAATTCCAGGGGAATGAGACTGCAAATGGCGAAACTTACGATTTAAATGGACTTACCGCGGCACACCCTACACTGCCCTTTGGAACTACCGTCAGGGTCACTAACCTTAAGAACAGTAAGAACATCCTGCTCCGAATCAACGACCGTGGGCCATACATCGGGCGGCGCCTGATTGACGTTTCAAAGGCTGCAGCGAAACGCCTGGGGTTCATCTACTCGGGGACGACACGAGTCCGCGTGGAAGTCGTAGCCCGACCGATCCTCCTCCCCGCCCGCCATTGAGCCCACGTGTACACCCAGTGAGATTCGAAGACGGCTTTTTTAGCTTGACTTCCGCTTCGGTTTTCTCTAGAATACGGATATTCATAGCCCAAGGAAAGGTACGTAGGTCCGGCAAGCTCGGCCAGGAGACGCAGCGTGCTACTCGGAGGGTGTATGAAAAGGCTTATCATAGGCTGTGCGGCGGTAGGGCTTATTGCCCTATCGCCCAAGTCCGAAGCTAGGTTGTCCACTTCCCTCAGCCCACCCCGCTTGCTTCTCATACCCAAGGAAGAACTCGAACTCGGAATAGCAAGCTGGTATGGTCAGGAATTCCAAGGAAATACAACTGCCAGCGGGGAGATTTACAACTTAAATGGGCTTACCGCAGCGCACCAAACGCTCCCTTTTGGAACTACTATCCGAGTCACCAACCTCAACAACAATAAGAGCATACTGTTGCGGGTCAATGACCGCGGCCCACACGTAGGACGGCGCCTGATTGACGTTTCATGGGCTGCCGCGGGACGGCTGGGTTTTGTCCACTCCGGCCTGACGCGGGTTCGTGTGCAAGTGGTAAGCTATCCAAAGTGGTTTCACTTGCCCTCCAAGGCCCCAACCAGCTATTCACCCTCCCCACTGTTCACCACTTTGCGGGTTCGAAAGAGCCAGATCATCCACTCCCGAAGTGAGTAGACAGCCCTTTTCCTTGAAGTCTGTCTGAAAACCCGATTTGTCACGCCTTTTCCACATTGCCAGTGACCCACGGGTCCCTACTACGTCTAACGTCACGTCCGGCGAGCCCGAATAGGGACGGAACATTTCCAGTCATGGTCGCGTATTTGGAACTAGACACTCGAGGCGTGTCCGGGTTTGAGGTAATCCGATGGCAAATAACAATCATAAGAAACGTCGGCGTTGGATCGTCGTGGGAGTTGTCACAGTGGTTCTCGTTGGGTGCGGATTCGGTATTGCCGCAGCACTACGACCGAATCGTCAGATTGATCCCTCGAAATTGGCTACGGTGGAACGCGGTGACTTGGCCCGGTCCGTGGTCGCCACAGGCAAAATAGAGCCTCTGGCGAAAGTGGAAGTCAAATCGAAAGCCAGCGGGATCGTCGAGAAAATCTTTTCCGATTACGGCGACCGTGCAAAGCAGGGTCAGGTGTTAGTCGAACTGGACAAAGAGCAGTTGCGGGCGCGGGTAGCTGAAGCCCGCGCCAACTTGCAGGCTGCGGAGGCTGCCGTGGAATCGGCGCAGGCGACCTTCGAGCGCAATGTGGTGGAGGCACAGGGTCCTGACGTGCCTTTCCTGAAATCCGCCGCCGAGCGCCAACGGAAACTGGGGGCTGAAGGACTGGTTTCCCTCGCCGTGGCGGATGACGCTGAAAAAGCCTATCAGCTCGCACTCAACAAGCAATTGTCAGCCCAACGCAACGTAGCGGTCAGCCGCGCCGAGGTGGCCCGTGCCAAGGCTCAGGTTGCCCAAATGCGAGCGGCCCTCGATAACGCCGAGGAGGACCTGGGCAATTCCACGATCATCAGCCCCATGGATGGATTGGTGCTTTCCAGAGACGTGGAAGTGGGCGACGCCGTCAGTTCGATCTTGATCCTTGGGTCGCAGGCGACCAACATCATGACGCTGGGAGACGTGAGCGAAGTGTACGTCAAAGGTAAGGTCGACGAGGCCGACATCAGCAAAGTCTATATGGGCCAAGCCGCGCGCATCTCGGTCGAGTCGCTCAAGGACAA
>Ga0187782_10001980_pt1 | contig 15033 bp, 25 predicted proteins | sample 0715_SJ02_MP15_2_FD_132454 | JGI IMG/M metagenome (GOLD analysis project Ga0187782, IMG submission 132454) | Tropical peat soil microbial communities from peatlands in Department of Meta, Colombia - 0715_SJ02_MP15_20_MG | ecosystem: Environmental > Terrestrial > Soil > Wetlands > Peat | place...
CGGTGGGATTGAAAATAATCCCTACGTAGAAAAACGCGAAAAAGATGATCAGCGCCACATAGATGACGGTGTAGAGCGGCTCGCCCCACTGGATCGTCTTCCCGAATCGCTCGAAAAACGGTGACTTGCTCTGAAACAGCAAGGCCAGCGTCTGCGGGAAGGTCAGCAGGGAGCTTGCGAAGATCGGTGGAATTACGCCGCCCGAATTCACGCGCAGCGGTAGATAGGTCATTTGCCCGCCCATGACCTTGCGACCCATCACACGCTTGGCGTACTGCACCGGGATGCGGCGCTGGCCGCCCTCGACGAAGACGATAAAGGCGACCACCGCGGCCATCAAGGCGAGCAGCGCCATCAGCGCGATTCCCGTGAAGGAGCCCCACTGGCCGTTAATAGCCTTATCCCACAGGTCCTTCACGGCGCGCGGCAGTCCTACGATGATTCCTGCAAATATGATGAGCGACATTCCGTTGCCGATGCCGCGGTCGCTGATCTGCTCACCGAGCCACATGATAAAAGCAGAGCCGGTGGTGAGCGTCAGCATGGTCATGAGCGTGAACCGCAAACCGGGGTGGTAGACCAGCGAGCCGCCGCCCAGGGGCTGCGATTCGAGCGTGCGGGCGATGGCGAACGACTGAAATGCGCTCAGGATGATCGTCAGATACCGGGTGTACTGCGTGATCTTGCGCCGCCCGAGTTCGCCCTCTTTTTGCAAGCGTTCAAGGTAAGGCCACACCACGACCAGCAACTGCAAAATGATCGACGAGGTGATGTAGGGCATGATGCCCAGCGCGAAAATCGTCAGGCGCCGGAAGTTGCCCCCACTGAACAGGTCGATGATGCCCAGCACCGAGCCACGATTCTGCTCGAAAATGCGCTGCAGCGCGTCCGTGTTGATTCCCGGAGTGGGGATGAAAGCGCCGAGGCGATAGACCGCGAGCAAGCCGAGCGCAAAAAGCACCCGCTTGCGCAGGTCCGGCGTGGCAAAGATATTCCGAAAAGCCTCGGCCAGTTTTCTCATGACAGAACTTCGGTCTTTCCTCCGGCGCGCGCAATTTTATCGGCGGCGGACTTACTAAAGGCATGCGCGCGCACCGTGAGCGCAACCTTCAATTCGCCGTCACCCAGAATTTTCACGCTGTCTGACGAAACTCGCACGATGCCCCGTTCGGCAAGCCGTTCCGGTGTGACCGTTTCGCCCGCGCTGAATTCGTTCAGCGTCACAACGTTGACGACGGCGAACGTCTTGGCAAACGGTGCCGAGAAGCCGCGCTTGGGCAAGCGCCGATGAAGTGGCATTTGGCCACCCTCAAATCCGGGACGGCGCGAATAACCGCGACGCGACTGCTGGCCCTTATTGCCCGCTCCGGCCGTCTTGCCCATCTTGGAGCCCATGCCACGCCCCACGCGCACCTTGCGGTGACGTGAGCCTCGTGGCGGCTTCAAATTTGACAATGTCGGTGTGCTCATTTCCTGCTAATCCTCGATTTCGACCAGGTGATGTACCTTGGCGATCATCCCGCGCGTTTCCGGCGTGTCCGGCCGTTCCACCAACTGCTGCATGCGCCGAAAGCCGAGCCCGCGAATCGTCTGTCGCATCGTGCGCGGGCAGCCGATGAAGCTGCGCACCCAGCGAATTTTCAAAGTGCCCGATTTTTTCTTTGTCACCATAGCGTTAAAGGGGTGGCTAAGACGCCGCCGCTTCCTCGGCGGCAACCTTGCCCCGGGTTTCCGCCACCTTCGAGGCGTCCTTCAGATGCAGCAGGGCGTCGAAAGTGGCCTTGATCACATTGTGAGGATTCGACGTTCCTAGAGACTTCGTCAACACGTTTTGGATCCCTGCCACTTCCATGACCGCGCGCACCGGACCGCCTGCGATCACCCCGGTACCTTCCGGAGCGGGCTTCAAAAGGACCTGACCGGAGCCATAGGAGCCGACCACCTGGTGCGGAATGGTCGAACCCTTAAGATTCAGCTTTACCATATTCTTTTTCGCCTGCTCGATCGCCTTGCGGATGGCCATGGGAACTTCGCGCGCCTTGCCCATTCCGAAGCCCGCGTGGCCACCCTGATCGCCGACGACGACGAGGGCCGAGAAGCTAAGATTCTTGCCGCCTTTGACAACCTTGGTGACGCGGTTAATCGACACAACCTGGTCTTTCAGATTGGCTTGGTTGGCCGAGAGGGGCCGGCGAACCGCAAGCGTGTCTTTGAGCTCTTGTTTCGGCATAGTCGTCAGAACTTCAGCCCGGCCTCGCGGGCGGCTTCTGCCAGCGCCTGGACTCGGCCGTGGTATTGGTAGCCGCCACGATCGAAAACGACCTGCTCGATGCCCTTGGCCTTCGCGCGGTCGGCAATCACCTTGCCGACGACCTTAGAGGCCGCGATATTGCCGCCACCCCGAATGGCCGCGCGAACCTCCTTATCGAGCGAGCTGGCGGAGACGAGCGTGTGTCCCGCCGTGTCGTCCACCACCTGCGCGCGAATATGACGGCTCGAGCGATGCACGCACAGCCGCGGCCGCCCGAGCGTGCCGACAACGCGCTTGCGCATGCGCAGGTGAATCCGCTCCCGGTGCCCCTCCCGCGATAATCTTCGGACCGATACGGCCACTCTGGCTCTCCTTTGCCGCTGAAACTAGGCGGCTGCCGTCTTGGCTCCGGCCTTGCCGGCCTTCTTTTTGAGCCGTTCGCCAGTAAGGCGAATGCCTTTTTGCTTATACGGATCCGGCGGCCGCAGCCCGCGCAGGTTTGCCGCGACCTGGCCGACCTGACCCTTGTCTGCGCCCGACACGACCAAATGGGTCTGTTTGTCGACCGCGATCTGAATACCTTCGGGAATGGCAAACTCGACGGGATGCGAAAACCCAAGCGCGATGATGAGGTTGCGTCCCTTGACCTCGGCTCGATAGCCCACACCGACAATGTCGAGTTCCTTCTTAAATCCGGTGGTGACGCCCGTCACCGCATTGGCAACAAGCGCGCGCGCCAGGCCATGCAGGGCGCGTTGTTCCTCGGTTTCACGCCGAGCGACGAGCGTGCCATCCTTCTTCTCGAAATGGATCCCGCGGGGTACCGGGATCGTCATCTTGCCTTTGGGGCCCTGCACATCGACGACGCCGTCCTTGATCTCCACCTTCACCCCGGAGGGCACTTGAATCAACTTGTTTCCAATTCGCGACATGGTTTCTCTAAACCTCGCCTACCAAACTTCGCAAAGCAGTTCGCCTCCCACGCCTTCTTTGCGCGCCGACTGTCCGGTCATCAGCCCGCGGGGCGTGGAAAGAATGACGATGCCCATCCCGCCGACGACAGGGCGAATCCCTGCCTTACCGATATACCGGCGAGATCCGGGGCGCGAGACGCGGCGCAGATCGGTAATCACGCTGCGCCGATCCGCCGTGTAACGCAGGAAAACGCGGAGCGTGCGTTTGCCCTTCTCGTCGGCAACCTTGAAATTCGCGATGTACCCCTCTTCCTTCAAGATACGCGCAATCTCGACTTTCAGTTTCGACGACGGCACGTCCACGCGTGGGTGCCGGGCGCGGCTGCCGTTGCGGATGCGTGTCAAAAGATCGGCAATGGGATCGGTGATCATCCGAGTGCCCTCACCAACTCGCCTTCACCACGCCGGGAATCTCTCCCTTGAGCGCGAGACCGCGGAAACAGATCCGACACATATGGAACTTGCGCAGAAAACCACGGGAGCGCCCGCAAATGCGGCAACGATTGCGCTGGCGAATTTTGTATTTCAGCTTGCGCTGCGTCTTGGCGAATTGACTGGTTCGAGCCATCCGGTCTCCTTAAGTCCCCTGTGCGCGGAAGGGCACGCCGAGCAGTTTGAGAAGCTCGCGCCCTTCTTCGTCGCTGCGTGCGGTCGTGGTGATCGTGATATTCATGCCTTTAATTTTGTCGACACGCGTGTAGTCGATTTCCGGGAAAACCAGCTGGTCGCGGAGTCCCAGCGTGTAGTTTCCGCGCCCGTCGAACGAGTTCGGCGGCAAGCCCTTGAAATCTCTCACGCGAGGGAACACGATGCTCGTGAGCCGATCCAGGAATTCGTACATTCGCTCGCCGCGAAGCGTGACCATGCAGCCGATCGGCATACCCTTGCGGATCTTGAAATTCGCAATGGATTTCTTCGCGCGAGTGATGATCGCTTTCTGCCCGGCGATCTGGCCCAGTTCGGCCGCCGCGGTGTCCAGCAGCTTCACATTCTGGCTTGCTTCGCCCAGGCCGATATTCACGGTGACCTTCTGGACGCGCGGCACGGCCATGGTGTTCTTGTAGCCAAAGCGCTTGGTCAGCGCGGGCAAGGCCTCTTTGCGATACTTGTCATGCAGACGACTCACCATTTTCTTCTGGCCTCGACGATCTCGTTCTAATGCTCAAACGTCGCGTTGCAGCGCCGGCAGGTGCGCACCTTCGTGCCATCGGGCAAGGCCGTATGGCCCACCCGCGTATGCTTGCCACAGCCGGGACAAACCAGCATGACGTTGGAGATGTGAAGCGGGCCTTCCTTGTCGACGATGCCCCCGCGAATGTTCTTCGAGGGATTCGGTCGCGTATGCTTTTTAATGATGCTGGCGTGCTCGACGGTGACCCGCCGGCGCTCCGGATCCACCGCCAGCACCTTGCCCGTAAGGCCCTTGGAACGGCCCACCATCACCTTCACCATGTCGCCACGGCGAATGCCAACCGAGACTCGATTCTGATTGACTTTGTTCATCCCTACCACACTTCCGGAGCGAGCGAGACGATCTTGGTGAAATTCTTGTCGCGCAGTTCGCGGGCGACCGGCCCGAACACGCGCGTTCCAATCGGCTCGTTCGCTTCATTGATGAGCACGGCGGCGTTGTCGTCGAACCGGATATAGGTCCCGTCCTTGCGCCGCTGCTCTTTGCGGGTGCGCACCACCACCGCCCGCACCACCTTGCCCTTCTTGACCTGACCCTCTGGCGCAGCTTCCTTCACCGCCGCCGTGATGACGTCTCCCAAACCGGCCGTGAGTCCCGCATCTCCTCCCAGCGGAAGGATGCAGGTGATTTGACGGGCGCCGGAGTTGTCGGCAACCGTTAGCCACGTCCGCATCTGAACCATCGTCGTGCTCCCCTGTCTTCCGCTCGAAGCTCAGGCCACGCGGGTCGAGCGCGCCAAAACTTCCTTGAGCCGCCAGCGCTTGCGTTTGGAAAGCGGGCGGGTCGAAACGATGCGCACCGTATCACCGACGCGCGCCTCTCCGGACTCGTCGTGTGCGTAGTATTTCTTGCCCGAGCGCACGACCCGCCGGTAAAGCGGGTGCTGGGTCGTGCGTGTGACCTTCACAACGATCGTTTTCTGCATCTTCGCGCTCGTCACCACGCCCACAAGTTCCTGACGGGCACCGCGTTCGCGGGCACGCTCGGAAACCGCTGTGGCCGGCGCTGTCGCTTCGTTTGCCATTACGCTTTCCTCAGTTCGTTCTGGCGGAGCAGCGTTTTGACCCGTGCGAAATCCTTTTTTGCTTCGCGCAGCTTCTTCAATCCTTCGGCTTGACCGGTCGAAACCTGAAAGCGCAGACGGAAGATCTGCTCGGCCAGTTCGCGCTCCTGCGTTTCGAGCTCGGTCGCATTCATCTCGCGGTACTTCTCGACGCGGCGCGCCATCAGAGTTCCTCCCCGCGCGTAATGAACTTCGTGGCGATCGGCAGCTTATTGGCGGCAAGCTCCATCGCTTCGGTGGCCGCGGCGAGATCGACTCCCGCCATCTCGAACATCACGCGTCCCGGTTTCACCACCGCCACCCATCGCTCCGGCGGCCCTTTACCCTTGCCCATGCGGGTTTCCGCCGGCTTCTTCGTAAACGGCTTATCCGGAAACACACGGATCCACAGCTTTCCGCCCCGTTTGATAAAACGCGTGATCGCCACGCGCGCGGCTTCGATCTGGCGGTCGGTGATCCAGGCCGGCTCGAGCGCCTTGAGCCCGTACTCGCCGAACGCAAGCGACCCTCCCCGCCAGGATTTCCCCGTGCGTCGGCCGCGCTGCTGTTTGCGATACTTCACTTTTTTCGGCATCAACATGGGCGTTCGCCGTTTCGCTAACCTTCCGAGCCTGCCGCGAAGGTCTTGCTGCGCGGAGGCACCTTTTCACCCTGATAGATCCAGCACTTCACACCGATGACACCGTAGGTTGTCTGCGCCTCGGCTGTTCCGAAATCGATGTCTGCCCGTAGCGTTTGCAGCGGCAGACGTCCCTGCAGGTACCATTCCTTGCGAGCGATCTCGGCGCCGTTTAGCCGCCCGGCCACTCGCACCTTAATTCCTTTGCAGCCGAAGCGCAGCGCCGAATCCACGGCTTTGCGCATGGCCCGACGGAAGGCGACGCGCTTTTCCAGCTGCAGGGCGATCGATTCGGCGACCAGCGTCGCATCGAGCTCCGGCCGGTGGACTTCTTGAATGTCGATGTGCACTTCGCGCTTGGTACGCTTCTGCACCTCTGCCTTGAGCTTATCGATCTCCGAGCCCTTGCGACCGATGATGATTCCCGGGCGCGCCGTATAAATCCGGACGACGAGCTTGTTGGCGGCGCGCTCAATGTCAATGGCGTCCACGCCCGCCGACTTCAGGCGGTCTTTCAGCTGCTTCCGCAAGATCACGTCTTCATGTAAGAGGTCTGCGTATTCCTTCTTTGCAAACCACCGCGAGCGCCAGCCCTTGTTGTAGCCCAGGCGGAAGCCGTACGGATGCGTTTTCTGACCCAATGTCGCCTCCTACTTTTTCTTCTGCGCTTCCTTCGCGCGCTTCTCAATCGCTTTACGGGCCCGCCGGATGGCGCCCTTCACACCTTTTGACGCTTCCGCCTCGGCCGCAGCGGCCGCCACGCGATCGGCCACGGCGCGGTGATGCTCCGAGACCTGTACCACGATGTGGCTCGTTCGCTTCTGATATCGAAAGCCGCGGCCCATCGGCGCCGGGCGCATGCGCTTCCAGCGCGGCCCTTCGTTTACGAAGCATGAGGTGACATAAAGCTGGTCGACATCGATCGATGCGCCGGCGTCGTCCGCTTTGCGCTCCGCGTTGGCGATCGCGCTACGCAGGGTCTTCTCAATCTCCTTCGCCACGCGCTTTTTGGTAAAGCGCAGGGTTTGCAAGGCGTCTTCGGCACGTAGGCCGCGAATCAGATCCACGACCAGACGTGCCTTCTGCGGTGAAACGCGAATGAACCGCGCATTCGCCATGCCTTCGATCTGACCTTGCGTGGCCGTCGCCATCGTCTGTGCCTCTGCTAAGACTTCGCGGGAGCCGGGGCCGCCGCGACTCCGGTGGGAGGAGCACCGGCGGCAGCCGCCGCCTTCTCAAGCGCGGCCTTTACGCCGTGGCCCTTGAAACTCCGCGTTGGAGCGAACTCACCAAGCTTGTGACCCACCATCTGTTCGGTGATGTACACGGGAATAAACTTCTTCCCGTTGTGAACCGCGATGGTATGGCCCACCATCTCGGGTAGGATGGTCGAGCGGCGCGACCAGGTCTTCACGACCTTCTTTTCGTTGCGGGAGTTCATCCCCTCCACCTTTTCCTGCAGGTAGGAGTCAACGAAAGGACCCTTCTTGAGCGAGCGTGCCATCGCCTTCTATTCCTCCACCCGTCGCAGCTTCACCCATTGCGCCCGGCGCATTTTGCGGAATCCCCGCACCGGGCCGGGGACGCGGTGCGAAAGGGGACAGAAGGGACACACAAAGCGAGTCCCCTGTGCGTTCGGTATTTTGTCAACCAGCACGGCCCAACCCGGCTTGCACAGGCGGAACTGCACCTGCGGCGCCGGCGCGAACTTCGAAATCAACTTCCCTGCCGGCTTGGGGCCCGATTTGGGAACTCGCCGCGAAACTGCCTTCCGCGCGCGGGAGCCCCGCCGTGCGGAGGCACGTCGAGATATTCTAGTGGCTGTCATAGGGGTGCCCTCGATCCCCCGCCGCGCCGGGTTCATTTTTACCTCTCCTGTTTGCTTCTACGCATCGCCCTCTGAGTTCTCGGGCGATTCTTTACGACTTTCGCCGCTCCACAATCATCCGGTCGCTCGGACGCTTTTTGCGCGTCTTCGCACCCAGAGTCGGAAATCCCCAGGGAGTCTGCGGATGATTGCCCTTCACGCGACCCTCACCGCCGCCATGCGGGTGATCGACCGGGTTCATGGCCACGCCGCGAACGGTGGGACGTCTTCCATGCCATCGTGTGCGGCCCGCTTTCCCGTAGGTCACATTCTCGTGGTCCAGATTTCCGAGCTGGCCAACGGTGGCCATGCAATCCACGCTGAACCTTCGCACCTCTCCCGAGGGAAGCTTCACCAGGGCCACGTCGCCTTCCTTGCTCAGAAGTTGCGCGGCGCCGCCGGCGGCGCGCACGATTTGGGCGCCTTTGCCGGGAAACAGCTCAAGATTGTGCACCATGGTCCCGGGAGGAATATGCCGGATGGTCAGCGCGTTGCCGGGCAAGATGTCCGCGCCTTCCCCGCTCTGCACCGTCATACCGACTTCCAGACCGATGGGATGTAAGATGTAGCGCTTCTCGCCGTCGGCGTAGTGAAGAAGCGCGATCCGCGACGAGCGGTTGGGATCGTATTCGATGGCGGCAACCTTTGCCGGGATGCCCGCCTTATCGCGACGGAAATCGATCGTACGGTACTTGCGGGCGTGGCCGCCGCCGCGATGCCAAATCGTCACCTCGCCATGCGAATTGCGGCCGCCGGTTCGCTGCTTCGCTTCGGTCAGCGACTTTTCCGGCTTTTCTTTCGTGATTTCGCTCCTATCGAGCACCGTTAAAAATCGCCGCGCCGGAGTGTATGGTTTAAAGGTTTTTAGTGCCATGGTTGCCTCGTACCCCTACGGGTCCCACTCGATCCGCCCGCCCCTTCGCTACAGGTTCTCTGCATACTCAATCATCTTTTCGCCGGAAGCCAACCTTACATACGCCTTCTTCCAGTCACTTCGAAAGCCCTCCAGACGTCCGCGCCGACGCAGTTTGCCGTGAAAAATCGCCGTCCGCACGTGATCCACCCTCACCTTAAAGATTCGCTCGACCGCTTCCTTGATTTCGGTCTTGGTGGCGTCCGGCGCGACTTCAAAAACAACGGTGTGCTGCAGCTCCTTCACGCCGAGACCCTTCTCGGTGATGATGGGCCGTCGAATCACTTGATAGAGCCTGGTGGCCATCGACTAGTCCTTTTTCGCCTTGGGCTTGGCCTTCGGCTTCTCCTTCTTCGCGGCCTTTTTCGCGACGGAGGACTTCACGGCTGCCTTGGCCGCTTTTGCCGGTACGGGCTTTGAGGCAGTCGCGGCTTGGGACTCTGCTGCCGGAGCGGGGGGTGGCTCATCCGTCCTTGCGAGCGAAAGCGCGCGGCTGAGTTTCGCGGCCGCCTCGCGCGACAGCATCAGATGGTCGTGCCGCATCAAGTCATAGGGCTTCAGCGCCGAGGATGTCACGAGCGTCACGCCCTCCAGATTGCGACTGGCGCGCTCGAGATTTAGGTTCTGGCCGCTCTCCACCAGCAGAATCGTTTTCGTTTCCTTATCAAGTTTCGACAGCGCCTGGCGAAACGGCTTCGTCTTGTGGGATTCCAGCGCCCAGCCGTCGACAATCGTGAGCTTCTCCTCAGAGAGTTTCACAGAGAGCGCCGAACGCAGCGCACCGAGAACCATCTTTTTCGGTAATGCGTAATCGTAGCTGCGCGGCACCGGGCCATGCACGGTGCCACCATGGCGCCACAGCGGCGAGCGCACCGAGCCGATCCGCGCACGGCCGGTTCCTTTCTGCCGCCAGAGCTTGCGACCGGAGCCGCTGACTTCGCTCTTGTCCTTGGTCTTGTGCGTTCCGGCGCGTGCGCCCGCCAGATGATGCCGTACGGCCTCGTGCAGCAGATTCTGATTCACCTTGGCGGAGAACACCTCGTCGGCGAGTTCGAGCGTGCCGATCTTCTTGCCATCCAGATTTTTCACGTCCACTACCGGCATGGTGGCCTCTTCTCTACCGGGGCGCCTTGGCCTTGCGAATCACGATGTAGGCGCCGGCCGGTCCCGGCACAGCGCCGCGGACCAACAAAAGGTTTTCTTCCGTGTCGACTTTCACGACGCGCAGATTCTTCGACGTCTTGCGCTCATTTCCCATGTGTCCGGGAAAATGCTGGCCGGGCCAGACGCGCGACGGGAACGAGCTGGCGCCGATTCCGCCCGGCGCGCGATGAAACATGGAGCCATGCGTTGCGTCGCCGCCGCGATAGTGCCAACGCTTCACGCCGCCCTGAAATCCCTTACCTTTGCTCACGCCGCTCACATCGACATATTCGCCCACTTGAAAGCCGTCCACCAGTACGCGATCGCCCGCTTTGGTCTCATCCTGGGAGTCGACGATCCCGACTTCGCCGAGACACCGCATCGGCGCAACGCCCGCCTTCTGGAAATGCCCCGTGAGCGGTTTGCTGAGGCGCTGCGGCTTGATGAACTCCACCAGACCGAGTTGCACGGCGTCGTAACCGTCCTTGTCTTTGGTGCGGAGCTGCACCACGACGCACGGGCCGGCCTGCAGCACAGTGCAGGGCACCGCCGTGCCGTCGTCTTGAAAGACCTGCGTCATTCCCAGCTTGATTCCAAGGATGCCGTTGACTCCCATTTCGCTTGCTCTTCCTTTAGCCTACTTCGACGCGTGCTCGCGCCCGAAAGCCTTGATCTCAACGTCCACGCCTGGGGGCAGGTCCAGCTTCATCAGCGCATCGACCGTATCCGGCGTGGGCTCGAGGATGTCAATCAGTCGCTTGTGGGTCCGCATCTCAAACTGCTCGCGCGATTTCTTGTCGACGTGTGGTGATCGCAGGACCGTCCAACGATTGATGACCGTCGGCAAAGGAATCGGTCCCGCTACGTCCGCGCCAGTGCGCTTGGCCGTGTCCACAATTTCCTTCGTGGACTGATCCAGAATGCGATGGTCGTAGGCCTTGAGACGAATCCGAATTTTCTCTCCGTTGGGCATAATCGTTTACTCGATGATCTCCGCGACCGCCCCGGCCCCCACGGTGTGGCCCCCTTCGCGGATCGCAAAGCGCAGCCCCTTTTCCAGCGCCACCGGCGTGATCAGACTGATCTCCGCCGATACGTTGTCCCCCGGCATCACCATCTCCACTCCCTGCGGCAGCTTCACGTCTCCCGTCACGTCCGTCGTCCGAAAGTAAAACTGCGGCCGGTACCCCGTGAAAAACGGCGTGTGCCGCCCCCCTTCTTCCTTCGTCAGCACATACGCCTCGGCCTTGAACTTCGTGTGCGGCGTGATCGACCCCGGCTTGCACAGCACCTGCCCCCGCTCCACCTCGTCCTTCTCCGTCCCCCGCAACAGCAATCCCACGTTGTCCCCCGCGATCCCTTCATCCAACAGCTTCCGGAACATCTCCACGCCCGTCACCGTCTTCTTCATCGTCGGTCGGAATCCCACAATCTCCACTTCCTCCCCCACCTTCACCTTCCCTCGCTCGATTCGTCCCGTCACCACCGTCCCTCGTCCGGAAATCGAAAAAATGTCCTCGATCGGCATCGCAAACGGCTTGTCCACATCCCGCTGCGGCAGCGGTATGTTCTTGTCCACCGCCTCCATCAGCTCCAAAATCGTCTTCTCCCACTTCGCATCTCCCTCCAGCGCCTTCAGCGCCGACCCCTTGATCACCGGCACCGTGTCCCCCGGAAACTGATACGTCTTCAGTAAGTCCCGCACCTCCAGCTCCACCAGCTCCAAAAGCTCCGGGTCCTCTACCACGTCGCACTTGTTCAGAAACACCACGATGTACGGCACCCCCACCTGCCGCGCCAGCAGAATGTGCTCCCGCGTCTGCGGCATCGGCCCGTCGGTCGCCGCCACCACCAGGATTGCTCCGTCCATCTGCGCCGCCCCCGTGATCATGTTCTTCACGTAGTCGGCGTGCCCCGGACAGTCGATGTGCGCATAGTGCCGGTTGGCCGTCTCATACTCCACGTGCGCCACCGCAATCGTGATCCCCCGCTCCCGCTCTTCCGGTGCGTTGTCGATCGTGTCAAAGGCTCGGAACGACACCTTGGGGTTGCTCTTCGAGAGCACTTTCGTGATCGCCGCCGTCAGCGTCGTCTTCCCGTGGTCGATGTGCCCGATCGTTCCCACGTTCACGTGCGGCTTGCTCCGCTCGAATTTCTCCTTCGCCATCTCTCTCTGCTCCTCCGTCTCAGCGTACGGAACCAGATCCTATGATTACGACCCCACGACTCGGCCTGTCGCCCGTGCAATCACTTCCTCGGAAACATTCGACGGCGCTTGCTCGTAGTGGGAAAAGTGCATCGTAAAACTGCCGCGACCCTGCGTCTTGCTGCGAATGTCGGTGGCATATCCGAACATCTCGGCGAGCGGAACCTGCACGTTGATGATCTCGCTGCCCGCGCGCGACTCGCGTCCCTGCAACTGCCCGCGCCGTGAGTTCAGATCCGAAATCACGGGCCCCATGTACTCCTCGGGAACAACGACTTCGACACGCATGATCGGTTCGAGCAGCTTCGGATGGGCGCGGCGGCAGGCTTCTTTGAATGCCATCGAACCCGCGATCTTGAAGGCAATTTCCGAACTGTCTACTTCGTGATACGTACCATCGACCACTACCACGGCCAGATCCACCATTTCATAGCCGGCGAGCACGCCGTTTTCCATGGCTTCCTTGACCCCGTCTTCAATCGGAGGAATGAATTCCTTCGGAATCACGCCGCCGACAACCCTGTCGATGAACAGCAGTCGGTGCTCCTTGTCGAACCGCCATTTACTGCCCTTGCCCGCGACCTGCTTGGCGAGAGCGTCGAGCTCGTCGCTACCCATCTCGTGCATATCTTCGTGCCCAGCCATCGGCAACGGCTGCACCATCAATTTCACGTGGCCGTACTGGCCACGGCCTCCGCTCTGCTTGATATGTTTGTGCTCGGCTTCGGCCGCCCGCAGAATCGTTTCGCGGTAGGCGACCTGCGGGCGGCCCACACTGGCCTGTACGTTGAACTCACGCATCATGCGATCCACGATGATCTCCAGATGCAGTTCGCCCATGCCGGAGATCAATGTTTGCCCGGTATCGTGATCGGTGTGGACGCGGAACGTGGGATCCTCTTGGGCCAGCTTCCCGAGCGCTGCGCCCATTTTTTCCTGGTCGGCTTTTGTCTTGGGTTCAATCGCGACGGAGATCACTGGGGTAGGAAATTCGATCGCTTCGAGAACAATGGGCTTTTCTTCGCTACAGAGCGTGTCGCCCGTGGTTACGTTTTTCAGGCCGACACAGGCCGCAATGTCGCCCGCTTCAATCGATTCGATCTCTTCCCGCTTGTTCGCGTGCATGCGGAGGAGGCGCCCCATGCGTTCACGCGTTTTCTTGGTGGAGTTGTAAACCGATTGTCCGGTCTTGAGCACGCCGGAATAGACACGGATGTAGGTCAAGTGTCCGACATACGGATCGGTCATGATCTTAAACGCCAGGGCTGCAAACGGCTGCTCATCGGACGCGCGCCGCACGATCGCATCGGAGCCGTCTGGCGTCGTTCCCTCCACGGGCGGAACGTCCACTGGCGAAGGCAGGTAGTCGATCACCGCATCCAGCAGGGGTTGAATGCCTTTGTTCTTGAATGCGGAACCGGCGATGACTGGCACAAGCGTCAGCGCGATGGTCGAGCGGCGCAAGGACGCGCGCAGCTCGGCCGGCTCGAGTTTATGCTGCTCCAGGTATTTCGCCAAAATGGCGTCATCGTGCTCGGCGATATACTCCACCACCTTCTCGCGGTGCTCCTTGTAGAATTCCGGGCTAAGCGCCGAAGCCTTCACCGCGGTTTCCAGTGCAGGGCGCGTCTTTAGATACGCGGCGTCCCAAAGCTTTTCCAGGGGCAGGATTTCATACTCGGCGCCCAGCGTCTCGTCCTTCCAGACAATGGCGCGCTCTTCGATGAAGTCAATCACACCTAGGAAATTGTCCTCACGGCCGAGGGGATACGTTACCGGAACGGGGTGAGCCGAGAGCCTCTGGCGCATCGAGCGAATCGAATGATCGAAGTCGGCGCCGATGCGGTCCATCTTGTTGATAAAGGCGATGCGCGGCACGCGGTATTTGTCCGCCTGCCGCCAAACTGTTTCCGATTGCGGCTGCACGCCCGCGACGGCGTCAAACACCGCCACCGCGCCATCCAACACGCGCAGCGAACGCTCCACTTCGACCGTAAAGTCTACGTGGCCGGGTGTGTCAATGATATTGATGCGATAGGACTTGTCACAGCGCTTCCAGGAAGCTGTGGTGGCAGCCGACGTGATGGTGATGCCGCGTTCGCGCTCCTGCTCCATCCAGTCCATCACCGTCGTGCCTTCGTGTACTTCGCCAATCTTGTAGGTCACACCCGTGTAGAACAGGATGCGCTCGGTGCAGGTGGTCTTGCCCGCATCGATGTGCGCCATGATCCCGATGTTGCGCGTCTGCTCGAGTTGTACTTGTCGTGCCATGAGAGAACGGGTCGCTTACCAACGATAGTGCGCGAAAGCCTTGTTGGCCTCCGCCATGCGATGCACATCCTCCTTCTTCTTCACCGCGCCGCCACGGCCGTTTGCCGCGTCCATGATTTCATCGGCCAGCTTGTCGGTCATCGATCTCCCCGAGCGCTCCCGCGCGTACTGTACCAGCCAGTGAATCGCGAGCGATTGGCGCCGAAACGGGTTTACTTCTACGGGCACTTGATAGTTCGCGCCTCCGACGCGCCGGGTTTTCACCTCCAGCGTGGGCTTGCAATTCTCAACGGCCTTCTTGAAGAGCTTGAACGCATCGTCGTTCGCCTTCTTCGCCACCTGATCCATGGCGTCGTAGAAGATTGTCTGCGCCGTGGAGCGCTTGCCGTCGTACATCATGCTGGAGATAAACTTTTGCACAAGATCGCTGCCGTAGACCGGATCGCCCGGAATCCTTCTGCGAAGAACCCAGCCTTTTCTTGGCATCGTCTTGTTCTCCTACTTCGCCGCGGCTTTGGGCCGCTTCGCGCCATA
>Ga0187782_10001981_pt1 | contig 15027 bp, 11 predicted proteins | sample 0715_SJ02_MP15_2_FD_132454 | JGI IMG/M metagenome (GOLD analysis project Ga0187782, IMG submission 132454) | Tropical peat soil microbial communities from peatlands in Department of Meta, Colombia - 0715_SJ02_MP15_20_MG | ecosystem: Environmental > Terrestrial > Soil > Wetlands > Peat | place...
TGGAGGCAATCGAAGAAGGTCACCAGGTCGTAGTCCCGCCCGCGGTATCCTTTCGCGGTGGCCACTTCGAACTCCGTGTTGCGGGTGACGTTCTCGGTGACCGCATCGTTGCGCGCCCATTCAATCGACTCGGTATGGTAGTCGAATCCTACGAATTGCGACTTCGGGAACGCCTTCGCCATGATGATGGTCGAAGCACCGAGGCCACACCCCACATCGGCGACCCGGGCACCCTCTCGAAGCTTCTCGACCACCCCGTCCAAGCTCGGCAGCCAGCTGTTGACGAGGTTTGCGAGATAGCCCGGGCGGAAGAACTTCTTCGTACCCAAGAAGAGGTCCACGTGGTGCTCGTGCCAGCCCATTCCCTGGCCGGTCCGAATCGCTTCGGCGATCTTCCGCTGGTCCTTGTAGACCGATGCGACGCTGTAGAACGCGCCGGGAATGTAGAGCGGGCCATCCTCATTGGTCATGGCGTACGCCTGCTCCGGTGTCATCGAGTACCGACCCGACGCGCGATCGTACTCGACGTACCCCGCCGCGGCTTGCCCGGCTAACCACTCCCGAAGGTACCGTTCGAGCGTCCCGGTCTTTTTTGCGAGTTCCACGGAAGTGGTGGGTCCACTTGCCGCGAGAGCCTTGTACAGTCCCAACTGCTCTCCGATCAGAATGGAGGGCCCGGTAATCGCCGCGCCCATGTCGTTCAGAAACTTCCCCGCTAGGGCGTTCAGCTTCTCCGGGTCGACGGGCATAACGCGCTGACACACGAGGAGGGCGGGGGCATAAATCTACCGAAACCGCCTTTCGATTTCGTGGGTTTCCCCAGGGGAGATTGCCCCAGCTCTTGGATGCGGGGAAGTCGATTCCGCCAACCGCGAAACCGCACGTTAAAGAGGTCCGGGACGAATCCCCCGGACTACCTGATGTCGCCGAACCGTCACCGAGCGAGGGTATCGGCTCGGCGTCGCCCTCCGGCTCGAGCCGACTCCAGTCCGGGCAAAGTCTTCGACGCGCACCTTCATGCGTACGAACCGGAGAAGGATCCGCCGAGCGACTGGGTGGAGAACGGGTTCGGAGCGTTTCGCGATTGGCCGGGCACGTACGTCCGGACGTCGGCCGAGCTGGAGACGCGGACCGTCCAGGAAATGGATGCGGCCGGGGTCCGGGCCGGTTTGCTGAGCCATTACAACCCCCAGGTGCGAAAGTGGGTTGCGAACCATCCTTCGCGTTTCCTCCCTTCCTTCTTTCCCAGCCCGACCATTGGGGACGACTCGTGGAATCTGGACGAGTTCAAGCGGGAGGCGCACGCGGGATTTTGGCGAGCCATCGGTGAGGTGAACCATGGCTGGCAGGTCCGTCCACTCGAGGACCCCCTGCTCTTTCCATACTACGAAGTGTGCGAGAGGGAGGGTCTCCCGGTCGTGTTGCACACAGGAGCCGATGCGATCAACAACTACGATTACGACGTCACCCTGACGGACCCCCTTCGCCTGCGCCCCGTCCTTCGGCAGTTCCCGAGGCTGCCCTTCGTCTTGTACCACATGGGATGGCCACACTTCGACCATGCGCTCTACATGTCCTACGCGTTCGGGAAGGTCTACCTGGAGGTCGGTGCCGTGGTCTGGCTCTTCCCGAAGCTCACCCTTCGGATGGTCCGAGAGACCGTCGACGCAATCGGCTGTGACCGGCTTCTGTTTGGCACCGACCAGATGTTGTGGCCACAGATGATTTCGAAGGCGGTCCGAGTGATTTCCGATGAACCCAACCTCTCGGGAGGGGAGAAGAAGCAGATCCTCTGGGAGAACTCGGCACGCCTATTTCGGGTCGAACCGACCTGATCAGTCGACAGGGTCAGGCACCGGGTTGCGATCCGGGTGCAATTGGCATTGCACTCGTCGGGGCGTGGACGGGACGTCTCGGCTATAATGAGGAGCTGACTGCGGTTTCCGGCCGGTTTCGTGGTATGATGGCAACAACGAAGGTAGCCCCGGTGTTCGTCGTGGTGGCGGTCGTCCTGCTGTTCCCAACGGCCGCCCCTGCAAGCATGGAGCTGGGTGGGCACGCAGTTCCCCAGTTCTCCCTGGCGCCCATGTCCCGGACCGGGCAGCCTTCGGCCAAAGCCCCTTCGCTGGTTCGGTTCGCCTTCGTAGACAATTTCGAGAACCTGAAACTGTCTCCGTGGTCCGTGCTGTCGGGCGCCAAGCCCACAGTCGGGTTCCAGGGGAATTCCAATTACTCGGGCGAACCCACCCTGACTTCGTCCGCGTCCCGGGGGCTCCAGTTCGATTACGTCTTCGGGATGATCGGGCGCAACGAGCCGTGGCTTTCGCTTCAGGTCGCTATCGATGCCGGTAAGTCGAGCAGCGGGTTCTTCGGCCTCTCGACGACCGACCACGTGGTGGTGGCCCTGGTCGGAGTCCAGAACGGAACGGTCGTGGCAGGATCCAACCTCGCGAGTCTGACGTCGATCGAGAAGGTCCCGAAGAAGACCGCTCAGCCCCCCGGGTGGGTGTACTTTGCTGTGAACGTCTCGCTGACGCCGAGCACGCCGACGATGACCGTCTTCGTGGACAGCACGCAGAAGGCCGCGGCGACCGTCAACGTTCCCAATGCGCGCCGGTATGCCGACCTCACGATCGAGACGACGTTCGGGTCCGTCCACTATTCCGACATCATCGCCACCACCAATCCCATCGCGATCGTCATCAAGGGCTACAACAACATGGAGGGCTACGGCCAGGGCTCGGCGCTCTACGTGACCACCCTGCCCGAGTTCGACAACTACACCGCCACGATGACGCTCGACAGCTGGTCCGTTCCGCAATCGGGCATCTTGAGCTTCCAGATCAACGCGATGAACCTCACGGGCACCGTGAACTCGACGTGCACCGGATTCTTCCAGCTCGGGCTTTCGCTCGACACGGGGAACAACATCACACCGTGGTATGTGCCCGGCAAGAACTGCGAGTCGACCAACTTCGTGAACAGCGTTTCCACTCCTCCCGGCAGCACGCTCGAGCTTTCGATCCTCTGGGAGTCGTCGGCGCACAAGATCCTCTTCCGGATCGTCGACACGACGATCGGCGTGACCTGGCAGCATGCCATCAGCTACAAGGGCGGTGGATTCTACGGCGCCTACACCCAGATGGAGTTCCAGCCCTGCTGCAACAACCACCCCATCGCGGATTACGCGCTGACCGGCTCGCTCTCCGACATGGTCGTGACGGAGCTCAACGGCACCGTGTCGCCGCTCTCGGCGGGTTACATGCTGCCGTTCCTTCTCGATGCCCCACCCTCCTGGGACCTGACCCCGTACTTCGGGGCGACGGCGTCCTACGTTCAGATCAGCCGGTGATCCGACCCGGCCATGGAAAAGAGGCGGAAGGGGTTCGCCCGGGCCACCGGGCCCCGCTCTAGACCAGGATGAGCTCGAGCGTCAGGAACGTGTAGTCGCCCGTACAGCCGGGCGTCGTGGGTCCGGAGTTGTAGGCGTAGATGTACTCGAGGTAGGTCCCCGGATGTGTCCCGCCCGGGATGTTCAGGGTCATGGACGAGGTGAACGGCGGGCTAACCGCGCCGGACCAACCCGTCAGCGTCCAGCCGGCGGTGAGGGCGGAGCAGCTGGACAGGTAGGACTTCGCGTGAAGACGGACCGCGGCGACATCGAACACATAGGACCGGGTCGTGTGACTCAGGATGACGAGTCCCTGGGACGAGTCCGCATAGAGCAGTTCGAACTGAACGTTGGCGATCGTGACCGCGCCCGGGCCCACGAAGACATGCACGCGTCCGGGGGTGCCCGGAGTCGTGAAGTTGAGCATCTTCGCGGTCCGCGCGTTTGCCATCGTGCCCGCGAACGCCATCGCGAAGTCCGGCGTCTTCTGCTGCGTGTAGTAAACCTCCTCGTAGTCCGTGAAGTCGTAGTAGGCACCTCCATCGCACGAGTAGACCGTCGAGACGTTGAACGTCGACGCTTCATTCACGACCGAGAGACCGCCCACGTACGACTGCCCCTGGTACACGAGGAAGGAGAGTTCTCCCTGGCTCAGGCTCATCGTGAAGGTGTAGGTCGCGCCCGGCGTCAGGGCGAACAGGTCGGGGTTGAAGTAGTAGTTCTCCGCGCAGTAGTCGGTGAACGAGTAGGTGAAGCCCCAGACCCCGAACGAGTTCGCGATGCCGATCTGGTCGTACGAACCGGTGTTGTCCCAGACGGACAGGAGCACGTAGTAGAACTGGTTCGTCTCGGAGCTGATGTTCGCTTCCGGGACGGTCAGCTGGGTCGAGACCGTCTTCGCCTGGAACGTGGGCGTCTTCGGAGAGATCACTCCGCCGGCATACCAGTGGGATCGCACGGTCGGTGCCGGGATGCCGTCGTGGAGGGGGATCGGCGCGGAGTGCGGCGCGGACGCGAGCGACGGCGCGGGCACCCCGCCGGAAGGGCTCGCAACGGGCGCCGCGGACGCGAGGGCGGAGACGAGCCCCAGTCCCGAGATCACAAAACAGAGGGCCAATCCTATCGCGATTACTCTTCCTCGCTTCATTTTTCGGAGCCGGGCCTCCCGGCGACCGCCGCATGTCGATATCGCTACATGAACTAGCGACCCTTCGCGACCGTTTCGTACGCCCGGATTCGGGCGGCCGCGAATCCTAGGCGACCGCCGAGTCGGTCCCGGGAGAGGCTCGGCCCGCTCGGCGTTGCGCACGCTCAAGGTCGTCCGGAAGGCGGGTCGGCGATTCGTTGCAGAACCTTGCGAAAACTGAGATTCCCCCACTCGCACTTCCAGAATGTTCCTTGAGTCGCGGAAACTCTTTCTTCGGTTCTCGCCGTGGGAGCGAGCCTCGTGCCCAACGACTCACTCGGTCGGGTTGGGAGAGCCCTTCCCTGTCGTGATCAGCTTGCGCAAGCTGTCCCGGATATAGTATCGCCACGCGTCCGAACAGTTGTTGTAGCATTCGTTCGCGGGAGCCAGCCCGACGTGAGTGAAGCGAAGCTGGGTCCTGTCGCCCTTCTTGGCGATCTCGAAGACGATGTCGGTTCCGTTCCATTCGGTCTTGTTTTTGACGAAGCTGAGATGGCTGTCGGTCACGTGCCTGACCACCCTCTTTCCCCGCACCATCTCGGTGATCTTCTGGGTGCTGCGGTGAAGGTCCTCGTATCGATAGGTCCACTCGGCGCCCAGTTCGTCCGTCGTGCCCGTGATGCCCCCCGACCACCAGCCACGAACGTTGTTGACCGCGTCGTAGACCTGGTTCGGAGTCTGGTCGACCAGGATGGATATCGTGTAATCCTTCGTCTTCGTCGACCCGCCCATTCTCGTTCTCCTCTCGGGGGTGATCGAAGAGATTCGTCGGTCTACTTCAAGGGTGGGGAAGCAGCCGGATTCGACCCCTGCGGACCCGAACGCTCCGGGACGCACAGCATCCGTCGGATGGGTCCGGGCGGACACCCGGACACGGCGACGCCCGGCGGTGCTGCAACGTGAGGCGGATTTTCTATAACTTGTAAGTAGAACGACACGAGTCGACCGGCTCGTGGGAACGATCGTCCGCCTCTCGACGCTGTTCGACCTCGTTGAGCAAGGGAATCCCGCCGACCTTTGTCGCGATCGGATCGAGCTCCCCGAACGGTTCAACTGGGCGCACGAGATCTTCGAGGAGCGCCATGTGCGCAGGTCTCCGGACCGTTTGGCCCTCGATTGGAACGACGAGGAAGGCCAGCGTATCCCCCTGACCTATCGTGAGTTCGCCCACGCGGGAAGCCGTCTCCTGAACCTCCTTCGACGTCTCGGTCTGAAAGAGCAGCAGACGCTCTTCGTGATGCTGCCGATCTATCCCGAAGTCTGGCTCAGCTACTTTGCGGCGATCAAGGGGGGATTTGTTCTGGTCCCGGCGGCCACTATCCTTCTCCCCTCCGACCTCGAGTTCCGGTTTCGCCAGTTGCCTCCGGGTGCGGTACTCGCCGATCCCGAAAGCGCGGCCAAGATCGACGCGGCCGAGAGGGCCAATGGCCGACCGATCCCGATCAAGCTCATCGTTCGAGGACGGCGCGACGGCTGGACCTCGGTGGATGCGAGTCGGGCGGAATCCGCAGAAGCGGAGCCGGCCGCTACCCGTCTCGAAGACCCACTGTTCCTCTTCTTCACGTCCGGGACCACGGGGCTTCCGAAGGTGGTCACCCACACGCACGCGAGCTATCCGGTGGGCCACCTCACGACGACCGCGTGGATCGGAGTGAAACCGGGCGACGTTCATTCGAACATCAGTCAGGCGGGGTGGGCCAAGTTCGCCTGGAGTTCGTTCTTCGCTCCGTGGAACGTCGGGGCGACCTACTTTTCCTACTACTCCCGGGGCCGGTTCGACCCCCGGCGCCAGCTCGAGGCGCTCCAGAACGGGCGCGTGACCACCTTCTGCGCGCCCCCCACCGTCTGGCGGATGTTCATCCTCGAGGACCTATCGAAGTACCATTTCCACTTCCGCGAATGCGTCAGCGCGGGAGAGCCTCTCAACCCCGAGGTCATCGACGCCTGGCGGAAAGGGACGGGCGTGACCCTGCGGGACGGCTATGGCCAGACCGAGTCGACCCTCCTCGTAGGGAACCTTCCCGGCGGGGAGGTGAAGCCGGGGTCGATGGGCTGGCCTTCCTTCCTCTACGACATTCGTGTGCTGGACGAGCAGGGACACGAGGCCGAAACGGGGAAGGAGGGGAACATCGCGGTGCATCTCGACCCTCGTCCGGTCGGGCTCTTCAGCGGGTACTACGGGGCTTCCCCCGAGGTCGCCGCGCGGACGTTCTTCGGTCCCTGGTATCTGACGGGGGACCGGGCGTACCGGGATTCCGACGGCCGCCTCTGGTTCGTGGGCCGGGCGGACGACGTGATCAAATCGTCCGACTACCGCGTCGGGCCGTTCGAGGTCGAGAGCGCCCTCACCGAGCATCCCGCGGTCGCCGAGGTCGCCGTCATCGGCTCGCCGGACCCGGTCCGGGGAGCCTTGGTGAAGGCCGTCGTAATCCTGCGCCCCGGCTGCCTGCCCACGCCGAACCTGGCCCGGGAGATCTTCGTGTTCTCCCGAAGCAAGTTGCCGGCCTTCAAGATCCCGCGCATCCTCGAGTTCACGAACGAGCTCCCGAAGACCATCAGCGGGAAGATCCGTCGGATCGACCTCCGGAAGAAGGAGGTCGAGTCCCGGAAGGCGAACGAGAAGCTCGCGAACGAGTATCTTTACTCCGACCTCGTGAAATCGGAGTCCCCTCGGCACTGAGGCAGCTGCGGAACCGGGTTCCCGGGCAACAGGCTGCGCAGCGGCCCTTCTCCCGAGGCAGGTGCAACTGGCAGTGCACCCCCCGTTCGACGGTTGCGGAGACAGCTCGTTGTGGCATCCCCCGGGGGCTCCCTGCTGGGCGGGGAGGATGGAACCGCGTGAAGCGGGCCCGTTTCGTGCGCCCCGAGGCCACCTTGTCGCCCCTACGCTTATCTGACAGAGTGGATAGGACCGCCGTGACTCCCGGGCGTCGTCTCGCAGCGGTGATGTTCACCGACACGGTCGGATTCACCTCCTCGACCCAGGCGAACGAAGGGCGGTCGCTCGACCTGCTCCGGCAGCAGGCGGAACTGGTCCGCCCGATTCTCTCGCTCCACAGCGGTCGGGAAATCAAGTCGACGGGGGATGGTTTCCTCGTCGAGTTCGACAGCGCCCTCAAAGCGGTGCAGTGCGCGGTCAATGTCCAACGCCGATTGTATGAGCGCAACTCCGAGGGGGGTCACACCCCGATCCAGATCCGCATCGGCGTTCACCTGGGCGATGTGGTGGAGAACGGGAACGACATCCTGGGCGACGCGGTGAACATCGCGGCCCGGATTGAACCGCTCGCTGACGCCGGGGGCATCTGCGTTTCCGGAGCGATCTACGAGCAAGTCCACTCCAAGGTCCCGGACCGGTTTGCCAAGCTCTCGCCCCAGGCGATGAAGGGAATCCACGCCACGGTCGACGTGTACCGGGTCGTGCTCCCCTGGAAGAACGGGGGGTCGGACCCGGACGAGCGCCCTGCCGACCCGAGCCGACTCGCGGTCCTTCCCTTCGCCAACATCAGCCCCGACCCGGCCGATGAGTACTTCGCCGACGGTCTCACGGAGGAACTGATCGCGAACCTCTCCCTGGTCCCCGGGCTGAAGGTGATCGCCCGGACGTCCGTCATCGGCTACCGGAAGACCGACAAGTCGGTGGCGACCATCGGCAAGGAACTCGGGGTCGGCACCGTGGTCGAGGGAAGCGTGCGCCGTTCCGCCAATCGGATCCGCGTGACCGTCCAGGTCATCGACGTGGCGACCCAGGAACACCTGTGGACCTCCAAGTACGACGACGACCTCAACGACATCTTCGCGGTGCAGAGCGACATCGCGGCCAAGGTGGCCACTTCGCTCCCCGGGAGTCTCACGAAGTCCCGAGCCCCCGTTCCCGAGCTCGAGAAGCCCAAGGAGACGGAGGCCTACCTCTCCTACCTGCAGGGCCAATCGTTGATGTGGAAGCCGGACGAGGTCTCCCTCCGCCAGTCGGTGGAGCTCTTCCAGAAGTCCATCCGCCAGGACCCCACCTTTGCCCGAGCCTACGCGGGACTCGCGCGCGCCTACGTAGGCCTCGGAACGGAGGGGTACATGCCCTGGATGGATGCGATCAAACTCGGGATCGCGGCGGCCGAAAAGGCGACCGCGATCGACCCGGACGTGGCGGAGGCGCACGCGGCCCGCGGTGAATTGGCCTTCATGGGGGATGAGCCGTCGGACATCCTCAATCGGGAAGTGCAGAGGGCGCTCGAGCTGAACCCCAATCTCGCTCAGGGGCACTCGATACTGTGCGCGATGGCGGGAACCTTCGGGGTCGTGGAATCCATCATCGCTCAGGGAGAGGAGGCCTACCACTTGGACCCGCTCTCCCCCGAGACCATCCGACGGCTCGGAGACGCGTACTTTCATTCCGGTCGACTGGACCAGGCCGAGGCGCATTGGAAGAAGAACATCGAACAGGCACCGGTGAGCGCGTATCGCGGACTGTTCGACTACAATGTTCTCAAGGGGAATCTCGGCGAGGCGGAGACCTGTCTCCGGGAGCTGGAGCGAGTCGCCCCCGGCAGCGACTATGCCTACCTCTGTCGCGGGTACCTGGCCGGTGTCAAGGGAGACCGCCCGGAAGCGATGAAAGCGATCGCGAAGCTCAACGAGACGCAGCACGCGGGAAGCTCTCGCCGCGTCTCCTCCGTGGGCTTCATCTACTATGCCCTCGGCGACCTCGAACAATTCTTCAACTGCATGAACCTCGCCGCGAAGGAGCACACGATACAGATGGCCCGGATCCGACTCTCTCCCCTGTTTGCCGCGGCGAGAAGGGATCCGCGTTTCCTCGAGCTCCTTTCGATGTACTACTTCCCGGACCCGACGAAGAAGTGAACCGACCGGTCGCCGACGGCGTCTCTGCCGTCGTGACGGAGGAGCCCAGAGTACTCCCCCAGCGGTGTGCCGCCCGAAACAGGCAAGGACCGGTACGCCTCACCCGCTCGAGGACTGCCTTCCCTTCGCTACGGAAGGAAAGATGTTCGCCCCAATCCGTCGAAAGTGGTCATGCGCCTCTCGGTGGGAGACCTCGTCCGGGTCGGCCTTGATCGGGTTGCCGGTGACTCGGGATTCGTGAAACAGGGCGTCGCCCAGCAGGTCCCGTTCGAGCTTTTCCATCGGGGACTCGTGAGCATCGACCAGGCGGCGGAACTCTTCCTCGAGACGTTCCCCCATTCCGGGTTCCCGCGGGTGAACCTCGGGCCACTCGGATGGCGGCCGAGGGTCGGTGCGGGACAACACGGAAAGCAAGCTCGGGGCGTCCGCATCGCGGGCGGTGAGGGAAGGCCCCAATCGCCACCAGTCCCTCAGCGTCCGGATCACCGACGTGGCCCGGAAGTTCGAGGTCACCACGCTCTCTGGGCCCACCCAAGCCGAGACCACGATCGTCGGGACGCGGACCCCCAACCGGTCGAACCCGAACCCTTCCTCCCCCGACTTCGAGTCCGGCGGGACCGCGACCGGTGGTGCCACGTGGTCGTAGGTCCCGCCGTGCTCGTCGAAGGTGACGAGGAGAGAGGTGTTCGTCCAGTTCGAGTCGCCCGCGGTGGGTAGGTCGGCGATCGCTCGGTAGACGTCGGAGAGGAGCCGCTCGCCTCCGATGAGGGTGTCCGGCGGTCGGAGCCCGAGGTCCTCGGCCCATCTCGCCCCGGAATGCGGGTGCATGTCCGTGTGGGGGTGGAACATGTTGGGTTCGATGAACGCGTAGTTCGGAAGCTCGCCCCGGCGGGCTTCGTGGTAGAAGTCGTAGATGGTCCGGAAATGCGTCGGAAAGAAACGGTCGAGCTGACGCGCGTGGATCAAGCCCGTGGCCGATACCATCTGCAACGGGTCGATGTAAACGCACCAGGTGCGGCCGGCTTCCTCGAGCTGGTTGAATACCGTACGGGCATCGTTCTCGAGCGTGAACTTACCGGCCGGATGACCGTTGAGAACGAACCCGGAAGAGGTTGCCGCATGGAAGAACGAGCGGTTCGCGTAGGTCTGTGACGGGACCTCACAGAACCAGTGGTCGAAGCAGGCAAAGTTTCGGGCGAGCGCCGATAGCACCGGAACCTGGGCCGGCGTGTAACAGGCCATGATCTGAGAGTACTCGGTCGGCCTGGGCGGCCGCCTCATTTCGACCGTGAACGTGTTGACATAGTCCCGGACGAAGCCATCCATCGAGGGGGACGGTGCCCTTCCCGGGACGGGAGCGTTGAACGGCGGCTGCATCGCGTCAATGGTCGCGTCCGCGTTCGATTCCGGATCCACCGATCCGAAGAGCTGCGTGTTCACGTGGGGATACTCTTCTCCGGGATCCGGATAGGGGCTGGCGAACGAGGTCGATTCGTGCACCGAGACCCCGTCCGGTCCCGGGCCTCGAACCGAGGCGGGAACGGGGTTGGAAGGGGTCTGGTCCTGGACTCCCTCGAACGACTTTGCCTCCCCCGGCAGATAGTGGTAACCGAGGAGGTTATCGAACGAGCGATTCTCGAACATAATGACGACCAAGTGTTCGAGACACGTCTCCTTGGGATCGGCCACGGTAATCCATCGAGGAGAGACCCGGCTGTGTAATCAATTGTCCCATCGAGGAACCCGGATTCGGTACCCGGACTTCCCCGGCGGCCGCGCGTCTCTCGGAAACGAAAGAGGCTTGACCCACGCCCGCGGTGGGAGGTCGATGCGAGCTGCGGTGTTCCACGGCCCCGGCGACGTTGACGTGGCCGACCGACCGGATCCCCGGATCGAGGGGCCCAGCGACGCCGTGGTCCGTGTCCTCCTCGGGTGTGTGTGCGGCTCCGACCTGTGGTACTATCGGGGGGAGTCGCCGCACGTCGTCGGCCCGATCGGCCATGAGTTCATCGGAATCGTCGATCAGGTAGGATCCGGCATTCACCTCGTGAGCCGCGGAGACCTGATCATTGCCCCCTTCACGTTCTCGGATGGCACCTGCGTGAATTGTCGTGGCGGCTGGCCGTCGGAATGTCTCCGGGGCGGGCCATTCGGGACCGACGGCATTGATGGAGGACAGGGCCAGGCGGTACGGGTCCCCTTTGCGGACGAGACGCTCGTGACCGTCCCCGGTTCGGGACACAGCGATGCGACGTTGGCCTCGTTGCTCACGCTGTCCGATGTGATGTGCACGGGACATCACGCCGCGGTCAGCGCCGGGGTCAGGAGAGATGACGTGGTGGCGGTGGTCGGCGACGGAGCGGTGGGTCTGTGCGCGGTCATCGCCTCGAAGCGTCTCGGAGCCAAGCGCATCATCATCCTCAGCCGCAATCCCTCCCGGCAGGCTCTCGCCCGGAAGTTCGGAGCCACCGACGTTGTCCCCGAACGCGGGGAAGAGGCGACCGCCAAGGTCCTCGAGATGACCGACCAGACCGGGGTCGATGCGGCGATGGAATGCGTCGGCACCGGCGCATCGATGAACGAAGCGTTCAGTATCGCTCGAGTCGGCTCTCTGGTGGGTGCGGTCGGAGCTCCCCACGGGGTTCAGGTGCCGATCGAGACCGTGATCTATCGGAACGTGGGGTTGCGGGGTGGCATCGCCCCGGCGCGCCGGTACATACCGGAGTTGCTCGGGGACGTCCTTCGAGATCGGATTCAACCCGGCCTCGTCTTCGATTTTGCGACCGATTTGGAGGGGGTCGCCGCGGCCTATCGAGCGATGAACGAGCGACGGGCCATCAAGTCCCTCCTTCGAATCGGGACCCGGTAGCGACCGATTCCGAAGAGCTGTAACTGCATTGCAACCGTAGGCGTACTCGCGAGTAAGGGCCAGTGGGTCCCTCACCGGACCCGCGGATTTCGCTAGGGAGCTTCGAGTGCCCCAACAGCCCCAGCGGGAGGGTTGAGAGTCTGGTGAGGCGCATACGCGTGCCGCAATCTCGTGAAAAACCAAACAGCGACCACGACGAGAGGGATCGTATAGAATATCGGGATCGTCAACAGGATGCCAAACACCGCCTGCCACAGGACAAATCCATAGGCGAGATTCACGAGGGCGTACTCGTTCCCTTGGCGCCCGACGGTGCGCCGCAGAGCCTCGAGCACCGCCGCCAGGAAGACGACCTCCATGGCGATGATGAACGCGGGGGGGACTCCGAAGGACGGCACGAAGTACTCAAGCACGAACAGGACTGGAAACACCCCGAATCCGCAGAGCCCCGCAACCGTCGCCGATAGAGCCGGCTGCTCCCTCGCGGGTCGCCAGGCGCCCGGGGGGAGCATGTAGGCAACAATCACCAACGCCGAGATCACGAGAAGCGATCCGACCAGTAGCCCAAATCCCATCCAGAAGTGGAAGCTCCCATAGACGATCACGGCCTCGAGGGAGGTCGAGGCGATCAAGGTGGTGAAGCAGGCCGCGATCCCTCTTCCGCGCAGGAGGGAATGTCCCCGGGTCTGCGGGAGCGCAAGTCCGAGGAGGAGGAGGGGCAGCCCGATCGAGTAGATCACGTGGAAACTGAGCACCCCCGTCGACCAGACCCAGTTCACTCCGTCGAAGCGCCCGAACCATCCCAGGAAGCCGTCCGCCCCGTGGTTGGAGTTGAAAAGGGTGTTGTCCCCGAGTCCCTCTTCCGTGATGCCGTACGCCAGCCCCAACATGAAGAGTGAGCCCCAGCCCTTGTTCCAGCGCAGAATCGCCTCGCGGATGAGCAGAGCGCCGGCCGTGTACTGCGCAACGTTGATCGATAGCTGAATGACAAACCATGCAGGATTGACGGCGATGCTGAGGAGCGAGCTCGAGGTCGAAAGGTATTCCGGTATTCCGGGGGTCAGTATGGCCAAACAGAGTATGGGGTGGGATCGCAGAAAGCCAAGAAACCCTCCTTCCCTGCCCGCCGACGACGCGATCGCTGCGGAGGGACGTACGGGCGGAATCGGACGTTCGGGTCCTCCACCCACGTTGAGTTGGAACGCTCTCCCTTCCTACTTCAATCTGACTCTCGAGAGACCGCGTTCGCCTTGACCGGGTGATTCAGGCCGAGGAGAATCGGAATCCATCTGCCGTTGCAAGCTGCTCACGGGGGTGTGCGGGGGGGGTCCCAAATCGCCCTTAGGGTACGGTATAGTCTTCGTGTCCGTCGGGCGCACGGGGTCGACCATGGCGACATATGCGCTCTTCGAGATTGACTGGCACGATCAGAGCAAGGCCAAAGAGTACCGCGAGAAGTTCGGTCCGGCACTCGAAAAGTATGGGGGCAAGACCCTGTGTGCCGGACCCCCCCAGGTCATTGAAGGCGACTGGAATCCCGCCAGGGTAGTCATTCTCGAGTTCCCCAGCTCCGCGGCGTTCCGAAGCTGGTACGGCTCGGCAGAGTATGCTCCGGTGCTCAAGCTCCGGAAGGAAGGAGCGACCACTAGGACCGTGATAATCATCGAGAGCCCAACTCCGTGAGAACGGCGGATGCGTGGCCCCCGGGTAGGCGCTGCCAAGGCGTCGGAGGTAGATGCCACAGCGTTCGGATCCCACGTCCGGAGGTAGGCTGACAATCATCCCTAGGTCTCGCCGTGGACAGCAATCACCCGAGCGTACGCCACTTTGAATTCTACGGAGTCTGTTCAGCCGGTGATTTCGGCTTTGTGCTGAGATGTGTCTTCCGCCACTTTGCCCGCCGCGGTCGCCGTGTCCAGGCATAGTAAAACAGGACCAAGGCGACTACACCGGGCAAGATGGCGATGAGGGACAGATGGCACACCGGAAACAGCGGAATTGCGAGGGAAAGTGTGACCCAAAACGTCGCGAGAAGCCCGGACAGGAATACGCTGGTGGAGAAGTTGGTGGAGCGGATGATGCCTGACTTCCACGGCGCTGACTGATCCATCGTGCCGGGGGGCGGAGTCCAAACCGAGTCCGCTTGAGGGGCACCGGGGGGATGGGTCGGAGCCGTCGAACCAGGACCCGTCGGCGGGATTTTTTCCTTTTCCTCTTGATTGAATTCCGGGGCGTTTTCGAGCAGGATCCAGCCATTGCCCTTGATTTCTACCTCTCCGTCCCTAAAGAAATCACGAATCAGCGTGTCCGAGAACGGAACATTCCTCTCGTAGCATTCTCTCCAGAACGATAATGCGACGATCGTTCTCCATCCGAGCGACATTGTAAGGCAAGCGAGTAGGATCCCTAGGAACACGATCGCGAGCTCGACAATCCACGTGGTAAAGCCCGGGGTGAGCACCAGTTGTAGAGTGACGAACCCAATCAGGAGGAACGCGTGTGACGACAGAAAGTACGTGGTGCGCTGAGCCATCAGCTGGTCTTCGTGATAGATTCGGCGGACCGTTTCGTACATTCCCCATTCCACGGCATCGCTCTTTTCCGAGTTTTCCATTTGGCCCGTCACCCCGGCTTTCAGGAGCGCGCTCAAGGATTCTGTCTTTCTATATCTACATCACGAGACGGCGAATTCGACACGGTTAACAGAGCGCAAACTCAACA
>Ga0187782_10001982_pt1 | contig 15021 bp, 12 predicted proteins | sample 0715_SJ02_MP15_2_FD_132454 | JGI IMG/M metagenome (GOLD analysis project Ga0187782, IMG submission 132454) | Tropical peat soil microbial communities from peatlands in Department of Meta, Colombia - 0715_SJ02_MP15_20_MG | ecosystem: Environmental > Terrestrial > Soil > Wetlands > Peat | place...
ACCACCACCGCCGGACTGCTTCACTGGTGGCAGCCCTCCACCGTCCGCCACCAGCGTTGGCGACGCGGTGAAACTGCCTTCCACGGCTTGCCCGCCACCACCACCACCGCCGGACTGCTTCACCGGCGGCAAGTCAGACCCGTCCGCAATTAACGTGGGTGTCATGGGGCTTGCGACTGCGGCTAAAGAGGATACCTTCGGCACAACCGTCGGGCTCAACGATCGTCCGCTAAATTGGTGGGCAAACGCTGCCGTAGTCAGCAACGACAGGAACAATACAGCTGCAAACATCTTTTTCATTGGGAGATTCTCCTGCGATTTTTGTTGTGGGGGAGTGCCCCGCGACAAGTCTAGCGGCGGGGGAAAACACGCAACGATCTTTGTTACGAAACGCGGAAAAACGAACGAGGAGTTGACTGAAGGCATTCTTCGAGCGGGCGGACGACGAGAAATCACAGCTGTATTCGCCCATCTGGAGTTAGAATTTGGAGCCAGGTACACAAACAGCCATGCCAGAGTACCGGCCCATCCAGGGTCCGGTCCGAACGCCATGACGCAGCGCGGTGACCAGCTGCCCGCGCGCGAATGAGAGGTGCACGATGAAGAAAAATCGTTGGACAGGACTTCTCACCGTTTTCGTGGGCAGTGTGCTGACGATTGCGTGCAGCACGCCGTCCACATCGCCAACCACCAGCAACCAACCCGCGCCTGCGGCAGAGAAGAGGGAACCGGTGCTTTACACCGGCAAGCAGTGCTTCTCGCAAATGACGGGCGTGGCCGCGCGCTGGCAGGCCGATGCCGTGCCTTATCATCTGGAATCGGCCCTCAACACGGAAAGCAACGGACATGACGGAAAATCCACCATCTGGCGTGGCATGTTCGCTTCGCCCAGCCGTCACACCTACAAAGTATTCACGTGCTCAGGCAGCCGTTTGCGCGACGAAGCGCCGATTGGGGTGACCTCCGGGGCAGAGAGCGCATACGGGCCGACGGTCCCCGCCCTGATGTTTCAAGCTTTTCTTCTCACCGTAGACTCGGATCAAGCATTTGCCGCCGCCCAGGACAAGGGCGGAGCCAAATTGCTGGAGAAGAATCCGCAGCAAACGGTTTTGTATACGCTCGACTGGAACCAGAAGGACAAGGCACTACTCTGGGTGGTCTATTACGGGAGCACAACGAATGACTCCAAAGGTATCGGCGTGATTGATGCCAGCACGGGCAAATTCCTGCGCGCGGCGAAGTGAGCTCCGCGCTTCGCGATGTGCGCCAGGAGTTGCCCGCTAACGAAACTGCCTCAGCTCAGAAGATCAACCCGGCCGCCACGAATCGGGAATGGTCTAACCGGAACCTCGCGCCGCGCGTCTAATCGTTATCAGGCAAGATGGCTGAGACGGGGGTGCGCATGAACCGCAGGCGTTTTCTTCTTGCAGCTTCTGCCGGAACCCTGGGCGCGTATTGGGCACGCGGATCATTCCATCCTGGCCGATTCTTGAGCGGCGTGATGGCCTCCAGCTTTCCGGCGCCGCCACCGTTGGCGCAGAAGGTCTCTGCTTCCGATACGGTTGTGCTGGGCAAGACTGGGATCCACACCAGCCGCTTGGCCATGGGAACGGGCACGGTCGGTTCCGGACACCATTCCAACCAGACTGCGCTTGGGCTGAAGGGGCTCTCCGATCTCTTGCTGAACGGCTACGACCACGGACTCCGCTTTTTCGATTCGGCTGATTCCTACGGAAGCCATCCCCATGTCGCCGAAGCTCTCAAACGCGTCTCGCGCGACAAGGTCACAGTGTTGACCAAGACGTGGGCGCGCGACGCCGCCTCAGCTCGCAATGACCTCGACCGCTTTCGTCGCGAACTGGGCACGGATTACCTCGACATTTGCCTAATGCACTGCCTGACCGAAGGTGACTGGACCACACGCTACAAAGGCGTGATGGATGTGCTCTCAGAAGCGAAGGAGAAAGGTGTAATTCGCGCCCACGGATGTTCGTGTCACTCGATTGAGGCGCTGCGCGCGGCAGCAAACTCTCCGTGGGTGGAGGTAGACCTCGCTCGCATCAATCCGATTGGGTCGCACATGGATGGCCCGCCGGAAGAAGTGGTCGCAGTGTTGCGCGAAATGAAGGCCGCCGGTAAGGCGGTAATTGGCATGAAGATTCTGGGGCAGGGCGATCTCCGCGGCCGCGTTGACGATGCCCTCCGCTACGCGCTTTCGCTGGGCGTGCTCGACGCCTTCACGATCGGCGCCGAGAGCAAAATGGAGCAGGAAGACTTGATCCGCAGGATTCCGGCCGCCTGAGGATCAACATCGGCCGGTGCAGCTGTTGCGCCTTGATTCAGATGACGTCAAGTCAGGCGCCGCTCGCCGCTCCATGAGTTCGCGCCTGTTTGCTAGATTCCCGAGCGACAACGAACAATTCTGTCTCGATTGATGAGAAGCGCTGAAAGACTTCATGCAGCCGGAGCGCCATGTTACGGATGGTATCGGCCTGCGCGAGCACATTAGCCGGAAGTCCAGGTTCGATCGTAAGCAGTTCTGCATTACCAAGAATGGAAGTGAGTGCGTTGTTCACGTTGTGGCGCATTTCGACCATATAACGGCCCAGGGTAGCCTCAGCCTTCGCGGTTGCACACGCGGATTCGGCGGAGTGCTGCCGGTCTTCGGCGCGCGAGCGGCGCAAGATCTCGCGGCCGAGGAGCCCGGCCACTTCAGCCCATCGCCGCGACTCTGATGAGAGGCCACCGCTCAACTCATCCCGATGGAACTCGATCAAGTTGCCCTCGGTCCGCGTGAAAGCCAGCTTGTGGTCAGTTTGAACCGGGCTGGTAATGAGAATGGCGGGCTTCGAGGCAGCCAATAGCAGCTTCCTGAGAGCGGAGGGAGACTCGGCAGAAGACGCATCGCCGATCACGAGATCGTAATGACTACCGGTGAGCTCGCAAAATTGCATTTCACCAAATACAGTGAATTCAGGCCCGCCGGGATCGGCGGGCCATTGGGCCACTAGCTCGCGGGCGAAAGCGGGGTTCTTTGAGAGGATCAGAACAGCCGGACGGTTCAGCGGCATCATTCGTACCTGACTCGGATTTGGGCGAAAACCGGAAAGCCGTCGCTCAGTTACTTGCCTTTTTTCGGAACCGGTTTGGAGGCTCCCGCCGCCGCCCCAGCGGCTAGGGAGTTCTTCGGCGCTCCCGCTCTTGGAACTCCGTTGACAGCGTCGTCGACAGCGGCACGCAGATCGACCAGCATGCGCAGCGGCTGACCGGACGAATATTCGGCATGAAACATCACTTTCCAAGACTGGCAGATCATGCGCAGGCGGCTGACCGGTTCATCGGCGGCGAACTGCGCGCGACGGCAGTCGATGGTCGCGACGCCGCGGCGTTCGAGATCCCGCAATCCGTCTTGAATGGAGTTAAGGTCGTCGTGCATCAAGCGGAAGAAGATTCGCCGGATCATGAAATTGAAACGGGCAAACGCAGCCATGGCAGCAGGATCGTAGAAGCACTCTCCGGCCTGGGTTTTTAGCTTCCGCCCCTGTTCGAGCGCCCCGCTGTGGAGCAACTCGCTGAGGCGCCGGCACCGCAACGCTGATTGAATCACCTTATCGAGAGGCGCGAGCCATGTCGGGGGTTCGCCTTGCTTGGCGCCGAGGACGGGCTCCAGCACCTGCGCAACAAAGTCTACATCGACATCGGAGTCTTCCAGACCGGAGGGCGCGCAAAAGGAAAAATACTGGACCAGAAGGAAATCCACTTTGTCACGATCGGCGGCCGATTTCTCCTGTTTGTGCAAGTGATGCTGAAGCAGGTTCCGCAGCACCACTTCGCTGGCTAGCGGCGTGGTCTGGAGATATTGACGCAACTGGTGCACCTGAATGGCGGCATCCACCTGCTGCAGCCAGGTTTCGGCCTCTTCCGTTTCGCGCGGCGCGCTATCGGCCTCAAACGGGCAATCGGGAACCTCGATCACGAATTCACGCACCAGCGCGGCGTAGATGGGACGCAGAGCCTCAAACTTGCCGGCTTGCTGTTCAGAAGAATGTTCAAGTTCAGTCATGATTTGACTATCCAATGAGGTACGGGTTTGAGGAAGCGAGCCGCTATCACGGTCCGCTCCGGGTGATACTGAGCGGCAACGACGGAGGCCTCGGCACGAAAAGCACCGTCCTTGCTTTCAACCAGAACAACATCAGCAAACTCGAGCGGATGCCGGCTTTGAAACAAGACCTCATGCGGCGTACCAAATTCGATGACAGTCTCGCCAAGAGGTGTCCAGGCATTGGTCGCTTCATAATTTTTCTTACTCTCGCCGTTCGCGGAGTCGGCAGCGCGACTCAGGCGCACCGGGATGCGGACCGGCGTTGCGTCCGGAAAGAATTTCGCCAAACGGCTGACAATTTCCGAGTCGAGCGTACGAGCAGGGGCACTTGCCTGGCTGGGCACCGCGAACCTCAACTCTATAGGGTTAAGCAGGCGAGCCACCCCTCATCCAGGTTTGGAAGAGCAACAAGGAAACTCGCTCTGCTTGATCGCCCGATTGAACTGCACGAAATCCGCCACACTCTTAGAGGACATGCACTAACGGACAAGGTCAACGTATTCATATGATTACGTCTAAGTCGGTGACCTGAAACTTCAGCATCGAGGTCCGGGCTTGATTAGGGGTGTCTCAGAATGACACGGCGAATGGAAAGTGTCTCACTTCGGGATTTCGATCGAGACAAACCTCTTGTGTCAACCCCGGCCGAACCTCGCGGCCTCTTTTTACTATTGCAATCTCGTCGAACCCGGACGCTGTTCCACACCGATGTTGTAGCGCTTCAGCTTGCGGTAGAGCGTAGCGCGGCTGATGCCTAGCATCTTGCCTGCCCGGGCTTTGTCTCCGTTGACTTGGGTAAAGACACGGGCAATGGTGGCGCGTTCGATGTCTTCGAGATCGGTAGCTGAAGACACGGCAAGTTCCTTGATGACGTGTGCCTCAGGAACGGAGTCGAGTTCCGAGCGGGCGATCGACGAGGGAAGGTCATTTAAATCGAGAATGCGCTGGTCGGTGAGAGCGACCGCGCGCTCGATGCAGTTCTCCAGTTCGCGCACGTTGCCGGGCCAATCGTAGGCGAGGAGCGCCTTCATGGCGTTACCGGAGATTTGCACTCCTCGTCCGGGCGCAAGCCGTTCCAGAAACCAGTTCGAAAGAATCGGGATGTCGGAGCGCCGCTCGCGCAGAGGCGGCAAAGAAATCGTGACCACGTTGAGGCGGAAGAAAAGATCCTTGCGGAAAGTTCCCTTCTTGTAGGCAGCCTCGAGGTCGCGATTGGTAGCGGCCATAATGCGCACATCTACCTTGATTTTTTCGTTGCTGCCTACGGGACGCACCTCTTTCTCCTGCAGGAAGCGCAGAAGCTTGGCCTGCATTTCGAGCGGCAGCTCACCAACTTCGTCAAGAAAGATGGTTCCTGTGTCGGCGGATTGGAGCAGTCCCTGTTTGGAGCGGAGTGCGCCAGTAAATGCTCCCTTTTCGTAGCCAAACAGCTCGCTTTCGATGAGCGTGGGAACGAGTGAGCCGCAATCGACGGCCACAAACGGGCGGGAGGCCAGATTGCCGCGGAAATGCAAGGCACGGGCCACGAGTTCCTTGCCGGTGCCGCTCTCGCCGGAGATGAGAACCGGCGTGCGCGTGTCTTTGAGGCGTGAAATCAGCCGCAGCACATTCTGAATTCTCGCGGAATTGCCGATGATGCCGTGAACAGCCGACTCCGTTTCAGAACGTTCGCGCAGAAAGAGGTTTTCGTCTTCCAAACGGACTTTGTCCGCCATACGGCGCAAAAACATCCGGAGTTCGTCAAGCGGAGAAAACGGCTTCGCAATGTAGTCGTAGGCGCCGAGCTTCATGGCCTGCACCGCAGTCTCCACCGAGCCGTGCCCCGTCATCACGGCGACTTCGAGGCGAGGGTAGAGGCGTTTGACCTGCTCAAGAAATTCGAGACCCGTCATGTGAGGCATCACCATGTCGGTGAGCACCATATGAACGGGCTGTTCGTCGAGCCGCGCGAGAGCGGCGGTGCCGCTTTCGGCCTCGAGGCAAGAAAAGCCTAGCGATTCGCCAACGGTCATGCACAGCCGGCGAATGGTTTGCTCGTCGTCAACGATCAGCAGGCGGATTTGAAAGTCTTGAGTCATGAGGATTTACCCATGGTTTGTTCCACAACGGAGATGAAGTCGGCAACCCGAAATGGCTTTTCGACGCAGGGCGCGCCGGTGCGGCGCAGAGTGGCGGCGGTTTCTTCGTTGGCGATATCGCCAGTGATAAACACGAGTTTATCAGCGAGAGCCGGCCGGTGAGCGGCGATCCAGGCGTAGACCTGGGCACCGTCGACACCGCCGGGCGTGCGCATATCGGAGACGACACCCTGGAAATCACCGCTGGCAAGAAGTTGGAGCGCCTCGGCGCCGGACTCGGTGCACACCACCGAATAGCCGTTGCGTTCGAGAGCGGAACGGACAAAGCCCATCACGGCGGGCTCGTCCTCAATCAGCAGCACGGGGGCACAAGCGGGTTTGGTAGCAGTCTGTGTCATTTTGGATAAACTCCTGCGGCTGCACCGAAGGTCGCCCCGTCCGCTGCCATCGGCAGGCGGACGATAAAGGTGGCGCCATCGGATTCGAGATTGTTGTGACAGATGATTTCGCCGCCGTGTTCGCGGACGATGCCGTAACAAATGCTGAGGCCCAGACCGGTTCCCTTACCTACATCTTTGGTAGTAAAAAACGGATCAAAAATTCGCTCGGGATCGGTAATCCCAACCCCGTTATCGCGGAACGAGACTTCGATTCCCGTCTCCGTGCGCGCGCTCATGATCTCGATACGGGCCGGGCGCCCGCACTCGCGCACGGCGTCATAAGCGTTGTTCAGGATATTGAGAAAGACCTGCTGGAGCTGATGCGAGTCGCCGACAATCTCAGGCAAAGATTCGTCGAGCCGCTCGACCACCTGAATGCCATGGCTGATGAAGTCATAAGACCGCAATTGCACGGTGCGCTTGAGAATGGAATTCAGCTGCACCGGCTGCCGGCGCGGCGGCATTTGACGGGCAAAGCTGAGCAGATTCTGGACAATCTGCTTGGTACGTTGCGCTTCCTGCAGAATGACCCGCAGGTCGCGGCGGGCGCTCTCGGGGAGCTCGGGATTTTCCATTAACAGATCGGTAAATCCAAGGATTGCAGTGAGCGGATTGTTAACTTCATGAGCGACGCCGGAAACCAGCTGTCCGACGGCGGCCATCTTCTCGGCATGGACGAGTTTGGAACGGAGAATCGCAGAATCGGTCACGTCAGTCATGACGACAACGATGCTCGAAACTTTGCCGTCCTCGCCACTAATCGGACTCATGTTGGCGGTGAACTGCGCGCCGCCGCCATCGCCGCGCACAAGGGGCACGTCAAAATTGTCCACCTGCTGACCGCGAGCAACCGCGGCCAAGGCATGGCGCAGAGCGTCACGACGAGGGGGAGCGCAGAACTCGAGAAACGAATGGCCGACGATGTGGTTCTGCTGAAATCCGAGACCGCTCCAGCGGCGGTTGGCGTAGCTGATGCTGCCTTCGGTGTCGGTGACCAGGATCAGGCTCTGCGTGTGGTTGAGGATCTTGCCCGAGAAGTCGCGCTCTTTCTGCAGTTCCGTCTGCGACTGCCGCAGCCCGGTGATGTCGAGCATCAGACCGCGATGCTGGATCACGTTGCCTCCTGCATCGCGCACCGCATAACAGTTCATGTATACGTGAACTGGCGTTCCATCCTTGCGGCGCAGAACGTCTTCGTGGTTATGCATTTCGCCGCTCTGCTTGAGTTGCTCAGCCAACTGCTGGCGACGCTCGGGAGAAAAATAAAGCTGCGTCGGAATATCGATCTGCAGCACCTCCTCGCGGCTGTCGTATCCGAGAATACGTACCAGAGCGTCGTTGACCTCGACGAAGCGGCCCTGCGGCGTCGAGACATAAATCCCTTCCTGAATGTTGTCGAAGAGTTCACGATAGCGCCGCTCGGCCTCGCGGCGGTCGGTAATGTCTTTGAGTACGTGCACGGTCTGCTGCTGGGCCGGAGCGACTCCGAATTCCCCGAATCCCCGAACCGCGGGTTCTGGACGGGCCGAATGAATGCGAGAAGTCGAAATCAAATACGTGCGTTCCAGAGCGGGATGAACGTACTCATCCATGCCCTCGCCAGTGCGGCAGAAGGGGCAGGAATGCGGAGCGGTTCCCGTCGTGAGCGCATCGAGAGCTCGCATATTGATCCCGATCAACTGATCCGGCTCCAGCCCGATCAATTCCGCCAGCGAGCGGTTTACGCGCAGAATATTGTTGTGCTCGTCGTGCACGACGATGTAGTCGCTGATGGCGTCAAAAACGTCAAGCCAATGGCGGTTGGCCTGCTGGATGCGGGTAAAAAGGCAGGCATTTTCCAGCGCGATGCTGGCATGGCCGGCAACGGCACGCATCAGCTGGAAATCAGCAGGAGTGGGCTCGGCACCGCGATCGGCGAGGCAAACGACACCGACCAGTTCTCCGGATGTTCCTACCAGCCGCAGCAGCGTGCAATCGCTCCACCCCAGATCCGCGGAGACTGGAGCACCGAGCAGTTCGGAAGCGGGAACGAAGGAGGCATCCTCCACATATTTCGGCAAAGCCGTGCGCAATGCTTGCGTAAACCGCTGGACCAGAGCCTTGTCGCCCAATTCGGAGGCGCCGCACATGACAAGGGTTTCCGGATCGGCGGTCGCGAACAGGCTAATGGCAACCGCGCGGCCGCCAAAAAGAGTGGCGGCGTGCAACGCAAAGTTGCGCGTGAACTCGGGCACGTTGAGAACCGTATTCAGTTCCAGTGAGAGCGCCACGAGGGTCTCGGCGCGGCGGCGATGTTGCTCGGCATCGTGAAGATTTCTGGTGAGCTCGAGGGCGATGGCAACCTGGGCGGCCAGCGCACGGGCGCGCGATACATCTTCCTCGTTGATCGGACCGGGTGCAGCGCGGTCCAGGACTCCAAAGACGCCGAGCACTTCACCGCCCGAACCGAGCAGAGGCACCACCAGCAGTTGTTTGACTTGAAACGCCGAGACGAACTCCTGGTTGGCGCCGGGGGTTGTCGAGGCGTCTTCCGTCCAGAAAGGCTCCTTTTGTTTTAGGTTGCGCGTCGCCATTCCGTCGTAAAGAGGAATGTCCAACGGGCGGGCCAAACCATTCTCGAATCCCCAACGAACGTGGAAGGCTGTCTCCTCCAGCAGTCCGATGAAGCAGCGGTGAAAACCGAGGAAGCTGGCAGCACGCACAACCGACTTCTGCATGAATTCGTCGAGCTTGCCTGCCGAGCTGAGCTCGCAGGAAATCTCAAGCATCTCTTGCAATTCCTGCGCCTGCGCGCGGGCCACCGCGCAAAGCTCAGCGTTAGCCACCGCGACGGCCCCGAAGCCGGCAACAGCGGAAATCAACGTCTTTTCTTCCGCAGTGAAAGCCTCGGAACGGCGCGGATAGACCAGAACTGCGCCTTGTGAACGCGAAGTCCGAAAAGGTACGGCAACGAGAGTTCCGGCCGGAGTTCCTTCCCCAAAATGAGAAGCACCGTCGATATTGACCGTGAGGCGTTCGCCAGCGCTTACCGCCCGCGCGGCAATTTCAAGCGGAAAACGCAACTTGTTCGCCTCGGCCTGAGCGCGAATGGAATGCGCAAGACGCGTGAGTTCGGCCGAGACCGCCCGTAGCTGAAACCCCTCCTCGCGCTGAACAAAAATCAGCACGAGCGGCGAACGAAGGATCTCGCATAAACGATCCGCAATCCCTTCCATCACGGCGGAGGTGTCAGGCAATCCGTGCAGCGCTGACGCGACCTCAACCAGAACCGACGCGCGCCGATGTTCCTCGCGGGAAAGCCGCTGGAATTGAAGCGCTTCGAGTGCACTTCCCAGCTGCCCAGCCACAATGGTGAGTTTGGCGGCGGCACTGTCGTCAAAAGCGGGACCAGTGTCGGTCCGGACGAAGGCGATGGCCCCGGTGATTTCCTCAGCGACCATAACTGGGGCGGCAACGGCATAGCGGGCACCCTGTTCGTTCAGGAAAGAATCTCGTTCTGCGTGCTGCGGTGTAACGACGAGAGTGCGGCGCTTCTCGACGACCTCCCACAGAAACCAAGTGTCCTCAGCCAGTAGGCGGGAGCCGCGAAACCCCACTGCCGCATCCCCGTCAACTTCGCTGGCAAGCAGCTCATCAGCGGCAATGCGACTTAAGAAATAGGCGCCACTGGCCCGGAAGTAGCCACGCGTGAGCTGGCAGAAGGTGCGCGCCAGCTGGCTCGGGTCGCTTGTTTGGAAGGCGACGCGGGAGAGGCTGAGAAGAAGCTTCTGGAATGCCTCCTCAGAATGAGACTCACCCACGGCGCCGCGATTTCCGACAGGGGCTATCAGTCCGCACCATCCGCCCTAAGCGATTGAAAATGATTGGATTACGTCTTAGACCGTACGCTGAAATCTCAAATTGAGTCAAGAAAATAGAAGGCCGCAGTGCCAACTTGTGAAACTCCCCAAAATGGCTACTTCGTCTCATTGTGAGATGCATCCTGAATGTTCCGGATCGAAAAACCTCGACGACGCGCGTTGCCCAACAACGCAGAGATCGAGGCCGTCTTCAAAATTGCCGATCACCAAGGTAATGAAAAAAAGGAACTTTCGGTTTCCCCAGGGCTCGACTCTGCCCCAACATAGGAATGCGACGGAGGGGAGACCGTGTTTCTGTGGAATCCAAGACGTGGGCTGATCGTGGGGCTGCTTGTGCTCAGTGGCGTCGCTCCGATCGCTGCTCCCAAGGCGTGGGGGCAGGGAGACAAAGACCGCAAGGCCAAAAGCAAGGTCGAGCCGAGCTACCCGGAGCTGGCGCGCCGCATGAAGATCACCGGTGTGGTGAGAGTGGATGTCACAGTCGCTCCCAATGGCTCGGTGAAGGATGCCAGGGTGGTCGGTGGACACCCAGTCCTGGCCAACGCCGTGGTTGACGCGGTAAAGAAGTGGCGCTTTGAAGCTGGGCCGGAAGAAACGACGGAGAAACTTCAGTTCCGCTTCGATCCCACCGAATAGAGACGCGTCGAGTCTCTGGTTGAGGAAAGCAGAAGTATGACGATCAAAAAGAAGCTGTACCTGAATTTCGGCATCATTCTGGCAACCGTGCTGGTGCTGCTTGCGGTGAATCTTCTGGCTGTGTGGCGCGAGCACGAGACCAAAGCCGCGGCTCAGCGCTCCATCGATATGACGGAAGCCACATCGACGGTGCGCTTTCAGATGATGCAGAACCGCCTCCATCTGCAGAATTACCTGCTCAGTGGTGACACGCGGGACGTCGAAAAGATGAGCGAGGGAGAACGCGTACTGAATGATGCGCTCCGGCACGCGGAAGAACTCGCCAGCTCCGAACAGCAGCGCGCCAGCCTCGAGAAAGTACAGGGGCTCGAGCAGGGCTGGGCGAATGAGTTTGCCAATCCGCTGGCCGAAAAACGGAGAGCCGTGGACAGTGGCAACGCGACCGTTGCAGAATTGCAGATTTTCTATCTACAGAAGGATCCCAACTCCTGGGTCACGCGATCGAGCGATGTTTTGGAGGACGTAAACCACGAAAACCACCAGCAACTCGACAAGCGCCACGCCGATGATCAACTGGCAGCCACATTTACGATTCTGTTCGCAGTCTTCAGTTCCCTTTTTGCGATTGGTATGGGTGTGTTAATTGCCTATCGCACGGCCAACGGAATTACCGAACCGCTGACCCGGTTGATCCACGTGGCCGAACAGATCGGAAACTCGGGGGATCTGGATCACAACATCGATGTCCGCGGCGAGGACGAAATCGGACAACTCGCACGAACCTTCGACTCCATGGTGAAGTACCTGAAAGAAATGGCTTCCGTTTCCGAAGCCATTGCGGGCGGCAATCTGGGCGTGGACGTGCGCCCGCGGTCGGCCAACGACACACTGGCTAACGCGTTTCGGCGCATGGTGGAAGGCTTGCGGGGACTGGTCCGCAATGTGCGCGATGCCGCTTCCCAGGTGGCGAGCGCGGCAACGCAGGTGGCAAGTTCTTCGGATGAGTCTGCCCGCAACAGCCTTCAGACCTCTTCCGCCATCGATGAAGTAACCAGCACCATGCACGAGATGAGCGTTAACGTGCAGAACATGGTAAAGAGCACGCAGACCCAGGCGTCAAGCGTGAGCGAAACTTCGGCATCCATCGATCAGATGGTGACCTCGATCCAGCGCGTTGCGGATACAGCAAAGGTGCTGCTCGATATCTCCAACCGCTCACGCGAGGAGGTGCACAGCGGCATCGGCACCATGGAGAAGGCCACGGACGGATTGAACCGGATCAACACGACCATTCACGCTTCCGGAGAAATCATCGATGCGCTCGGCACTCGAGCCGACGATATCGGAAAGATTATTGGTGTGATCGACGATCTCGCGGAACAGACCAACCTACTCGCCCTGAATGCCGCCATCGAGGCGGCACGGGCCGGTGAGCACGGACTGGGATTTGCGGTCGTGGCTGACGAAGTACGCAAGCTGGCCGAAAAATCGGCGCAGTCCACGAAAGAAATCTCAGAACTCATCCAGAGTATCCAGAAAGAAGCGCGCAAAGCGGTCGAGAACATGGAGAAGAGCACTTCGATCGTGAATGAAGGGCTGACTCTGGGACAGGATCTCAACGCCGCCTTGCGCAAGATCTCGAACGTTGTCACCGAGGTCTACAAGTTCGCCCAGGAGATCGGAGCGGCCACTAACGAACAATCGCACGGCTCGGCGCAAATCGCACGGGCCACTACACGGCTCAACGAGATTACCCACGAGATCAGCTCGGCGGTCGAAGAGCAGGCGTCAGGCGCGCAGGCTGTGGTTCAGGCCATGGAAAGGATGCGCGAACTGGTTCAGTCCTCGACTTCATCTTCGACTGAATTGGCCGCCTCGTCCGATCAGATGTCGAAGATGTCGCGCGGCTTGCTCGACTCCATGGACCGCTTCTCGTTGCACTCAGCCGAGGCACCCGGTCAGGGAGCCCGGCATGCGGCTGCGGGAGCTCGCTAAGGGACGCCGCCGATGAACCGCGAACTGCACATCGTGGGTTTCAACATTGGCCGTGAGACCTACGGAATTCCGATTCATTCCCTCCACGAGATCGTCCGCGTACCCGAGATCACGGCGGTGCCGGACGCTCCCGATTACCTTGAGGGTGTGATCAACCTGCGGGGCAAGATCGTATCGGTCGTGGATCTGCGCAAACGCTTCGGCAAGCCGGCAACCGCCCTCGACCGTCACAGCCGGATTCTGGTAGTGGGGCATCGCGGCCGGCTGGCCGGCATGATCGTGGATTCGGCGTCAGAAGTCATCAAGATTCCTGAGGGCGAAATTGAGAGCGCGCCCGCCATGATGCAGGAAGGCGGTCTTGATTGCGTCACCGGCCTCGGAAAATACAACGGGCGGCTAATCATTTTGCTCGACATCAACAAAGTATTGGCGCCGCGCGGGTCGGACAACGAAGCCGCAACCGACGAAGCTGCGGCCGGCAGCAAGACGGTGGGAACGCAAAGCGCATCCGCCGGAAAATAGCACTCATTGCAAGTCAACATGAACGCAGGCGAAGCACCCGCACTTACCGAAGCCGAACTGAAACTGCTCCAGGCGCTCGTCTACCAGGAGTGCGGCATGCATTTCGACGAGCGCCGCACGACGTTCCTTCAGGATCGTCTGCAACGGCGGCTGAAAGAATGCGGGCTTGACTCTTTCTACAGCTACTACCGCCTGCTCATCAGCCAGCAAGGAAAAAAAGAATTGGCGCGGCTGGTGGAAAACCTCACGGTCAATGAGACCAGCTTCTTCCGCAACAAAGCGCAGCTCGACCTGTTCCAGCGTGAAGTGCTCGAGGATCTGCTCGCGCGCAAGCAGGAACGGCGCGACTACAGCCTGCGCATCTGGAGCGCCGGCTGCTCCACCGGGCAGGAGCCCTACACGCTGGCGATGCTCGTGGCCGACGGGTTGTCTTACTACTACATGCGCAATCCGCTGCCTTGCGATTCGCCGTTGCCCAAGCCGCTCGTGCCATCGCCCTGGCGGCTGGAAATCCTGGCCAGCGACATCAATTATTCGGTCTTACGCACGGCCCAGGAAGGCGCATACACCGAGCCCCAAATGTCGCCAGTCGACTACGGATTCCGGCTGCGTTATTTCGACAAGCTAGGCACGCATTACGTCGTCAAGAAGAGCGTGAAAGAGCTGGTGCATTTCGACTTTCACAACCTGAAAACCGAATATCTGCCGCAGCGCAACGACATCATCTTCTGCCGCAACGTGATGATGTATTTCGACGAAGCCGAGCAGAAGCGCCTGGTTGAGAAGTTCTACCGTTGTTTGAATCCTTACGGCTACCTTTTCGTCGGCCATGCCGAAAGCCTTCTGGGACTGACAGAGAGGTTTCAGATGGTGCACCACAATTCTGGTACCGCGTATCAGCGCGTCGAGGTGAAGCTGTGAGCGTTCCCCCCGATGACCGCATGCGCGAATTGCGTGAGTTGTTCTTCGAGAGCGCGGAAGAACTCGTCCAGAAACTGAATGATGAAGCTCTGCATCTGGAGAAATCGCCCGGAGATGCGGAAAGCGCGCGCAGCCTGCGCCGCACTGTTCACACGCTGAAGGGGGATTCGGCTGCCTGCGGATTTCGCGAACTGAGCGAACTCGCGCATGAGTTTGAAGATGTGCTCACCCTGGATCAGCCAGGAGCGCTGGCGGCTGTCCCTGAGATTGCCTTGCGCGCAGCGGATGTTTTCGCCGCTCTGCTCGAAGCTTATCGAGCGAATAAAAAAGTTCCCGACACTCAGCCTCTGCGCGACGATATTGCCCGCCTGGCGGGCGAGAACCCTTCCGCCGACGCGCCTCCCGGCAAAACCACTGCAAAACCCAGGGGCAAAACCGTCCGGCACACCAGCCGCTGGTCGGAG
>Ga0187782_10001983_pt1 | contig 15019 bp, 12 predicted proteins | sample 0715_SJ02_MP15_2_FD_132454 | JGI IMG/M metagenome (GOLD analysis project Ga0187782, IMG submission 132454) | Tropical peat soil microbial communities from peatlands in Department of Meta, Colombia - 0715_SJ02_MP15_20_MG | ecosystem: Environmental > Terrestrial > Soil > Wetlands > Peat | place...
GCCAACCGCGTGACGCGTACCGCAGATATTGTGAAACAGAACATCTACGGCTTCACGGTCGGCAACCCTATCCTGAAGAACAGGCTGTTCAACTTCTTTGCTTTCGAAAAGTGGTATGCCACGCAGCCCAACACTGATGTTGAAACCGTGCCGACCATGGCAGAGCGGGCCGGCGACTTCTCCGACGCTCTACAGAGCAACGGCCAGCCAAGGCCCATCTACGACCCCCTCACAACCGTCTACAACGCGGCGACGGGCACTTACACTCGGCAGCAGTTCAGTTGCAATGGCGTGGCGAACGTGATCTGCCCGAATCGGATCGATCCCGCCGGCGCCTTGGCAATGAACTATTTGTGGGCGCCCAACCGTCCGCCCGATGATCCGAGCGGCGTGAACAACTTCGCGGTGACTTACCCTTGGTGGACCAAGTACCATAACGTTTCCGAGCGAGTTGACTTCAACGCTAGCGATAAGCTGCGCATGTTCGCCCGCTATAGTTGGTTCCGCACCCGGTTGGACAACAACAACGCGTCGGGTGATAACTCGATTGCCTGGCCTTCAGACAACGGCGGCCTGATGGACGCCACCAGCTCCGGAATCGATGCGCTGTACATGATGAGCCCGCGCACGACCATCGATGTCAGGTTGGGCGTCAACTACACCGAAGACGACTACAATTCGGCGATCTACAAGTTGAAGACGGGAACGCCGTGCCCGAGTGGTGCGTCACCCAGCACCAACTGCAATGTCTGGCCGAGCTTCTGGCCGAACAACAATTGGTATCAATCTGTGCTTTCGCCCAGCATCGGCGTCTATTTCCCCGCCTTCCAGTGGGGCACTTACTATGGTGTCTCGGGCATTGGCACGGGCGCCCATATGGGAACTGGGGGTTGGTGGTACGACCATCTGCGTACCTATTCGCCCCAAATCATCCTGACCCACGAAATGGGCAAGCACCACTTGAAGCTCGGCTGGCAGTATCGCTACGAATGGATGCAGAACTTCCAATCGGTCGGGCCAGGGGCTTTTGGCTTTAGCTCGCAGGACACTTCCGCCGTGGTTTCGGGGTCCTACAACCCTGACAACAGTGGTGACCAATACGCCTCTTCGCTACTGGGCATCGTGGATGGCGCGTATGCCACTATTTATCCCATCATCGACCAGGTTCACAATCACTTCTATGCAGGGTTTATTCAGGACGACTTCCGCCTGAACCCTCGCACCACTCTGAACCTGGGCATCCGTTGGGAAAAAGAGTCCGGTCCCTCAGACGATAACCACTGGCTGATCAAGTACCTGGATATGGGTAAGGAAACCCCGGGGTTTTACAACAGCAGCGGGAACCCCGTTATCAACATCTGGAATCCGCAGGTGCTTGCCGCTGCAGCCCTGCCGCCCAGCGCGGCCAACCTTCCGAGCCTCGTCCAGCCGCAGTTTAACGGCGTAGCAGTCCGCACCAGCGCCAGTGATCCGAACGTCTGGTACGGGGCGAATGATCTTTTCTTGCCGCGTGCCGGAGTAGCCTATCGCCTGAACGACAAGATGGCGTTGCGGGCAGGCTGGTCCAGATTTGCCGTGACGTGGCTGGAAAACTCCTCCGATGACAGTAATATTTTTGTCAATGGCTATTCGGAAACGACCAATGCGCTTGGCCCACTGGCGGGCATCCCGCGGTCGTACCTCGCGGACCCGTACCCCACGGGAGGCGCGTACCCCAACCCGATCATCCAGGCGGTCGGGAATGCTCTGGGGCCCTACCAGGATCTGGGCAATCCCTGGAGCTTCTATGACATGCGGCAATACAAGGTGCCCATCAACGACCGGTTCAACTTCAACATTCAGCGCGAGTTGCCTCAAAACTTCCGTCTGGACGTCACGGAGTTCCTGATGTTCGAGCACAATGCCCAGGATGGCAGCATGTGGGGCGGGTACGGCAGCCCGATCGGCGCCGTCGGCTACAACGGCTACGGCTACCCGTTCCAGCAGAACCTCAACATGATGAACCCGATGTACAATTACATCTATCAGGGTCTGCTGACGGAGAGCGTTCCCAATCCCTTCTACAATGTGTTCCCAACCGGCCCTTCCACCGCTCCGCCGGGCTACACCGGGCCCTACATGAATGGCTATTTGGGCACTTCGCAGCAAGTATCGCTAGGCCAGTTGCTCCAGCCCTACCCGCAGTACGGATCGTTGTGGCTCTGGGGTACACCGGGCAACAGGGACCACTACTACGGAACGGCAATTTCGGTCACGCGGCCTTTCGCCCACGGCTGGACGCTCCTGGGAACCTACGACTACAGCATTCAGAATCACACCTCCTTCTACGACGACATCGCGCAATACAACCGGAACTTGCAGATGTTTGATCGTGGGTTGCCACGCCACAATCTGCGCGTGTCCGGTACCTATCAGCTCCCCTTTGGCAAGGGCAAATCCTACTTCAACACGGTGCCCAAGTGGGTGGATGAAATCATCGGCGGGTGGTCCACCAGCCAGATCTTTTATTGGATGAGCGGCGACCTGCTTGGCTTCCCGGAGTCAGGCATGACCTGCGATCCCAGGCAGAATGTTCCGAGCGGTTACTGGTTCAACCCGAACTGCCTGGTCACCCCACCCTCTTATGTCAGGGCTACTGCACCCCCCTACTACGAGGGCCTGCGCGGGCCGCACTTCTGGCAAATTGACTCGACGGCCTCGAAGACCTTCAACATCAACGAGCGCTTCAACCTTGAGTTCCGCCTCGAGATGTACAACATGCCCAACGTGTTCATCCCCGCCAACCCCAACATCGGCTCTTCATGGGGAACGCTGGATGGCTTGAGCACGCTCGAGATGAGTAGCGGTACCCAAGCAACCGGGAACGGCGCTAACTACGGTCGTGAATTGCAAGGCTCGTTGCGCTTACACTTCTAACGCGGGATGTGGCGAGGTAAACTCGCCCCTACCTTTTACCCCTTCGGCTCACTCAGAATTCCGGGTGGGCCGAAGGGGCTTTTATTTTTCTAACCCCTCGAACGCGTGAGGGGATGAGCAGCCCTCTCCCCAAGGGAGAGGGCTGTCTCTTTTGCCAGTGTGATCGGTATAGATTGACGCAGTGCCGCCGTTCTTGTACACTTAGTCCATTGGATAGGGCGGGGACCCGCTCGGGGCAAACTCAGGAATCTGGAGTTACCATGAGATTCAAGCGAATCCTCTGCACATTGACCGCCTTTGGTATGGCCAGCGTTCTGTCTGCGCAAACACAGCCCTCGGGTACGCAGCAATCCCAGGGCCCGGCAGCCCAGGATCCAGCGCACCCCGGGGCTCGCTGCGACGTGGTGCGAGACGATTACATGGCGCCAATTACCCAGACGCAGAAAGAGATACTGAACCAGAACGCCATGCGGCGGCAACTCGAGGACCAGGTACTGGCGCCTGCCCTGATGACCGAGCAGGAGGTGTCCAAGGAAGTAGCGGGCGCCCCGGCGGAAACCTTGATTAAAGAAGTACGCGAGCGCGGCGTGGATTTTGACTTGACTCGCGGCATCGAGAAGAAGCTCCGCAAGGCAAATGCAAGCGACGAGGTGATCGAGGCGGTGCGGCAGGCGGGGCCGAAAGTGCGCGCGCAAATCGCGCAAATGATCCTGGGACCCAGCCCGGTCGGTGCTTCGAACATTCCTGGGGAACAAACCCGGGGATTCTCGGCCATTCTGGTCGAGACGGATCCCAGTAAGGTTGTTGCCCTGGTGGAGGAATTTGCCAAACGGTATCCCAATAGTCCCTTGCTCAACCACGTTTATTCTTTCGGCGCCAATGCTTATCAACAGAAGGGTGATGTGGAGAAAGTAGTCGACTACACTGGCAAGAGCTTGAAGCTGAACCCCGACAACCTCACGTCCTTGATCTTGCGGGTTGAGATGTTGCCCTTGCCGCAATACCTGCGCAGCCATGCGGCTGACCGAGACAAGATTCTGCGGGAAGCAGAGAACGATGCCAATCGCGCCCTTGAACTCATCTCGCGGATTCCCAGGCAACCCGCTGAGACCGATGCAGAGTATCAGAAGCGCCTGGCAGGTTTTGCGAGTGAAATCCACGGACCCCTCGGCACGGTCCACCTCGAGCTGGCGTCCGGTGCCCCTGGTGGCCTGGATAGAGTTGAGCTGGCGAAGGCTGAGCGGGAATTCAATACCGCCGTGACTACGTCCAGCCATCCCGATCCCCGTGATTACTATCGTATGGGTGAGGCATATGCGTTGGATGGCAAGTGGGACGATGCCATTCAAGCTTTCAAGAAGGCTGGCAGGCTTGGGCAAGGTACATTGATTAGGACTTACGCCAATGAGCAGATCGCGCAAATAGAAAAGAGGAAAGCCCAGGGTTCGTTGGCCTCAAATCCGGGCAGACTTTGATCATTCGCAGGGACAACCCTTGGGGTTGGCCCAGGGTGGCCACAAGGGCAGGCCCTAGAGGGGGTTCCTATGCGCCCCGCCTCGTTCCTAAGTACTTGACCTTCCGAGCTTTCTTGACAATATGCCACATCGGGTTATAATCAGAGGTTTGACCCCGTGGAGGTCGCGGTGCGGATTACTGTGGAGGAGTTGGAACTTCACCCCATTGTGGTTTCCAAAACCTACCCCGCCGGGACGCTTGATTACCATGGTGCTGACTTCCGCCAAACCGCACCCCTCCAAGTCGACGCGGTGGCCGAATTAAGGGGGTCGGAAATTCACATTCGCGGGCGCGTAGCAACGAGCTTGGAGGCTTGCTGCGACCGCTGCCTAGGCTCCGTGGCCATTCCGGTCGAGCAAGATTTCGACCTCTTCTATCGGCCTGTTTCGACGATTGCCCGCGCCGAGGAAGTCGAACTTCCCGAGGATGAGTTGGAGGTCGGCTTCTTTTCTGGAGACGGAATTGAACTGGCCGATGTGGTGACAGAGCAGGTGATCCTCTCTGTGCCTATGAAGGTTGTCTGTCGAACGGAGTGCCGCGGTCTTTGCCCCGTTTGTGGGGCCAATTTGAACATTGAAAAATGCGGCTGCCTGCCCGCCGCGGAGGACTCTCCCTTTTCTTCTCTTAAGGAAAGCTAGGCGAGATATACTTATTGAAGGTAGCGCCGACCTTCAGAGCTTGCCCTGAGCGTAGCGAAGGGTCGGCATGCTGACCTGAAGGTCAGGGCTACAAAAAATCAATATAGCCCTCGTTTACAGAAGAGAGTTGAGATTTTATGCCAAACCCCAAACGACGACATTCCAAGGCACGGCGGGACCGCCGGCGAGCTCATGACTTCCTGGATGCACAGTCGCTGGCGGAGTGCCCACATTGCCACGAAAAGAAAATGCCTCACCAAGCCTGCCCTTACTGCGGTTATTATCGTGGCAGGGAAGTCATTCTGGTGAAGGAATCCACCTGACAGGATGCTGAAGAACCTCTATGGAGCCTGTCATTCCGAGCGCAGCGAGGAATCTCCCCTGGCCTTTGATTCCAGAGCGAGATTCCTCGCTGCGCTCGGAATGACAAGCTAGAATAGTCTCTCAGCTTCTTACTGACCTTCATGCGACGCATCGCTATTGACGCCATGGGTACAGACTCCGCGCCGGGGCCGGAGGTCGAGGGGGCGGTCCAGGCCGCGCGAGAGGGCTTCGCGGAGGTCTTGCTTGTTGGCCCTCAGGAGGTTCTGAAACGCGAATTGGCGCGCCGGGATGCCCGCGGCCTACCCGTTGAGTTGGTCCATGCCAGCGAGGCTGTAACCATGAAGGATGCCGCTGCCAAGGCCTTCCGTCGCAAGCGGGATTCGTCCATTCGCGTGGCGGCGCGCCTGGTGCGCGAGCATAAGGCGGACGGATTGATCAGCGCCGGCAATACTGGCGCGGTGATGACGACTGCCAAAATTGTACTGGGAACCCTCGCCGGGGTGGACCGGCCAGCCTTGGCCGCCGTCTTTCCCACCTCCGAAGGCAAGGCTGCGGTATTGCTGGACGTAGGCGCGAATGTGGACTGCAAGCCTCACCACTTGCAGCAATTCGCCGTCATGGGAGAAGTCTACTATCGCGTGATCTTTGGTCTGGAGAAGCCACGCATCGGATTGCTCTCGATTGGTGAGGAAGAGCACAAAGGGAATGACCTGACTCGAGAAGCCTTCGGGCTGCTGAAGCAGCTCCCTTTCAACTTTGTCGGCAATGTGGAAGGGCGGGACCTTTACAATGGGCGCGTGGAAGTTATCGTCTGCGATGGCTTCATCGGCAACGTTGCGTTGAAGATCAGCGAGGGCTTGGTTGAGACGGTTTCCAGCCTCTTAAAAGAGGCGCTTTCGAGTACCGTGCCCGCCAAGGTAGGCTACGTCCTGTCCCGCAGGGCCTTCCAGAAGTTCAAGAAACGTGTGGATTATTCGGAGTACGGAGGCGCCCCTCTGCTGGGTGTCCGCGGCGTGTGCATCATTTGCCATGGTGGGTCGAACTCGAACGCCATCAAGAACGCCATTCGCGTTGCGGCTGAGTTTGCGGAGGGCCACGTGAACGAAAAGATTGAAGGTCATTTGGCCGCCACAACAATGGGGGCGTCTACTAGAACGGCCAGGCTGGCGCCGTAGGGGCGGTTCGCGAGTCGGGCCCGTCCAAATTGGGCTTGCTCCGGTCAACGAGGGTGTGCGGCTCCGCCGCCTGTGTTGCGGAAGGGCTCCGAGCGTGTGAAAAAATCGCGCTTTGGAGAGATGTTATAGGTGCAGCCCTTGTCGTTGCCCGCCCTGCGGCCCAAAGCCTTCGGCCGACCGGTCGCGGGCGGCCACAAGGGCCGCCCCTGCATCGCGATTTTCTCACAGCTTGGGAGACCCTCCGCAAGGCGGGGCGCCAGAGCCGCTCTGGCAAGCAGCGCGGGCTGCTATTTGGACAGCGACGGTACGCGGACCGTCCCTACTTGAATTGGGAGATTTCATGGAATTCGCGGCTGGAATATTGGGGACCGGTTCTGCGCTGCCGGAAAAGGTGCTCACCAATTTCGATCTCGAGAAGATGGTTGAGACCTCAGACCGGTGGATTACGGAGCGAACCGGCATCAAAGAACGCCGTCAGGCCGGTCCCCATGAAACGACTTCAACTCTTTCGGTAAAGGCATCACGAAAGGCCCTGGAGATGGCGGGACTAACCCCGCAGGACTTAGACCTGATCATCTGCTCGACTATTTCTCCCGATATGCCCCTTCCCTCCACAGCGGCCTTAATCCAGCGCGACCTCGGCGCTCGGGCATGCTGCGCTTTCGATCTCGCGGCGGCCTGCTCCGGTTTCCTGTTTGGCATAACGGTGGCCGAACAATTCATTCGTAGTGGAAAGTCCAAAAACGTCCTGGTGATCGGCGCCGAGTTGCTTTCGCGCTATGTGGATTACAAAGACCGCCAAACCTGCGTACTTTTCGGCGACGGCATGGCGGCGGCCGTTCTGGGGCCGGTCACCCCTCCCTCTGGCATCCTGGCCTCTGACTTGCACACGGAAGGCCTGTACGCGGACCACTTATATATTCCCGCCGGGGGTACCGCGTCGCCGGCTTCGCACGAGACGCTCGCGAGCGGCGGCCATTACATTAAGATGCGTGGGAACGAGTTATTCAAGCTCGCAGTTCGCAACATGGAAGAGGTGTCCCGGCGAGTCCTGGAGAAGGCGCAGGTTTGCGCGAGCCAAGTTGACCTCTTTGTTCCACACCAGGCCAACCAACGCATCACCGAGGCTGTCCGCGAGCGGCTGGGCGTGGCCCCCGAAAAGGTTTACACGAATATCGACCGCATCGGCAACACTTCTTCGGCTTCCATCCCGATTTGCATTGACGAGTGTGTGCGGTCCGGGCGTCTGAAGCGAGGCGACATGGTCCTGATGGCTGCCTTTGGAGCCGGTGTCACATGGGGCGCGGTGCTGATGCGGTGGTGAAAAGCAGGATTCAGGAGTCAGAAGTCAGGAGTCAGAATCAAGAAGCCAGAATTAAGAAGCAGGATGCGGGTTTAGAGGCCGGAGCCGGGAGTCAGAATCGGGAATCAAGAAGCAATGAGGACGGAAGTGAGGGCCGGCTTCCTCAATGCTTGCTAATTGAATCGCTCTTCCTGATTCTTGGTTCTTGCTTCTTGATTCTGACTCCTGACTTCTTTGGGCAAATTGGTGCGAAAAGTAGCCTTTCTCTTCCCCGGTCAAGGTTCTCAGTATCCCGGCATGGGCCGTGAGCTGGCGGAAGAGTTTCCGCGTGCGCGACGGGCCTTCGAGGCGGCCGACGAAGCGCTGAGTTTTTCCCTTTCCAAGCTCTGCTTTGAAGGGCCGGCAGAGGAATTGCAGCTTACCGCCAACGCCCAACCCGCAATTCTAGCCATGTCTGTGGCGGCGGTGGAGGTCTTACACGAGAAAGGAATCCGCGCGGATTTTGTGGCGGGCCACAGCCTAGGAGAGTATTCCGCCCTGGTAGTTGCTGGCAGTTTTCCGATCGAGGAGGGGGTCCGATTGGTTCGCAAACGCGGCCAGTACATGCAGGAGGCCGTGCCGGTTGGCCAAGGAGCTATGGCGGCGCTGCTGGGGGTGGAGGCCGCCGCTGCTGAGCAAGTCTGCCGCGAGGCTGCGCAGGGGGAGGTGGTTTCGCCCGCCAATTTTAATTCCCCCGGACAAGTAGTAATCTCCGGACACAGGAGAGCCGTGGAGCGGGCCGTCGTACTGGCCCGAGGGCGTGGTGCCAAACGTGCCATCATGTTGAACGTCAGCGCCCCGTTTCATTGTGCCCTGATGAAACCGGCTCAGGAGCGGCTTGAGATTGAGCTTGACCGCGTGGAAATCTCCGACCCGCTGATTCCGCTGGTCAACAATGTGGATGCGGAGTTGGTTCGCTCGGCAGCTCGCGTCCGAGAGGGGCTGAGACGTCAGGTCACCGCGCCTGTCCGGTGGGACCAGGCGATGCGGGTTTTGGGGAGCGAGAACGTGGAATGTTTTGTCGAGGTGGGACCTGGAAAAGTACTCTCGGGGTTAATGCGGCAAATCGATGCTCGAGCCGAGTGCTTGCGAGTTGAGGACATGGCCACATTGAACGAAGTGTTGGCACGCCTTGGCGCTGGCTAACGCAGACCCGCGAGGTTCCCCGAGGGGGAACAAGATCACTAGCCGTAGGTGGAACCTACGGACGTAGAGAGAAAAGATATTGGACCGGACCCCGCAGGGGTCGAACATCCGCACGCCCTGCTTCCCGTGGGTTCCGCCCACGGCTAATGAACTTCGGCCCATTCGGGGCCGTGAGAGAAAGCAGGTGGAAGTTATGTTTGATCTGGAAGGAAAAGTAGCCCTCGTGACCGGGAGCGCGCAGGGGATCGGAAGGGCCATAGCCCTTAATCTCGCGCAAGGCGGCGCTCGCATTGTCCTCACGGATATGCGCGAGCCCAAGCTCGATGAAGTCGTGAAAGAGATCGAGGCGCAAGGCGGCAAGGCGATTCGCTTTGTCGTGGATGTAACCGACCGCGAGGCCGTGCGAAAGGTAGTGGATCAGACCTTGGAAACCTGGGAGAAGATCGACATCTTGGTAAACAATGCAGGCATCACCCGCGACAGTCTTGTCATGCGAATGAAGGTCGAGGATTGGCAAGCCGTCTTGAAGACCAACTTGGACGGGGCTTTCTACTGCATCCAAGCGGCTTTGCCCAGTATGGTTCGCCAGCGTTACGGACGCATCGTCAGTATCGCTTCGGTGGTCGCGCAGGCGGGAAACGTCGGCCAAGCCAACTACATTTCCTCAAAGGCAGGAATCATTGGCTTGACGAAAGCCGTGGCGGCGGAGGTGGCCCGCCGGAACATCACCGTGAATGCCGTGGCGCCGGGCTTTATTGCTACCTCCATGACCGAAAATCTGCCTCCTGAGATCAAGGAGAAGATGTTGAGTCTTATCCCCGTGGGGCGCATGGGAACCGATACGGAGATAGCCGTGGGAGTGCGATTCCTGGTTTCGGAGGAGGCTCGCTATATTACCGGACACGTCCTTAATATTAACGGTGGGATGTTTATGGGATGAAGCAACTTGTCACTTACAGGTTGTCACTGTTAGAATGACCGCCCGCAAGTCATCTGAGGAGGAGAGAGTGATGGCATCGCCCGAAGAGAAGGTTAAGCAAATCATCGTAGAACAACTAGGTGTAGATGAGTCCGAGGTTACCCCCACGGCACATTTCGTGGACGACTTGGGGGCGGATTCTCTCGACATCGTGGAACTGGTAATGGCTTTTGAAGAGGCGTTCGAGATCGAGATTCCGGACGAGGACGCCGAGAAGATTCAAACGGTGAAGGACGCGGTGGACTATATCCAGGCTCACACGAAGGCCTCGAAGTGATCCATTCAGGGCGAGCCTCCGCAGAAGGAGGTGCTGTCCTAATTCGACTCGTAGCGCTGCTCTCGCGTGTGCGGGACCAGCACTTGCCGACCTAAGGGTCGGCGCTACGCCCCGAGTAGGACAGCAGCCAAAAGGAGTAAAGCTTGACGCGGCGAGTTGTCATTACAGGCGTGGGATTGGTGAGCCCGGTTGGAATCGGCACGGAGGAGACTTGGCGAAACCTTCTCGCCGGCCAGAGCGGCGTTGCACCCATCACCCATTTTGATACGACCGGGTTCGCGTCGACGATCGCGGCGGAGGTCAAAGGCTTCGATCCCTTCCAGTACGTGGAGAAGAAGGAAGCGAAAAAGATGGGCTTGTTCATTCAATTCGCCCTGGCGGCAACCCAGTTCGCCATGGAACAGGCCGAGCTCAAAATCACGCGGGGACTCGCGGACCGCACGGGTGTGTATATTGGGTCAGGCATTGGCGGGTTCGACGTGATCGAGCGGGAACACACAGCGTTGATGCAGGGCGGACCTCGAAAGATTTCTCCCTTCTTTATTCCCGCAGCCATTGTGAACCTCGCCTCCGGCTTCGTCTCGATCCGGTGGGGGGCGAAGGGCCCCAACTCCGCCACCTGCACTGCTTGCTCATCAAGCACTCACGCCGTAGGAGATTCCTTCAAGCTGATTCAGCGCTGTGCGGCGGACGTGATGATCTGCGGAGGTGCGGAAGCGGCTATCACGCCGATGGGCGTGGGCGGATTTGCCTCCATGCGGGCGCTCTCAACCCGCAACCATGAGCCTGCGAAAGCCAGCCGTCCCTTCGACCGCGAACGCGACGGGTTCGTTATCGGCGAGGGCGCGGGGATAATCATATTGGAGGAGATGGGCCTGGCGTTGAAGCGGGGCGCGCCGATTTTGGCGGAAGTGGTGGGGTACGGCATGTCCGGCGACGCTTTCCACATCACCGCGCCGGCGGAAGATGCCGACGGCGCCGTGCGCGTCATGCAAAGCACGCTGAATGACTCCGGCATTTTGCCGGAACAGGTGGAGTACATCAACGCGCACGGAACGTCCACGCCTTACAACGACAAGCTGGAAACCCTGGCCGTCAAAAAAGTGTTCGGCGAGCACGCCGCCAAACTTGCCGTCAGCTCGACCAAATCGATGACCGGGCACTTGTTGGGTGGCGCGGGAGGACTCGAGGCAGGCATCACGGTGCTCGCGCTTCGCGATCAAATCCTTCCTCCTACTATCAATCTCGAGAACCCCGACCCGGACTGCGATTTGGATTACGTCCCTAACCAGTCTCGCGAGGCAACTGTCGAGTACGCGCTATCGAACTCCTTCGGATTTGGTGGGACGAATGCCGCCTTGCTCTTCAGGCGTTATCGAAGTTAGGGTACGCCAGGACGGCCACAACGGCTGCTCCTTCAGGAGTGGTGAATCAATCTGCACCGGGAAGGAAAAGTCTCACGCAAAGGCGCAAAGTACACGAAGGTCGCAAAGAAAGCAGCCACCTTCGCTTTGCGTCACTTAGCGCCTTTGAGTGAGCTGTTTTAGTTCTCTCACATCTTATCCGTGGCCGCGGGGCGGTTCGCGAACCGCCCCTACCACGTCCCTTCTCCGGGGGGTACGTCGCCGTGAAAATTGTCGTTTGCCTCAAGCAGGTTCCTGCACGTGACTCCATTCTCCGCCTGAACCCGACCGGAACCTGGATTCAGGAAGCCGACCTTGGTTTTGAGATCAACGAGCCGGACATCTATGCGCTCGAGGAAGGGCTGCGCCTGAAAGAGAAGCAGGGCGGAGAGGTGGTGCTTTGTTGCCTTGGTCCGGCGCGCGCTCAACAAGCCATCAAGGAAGCGCTGGCGAAGGGAGCTGACCGCGCGCTGCACCTCGACGACGCTGCTTTTGAAGGGCTGGATGCGTATGGCGTGGGACTGGCCATGTCAAGGGCCATTCAGAAGGAACAGCCGGACCTCGTATTGACCGGTTTACAGTCGGACGATCTCGGCTTCGCTCAAACCGGAGTCATCCTCGCGGAGCTGCTCGGTCTGCCCCACTCCACCATCATCATGGAAATCCAGGTCGACGGCGCAACTCTCAAGGCGAAGCGGGAGCTCGAGGGCGGCTGGTTTCAGTGGATTGAAATGACTCTCCCTGCCGTATTGACCATCCAGTCGGGCATTAATAAGCCGCGCTACGCCACGCTCAAAGGAATCATGGCGGCAAAATCCAAGCCCCTGCGGAAATTGACTGCGGCTGACCTGGGCTTGAGCCAGGAGGACCTTGCACCGCGACAGCGGGTTTTGAAGGTGTACGCGCCGGCCAAGACGGCTCAGACACAATTCTTGCAGGGGAGCCCCAAGGAAGTCTCCGCACGCCTGGTTGATAAACTCAGAAACGAGGCTCGGGTGATATAACTGCCAAGGAGGGTTGACATGTTTGCTCATATTTGGAGAATGCGCGCGCGAAGAAAGAAAATCAAAGCTTACGAAACCTTCGGACGGCAAGTGACGCTGGCGGCCCTTCAGAAAATCGCCGGTTGCCAGCAGGCTTACTTTATCAAGGTCTTTGAGGCACGCAAGCCTGAATACCTCTGGGTGGTTTTCTGGCAGGACCAGAAAGCCCTTGAGGCGGCTCGAACTAATCCTGTCTGGCGGGAACAGAAAAAGAAGTTTGAAGCGGGCAAATTCTCCAAGACCATTCCACTCGAGCTGGTGTGTGAATGCTTGGGCTCATTCGGAAGTGTGCCGGCGCAAACGCGCGCGAAGGGTTCAAGACGCTAGCGGGAGTTGTCGTCCCCCTCTGCGATGGCGGGTGCCACTATCGCGGGAAGTCGCAGGAAAGGTTAGTAGGAAACGGAAATGAGCGAATCGATTTTAGTTTTCGCGGAACACCAAGCGGGCAAGTTGAGCCGACCGACGTGGGAGGCCCTAGCTGCCGGGCAGCACCTCGCTCACCAACTTGGGGGGACGGTTTCTGCGGTGCTCCTGGGCCACCAGATTGCGCCGCTGGCCTCAGAACTTGCCGCCCTCGACCTCCAGGAGGTCCTGTGTGTCGATTCACCCTCACTCGCCGACTACACTCCGGACGGCTACACGAGTGCGCTCCGAGAGGTTGTCCAGCGACAGAAGCCACGCTTCGTAGTCTTCAGCCACACCTATCTGGTGCGGGATTTCGCTCCCAAGCTGGCCACGTCCCTGCAACATGCACTGGTGAGTGACTGCCTGGGCTACCGCTCGGAAGGTGAGCGGCTGATTTTCGTGCGGCAGGTTTTCCAGGGGAAGTTTGTTGCCGATGTGGAGTTTGCCGGACAGCCGCCGCATTTCGTCTCCTTCCAGGCGGCAGCCTTCCGAGAGGACTCTGTACGACGTGGGACCGCTCCCGCCAGAATCACCTCGCTTCCGACCACTCTTTCGGCGGATGGAATCCGGACCAGACCCGGCGAGCGTTTTCGTGGGACCAAGCAGGCAGTGGATCTGACGCAGTCGGAAATCATCGTCGCGGTCGGACGCGGCATCAAGGCCCCTGAAAACCTCGAACTGGCCAAGAGGCTGGCGGAAGCGCTGGGGGCCGAAATCGGTGCCTCGCGCCCCATCTGCGATAGCGGGTGGCTGCCGATGGATCGCCAAGTCGGAAGTTCGGGGCAGACCGTAGCCCCCAAACTGTATGTTGCACTTGGAATTTCAGGCGCCATCCAGCACATGGTGGGAATGAAGGGTTCGCATACGGTTGTGGCTATCAACAAGGATAAAGAAGCCCCGATCTTCGAAGCCGCGACCTATGGCATTGTGGGCGACCTGTTCGAAATCGTCCCCGCGTTGACGGAGGAAATCAAGAAGATCAAGTGACGAGTGACCGGCAAGAAGCCCACCTCACTCGCACTTGTCACTCGTCACTACTTTTTCGGCGTCCAACTAAACGGTCCCCAGCCCGTTTTCCTTACCGCGCAGGAACCGCAGTCGAAATCTCTGAGAATCTCTCCGCCTCCGGTGATGCGGTCGGGGGAGATGAAGTCCACCTCAAAGCGAAGAATCATGGGACACATTTTCGTCTTTCCATCGCCTAGGGCGCAAGCGAGGAGAATGCGCGACGTCCCGATCCAGCGTGTCCCGCTACGGTGGCACTCACTGCGAATGTATGCGCCTTGTTTGGCAGCTTGGGGTGGGATGTTTGACCACTCCGCAGTGAAACTGTCGCCCTCCACCTTCACGCGGTATTCTCTGCCAGTCGATAGAGACTTCCAAACCTGAGGCAGGGCCTCGGCTTTGGCATCAGACTTCGCGCCCCCCGCCTTCGGCGCATTTTGGGTTTCAGAAGACAGTAACAACGAGGTAGTAGCAAGGACTCCGCAGACTAGAGCGATGATCCACAAAAACGGCTTTGCCCTCAAAAGGTTCTCCTTCGCAGCGGCCCTTTGTTTTCAGCAACATTCCCGCTTCGTTCGGTGAAAAAAGAATTCTTCCCAAATTGTCATCCGCTGTCAAGGGTTGATGTTAGGTGCCATCTCGGTTTACTGTCCGAACTCGGGACGAGCCGTCCCATATTCGGACACCCGAGCTGGGACTTCTACCCGCCCTTCCCTCTAACAAACTGAAAGTAAAGCATATAGTCATGACATGGTTGGCACGTCTCGTGCCCTACCAGGATGAGCGGAGCAGGTCGCGATTTCTCGTCTTGAGAATGCCCTGTCATTCCGAGCGCAACGAGGAATCCCTCC
>Ga0187782_10001984_pt1 | contig 15018 bp, 15 predicted proteins | sample 0715_SJ02_MP15_2_FD_132454 | JGI IMG/M metagenome (GOLD analysis project Ga0187782, IMG submission 132454) | Tropical peat soil microbial communities from peatlands in Department of Meta, Colombia - 0715_SJ02_MP15_20_MG | ecosystem: Environmental > Terrestrial > Soil > Wetlands > Peat | place...
CACCTACGTCGACACGTGCGCGCTGGGCATCAACGTCGACACCGCCGCGATCCCCGACTACGACGTGTTCTATGACGCTCTCGTCGCCGTCTTCGACGAAGTGCTGGCGCTCGCAGGCTGAATCAGCTCACTGTTGGCGAGGCCAGCGCATCTTGAACGGGTGCAGCCATCAGGGCCTGACGCGTCTCATTCCGCCCGGCTCGCATGAATTCGGCCCAGTCGCGAGTGCTGAGGAACTGGCGGTAGAAGCCGACGCCGCGCACCCTCTCGTAAGAAACCGGCTCGATCATGATCAGTTTCGAAGCGGCCCGGAGCCGAGCCAGATTTTCACGCGCGAGCTCGATCTGCTGGCAGGTGCGCACCTGGCTTGCGACATACAGAATGCTGGCCCTGCGATACTCCCAGCCGGTGGCGTCTTCCCCTTCGAATGCGGGCGGGTAGAACCCGTTGATCGCCAAGGTGACATCGCAGGGCTGCTCGATGTCGAGCAGAGGGTGGACTGGGAAGATATCGACGATCCCGCCGTCGCACCAATGAAACCCGTTGAACTCGACGGGCTGGATGAACAGCGGCAACGCGATCGCCATATGCACGGCGCGCGCTACCGGAAGCTCCGGATACGTTCGGGGACCGATGAATTCAACGCGATTCTGCTCGACGTTCCATATCGGCGCGTACGCAGGGACTGGCAGGTCGCCCAGCGTCATGTCCCCGAGTAGACGTCGGTAGGTGTCTTCGATCACGTCGCCGGCAATGATGCCGGCGAACCCCCGCCCGGCGGACAGCGCCAGCCGCAACAGCCGGCTCCAGTCGAGATCGACGTAGTCCCGGGGAAGCAGCCCGAGGGTGAAGGACGCCACTTTCTCCGTGCTGATCCCAGCCGCCAGGGGGAACCCGAATAAGGCCGAGCCCGAGCACAGCGAGTAAACAGACGGACGCAGACCGGCCTCCTCGAGTGCACGCGCGGCACCCACCAGCGACGCCATTGCGCCGCTTCCACCTGTCGCCGCCAGTGCGATCCGCTGACCGCTCGCGACTCCGGTGGAGTACGGCTGGATCGCGGGGAAAGGTTGCCGCTTTTCGCCACTGACACCGCCAGCCGGCAGAGCCAGTGCGGCCCGAGCTGCATCTGTGAGCAACCCGGCGTCCTGACGCAATCCCGCCGCCCACTCACGGCTGCGGGTTATCGCGTTGAAGTACTGGCGAAGACGAAAAACGTCCAGCAGTGTGCCGAGCATGGTCACTGACTATGCATTGCCCCCGGATCGCAGCCCAGAGTCCTCGGTCACCAGCGCAGAGGCCGATTGTCCCGAGCCTCAAAGCGATTGTCGGCGTTACGCCTAGCCGCCGCCGTAGGTGGGCCCTTGCACGCCATCGCGGTAGGTAGTGCATTTCTGCGCGATGCAGCAGGTCTCGATCAGGCTGGGGGGCGAACCGAAGTGAGGTGACACCTCCTCCGACGTGTATTGGCCGCCGGAACTCGCACACTGACTCTGAACATCGGTCTGTGCGTGGGCAAGAGGCGCGGCCAAGATAGTCACCGCCACCGCAATTCCGAAAGTAGCCGCGGGCCGGGCACTTAATACAGGGCGCTTCATGTTCCTCCGTAGATCTGACGGCAACAGTTTACCGGCTCCGTGCTCGACCTCGACTTCACCGGCCTTCGCACCTGCCCCTAGACGCAGGTAAACTACAGGTATGTAATTCGGCGTGACGCGGGCGAGATCGCCCTCACCGACCAAAGGAACGGCCCATGGACCCACTCAAAATATCCAATGTTGAACTCGACGATCGGGATCCTTTTCGAGCGACCTTCAACGTGCACCTGACCCGCGACATGACCGACTTCGAGCGCCAGACGCTGCCCCCGCTGCTCTCCGGCAGCTTCTCACCGTCAGAGGCTCGAGGCCCGGCGGTGGTGGCCATCAGAAACGCGACCATCGCGATGATCGAAGATCACCGGGACCTCCTCAAACAGATTGTGGCGGAAGCCGAATCCCTGGCTAAGACAATGGAACACGATCAACACGCGGTTGCCGCTCAAGTCGCAGCCAGAGTGGAGGACGTCCGGCAGCGCGCCGCCGCCATCGACTGGAGCTGACGCATTAGTCGCGGATAATAAGGCGATGACAGCTGCCACGCGTCGGTTCCTGGTCGCGCTGCTCGCCGTCGTGTCCGCCGCCAGTTGGGGTGCCCGCGCCAATGCCGATGTGCCTCCGCTCAGCGCCGCGGCGCGCTCGGCGGGATTTGTCGACGTTCGCTCCGTCGTTCCCAGCGCAGTGATCGATCTGCGCTACGCGACCTCGAATAATTTCACCGGCATCCCGTTGTATCCGGCCGATGCACGCTGCTTGGTGCACGAATCGATGGCACCCGGCCTTGCCGCGGCAGAAAAGACCTTGGCTTCGCACGGAGACGTGCTGGTCTTCTGGGACTGCTATCGGCCGCATGATGTGCAGGTCAAGATGTTTAATGTTGTGCCGAATCCCGCCTGGGTGGCCAAGCCCGGTCCTTATGCGCGCAGCCATGAGGCGGGACGCTCGGTGGACGTGACGATGGCAAGCGCACAGGCCCAATGCCCGCCCGCCCGGCAGTTGGGCGGGCTGTGCCTGGCCGATATGGGAACCGACTTCGATGATTTCTCGCCGCGCGCAACTGCCTTCGCCACCGACGGCGTCAGCGCGGACGAGCAGGCAAGCCGGGCCCGGCTACGCGATGCGATGAGCGCCGGCGGTTTGTCGGTGTACTCCGGTGAGTGGTGGCATTTCGACGGCCCCGGTGCCGGGGTCGGGCGCCCGATCCTCGACGTTCCCGTCGACTGAGCCTTCATACGTCTATCCCATAATATGGGATAGACGTTTCGTAATATGAAATACCCGGCGGTAGCCTCCGGTTCCGGGGATGGTTCGATCGCCGAGGAGCCGCACGATGAATAGCAAACCCCAGACCGTCTACACCCACGGGCATCACGAGTCGGTGCTGCGCGCGCACCGCAGGCGGACCGCGGCGGACTCCGCCGGCTACCTGCTGCCGCACCTGCGACCGGGGATGTCGGTGCTCGACGTGGGTTGCGGCCCCGGCACCATCACCGTCGACCTGGCCGCCCGGGTCGCGCCCGGCCGGGTCGTGGGCGTCGAAATGACCGATGAGGTTTTGGATCTGGCTCGCGCGGAGGCGCGCGAGCGCAACCAAACGAACATCGAGTTCGTGACTTCTGACGTGCACGCTCTCGACTTCCCCGACGACACCTTCGACGTCGCGCACGCCCATCAGGTGCTGCAACACGTGGCCGACCCGGTGCAGGCGTTGCGGGAACTGCGGCGGGTGTGTGTGCCGAACGGGATCGTCGCGGTCCGCGACGCCGACTACGCAGGATTCATGTGGTTCCCGCCGCTTCCGACGCTGGATCGCTGGCGCGAGCTGTACGACGACGCGGCGCGCGCGAACGGCGGTGAGCCCGACGCGGGGCGGCGGCTGTTGTCGTGGGCCCAGGAAGCGGGATTCGACGACATCACACCCACCGGCAGCATGTGGTGCTTTGCGACGCCGGAGACCCGCGACTGGTGGGGCCGGATGTGGGCGGACCGGATCGTCGAGTCGGCCCTGGCCCGTCAGCTGGTGGATTCGGGGATGGCCACCGCCGCGGAGCTCAACGAGATCTCATCGGCATGGCAAGACTGGGCGGCCGCTTCGAATGGCTGGCTGGCGATCCCTCATGGCGAGATCTTGTGCCGAGCCTAGAAAGCCCGCGGCCTCTCCTTTAGCCTGGTCAGGCTGCGGTATTGGCATTCTCTTTTTTTGCAAGTACGTTATCAGTCGATGGATAACCACACCGAAACCTCATCCGGCATCCCGCTGGAGCCCGTGTACGGGCCGGGGGATAGGAGTACCGAGCCGCCGCCACCGGGCGTCTACCCGTTTACCCGGGGCAACTTCGGCAGCGGCTATCGAGGCAAGCTGTGGACGTTTAGGCAGTACTCCGGGTTCGGCACCGTCGAGGAATCCAACCGCCGTTACCGCTACCTGCTGGAACAGGGCGGGACCGGGTTATCGGTGGCGCTCGACCTGCCCACCCAGTGTGGATACGACTCCGACGATCCGGAGTTCGGTGAGGAGGTCGGCCGGGTCGGCGTCGCGATCGACACCCTTGCCGACGCCGAGATCCTGTTTGACGGCATTCCGTTGGACAAGATCAGCACCAGCCTCACGATCAACGGCACCGCTGCGATCCTGCTGGCGTTCTACGTGGCGGCCGCTGAGCGTAAAGGCGTGCCGCGCGCCAAGCTCACCGGGACCATCCAGAATGACATCCTCAAGGAATACGCCTCGCGCGGCACCTGGATCTGGCCGCCCGAGCCGTCGCTGCGTTTGATCGCCGACACCATCGAGTTCTGCGCGGCCGAAGTTCCCAAATTCAACGCAATCTCGGTGGCCGGGGCGCACTTCCGTGACGCCGGGGCCAACGCGGTGCAGGAGATGGCGTTCACGCTGGCCGACGGCGTTACCTATTGCGACACCGTGGTCGAGCGCGGCCGCATGACCATTGACCAATTCGCACCGCAGATCTCGTTCTTCTTCTACACGCATGGCGATTTCTTCGAGGAGATCGCGAAATATCGTGCCGGACGGCGACGTTGGGCGACAATCGTGCGGGAACGCTACGGCGCCACAACCGACAAGGCGTCGATGTTCCGCTTCGGCTGCGTGTGCGGTGGGGCGTCGCTGTATGCCCCGCAGGCGCAGAACAACCTGGTGCGGGTGGCTTACGAGGCGATGGCCGCCGTACTGGGCGGCGTGCAGTCGATGTTCACCGCGGCCTGGGACGAGCCGTTCGCGTTGCCCACCGAAGAGTCCACCACGCTGGCGTTACGCACCCAACAGATCCTGGCCCACGAAACCGGTGTTGCGCGCGTCGCGGATCCGCTCGGCGGCTCCTACTTCGTCGAGGCTCTCACCGACGCCACTGAGGCCCGCATCATCGAGATCATGCGCGATCTCGAGCAGCACGGCGGGATGGTCCGCGCCATCGAAGACGGCTACCTGCAAGGCCTGATCGCCGACGAAGCCTTTCGGATCCACCAGGAGATCGAGGCGGGCACGCGCCCGATCGTCGGGGTCAACCGGTTCGTCTCCGAGGAGCCGCCGCCCGACATCGTCACCTACGCACTGGATGCCGAGGGACGTGACCTCCAACTCAAACGGCTCTCCAAAGTGAAAGCTGAAAGAGATTCTGCCGCAGTAGAATCCAGCCTTGCAGCGCTGTCGCGCGCAGCCGAGGGAACCGACAATCTGATGCACAAGCTGATCGACTGCGCAAACGCCTACTGCACGGTCGGTGAGATGGTCTCGACGCTCAAAGCGGTCTGGGGCGAATTCCAGCAGCCGGTGGTGTTTTGAATGGCAGTGCGGATCCTGGTCGCCAAGCCCGGTCTCGACGGACATGACCGCGGCGCCAAGATCGTCGCCCGCACGCTGCGCGACGCGGGATTTGAGGTGATCTACACCGGTATCCGGCAGCGCATTGAGGACATCGCGTCAATCGCCGTACAAGAAGATGTGGCGGTCGTCGGGCTGAGCATTCTGTCCGGTGCGCATGTCGCGCTGACCGCCCGCACGATCGAGGCGTTGCGTGCAGCCGACGCCGCCGACATCGCCGTGGTGGTCGGCGGAACGATACCCGAGGCTGATGTGCCCAAGCTGTTGGCCGCCGGGGCGGCAGCGGTGTTTCCGACCGGGACCCCGCTGGATGTTCTGGTGCGGGAGATCCGCACGCTGACCGGCAGTCCCCAACCCACAGTGGAGGAACCGTGCGCCTCGGAGTAATGATCGGCGCGGAGCGTGGCGATTGCGCGCGCAAGGTCACCAAACTGCTTGCCGACATCGAGTGGGCCGAAGCCGCGGGCATGGACACCGCTTGGATTCCCCAGGTGCCCAACGACTTCGACGCGCTGACGGCCGTCGCACTGATGGCCACCCGCACCACCCGCATCGAGCTGGGCACGGCGGTCGTGCCGCTACAAGCGCAGCACCCGATTGCGTTGGCGCGCCAAGCGTTATCCGTGCATGCCGCCGCAGGAGGTCGGCTGGCGCTCGGGGTGGGGCCATCGCATCACTGGATCATCCGCGACATGCTCGGATTGTCCTACGCGCGCCCTGCCGCCTACACCCGCGATTATCTGGAAGTGCTGCACGCCGCGCTGAACGGGCCGGGGCCGGTGGACGTGGAGAACGAGACTTTCACCGTGCACAATCCACTGGATCTCGGCCCGGTGGCGCCGCTGCCGGTGTTCGTCGCGGCGCTGGGCCCGGTGATGCTGACGCTGGCCGGGGAGCGGGCCGACGGCACCGTGCTGTGGATGGCCGACGAGCGGGCTGTCGCCGAGCACGTGGTCCCGCGGATCACCAAGGCCGCCGACAACGCGGGCCGCTCAGCGCCGCGAATCGTCGCCGGAATACCCGTTTGCCTGTGTGCGGCAAACGAAGTCGACGCGGCTCGCGAGCGCGCCAACCGGATCCTGGGCGAAGCCGAGGTCTCGCCCAACTATCAGCGACTGCTGGAGTACGGCGACGCGCGCGATGTCGGCGAAATCTGCGCGGCCGGCGACGAGGCGGCCATCTTGGCGCGGATGCGCCGGTTCGCCGACGCCGGGGTCACCGACCTGTCGGTGCGGCTGCTGCCGATCGGCGACAACCGGGATGAGCTCATCGCCTCCAAGCAGCGCACCCGCGAGATGATCGCCGCTCTCGCAACGGAACTGCGGTGACAACCGCTGCACCGCTGGCGGGGATACGAATTCTCGAAGTCGGCACGATGCTCGCTGGCCCGTACGCGACGATGCTGCTCGCTGACCTCGGTGCCGAGGTGACCAAGATCGAACCCCCCGGTGGTGAGATCTCGCGCAGTGTCGGGCTCAGCTACTTCGCCAGCCTCAACCGCAACAAGTCCAGCATCTGCCTGGACTTGAATTCCGAGGCGGGACAGCAGCGTTTGGGTGAACTGGTGTCGGAATCCCACGCGCTGCTGGTGAATCTGAAGCCGTCGGCCATCCGGCGACTTGGCCTGACGTATGAGCAGCTGCGACGCTGGAACGAGCGGATCGTCTGCGTGGCGATCACCGGCTTCGGCCTGTACGGCGGCGATGACCCGGCTTTCGACTACGTGGTTCAGGCGGGTTTCGGTATCGCGGCATTGACCGGCGATCCGGACGGACCGCCCACGCTGCCCGGCTATTCATCGGCCGACAATTCCACCGGAATGTCTGCGGCGCTTGGGCTTCTGGCCAAGATCATCTCCGGCACCGGTGGACAAGTTGATGTGTCGCTACGCGACGTGATGCTCTCGCAGCTCAACTACCACGCCTCCGCCTACCTCAACGACGGTGTCGAGCCGACGCGCAGGCACAACGGCGCCCACTCGTATTACGTTCCGGCCCAGCTCTTCCCGACCGCCGACGGATACCTCGCGCTGTTCATCACGCACGACGGCTTCTGGAAATCCTTCGCCGCCGAAGCGGGTATCGACGGATTAGAACGGATGGCGGAAAGGGTCGCCCGGCGCGACGAGGTGCTCGCCGTCGTCACTGCCACCCTGGCGACAGATACCGCCGCCAATTGGGAATCCCGCCTTCGTCCGCTCGGGGTGCCTGCGGCCGCGGTGCGGACCTTGCCCGAAGCGTTGGAGGCGACACCGGAAATCGTGGTCACCGCAGGCGATTTCCGCCTGGTCGGCAATCCGATCCGGGTCGACGACTACCAGCCCGACTACCGCCCGCCGCCGAAGCTCGCCGACGACTGAGATCAGCCCGGCGGGGTGAGGTGCGCTTCGGCCAGTTTGCGGAAAGCCGCCAGCAATCGGCTGCGATCATCGGCCCGACTGGCCAATACGACGTGGCTGGGTTCGACACCCTCCAACGGGACTGTGACGATGTCGGGACGCAGGCTGTTGCCGCGAAAGCCGGCCGTGATAGCCACCGCCTGCCCGGCGGCAATGACTTCGAACTTGTCTTCCAGCGCCTCGATGAACGGACCATCCGGTGCGCGGCGCCCGTCGGGGCGCGGATCGACCCGCCAGAAGGCACTCCAGGTCGGATCGGAGCCACGCACACGTGGGATGGGTTCGTCCGCGATGTCCTCGAGGGTGACCGATCGCCTACCGGCCAAGCGATGATCGGACGACACCGCCAGCACCCGGGGCTCGTCATAGAGGATCGTCACGTGTAGGCGGTCGGTCGGAAAAGGCAGCCGGGTCACCACCGCGTCGACTCGATGGTCAAGTAGCGCGTCCCGCGCTTGGTCCCAATCCAGGTGCAAGACTTGCACTTCGGCGTCCGGGTGCTCGCGGCGCATCTCGCGCACCGCCGGGGTGACGATCAGGCCCGACGTATAGCCGACCGTGATGCGGCTGGGCTGGGCCGCCGCGCGGGCCTGTGCTGTGGCCTGCGATGCCGAGCGCAGCAGCGCCTTCGCGCGTGGCAGGAACACCTCGCCGGCCTCGGTCAGCCGGGTGCCTTGCGGCGTGCGATCCAACAGGCGCACACCCAACTGCTGCTCCAGGCGCCGGATCTGCCGGCTCAGCGAAGGCTGGGCGACGCGCAGGGCGGTGGCCGCGCGACCGAAATGTCGGTGCTCGGCCACCACGACGAAGTAACCGACCAGCCGCAGGTCGAGATCCACCACCGGCGATGCCGATTCAGTCATGCACGAAGTATAGCCACCTGAGCTAACGCCGTAGCCGCACATAATCTTTGTGAACTGCGGTGATGCCTAAATTGCATCGCATCATATGGAATAGGACTTGGACAGGTTTGGTAGGGCTGTCGTTGACTTGATGACATCGACCAGGAAGGGATATTCCATGCACGTCTTTGTCACCGGCGCGACCGGGCACATCGGTTCGGCCGTTGTCACCAAACTCCTCGAAGCCGGCCACCACGTCACCGGGCTGGCCCGCTCGGACCAGTCCGCCGCCGCGTTGACGGCCAAGGGCGCCGATGTACACCGCGGCGACCTTGACGACCTCGACGGCCTGCGGGCCGCTGCCGCGGCGTCCGACGGCGTCATCCATCTGGCCTACCGGCACGACTTCGATAACGACTTTGTCGGCGCCGCCGAGACGGACCTGCGCGCGGTGCAGGCAATGGGTGAGGTGCTGGCCGGCTCCGACCGACCCCTGGTCAACACGTCGGGAACGCTGTTGCTGGCGGGAATCGCGCAGGGACGGACCGCGACCGAAAACGACGCCGCCGAAAGCGGTCCGCGGATCGACTCAGAGAACGCGACCGTCGGGCTGGCCGAACGTGGCGTGCGATCGTCGGTCATCCGGCTGTCCCCGCTGGTGCACAGCACACTGGATCATCACGGCTTCGCCCACCGCCTGATCGACATTGCCCGCGAAAAAGGCGTCTCGGCATACATCGGCGATGGCACCAACCGATGGCCCGGCGTCCACACGCTCGACGCCGCGCACCTATACCGGCTCGCGCTCGAGGAGGCTCCCGCGGGTACCCGGTTGCACGGTGTCGCCGACGAGGGTGTGCCGTTCCGCGACATCGCCGCCGTCATCGGCCGTCACCTGAACCTGCCGGTGCAGAGCATTTCCCATGAAGAAGCGGGTGAGCACTTCGGATTCCTTTCCGTCTTCGGGATGCTCGACAATCCGACGTCGAGCGCCCTAACGCAGAAGCTGTTGGACTGGCATCCCGAAGGACCCGGGCTCATCGAGGATCTCGACCAAGGTCACTACTTCGTTCTCGGCTAGCCCTGCGTCGGGTTGGTGTAGACGCGGGTGGGTGAGATCAGCACAGCGGTGCGACGTTGTTCACGCATCACCCGGTCGTAGGTGTCCCAGTCGTCGTGGGTACCGCCTGCCGCGGTGAAGACCTCGCGGAGCAGGATCCGGAGCCGCTCGTCATCGACATCGGGGTGCGGATCGTCGGGTCCGATCAGCTGCGCGGAACCCTCGACGGTCGCCCACTGCCAACCGGTGCGGGCCACCACCGCGGTTCGCGGATCGGCGCGCAAGTTGGCCAGCTTGCGGGTGCCCCCGATAGCCACGAGCGCGACGATCGGCGCATTCGTCAGCGGGTGCTGCATAACACCGGCGTTGACGACCGATGCCTGGACACTCCCGTCGGCGCGCGTCGTGGTGAATGTGACAAGCCCATGGTCGGCGGCGGCGAGATCAGCGAAGGCTGAAAGGTCGGTCATGGTTGAGATTCCGTTCCAGCCCGGTTTTCCCTAACGTCGCTGCAGTGCGGGGCTACTCGTAAACCACTACCACCGACGTTGTGTCGGGCACCGCCTGACACGTCAAGATATAACCGTCGGCGAGCTCGTCTTCTTCCAGCACGTCGTTGGTGCGCATGGTGGCAGTGCCCTCGGTGAGCCTGGCCATGCACGTCCCGCAGTTTCCGGCCTCACAACTGAACGGCGGCGACAGCCCGGCCCGCCGCGCGGTCTCCAGCAGCGTCTCGCCGGCGACCTGCGGTACCGACACCTTCTTGCGCTCAAGGTGGATCGTCACGGTGCCACCGGCTGCACCAGGGTCGGGTCGGTCGGCGACCTGGGCTGGGGCCGCCTTCACCGGCGGTGACGCGTCGAAGTCCTCGACGAGGACTCGCGCGCCGGCTGGCAGCGCGGAGCGCACCACGGCCATGAATCCTTCCGGGCCGCATACATAGCATTCGGCATCGGTATCGCTGCCAACGAACTTCGCCACGGCATCCGCAGCCAACAACCCCTGCTCGGCGTCGATATGACGGTCCACCGACAGCCGGCCGGGGTAACGCTCGACGAGTTCGTCGATGACCGCCTCGAAGATCACCGACGCCCGGTCGCGGTCGGCGCACAGTATCCGCACCGCCCGGTCGGTGGTCGCCAATGCGCTCTTGGCCAGCGACAGGATCGGCGTCACGCCGCTACCGCCGGCAAAGGCCAGCAACGGCACCGCTGGGGCCGTTGCGGGGCTCAGGACGAAGGTGCCCGCGGCCCTGGTCATGGTCAGCTCGTCACCCTCGACCACGTTGTCGACCATCCAATTGGAGACCTTGCCGCCGGCCACCCGCTTGACCGTGGTCATCAGCTCGCTGTCGGTCTCCGGCGCACTCGACATCGAATAGGACCGATACAGCTCCTCGCCGTCGACGGTCACATGGAAGGTGCAGAACTGGCCGGCCCGGTAGGTGAACGGTTGCTCGTGCGGGTCGAGCACAAATGTGCGGGTGTCGGCCGTCTCCTTGATGATCCGGGTCACCGTGGCCTGCTGGAACACGTGGCGTTCCGTCATGCCTGCACCCTCCACACTTTGCGTTCTTCATCTCAGAGAATACTATTCTCTCAAAACGATAGGATGTTCTCAATGTCCTCCATGTCGCAGCGCGGGTTGGCGCCGCCGCGTGAGCCGACCGCGCTCGTGTTCGACGACCGGCAGTACAGCCTCGGGCAGCTGGGCGCGCTGGCTGACGGGCTTGCGGCGGGCCTGCGCGGGCGTGGCGTGACGGCCGGTGACCGGGTGGCGTTGATGGCGTCCAATCGCCCGGAGTTCGTCGTGGCGCTGCACGCGATCTGGCGGCTGGCCGCGGCCGTCGTGCTGATCAGCCCCGCCTGGAAGCGCGACGAAGTCGAGCACGCGCTGGCGTTGACGAATCCGTCCCATGCCGTCGGCGACCATGAACTGCTCTCGGAACTGATGCCGATGCTGCATCTCGACGAGCCGATCGCGCCGGGTGAACCGGCGTTCGGCACGCCGCCGCCGGATGCGGATGCGGTGTTGGCGTTCAGCTCGGGTACCACCGGTCTGCCCAAGGCTGTGCGGCATACCCACACGTCGCTGCGCGCCGCCGTCCGACATTGGCGTGACGCGCTGGGCTTGACCTTGCGCGACCGAATCCAGATCGCCACCCCGCCGTCGCACATTCTCGGCTTGCTCAACATCGAGACGGCGCTGCAGACCGGGGTATGGATGCGGTTGCATCGCCGATTCGACATCGACCGAGTCCTGCAGCACATCCAAACCGACCGGATCACCGTTGAGATGGCCGTTGCGCCCATCGCGCTGGCCATCGCCTCGCATCCGTGCCTCGAGTCCTACGACCTCTCGTCGTTGCGGTTCATCATGTGGGGCGCGACGCCGGTCAGCGAGAGCGTCGCCCAAACCGTCACCCGGCGCACCGGCATCGGTTGGCTTCCGGCATACGGGACTACCGAGCTGCCGGTCATCGCCTGCAACCCGCTTGACGGCGCCCGGCTCGACTCCGTTGGGCGGCCGGTGCCAGGCGTGCAAGTACGGGTGGTGTCGCTACAGAACGGCGAGCCGGTCGACCCGGGTAAGGTCGGCGAGATCCAGGCGCGGTCGGAGTCGCTGATGGCCGGCTATCTGCCGCCCGGGGCGACGCGAGATGCCTTGTGCGACGGCTGGTATCGCACCGGCGATGTCGGATATCTCGACACCGGAGGCTGGCTGCGGATCACCGATAGGTCCAAAGAGATGATCAAGGTCCGCGGCTTCCAGGTTGCGCCTGCCGAGATCGAGGCTGTCTTGCACGCTCATCCGGCCGTCGAAGACTGCGCGGTGTTCGGCATCCCGGACAGCGTCGACGGGGAGTCGGTGGTCGCCGCCGTCGCGACGCGGGCACCGGTCGACGCCGCCGAACTCACTGCCCGGGTGGGTGAGCGGCTCGCGTCGTACAAAAGCCTGAGCCGTGTGGTGTTCGTGCCCGAAATACCTCGGCTGCCTTCCGGAAAGGTGCTACGCCGAGTTTTGAAGGAGCGTTATGGATGTACGTCTGACAGCTGAACAACAGCAACTGCGCGACGCCGCGGCCAAGCTGGCCGACGACCTGGGCCCGGGGTCGGTGCAGGATCTTGCCGATAACGATCGAATTGCCCGGTTGGACAAGCAAATCGAGATAACCGGTTGGCGATCGCTGCGGTCCGACGGGGCCACCGGCGTGGAAGTGGCCATCGTCGCCGAGGAATTCGGCCGCGGATTGGTGGACGCGCCGTTTCTCGGTCCGGTGCTGGCCGACGACCTGGCCCGGCACATCGGCCGCGACGGCGCTGGGTGCACGATCGCCGTGGGCGGTCACGGTATCGACGCTCGGGGTTATCAGCGGGCGTTGGCGCTCTACGGGACGACGGTGCTGGCCGCCGAGCTGGGCGCGGCCGGCGAGGCCGTAGATCTGACCAGGTCCACCGCCGATGTCGCCGGAACGGCGGGCGCCGTCGGTGAGGTGGACTCCGACGGGGCCGGGCGGTGGCTGGCACTTGCCTTGGCCACCACGTCGGCGGACCTGGTCGGAACGGCTCGAGGTGCACACACCCTAGCTTGTGATTACGCGAAAATCCGTGAGCAATACGGTAGTTCGATCGGCTCCTATCAAGCCATCGCGCACCTGCTCGCGGAAAGCCTGGCGCTGATCGAGGGTTCGGTGAGCGTGCTGCGACATGCTGCCTGGGCGGTCGACGAGCTAGCGCCGGCCGAGGCGATCCGGGCTGCTCGAGTGGCCAAGATCTACTGCGCTCGTGCCGCGCGAACGGTGTGCGAGACCGCCATCCAGGTGCACGGCGGCATCGGCAATACCTGGGAGTGTCTGGCGCATGTCTACCTACGGCGTGCGCTGACATCGACCGAACTGTGGCCCGTCAAGCTGGAGGAGATCGACGTTGGATTTTCGTGATTCGGCCGACGAAGCCGCCTTCCGTGACCGGCTGCGCTCCTGGCTTGCGTTGCACGCCAAGGAGTTTCCAAGCTCGGGCGACGAGTACTGGGCTCGGCAGGGCGAATGGCATCGGGCGCTGTATGAGGGCGGCTTCTTCGGGTTGTCTTGGCCGCGCGAGTACGGCGGACAGGAGCTGGCGCCGGTCTACGACGTCATCCTCGACGAAGAGCTGGCGCGGGCCGGTGCTCCGCCCCGGCCCAGCCTGGGCTACCTGGTCTCTGGCCTGACCCGACACGGCAGCAAGGAGCTGTGCCACCGGTTCTTGCCCGGCATGATCAACGGCACCGAGCGTTGGTGTCAGGGCTTCAGCGAGCCCGGCTCCGGCTCGGACCTCGCGTCGCTGACCACTACCGCCACCCGCGACGGTGACAACTATGTCATCCAGGGACACAAGATTTGGACCAGCTACTCCGATGTCGCCGACTGGTGTTTGCTGTTGGCCCGCACCGATCCGGACGCCAAGCGCCACCGCGGCATTTCGGCGTTCATCATCTCGATGAAACAGCCTGGCGTGCAACAGCGTCCGCTGCGGATGATCAACGGCGTCACCACCGAATTCGGGCAAGTGTTCTTCGACGGCGCGACGGTGCCGGCCGAGCACATGGTGGGCGCACCGGGCGAGGGCTGGCCGCTGGCCATGACGGTGGTCGGCCACGAACGCGAACCCTCCACGCTGGGCTACGCGGCTCGCTACGGCAAGCTGGTGCGTCAGCTGGCCGCGCGCACCGACGGTCCCGCGTCTCCCGAATTAGCTTGGGCCGCAGTGCAGACCGAGATGCTGACCCATCATGTCCAGCGGCGGTTGTCCGAACAACTCGACGGCGTGACGCACACGTCGGACGGATCGCTGGACAAGTTGCTGATGACCTGGGTCGAGCAGTCGGTCGGCCACGCCGCGCTGGCTGTCGCCGGCATCGACGACCCCGGCCTGCTCAGCGCCTACCTCTACAGCCGCGCCCAAAGCGTGATGGGCGGGACATCGCAGATCCAGAAAAACATCATCGCCTCACGAATCTTGGGATTGGGAGCCTGACGTGTACGACATGCCGACCGAAATCGACGTTCAGGCCGACGGGCCGCTGCGGATCATCACGCTGAACCGGCCCGATTCGCTCAACTCGGTCAACGACGACCTGCACCACGGGCTGGCGAAGCTGTGGCAGCGGATGAGCGACGACCGCGGCGCCCGTGCCGCGGTGATAACCGGTGCAGGCCGCGCCTTTTCGGCCGGCGGTGACTTCGCCTACCTCGCCGAATTGGCGGGTGACGCCGACCTGCGGGCGAAGACCATCGCCGACGG
>Ga0187782_10001985_pt1 | contig 15015 bp, 13 predicted proteins | sample 0715_SJ02_MP15_2_FD_132454 | JGI IMG/M metagenome (GOLD analysis project Ga0187782, IMG submission 132454) | Tropical peat soil microbial communities from peatlands in Department of Meta, Colombia - 0715_SJ02_MP15_20_MG | ecosystem: Environmental > Terrestrial > Soil > Wetlands > Peat | place...
CTCTTTACCGTCGGCGCGTCAAACGAAAGCTTTCCGTCTTCACGAAAATATAGATCTTGGATGTGTGCTTCCTTTGGTGGCCAATGATCAAACTTGGTCCACACGTCGCTGCCGGTCTGAAACAGCAGCGCTTCTTTCAACGGCAAGCTACCCTTGTCGTGCAACCAGTAGGCAAACCAAGGTGCCTCGATTTTTTGCCGGAAATATTGTGCGGTGTTCGAACCGAAGGGAATTTCCCCCAGAGAATCTCCTGCGCCGTGCGCCCAGCCCCCGTGGTTCCACGGCCCTGCCACAAGATAATTCACGTGCTTTGTGTCGTTTTTTTCCAGATTCTCATACGTGTGCATGGGTCCATAGAAATCTTCCTGATCCCACCAACCCGCCACGTTCAGGTTCGGCACCGTCGGTGTTTTCAAAGCGCTCTCGACCGCATGCATTTTCCAAAAATTGTCGTAGGTGGGATGGTCGACGAAGTTGTTCCACGTGGGAATGTTCCCGTGGAAATAGAGCTTGTTGGCGTTCGAAAGCACTCCCAGATGCAGGAACCAGTCGTATAGATCAAACACATTGAATTCAAAACTGTAGTTTTCGTTGGTGGTTTCCATCAACGCGGCGTATTCGAATCCGTAACTCAGCCGGAACGCGCCGTTGTGAAAGAAATCGTCGCCCATCCATGCATCGCCCATGCACGCCTGCTCCGACACCGCCTTCAGCGCCGGATGCGGGTTCACCATGGCCATGGCCGCAAGAAAACCACCGTACGAAATGCCCCAGACGCCCACCCGCCCGTTGTTATTCGCGGCGTTTTTCACCAGCCAATCGATGGTGTCGTACGTGTCCGTGCTTTCGTCGACTCCATTGGCATCCTTTGAGTCGTGCAATGGCCGGTTCATCTCAAACTGACCTTCCGATCCGTAACGCCCTCGAATATCCTGATACACAAAGATGTAGCCGTCGGCGTACAGATCCTGCGCGCCGTAAAGCAGCCCGCTGTACCCTGCTGGCCCGCCCGCGACTCCGTAAGGCGTGCGTTCCATCAGCATGGGCAAGGGTTCGTGAGCATCGCGCGGCGTGTAAATCTCGGTATGTAGCTTCACGCCGTCCCGCATCGGGATCTGCACCTCTCTTTTTTCGAACAGCCTGGGCAGGTCTGGCCGGGCGTGTTGTTCCTGCGCATATCCCATGATGGCCAGTAACACTAGAAACGCCGCAAACCACATCGCCTTTTTCAACGGCCCCATTCGCTCCCTCACTCCATTGCAGTTCAGTTGCACAAAAATCTTTGCGAGCATATCACACAGATTCCGGGCGCAGTTTGTCAGCCGCAGCATTGCCTCTGGAACATCGAGTGGTCTGCGCTCCCCGCCTCTGCTAAAATTAGTGTTTGTAACCGCACCTGAAATCGATGCACAAGGGAATCGTCCGGGCTGCTGGTTGTCTCAGCAGCTACTTTTGTCTCACGGCGCTTTTAAACACATGAATCAAGATATTCGCAATATCGCCATCATCGCCCATGTCGATCATGGCAAGACTACTCTGGTCGACAGCATGCTCCGGCAAAGCGGTATCTTCCGCGCCAATCAAATGGTGGTCGAACGGGTCATGGACTCCAACGATTTGGAACGCGAGCGCGGCATCACTATTCTGGCCAAAAATACCGCGTTGTTCTTCCGCGACACCAAAATCAATATCGTGGACACTCCCGGCCACAGCGATTTTGGCGGCGAAGTCGAGCGCGCCCTTCGCATGGTCGACGGCGTTGTGCTGCTGGTCGATGCCAGCGAAGGCCCGCTTCCGCAAACACGCTATGTGCTCCAGAAAGCGCTGGCCGCGAAGCTTCCCCCGGTCGTGGTCCTGAACAAAATTGATCGCCCGGACGCCCGTCCTGACGAGGTGCTGAACGAAATTTACGATCTCTTCATCGATTTGGATGCCACCGAAGACCAACTCGAGTTCCCCGTCGTATACACCAACGCCCGCGCCGGCATTGCTCATCGAAAGCCGGGCGATGACTCCCAGGATTTGCTGCCCTTGTTTGAAGCCATCGTGCGCAGCATCCCGCGTCCCACAGGAGACGCCGCCGGTGTCCTGCAGCTCCAGGTCACTAACCTGGACTATTCCGATTTTCTCGGCCGCCTGGCCATCTGCCGGGTGTTCAATGGCACGTTGAATCGCGGGGATGAAGTCGGCATCAGCAAGCTGGATGGCCGGCTGGTGCCCACTAAAATCACTAAGCTCTATACCTTCCGCGGCCTGGAGCGCGACGAGGCCGATGCCGTGGTCGCCGGTGATATTGCCGCCATTGCCGGAGTGGAAGGCATCCAAATCGGCGAAAGCATTACCTCGCTCGAAAATCCTGCTCCCCTCGAGCCTCTCACCGTTGACGAGCCCACGTTGGCCATGATTTTCTCTGTGAATTCCGGCCCGCTTTGTGGCCGCGAAGGGGACTATCTGACCTCGCGCGATCTGCGCGATCGGCTCGCCAAAGAACTACTGACCAACGTCTCGATTCGCGTCGAAGACACGGAAACTCCCGAATCGTTTCGCGTGCTGGGCCGCGGCGAATTGCAACTCGCCATTTTGATTGAAACCATGCGCCGCGAGGGTTTCGAATTGATGGTTGGCAAGCCTGAGATTGTCGTCCGCACCGAAAACGGCAAAAAGGTCGAGCCGGTCGAGCGTCTGGTTATCGACATCCCCGAAAATTTCATCGGCATCATCATGGAGACCATCGGCGGCCGCCGCGGTGAAATGCTTAAAATGAGCAATCACGGTTCCGGGCGTGTCCGGCTCGACTTCAAGATTCCATCCCGCGGCCTCATTGGTCTGCGCAGCCAACTGCTCACCGATACTCGCGGCACTGCATTGATTCACTCCATTTTCGATGGCTGGGTCGAGTACGGTGGCGAAATGGCCCTGCGTCCCACTGGCGCGCTGGTAGCCGATCGCGCCGGGGTTTCCACCGCTTATGCTTTGTGGGGTTTGCAAGAACGAGGTGAGCTGTTCATTGGTCCGGGCATCGAGGTCTACGAGGGCATGATCGTCGGAGAAAATTCCCGCGAGCAGGACATGGATGTAAACGTCACCAAAGAGAAGAAGCTCACCAATATGCGCTCTTCCACGGCGGACGAGGCCATCCGCTTGGTTCCGCATCGCCAACTCAGTCTGGAGCAGGCCATCGAATTCATTGCCGACGACGAACTGGTTGAGATCACCCCTAAGTCCATTCGTCTGCGCAAGAAAGTCTTGCAGTCCAACAAGCGTCCTCGCCGCTGGCAAGAGATTCGCGCCAGCCAGGAAGCCTCCGGCTAGGTTACTGGCTTACTGGAGTTGTTCTGTTGTGAAAGTCGGCCGTTAGGGCGACTCGTGACAACTCCTTTCCGAACCAAATCCCCCTGCTATTCCTGCACAATTCTAGGTATTCTAGTATTTCCACATTGCCGGAATTTGATGTACAGTAAGCCACTAAGTAGTTTCGCCTGACAGGGTTGCGCTTCATCCTTCTGCCGTAAATGGTTTAGAACGCTAAACGCCGCGTGGGGGACGGTAAACTTGAACTTGGCGAACCGGGTCTCATCGAATGGACATGGTCGGCTGGCGACCATTTCCGCCAGCGCCACCGCGCTTCCGCCTCACCTGATCACTCGAGACGACGTTAAGTACTACATGGGAAAGGTGTTCGACATCCCGGAACGGCGTGTCGAAGCCATGATGGCCATCGTCGACAACGCCCAGGTGCTCCAACGACACGCCATCTTCCCTATTGATTACACCATCGAGCCCAGGGCTCTCGGGAAAACCAATAACGAATACATTGAACACGCCATTAAGTTGGGCCGCGAAGCTGCTGAGAAGTGCTTGGCCAAGGCTGGTTTGTCTCCTCAAGACATCGACCTGATTATCACCGTCTCATGCACCGGCTTCATGATTCCCTCGCTCGACGCCCACCTCATCAAGCTGATGGGCTTTCGCTCCGACATCCGTCGTATGCCATTTACTGAGTTGGGCTGCGCCGCCGGGGCTATGGCCATCTCCCGGGCCGCCGATTTCATCAAATCTTATCCAGAGTCCAACGTACTGATTATCGCCGTCGAGTTGCCCTCTCTGACGTTCCAGCGCAAGGATATTTCGCAGGCGAATCTGATTTCGTCGATTCTCTTCGGCGACGGAGCTGCCGCCGTCGTGGTGACCGGAAAGGACAAACCTGGTCCTCGAGTCTTAGTTACCGAGACCTACACTTTTCCCGATTCCTTGGGCGCTATGGGATTCGACCTGCGCGACTCCGGTTTTCATATTCTTTTGGCGAAAGATGTGCCCGAAATGATCGCAGGGGAAATTAAAGGCCTGGTGCATGGATTCCTGCAGCGCCACGGCAAGACTTGCCAGGATATTAAAGGCTGGATTCTGCATCCGGGCGGTGCCCGCCTATTGGGCAACGTCGAGGAACAACTGGGATTATGTAAGTGTGACACTCAGCCCTCTTGGGACATCCTCGCTAATGTAGGGAACCTGTCCAGTGCCACAATCCTGTTTATTCTCCAAGAGTGGCTCGAAAAGCGGCCCCTTAAGTCTGGCGAGCATGCTATGGCCGCCGCGTTCGGCCCGGGTTTCAGCGCGGAGTTTTTGTTGCTGCAATGGAATTAAGCGTTAAAGCATTCCTGCTTCTCCTGCTTCTCGTAGCGCTCCTGCGCGTTTACGAACTGCGGATTTCCCGGCGTCATCAACGCGAGATGGTGGCTCATGGCGCCTCCAAAGTGGCCGATCCCGTGTTTCTCAGCATGGTCCTGGTGCACACCGGCATTTTGCTGGGTGCCGCCCTCGAAGTGCTGTTTCTGCGTCGCCCGTTCTATCCGGTGCTGGCGGCCATTTGTCTAGCCATTTTTGTTGCTACCAACGTAGTTCGTTGGTGGGTCATTCGAACCCTCGGCGAGCACTGGAACGTCCAGGTGATGAACTCCACCAGGATGGGTGTGATCACCAATGGCCCCTTTCGTTATGTTCGCCATCCCAACTACGCCGCGGTTTTTGTCGAGATGCTCGTGCTGCCGTTGATGCATTGCGCTTGGCTTACCGCCGCCATCGGCTCGGTCGCCCATGTACTGGTTCTCTCTCGTCGAATCAACACCGAAGAGCGCGTCCTGTTTTCGGACGCTCATTACCGGGAAGCGATGTACCGCAAGCCCCGCTTCCTTCCCGGGCTCTTCTGAAGCAGGTAATTATGCGTTTTGTTGTATCTACATTCTGCGCGGCCGTGCTTGGCGCATTTCTGTTTCAACTACCGGTTTCCGCGTCGGATCCCCTCGGTCCGGCGTTCAGCTCCGACCCGCAACTCGAACAGGGCTATCGCCTGTTGTACCAGCAGCAGTTTCCCCAGGCTCGCGAAATTTTCCAGAATTGGGTGGACCAGCATCCCACCGAGCCCTTCGGCCAAGTCTCTTTGGCGGCCACCTATTTATTCCAGGAGTTCTTCCTGCAAAACGTCCTGACCAGCGACTACTTCCTTAACGATAAGCGCTTTTTGGGTGGCATCCAGGGGACTCCCGACCCCGGCCGGGTGAAAGGTTTTGAAGACTCGTGCGCCCATGCCCGTCAGCTTGCGTTTCAGCGCCTGAAAGTGCAGCCCCGCGATCCCGAAGGGCTGTACGCCCTCACGTTGTGCGCCGGCATGCAGTCCGACGCAGACAGCATGCTGCTCAAGAAGCATTACGACGCCTTGAAGCACCTCAAGGAAGCCAATGCCAACGCTGAAATGCTCCTTCACGATCACCCCGACGCCTTCGATGCCTACGTGGCCCCGGGAATCGCTTACTACGTCATCGGCTCGCTTCCCTCTTCTGCCCGGTTTGTGCTCTGGTTTGGCGGAATTCACGGCGACAAGCAACTGGGTATGTACGAGGTTCAGAAGACCGCCGACGACGGCCATTACCTCAAGCCTTTCGCGAAGATTCTCCTGGCCCTCTCTGCCCGCCGCGAGAAGAAAAATGCGTTGGCCCTGAAGAACCTGAAGGACCTGATCGATGAATTCCCTGGCAATAGGGTATACATGACCGAATACGCCAAAGCCATGGGCTGGCCTATCCCTGCCACTCTCGAGGCCCCCACCGCTCGGCAGCTGGACTCCGGAGATCCTTCAACTAGTCCACACTGAGAAACAACAGTTCCAGCAGTAGATGCGCGATTTTCACCAGGGCACCCGGCCGATTCTGTGTCTTCCCACCCATCTCCAGTTAGCAGCTTCACCGCCCTGAACCGATATGCCTTTTTATTTCATCCAGTTACGGCCGTGCCACTTTGGCGCATCACCTGCTTTTCCTTGGGGTCACCGGGCCGTCCACCGGGTGACATCTCTTTTCAGCCGCCCCGAAGGGAGCCCCACGAATTATGCAGTTCAAGGAAGCATATTTGGAACGCACGGTTGGAGAGGTCGAGGATCTCGCCTCGCGCGTGGCTCTGCTGAAGAACCGCTTCGCCAGGCAGAAGGTCAACGTCAAGCTGGAGCACTACTGGGAACTCGAATACGTGCGCACCCGCTTTTCTGAGTTTAAGCACCGCATCCAGGAGCTTGAGGATGCCGACGACCCGGAGATTCCCAGGATCCAGGAAGCGGTCGAGATGGCCTGGAAGGATTTGATTCACGCTGTGGATACGCTTCTTGCTGCTCTGCCCTGAGTTCGTAGCCTCGGTTATCTTGCCCGAGGAGGTGCAAAGCGGCCAGGGAGTGCAGGGAAGCTGGAGTGGCTGGCTCGCAATTGGGAGAACCCGAACAGAAACGTGGGTGCGAGCTGCTAGTCCTGTTGACGACGCGTCCAGCGTTCGCTCCACAGCGTTATTGCGGTTAGCGGTTCGCCGCTACCGCCAGGGCGGGGTGGGTCCAGGTCCCCATCCCGCCCTCTCCTTTTCCGCGACCGGTTCCTCCCCCCACAAGCTTGTCACCCCATCGATTGCTACAATGCTCTACCGCATGGCCAAGGAGCTCGAATGTTCCAATCCAATCTCCTCGATAAGCGCTCTATCTTCCTCACCGGCGGTGGCACCGGTCTCGGCCGGTCCATGGCCATCGCCTTCTCCAAACTAGGCGCGCGCATCTTTGTCGTCGGGCGCCGCGAAGAACCTTTGAAAGAGACCTGCGCGGAGATTCAGCGCTCCGGAGGCACCGCCGCCTTCACCACTTGCGACGTGCGAGACTACGCCGCCGTCGAATCGGCACTCACCGCCGCTGAGCAGCAATTTGGTGCTATCGATTCGCTGGTCAACAATGCCGCGGGCAACTTCATGGCCCGCACCGAGAAGCTCTCCTCAAACGCCTTTAACGCGGTAGTCGGAATCGTCCTGAATGGCACTTTTCACTGCACCTTGGCATTCGCGAAACGGCGCATCTCCAAAAACCTCGGCGGCAATGTCCTCAACATCACCACCACCTACGCCGCGGCAAACTGCGGCTCCGGCTATGTAGTGCCCTCCGCGTGCGCCAAAGCCGGAGTCCTGGCGCTGACCACCTCGCTGGCGGTGGAGTGGGCGAAATACCACATTCGCGTCAACGCCATTGCTCCCGGACCGTTTCCTACCGAGGGCGCGTGGTCGCGGCTCATCCCTTCGAAGCAGTTCGAGGAACACGCCATCAATCGCCATCCCATGAAACGGTTCGGCAAACACGAGGAACTCACCAATCTCGCTGCGTTCCTGCTCAGCGACATGGCTGAGTACATCAACGGAGAATGTGTGGTGATTGACGGCGGTCAATGGCTGCGCGGCGCCGGCGAATTCAACGATTTGGGCTCGCTTCCGGACGCGGTATGGGAGCAACTGGAAACAGCCAGACCCAAAAAATAGCCTGCGAAACGCTACTCAGGCAGAGCATTCGCCCGCAACAGCACACGCAACTTGATTTCTCCAATCGTCTTACCCTCTGCCTCAGCCCGCACAGTCACTTCCTGTGGCGTAGCTTTTTTCAGTTGCTCCGGGCTTGAAGTTGGCGTGTCAATCGATACGGGCAGCGAAGTCGATGCTTCTGCAGGTAACCCGAACTGACCAGCTCCGTGGGTCACTTTCCAGCCTTCCGGCGCATTCACAGCGAGCGTCACCGCCAGCGCTTTTGCGGGATCATGTTGAATCACCAGCGGCATCACCAGGGTTGCCCCTGTCTTTATCGCGATCTCCGGGGTTTTGGCAGTCGGGAGCTTCAGTCCATGCGCGGCATAAAACTCGCCGTAGAATTGCCACGGGCCACCCAACTCCATTCGCGGCAGCGGCCCCGCTGATTCTTCCATCCCAGGCCCACCGCGGAACAGTTCCGCTTTCAAGGGTTTCTCGTCGATATGCGCGAACACGTCATCGGTAGGCTTGCCGCCCACCACCGATTTCCCAAAGATCAGCGTCAGTGGTTCCGACCACCACGATGTATCTGGGTTGTTCATCATTTTGTCCAGTTCCGCGTCGCTCATCTTCGAGATGCGCTCGATGTCTCCGGGAAACTGCGTCCGATGACTCATGGCGGACTCCATCGCCAGCCGCCAGTACGGCTTTTTCTGTGAAGCCGAGATTTCCCGAATCGCATACGCCGGTCCCGTGCCCTTGAACTGCTTGTCGTCGCTGGCATCGCTGCCGAAATAAATCTTTTTGGGCTGCCAGCTCTGCAGATTCGACAAGTACGATTCGTAGTGCTGGGTGGGTCCCGCCAGTTGCGCTGGAAACACCAATGGGTCACCGGCCAGGTCGAATGCTTCCGTGACTAGCACGCCGGTTGCTTGATGATCTCCGTGATTTTCGCCGATGAACACTCCGGGAAAGTGCGTGAAGATCACTTCCGGCCGGGTCAGCCGAATTAGCCCAATCAGCCTCTCCAGCTTCGCCCCATGCCCCCAGTTCGACAGCGAATCAAACAGGTTTTGCGATGGCGTGTCTTTTCCGTCGAGGAACCATACATTCGCAATTCCCAGCTTGGTGCACGCCTCTCTCGCCTCGATTTCCCGCTCGTTCGCCATAGCAGGACCGGTTTCCCGCGAGTAGCGGTCCACTCCACTTCCTCCATGGGTGCTGAAGATCACCGCCACGCTCTTGCGCATGTCGTAGATCGCACGCGCCAGATACGGGGTGAAGAACGCCTCATCGTCCGGATGCGCCACCACCACCAGAATGTCGGCCTTGAACCGCGCGTCCGCCCCGCTCACCTTCTCCGGCATCTGCGCCTTCACGGTGGCCAAAGCACACAGCATCAGCAGGATAACTGTGAAACGGAACGCTAGTTTCATGATCACTCATCTCCCAGTCTTGAAGCCGACAATTGTACCTGGAATCCGTGCTATCTGTCGTAATACGATGAGGCCTATCGATGGCGATTGACATACGGCACATACGTTCGATACATTGGATGGCGAAGGAATACTCCAAATGGAAACCGTTAGAGTGTCCCCAAAATTCCAAGTTGTCATTCCTAAGGCTCTTCGCGAAGAGCTCGCGATCAAGGCCGGGGAGGAACTGGAAATCTATATCTTGGATAGGACGCTCAGACTAGAGCGTCCACGTTCCATAAAAGATCTCCGCGGAATCGCCAAGGGTATGACCTGGAGGGATGAAGATCGTGACCACTCCGAACGCTTCTGAACGGGTGATCGTCGACTCCTCGGGTTGGGTCGCGTACCTCGGAAATGCTCCCAAAGCTGGCAGGTTTGCCGAGTACCTGGAATCAGAAACTACAGTCCTTTTATTGCCTTCCATTGTTGTCTATGAAGTAGATAAAAAATTACGCCGCGAGCAAGGATCCACCGTTGCTGATCGATTTGTGTCGCAAGCATTCCGGTTCCGCGAGCGGTTGATCTCGCTCACGGCGGAGTTGGCGACACTCGCATCCAAAACCAGTCTAGAAACAGGTCTCCCAATGGCCGACGCTATTATCTACGCCACGTCTCGTCATTATGAGGCGCAGCTGGTTACGTCCGATTCGCACTTCGCGAACCTGCCGAAAGTCACACTCATCTGAGGCCGCTTGACCCATTAACGGGGCGACCTATACTCTAACTAATCAAGCGCATACGCAGATCGTTGCGTCTTAGGACTCCGACCATGGATCAGATTCACGTAACCCTTCCCGACGGCAGCGTTAAGGATTACCCCAAGGGAATTACGCCCGTCGAGATTGCCAAATCCATTTCTCCACGCCTGGCCGACGCCGCCCTGGTCGCTAAGGTGCGCGCCACCAACGGCAACAAGCCTGGCGACAAGGCCGGCATCTTTTCCAATTCGGTCGATCCTGCCGAAGACGGCAGCTTGCTCTACGACCTGCGCCGTCCCCTGGAGCAAGACGTCGCCCTGCAGATTCTCACTGAAAAGGATCCCGACGCACTCTACGTCTTTCGCCACTCCGCTGCGCATCTTCTGGCTGCGGCGGTCATGGAGCTGTACCCCAACGTGAAACTCGGCGTTGGTCCGCCGGTCGAAAACGGCTTTTTCTACGAGTTTCTGCGCGATCAGCCGTTCACCCCGCAAGACCTGGAAAAAATCGAGAAGAAGATGCATGAGCTTGCCGCAAAAGACCTGCCGAACGAGCGCAAGCTGCTGCCCAAGGATGAAGCCCTGAAGCTGTACAAGGAGTCCAATCAAATCTTCAAGTGTGAACTGATCGAAGAAAAGGCCGACGAGCCGATGGTCTCTTTCTACACCACCGGCAAATTCATCGACTTCTGCCGCGGGCCGCACATTCCTTCCACCAAGCGCATTCAGGCGTTCAAGCTCATGAACGTCGCCGGCGCGTATTGGAAGGGCCAGGAAGGCAATGCCCAGCTTCAGCGCATCTACGCCGCCGCGTTTTTCAGCCAGAAGGAACTCGATGAATATCTGCACCGGCTCGAAGAGGCCAAGCGTCGCGATCATCGCAAACTGGGCCCCGAACTCGATCTTTTCAGCATTCAGGAAGAAGCCGGCCCCGGCCTGATCTTCTGGCATCCCAAAGGCGGCCTGATCCGCACCAACATCGAAGACTGGCTTCGCGCCGAACTCTTAGCCCGCGGCTACGACTTGGTGTTCACTCCGCACATCATGCGCTTGGATTTGTGGCAGACCTCCGGTCACACTAACTATTACAAAGAAAACATGTTTGGCGCGATAGAAGTCGAGAAGGCCGATTATCAGCTCAAGCCCATGAACTGTCCGGGCCACATCCTGATTTATAAATCCAAGCTGCGCAGCTACCGCGATCTCCCCGTGCGTCTAGCCGAGCTGGGAACCGTATACCGTTACGAGCGCAGCGGTGTGCTCCATGGCCTGCTTCGTGTCCGCGGTTTTACTCAGGACGACGCGCATATCTTCTGCACTCCCGACCAGATCGAATCGGAAGTGGAAGCGTGCGTCGATTTCGCTTTCGCGGTGATGAAGAATTTCGGTTTCGATCGGTTCGAGGTTGAACTTTCGGACTGGGATCCCAATCACCCGGAAAACTATCCCGGAAAGGCCGAAGACTGGCAGCACGCCAGTACCGCACTGGCATCCGTCATGAACCGCATGAAGGTCCCGTACAAGCGTATTGCAGGAGAAGGTGCTTTTTACGGTCCAAAGATCGACGTGAAGCTCATTGATGCCATCGGCCGTCCCTGGCAGCTCACCACCGTCCAATTCGATTTCAACTTGCCGGCCCGTTTCGGCCTGGAGTTTGTCGGAGTCGATGGCGCGCGTCACCAGCCGTTGATGGTTCATCGCGCCCTGCTCGGTTCGGTCGAGCGCTTTTTCGGCATGTTGATCGAGCACTATGCCGGAGCTTTTCCGCTTTGGCTCGCGCCGGTGCAAGCTGAGATTTGCCCGGTCAGCGAAAAAGTGGCGGACTATGCTAAACACATTCACGCAACTCTGAAAAACCACGGTATTCGTGTGCATCTCGACGATCGCAACGAAAAGCTTCCCGCCAAAATCCGCGATGCCCAACTGCAAAAGACTCCTTACATGCTCGTGGTCGGCCCCAAAGAAGCCGAAGCCGGCACCGTCAGCGTTCGTCACCGCAGCAAGGGCGATTTGGGCGCGCGTCCCCTCGCTGATTTGATTACTGCCCTGAAACAGGACATCGACTCGCGGACCATCCAGTAGTCGCCAACCAGCACTCAAGCGCCACTGCGCCACTGAACTCCCTCGCTCCCTAGTTGCCTAGTCGATGACGACACTGCGTTGTTGCTCCTCGATTTTCACGTGCTATACTTTGGAGTCTGCCCCATGTGCCGGAAGCGGCATGGGTGTTGAAGACACGGGGTGCGACCCGGCTTCGCCGGGTGCATTTTTTTCTTAGGGGGATTTATCGCTGAGCGGAATTTCCGGCAAGCCGACCGTATCCGCATCAATGAGCGGATACGTGCTCGGGAAGTCCGGGTGATTGATGAGGATGGCGGGCAGTTGGGTGTCATGCAGCCGTTCGAAGCGCTGCGCTTGGCGCGGGAACGGGGCCTGGATTTGGTGGAGATTTCGCCCACGGCAGATCCACCGGTTTGCAAGCTCACCGACTACGGCAAATATCAGTATCAGTTGAACAAGAAGGCTCACGAGCAGCGCAAAAGCAGCCGCGGCTCGCAGCTCAAGGAAGTGAAGTTTCGGCCCGCAACCGCGGAGCACGATTATCAGGTTCGCAAGAATCAGATCATCCGCTTCCTCGGCGAAGGCCACAAGGTTCGCGCCATGATTTTCCATCGCGGCCGCGAAATGGCTCACCAGGAAGTCGGCCGCGCCAAGATGACCCGGTTGCTCGGTGAAATCGGCGATTATTGCCAAATCGAGACCATGCCGCGCATGGAAGGCAACGTTCTGGTGGCGCTTCTGGCCCCCAAGAAGGGCGCAGGCGCTGCAGCCAGGCCGGCAAGCGCGGCGCAGCCGAACGCGTAGTCCATGTAAATTTCGGGAGCCGGCTCGGGCTGGCTCGCTCACGGAGAGGATTCACACCAATGCCACGCAATTCCACGAAGCCCAAGATGAAGCTGAAGACCCATCGCGGGGCCAAAAAACGTTTCAAGGTCACCGCCAATGGCAAGATCCTGCGCATGCATTCCGGTAAGCGTCACCTGCTTGGCACCAAACCCGCCAAGCGCATGCGCAAGCTGAAGAAGTTGACGAAGGTCGACGCGCATGACGTCGCTGCGGTCCGGCAAATGCTTCCTTACGGGGGCTAAGTTTTGCGGTTAGGCACCAGCGTGTTGTGGGCGTTCCCGGCAGGATGAGTTGCTGATCTCTTAGAGTTTTGCGTGAACTGGCTCATCCCGGCTCATGCAATTCGCGGAACAACGTTCCGCAAAATGTGCCAGGCAGTGCGTCACGGGTGCCTGCCGGCCATTTGCCCGTCAGGGCAGCGCTGAGCTTCGGCTCGGCTTTTGCAGTGGTGGCTAGCCTGCGATAGCAGTTTCGGTCGCCTTCGCCGTTAAGGCCTGCAAAATCACACCGGAAACAAACCCGTTGCGGAAGCGCCGCGCCCGGCGTTCTCGCGACCCGTTTCGTTTCCAAAAAAATCTGTAGCTTAACGTCCTCCGTTGTGGAGTTCTCGATAAGCTACCAAAAAACGAAGGAGAAACCCCATGGCACGCGTTAAACGAGGCACCAAGCGCAGGGCCCGCCGTAAGAAGTATCTGAGAAGGACCAAAGGGTTCTTTCTCACCAAGAGCAAGCTGTACCAATCCGCGCAAGAGGCCGCCAATCGCGCCGATCGTTACGCCAAGCGCGATCGCCGCGCCAGAAAGCGCCAGTACCGCCGCTTGTGGATTCAGCGCGTCGGCGCCGCGGCTCGCCGGAACGGTTTGAGCTACGGACAATTGATTCACGGGTTGAAGGCTGCCGGAGTGCTGATCGACAGGAAAGTTCTGGCCGACCTGGCGGTGCGCGACGCGGCGGCGTTTGCCGCCCTGGCCGAGAAGGCTCGAGCCTTTGCGCCCAAGCCCGCTGCGCCTAAAGCCTAGCGCGATAGCACCGCCTTCAACCCGCTGTTCTGTCTGGGCGCAACCGTTCTCAGGGCGCACGACAGGAATCCCTTGTGCGCTATGGTTCAGCTCCCAACTTTCCGATGGAGGCACGCACGCTATCCGTGCTCTCTCGGTGTATTCTTTCTGATACATGTCCACGACCACGGAATTGAAGCAGACCCAAACGCTCGGCGCGCTCGGCGCTAAGTCCGCCGAACAGGTTCTTTCGCTGTTCGCTGAACTCCGCGCCCGTTTCGACGCCGATGCCGGCACCGCTACGAGCGAAGTATCCTGGAAAGCTCTGCGGGATGCTTGGCTGGGCCGAAAGTCCGGTGTTCTCACCCTGGTCACGGACAACTGGCTGAAGCCATCTTCGCCGGAACTGAAGCGCGTTGTGGGCGCCTCGCTGAACGAATTGCGGGCGCACGTCGATGCGCAGATTGAAGAGCGGCGCGTGGCGATCGAAAGCCGTGCGCAAGCGACGGCAACCGCCAAAGACCGCGTCGACCTATCCTTGCCCGGCGTCATTCGCCCCATCGGCTCGCATCATTTGATTCGCCAGGTTCTTCAGGAAATCGAGGACATTTTCTTCTCCATCGGTTTCTCCATCGTCGAAGGCCCCGAGATCGAAACGCCATACTACAACTTCGAAGCGCTGAACATTCCCGAGCACCATCCGGTCCGCGACGACATGGACACGTTCTATCTGGAACTGCCCAAGGGTGTTCCCGGCCCGCTGCTGCTTCGCACCCATACTTCGCCGGTGCAGATTCACACCATGGAGAAGCGCCAGCCGCCCGTGCGCGTCATTGTGCCCGGCAAGGTCTACCGTCGCGATAATCCCGACGCCACGCACTCCTTCATGTTCCACCAGATCGAAGGGCTGGCTGTCGATTCGGACATTACCTTCTGCGACTTCACCGGCACTATCGACTACTTCGTGAAGCAATTCTTCGGAGCGTCCGTCAAAACGCGCTTTCGCCCCAGCTATTTCCCGTTCACCGAGCCTTCCGTCGAGTTCGACGCCTCGTGCATTTTCTGTGGCGGCAGCGGCACTGCTTCAGCGGGCGGCGTCTGCGGCAAATGCAAAGGCGCGGGC
>Ga0187782_10001986_pt1 | contig 15014 bp, 12 predicted proteins | sample 0715_SJ02_MP15_2_FD_132454 | JGI IMG/M metagenome (GOLD analysis project Ga0187782, IMG submission 132454) | Tropical peat soil microbial communities from peatlands in Department of Meta, Colombia - 0715_SJ02_MP15_20_MG | ecosystem: Environmental > Terrestrial > Soil > Wetlands > Peat | place...
ACGTCCGAGAGTTCCGAACTCGAATAGACGGTGCTGCTGGTCTATCAGGGTTTGCCAGGAAGCGGACAATACCCAAGCTTCGTTATTGCGCGAGACGGCTGGTTTACCTTGCGGATGACCCCACCCTACTGGAGCTTGCTTCCGCAGCCCGAGAAGTTCACGAGCTGTTTCTCGATTCCCAAGTAATGAAAGCTGTAGCCACAGGGACGATTGACGACTTGTTGCCGTTGGGGTCAAATGCGGCACAGGCGGCAGCACAGCCGCTCCTGGCAGCGGGCAAGCCATGCCTAACCACCAGGGGGGTAGACACCTACGAAAGGGAACAAGCGCTGGCCGTTTTCTTTTTCAACGGAGTTCTCTTGGCGCAGCCCAGCGTTTCGCCACCCGCACAATCGGATATACTCCGCTTCGCCACGTCAGGATCCGACATGGCCCTCATGCGAAGCCCTGACCCATATATCAGAGAGATTGCTTGTCTCCATGGCTTGAGTCCATCACCCCGTCACGCGGAAGTCCTTCGAACGGCTTTCGATGAGGATGAGGAGTTGTTTATGGACGCCATCGACCAAATTCAGCAATCGGCATCGCCCTAAGTCAGATAGCGTAGGTTTGGCGGCTGACAATTAGGGTGAGGTTGGAAACCTTGTGAGTACCTCACGCTTTGAGGTGCCATTGTGCGGATTCCAACTTTTCTCTTTCAGTGCCGCTGCCTCCTCCAATCAAGCTTTCATTCCTCTCCTCCGCGTACCAGTTTCGAAAGTAGTACCCACTAAATAATGGTAGACAACTAATAAATAATGTGCTATGATGTCTAGGTTATGCTGAGGGTTCCGCAACCTCATCCGGGCCACAAACAGCGTGGACGCGGCTCTTGTACCGTTTCGGAACGCCCCACAGTCTCGCTCTTCGTCTCGCCTTCGCTCTTCCGCCCGCTAACTCCTTTGTTTCCCCTTCATACGCGCCACTCGCCCGTAAGTCCAATGATTCCCACACTTACGCAAAAGCATGGGGATGGGGGCTTAGGCGATCCCTCCAAAACGATGATTCCCTCCACAGATCGTTTCCGTCTATCAAGCCCCGGTGATTTCAACCGGCTGGAGGAAGTGCGGACCGCCCTAGAAGGCAGCCCCAACACGAGCATTGAACCGTCGCTCTCTTTCTTCTCCGATCTCTTGCTCGCCACTAGCTTGCCCGCCGCAGCTTCAGCGGAGGAGGGCCACTCGTCACTCGCCACTGCTTCTTCTTTCCTAAGGCCTGCGTTTACTACAACATCAATTGCCATTGTCGGGGCGCCGACATTTTTGAGCCTTGCACCGCCCCTCTCTTTCTTCCCAATTTTCCTAAACTTAAAACTGACAACCGATAACTTAAAACTGACTAACACCAAGCCGGCTATTGGCGTTCAGGCGGACGAACGACCAGGACCGAACAGTGAGCGTGGCGCACGACAGATTCGGCGACACTCCCAAGCAACAGCCGCCCCATGCCCTTGTGTCCGCGGGATCCAAGGAGGATAAGGTCCGCATGCCAGCGCGCAGCGGAGTCGATGATGCATTCGCGAACGTCGCCGTTTTCGATCGCGGAGTCCACCTTATAGCCAGCGGCGCGGAGTTGCTGCGCGTATTTATCAACAAGAGCGCGTGCCTGTATTCCCTGTTGTTCCAGTTCCGGGGCATATCCACGCGACATCTGAGGGGGAGCGGAGAGCACGATGGGCGTCAAAACATGCAAAATTCTGACTTCCGTGGTTTGCGGCTTGAAGTAATTCGCCACACCATCGATAGCGGCTGCCGCGTGCTTCGAATCATCAATGGCGACGAGAATTTTCATTGTTCCTCCTGGTCCTCCGAGGCTTGTCCGTCGTCTTGCCAGGCGAGAGCATCGCGGTCATTCCCGTGTCGTCGCGTGAAGCAAGAGCTGAGGACAATGTCGTACTTACATTACCCGGAATCCACTTGTTTGCATAACGCTAGTTCGCTGCCGGCGAGTGACGCAGAGCAGGAAGAGTTGTAAGTATTCAGTTATAAGTTTTGAGTTTTCGGAGAAGAGAAGAGAAGAGAACCCCAAGAATCACCCTTGGGCTAAAAGAGTGGGTAGCCAGAGTGGCCTTAGGATTTATCGCCCGGTCCGCCCGGGAGGGACCTCTCTGTTGTTCTTTTAATCACCAGCGAATAGTAAAGTCCGTGTCATACGATCACAGTATCGTTACATTAGAGTCGTCTAAGAAAGCAGGACTTCTCACAAGATTGCCGAAGCGGGATTTAGCCAGGCATCCATGAGAGCAAAACGTAATATCGGTATTCTCTTCTCGACCGTATTCTTCTTGGCCGGGATATTCCTCTTGCGCGAATCGGCTGCTGACTCCCAATGGTACACGGACATTTTCCTGTTCGCTGGTGCAACCATCTCAGCGATTGGCGTTATGACAGGGTTCTGGGCAATCCAGCGGCACTTGTCTATCCGGAGGATGGAGCAGCATGTCAGTAGACACAGGTGACCGAAAGAGTTCTAAGTATTCAGTTGTAAGTTTCGAGTTTCCAGAGAAGAGAAGAGCAGAGCAGAGAAGAGGAGTGCGAGGCCCGCAAGCAAGATCGGCGTGTGCGCCGCGGGGGGCTGACAAAAGGAACAGGAGCGGGCCATACGACCCGCTCCTTGCGACCTTTGCCAGAACTGAATCCCACGAACTTTAGTGTTAGAGAGCCGTGCCGTTCGCTGTCGTGCAGGTGCCCATACCAGCACCAGTCGCCACGTAGTACAGCACAAGGTTTTGGTCGGAGCAGAAGCCGCGCGTGCCGGTGGTACCCGGTGTCATGGGTTCTGCTTCGGAAGTAAAGGTCGTCGCGGTCGTGGTAATCGCGAAGTAGTAACCGCTCTTCCCCTGGGTAGTTGAGTTGGCGTTTGCCAGCAACCAGTCGATGAGACAGGCGTTGGTCGAGCTGGGAGTCGTGCAGTTCTGCGCACTGGGGCCAAGTTGGGCCAGCGACGCGTACGAGCCGGGATACGTATTCTGATAGGTCGCTTCGCCCGTATTAATCGTGCGCAGGGAGGCGACCGCGGAGGACTCGTTCGCGGCCATCTTGGAGCGAACGAGGTTTGGGATCGCGATCGCGGCGATGATCAGAATGATCGCCACAACGATCAGCAACTCGATAAGCGAAAAGCCCTTTTGCTTCTTTGTGTACATTGACACCAATCTCCTCGAGAAGATTCCTGGTACTCAACACACTTCCAATGGGAAGGAGGCAAGTGGAGTGCCAATTCCCGGGAGGCCCGTACGGAAGAACTGACACACGGCAACCCACTGGAATTCATAAGCTTATCCAAACACGGCACGTTTAAACCGTCCGTTGGTGCTCCCCTCGCAAGCAAGAGACTGCCCATTCTTGACACTTTTCGTCATGGCAGTGCGCCAAGAAGTGTCACCGGCGGGGGCGAGGGAAGTTTTAAGTAGTCAGTAAGTTGTAAGTTTTCGGAGAAGAGAAAGTCAAGAGCAACCCCGGGAAAAGCCTCAGGCCTGCAGGCCTGAGCTACGGGGCAGAAGGTGGCGGCGAACTGAGGGCAGAGGCGTTAGCTATTTTGGTTGGGCCGCGGGTGGAGAGAAGGCGTCTGCCATGGAGATGAGTTTGAGTTGGTTGCGCAATTGGTCGAGTGGCGCGGCAGAGGTGATGGTAATTTCGACGGGCTGGCCGGGGATCAGGTCGAAATAGTTGTCGGAGGGAAAGGCGTCGAGAGTGCCGAAAGAGATGTAGACGCTGCGGGCGAGAACGGGGGAAGACAGCCGCAAGCGGTAAGCTTCGCCGGATTTGGTGAGATCCACGGAGATTTGCGGCTGAGCCAGAGTGACAAGTTTGGCGGGAACGAAGTAGAGAACATTGCTGGAGACGGATTTGCCATCAACGAGGAGATCGGCGACGGCGAAAATGTTGGCCGCGTCGGCGCCATTGGCATTCACAAATTCCGCGAGAGGCCGTTGAATATAAATTTTACTGGAGAGCTCGGGAACCTGAATCTCCTGCGTGGAGTCGGAGAGCGATTTTCCCGCTAGAGTGAAGAAGCGCAGGCGCAAGCGGGCGGCGGTGGGCGCGGTCTTATCGGAGATCACATAGACATTGAAGTTGCCGTCCTCGACGTGGGGAGAGACGAGCAGCGGGCTATAGAAGCGCCGCGCGTAATACTGCAGGGCCTTCCAGCGGCCGAAATAGTCAATGCTGGACCACGAAGCTACTGGCCAGCAATCGTTGAGCTGCCAGAAGATCGAGCCCATGGCGCGCGGGCGAAGGCGGCGCAGATGCTCCGCGCCGACCTTGATGCCTTCGGCCTGAAGAACCTGGCTGGCGTAGAGGAACGCAGGGAAATCGCGCGGCTCGGAATAATACTTGAGCATGTAATCGTGAATAATGGAATTGCCTTCGGTGTTTTTCTGATGGGCGAGCATCACGGGGGTAAAGATGCTGGTGCGATCTTCGGATTGAGTGAAGGCTTCGACGGTGCGCATTTCGGGGAAGGACTGAAAGCCGTACTCGGTCATGAAGCGGGGGAAGTGCTGTTCGTATTCGGAGAAGGGAACGCGGCCATGCCATACGCTCCAATCGTGGAAATCGCCGGATTGAAAGCTAGGGGAAGTCTCCTCGTAATCGGCGCTGGGAGAACTGGGCCAGTAGGGGGTTTCGGGGGCCAGGCGATTCACGGTGCGGGCGAGAATGCCGCTGAAGACGGTGAGATAGTCCTGCCACATCTGATAGCGGACAGCGGGGGGCAACTGTTCGCGGTCACCCCAATGCATGGCCTCTTCGGTTTCGTTGTTCCCGCACCAGATGATGATGCTGGGATGATCGCGGAGGCGGCGGACCTGATATTCGACTTCGATTTCCACGTTTTGCTTGAAGGGGTAGGTACCGGGCTGCCAATCGTTGCCGAACATGAAATCCTGCCAGATCATGATGCCGAGCTCGTCGCAGAGGTCATAGAACTGCTGGGTTTCGTAATAGCCGCCGCCCCAATGGCGGATCATGTTCATGTTGGCGTCGCGGGCGGATTGCAGGATGCGGCGGTACTGTTCGGAGGTAACACGCGTGGGGAAGCTGTCGAAGGGGATGACATCGGCACCCTTGGCGAAGACGGGGACGCCGTTGATGATGAACTCGAAGGAACGGCCCCACTGATCGAGATCGCGGCGAAGAACGACGGAGCGGAGGCCGGTGCGCGCGGAAGCCTGATCTTCGGTGCGATTGCCAATGTGAAGCTGGGCATTGAATTGATAGAGAGGTTGCGCGCCGTAGCCGGCAGGGAACCAGAGTTGCGGGGAAGCGATCTCGATGGGAAGGTCGACGTGATTGAGGCCGGAATGGAGTTCGACAGCGCGTGAGAGCTCCACTTTTTTGCCGGCATGAGTGAAGTCGAGAATGACTTTGGCGGTGGCGTCTTCGACGGCGGTGACTTCGACTTGAGCGGAGAGGTGGGCGACTTTAGCGGTGACGTCGAGCTGCGCGATGTGGAGGTTGGAGATGCGCGCGGCGTCCCAGGCTTCCAGGCGGGCGGGGCGCCAGATGCCGCTGGCGACGAAGCGAGGCCCCCAATCCCAGCCATATTCGAAGGCGGCCTTGCGCAGGTAGGTCTTCTCGGCGGTGTGAGTCTGCTCGCGCCATTTGTCTGTGGAGGCGATTTTGGCGGCGGCTTTGATGGGGGAAGGGAAAACGACGCGAAGCAGGTTGCCGCCCGGCTTCAGGAGCGACTTCACAGGAACGCGCCACTCGCGGAACATATTGTCGGCCGTGAGGACGAGCTTGTCGTTCAAATAGACTTCGGCATAGGCGTCAAGACCCTCGAAGACTAGATCAACATTTTTGTGAGCAAGCAAGTCGGGTGTGGCCTGAACCGTGGCGCGATATTCCCAGTCGGCGTCCTCGATCCATTGCAGCTTGGCTTCGTTGTCGCGATAGTAGGGATCGGGAATGAGATTATTATGAAGCAGATCGAGGTGGACGCTGCCGGGGACCCGCGCGGGACGCCAAACAGAGTTTTCGGTAGCGGTGGCACCCGGGAGTTGGCGGAATTCCCAGCCAGAATTGAGAGGAACGATCTGCTTTTGAAGAGAGGTCTGCGCGAGAGCGAGAACGGGAAAGAGCAGAGCAAACAACGAGACAAAACGGAAGCAGTCAAGGCGCATGTTGAACTCCGATGGATGGCAATTGAGGCATGACTGAGGGCCAAACTCATCAAACGACTTTCCAGTGTACTGCAAATTGCGCGACATATCAGCGCGCCCAAGAAAGCCGCGGCGAGGGGTGACTGCGAATGGGACCGTGCGCGAGGTGGCGCGGGTTTTTGAGGGTGCGCGGAGAGGAAGTTGGATAGAATCCGGGAGGAAAGAGGGGCGGAGAGAACTGTGCGATGGGATGGAAGAGGAGGCCGCATGCAGGCTGCGATGTTGGCGTTCGGAGTTGCAGTAATGATGGGGATGGGCGTCATGGCGCAGACGCAGAAAGCCGTGCCGCCGGCGAATACAGCGGAGAAGGTGATCATTGACACGGATATTGGGGATGACATTGACGATGCATTCGCCATCGCGTTGGCTGTGCGGAGCCCGGAGCTGGAAATCCTGGGTGTGACGACGACGTTTGGCGATACCGAAGCGCGCGCCAGGATTGCCGATCGCCTGCTGGCAGAGGCCGGACGTGCGGAGATACCGGTGCTGGCCGGCGCGCCGACGAAGACCAGCAATGTGATGTCGCAGCGACGCTACGGGCAGGGCGGTTCTTTTGCCAAGGCTTCCCACGGAAGCGCCGTGGATTTCATTCTTGAGGAGATTCGGAAATATCCCGGGCAGATTACGCTGGTGGGGATCGGGCCGCTGATGAATGTAGGGGCGCTGATTGACAAGGATGCGGGCACATTCCGGAAGCTGAAGCGCGTGGTGATTATGGGCGGATCAATCGAATGCGGCTACGGAGAGCTGTGGTTTTGCCCGGAGCGCGGGCCCGACGCGGAGTGGAACATCGTCAACGACATTGATTCGGCGAAGAAGCTGTTTCAGTCGGGGGTACCGCTGTACGTGATGCCGCTGGATGCGACGCAATTAAAATTCGACGAGACGAAGCGGGCATATTTGTTCCGACAGGGTACCCCGGTGACAGACGCGCTAACGCTGCTGTATCACGAGTGGGGGCAAGCTACGCCGACACTGTTTGACCCCGTGACCATCGCGTTTATCGTGAACCCGAAAATTTGCCCCGTGGAGCCCATGCACATCCGCGTGGACGACAAGGGATTTACGAGGAGAGAAGCCGGGGAGCCCAATGCGCAGGTGTGCCTGAAGTCGGACGAAGGAGCATTTTTTCGATTGTTGATCGGGCGAATCGCGGCGCGGTGAAGTGAGGAACGGCACAAGCGAATGGCCCCAGAGAAGAGCGAAGCCCGGGTGAGTCGCCCGGGCTTCGTCTGGGTCAGGGTCCGAAGGGCGGCGCCAGGGATAACACGCCGACTCCGGTGGCAGGAGTCACTGCTGAGGAGTACGTGGGGATACAACGGGGAGTGGTACAGGAGAGTTCGTTGGGTGCGCGCTGGTGAGTTCGAGTTCCAGGCGTTGGCTGGCGCGCGAAGCGACACTTTTCGGTTTTTGGTCTTGAGAAGCGGCGGCAGAATCCAACCGGATAAGAACCCGTTGATGAGCGGCCTGGATTTCGGAGAGGTACATGTGTCCGCCCACTCCCTGAAAGACGGCGCGGCCCGCATGGCTGGGGGAAGCGAGGGGGATGTTGGTGGCGCAAGAGGCATGGTAGATCTCGCCATCGGTGCTGCAGACCACGATGACGTTTCGATCGGACTCCCAACTCCTCTGGGGCTCTAAGTGGTACTGGCCCGGGGGTAGAACCTGGCGTCCTACAGTGAAGGCGAACGGAACTTTCAAGGTAAGCTGGGGACGGGAACTGAACGGGACATTCTTGGAAGGCGAAGGATATACCTTTGGGAAGGTCAGGGCGTTTTCCAGTGCGTTCTTCATAAGCTCTCCTGCAAAAAGCGAAGCGAATCTGACTTGTTACTCAATTTGGTTAGCTATGGTTGCATTTGACAGGGAGCACTTTGCCCGAAGCGGGCCAAACGGGCAATGCACGGAAGGTGAAGTTCGGGTGAACTGGAGGTGAACGGGGACGTGGCGCTAACATATTGAAAAGGAAGCGGTTAGCCGTCCTTCAGAGCGGTAGCCCGGAAGAATCTGCACGGTTAGCAGAAAGGAAAGTAGTACGCGAGGGACGGGGAGTTTGCTATATTGCCGAGACCTGGGAGAAAAGGATGAGTTCGGCGGCGAAAGCGAAACCCGTGTATCGGTTTGGGCCGTATGTGGCCGACGTTGGCGCGGGTGAACTGTACAAGCGTGGGAAGAAGAGCAAGGTGCAGCAACAGCCGATGCAGGTGTTGGCGGCGCTTTTGGAGAAGACCGGAGAAGTGGTGACGCGCGAGGAATTGCGCGCGGGAATCTGGCCTGCGGACACGTTTGTGGATTTCGAGCACAGCTTGAATACAGCGATCAAGAAGCTGCGCAAGGCGCTGGGCGACAATGCCAACCGGCCGAAGTACATCGAGACGTTGCCGCGCCGGGGCTACCGGTTTTTGGGGGAAGTGGAGGCAGCCGAGGAAGCACCGCGGGCGGTGGCGCAGAGCGGAGGCTCCCTGGCGGGAAAGACGTTTGTGTTAGCGGCGGAGGAGGGCGGTGCGTGCGTGGTCGCGCCGGTGGATGAGAAGTGTTTTCAGGAATGGCAGCGGCTGAAGGCGCTTGGGGATGACGTGGGCATTGCGATTCTGATCACGGAGAAGAAGCTGCTTTTGCTGGAGGCGGGGAGCACGGTGCGGCTGCTGTCGGTAAAAGGTGGAGCGGGTTGGTGCGAGGTGAGGATCTTGGAAGGGGAGCATTACGGGAAGGCGGCACTGGTGGCGAGGAAGATGTTGATTGAGGAGAGGAAGAGAAAAGGGAAGTGAGGGTGGGGAGCTATTGGCCAACAGTGTCCCGGCGTGAGAGCGTGTTACGGTGAAAGTTCAGAATTGGCTTGGCGTGAAGTGACCCGAGAACACGGCGACAACTGAGAAAACCCGGACTCCACCGGCGGGGCCGCGAGCGTTATTTAGGATCAGTGCGATTCGAGCTTCGCCATCGGGTTTGGCGGTAACGGCTTTTGCTGGCGGACCGGGTTCACTAACAGAGAATAGTTTAGGACTTGAGCACCAGATCGCCAGCCATGACATGGGCGCGAAGCCTGTATTTTCCATTGCCGTCCTTACGCACAGAATTCCCAATCCAGCCCTTGGGGTCACCAAATTGGGTACCGCTAATGTCTCCGAACCTCACGGAGAGATCAACGTGCGAGTAATCTCCCGGGCTTCCGACCTGAATGGTCAGATCGCCCCCGGTAAGCTCAAGATCCTTGTCTCCTGTAACGCCCTGCACCGAGAGGTCTCCGCCGCGCATTCGTGCGTACAAGTTTGTAGATCTGGGGATTGCGATCGTGACCTGAAGTTCATTCTTCGGCACATGCGAGAGCTTGAGTTCCACGGCGCCGTCCGTACGCTTCAATTGAATCTTGATATTCCTTGCCAGCTCCATGTTCTTGCCCTCGACGTGAACGGAAATCTTCTCTGAGTCGCTGCCTACGACGCGAAAATGTCCATCGTGCAGATGCAAACGAAGGTTCGCACTGCTAGCCAGGACCGCCTCAAAATCTCCATGTTGGAGATTAGTGATCTTCTGCTCGGCTTGGCAGAGTGCCACTGACGCAAACAGCAGATAAACGGCAAGAAACCGGAACACGTTGTTCATAGTTCCCCCTAGCTGAACAATACGCAGAGAATGGTCCAATGTTCCCTTTTTCTAACTGACGATTCCACGGCAGAAGCAGCAGGAAAATGCGGGGTTACTTGGGGGCGGACGTGGCGCAGGCGGCAGCGGAGGGGGCGAGTTTGAGGACGAGGACTCGACCATTGGAATGGAAGGAGCCACCGGTGGCGGTTTTGGCTTCCTGCATGGGATCTTTTGGTAGGAAGTGCGTGACCTCCGCAACGAGGCCGGTGGAAGAAAGGGTTTTCTCGACGTAGTCGCGTTCGAGGTCGATATCGGGATCGATTTTGTGAGTGAGGCCATTGTTGCGTTGATCCTTCTCGAAGCCGATATCGTGGGTGGCGGCGCCGACCCATAGCATCTGGCCATTGACGGTGAAGGGCGCTTTCCAAATGCGCAAGTGATTGCGGGATTCAACGACCTTGATGGGATCGGCATGAGCCCAGCCATAGTCCTGTGGGCGGCCGAAGAGATAAAGCTGGCTCATAGGCATGGTGAGATAGGACTCTTTCTCGAAACTGGCGATGGCACCGAACAGGATGGTGGATTTTACATCGGCATCCACGTGGACCCAGCCCGCCGTGGTGAAAACTTTTTTCATGGCTTCTTCGTTCCCGATGATCAAGAAATTGACCATATCGCCGGGATTGCCTTGCTTGTCGCCGATGCGGCGGGGGATTTTGGCGAAGAGATCATTGTCAATGCCGGGGATGGATTGCACCAAGCGAGCGACCTCGCGCGACGCCGAAGCGTCCGCGGCATAGACTTCGACTTTCACGTTGTAGGAGCCCGTGCCGGTGTCGCTGCTGGCCTGATTGATTCCCAGAGACAATTTGCCATTGATGGGGGAGACGACGTCTTTGCGCGTGCCGATCAGGAAGGGTTGCGCGACATCGGCCTCACCGATTCTGCCGATGAGGGCGCCACGGCCTGCGTCATTATAAGGGAGAATGCGAATGAGATCTTTGAAGCCGCGGGCGAGGCCATCGGGGCCATTATCGGACTTGGCATCGGAATAGCGCAGAGTGCCGGTGGCCGTGAAGGTGACGCGCTGGCCGGCCTCCAGGGTGATGCCGGTGTCGGTCCAGATGTTGGCGCCATCGAAGGTGAATTCCTTGGAGAGAAGCTGCTGCGCGGGGGGAGCGGCGGAACCGCCGGACTGGGCCGCGGGCTGCTGCGCGGAAAGGCAAGGGGGCGAAACAAGAATTAGAGCGAGAAACACAGAGAAGAAAAGTGAAGCGGATCTTGCATGCATGGCCAAGGTAAGACTCCAGGTGAAGTGGCAGCAATCTTTATAACTAACAAAAGACGGAAGGGAAACGCAAGCTTGTGCCGCGAGTTGGGGCAGGACCCGAGCAACAGGCGCGCGGATAGAAGCCATCTACCCGAGATGGGATTCCGCAACGAGGCGAGGACAAAATAGGGACGATTCCTTGACTCATGGGAGGGGGGGCCTGTAAATTGAAAGCAGGCGGCGGCAGAGCGATTCGTGAATGTCCGTATCGAAAAGAGATACCGCCATAAATGCCTCATGAGTCGGCCAGGACGCGCCCGCTAAAGTTCCGAACTGCTGCGCCTTGCCTAATCAGATGATTAAGGGAATTGCCGCAAGAATTTGCGCCGGGCTGTTGGTGCTTGGAGTGTCTCTGGGAGCAGCGGGGGCGCAGGGAACACCGCAGAAACCAAGGGGGGTCGCGCCGCGCACGAATGTGCGGGTGGACGGCAGCGAGGCGATGTTCACGACGATGTGCGCGCTGTACGCGGCCGGGTACGAAGGGGGAGTGAGTGAGGACAACTGGTCGACTTTCCGCACGCGGATCCGGGAACGTGTGCGGCGGCAGCAGGGACCGGCGGTGGAAGCGTTGCGCGAGTTTTACAAGCAGCATCAGTTGCGGGATCCCGGGGCAATGCTCTCGCAGTACGTGTGGTTCGGATTGGTTGCCGGAACCGCGCCCAAATTCGAGCCAGTGCTGAAACGCGACGAATTACCGCCGGATATGCTCGCACTCGAAGGCTTCAGCGAGATTCTTTCCAACTACTATACGGAACAGAACCTCGGACAGATGTGGCAGCAGGTGCAGCCGGAGTACGACCGGGAAATCGAGCGGCTGCACGACCCGGTATCGCAGATCGTGCTGGTGTCGGCGGCGTACCTGCGAGAAGTGCTGGACCCAAGCAAGCCGGGAACGTTCACGATCATCGTGGAGCCGCTGGTGGGCCGGATCACCAACGTGCGAAATTATGGGGACAACTACGCCATTATTCTAAGCGGGAGCGAAGAGATACCAGTGGACGTGGTGCGCCACGCGTTTCTACATTTTCTACTGGACCCGCTGCCTCTGATGTACCCGCACATAGCGGTGGTAAAGCGGCCGGTGTTTGAGATAGCGGCGAAGGCGCCGCGACTGGCGCCGGACCTGAAGGATGATTTTTTCTCGTGGTTTAGCGAATGTCTGGTGCGCGCGGCGGAGTTGAAAATGAGGCGGATGTCGCCGGGAGAACGCGAGGCGGCGTTAACGGCAAACGACACCAGCGGGTACGTGCTGGTACGTGCGATTTTCCAGGCGCTGACGGGATTTGAAAACTCCGAGCCGTCGATGCGCATCTATTTTCCGGATATGATCCGCGGCATCGATGAGAAGGCGGAAGAGCAGAGAGTGGCGGGGATTACGTTTGCCCCGGCGGAAACGCAGGCGGAAGCCGCGATGAGCGGCGAAGAAGTGGCGCGCAAGCGGCGGGCGAGAGTGACGACGATTCCGGATGACCAGGAAGCGCTGGCGCAACTGACGGAAGGGGAGCGGCGGATCGCGGAGCGGAATGCCCGGGCAGCGGAAAGTTCCTTCAAGAGCGTGCTGGCAAAATACCCGGATCAGCCGCGTGCGTGGTACGGATTGGGTTTGGTGGCGCTGATGCTGGACCAAAATGTTCCGCAAGCGAAAGACATTTTCGGAAGGCTGACCTCCGGAGAACATGCGGCGACGCAGGACCCCCTGGTGCTGGCATGGTCGCACGTGTATCTTGGCCAGATTTACGAAGATGAAGGGCAGTTGGAGAAGTCGAAGACGGAATACCAGGCGGCACTCGCGGTGCAGGGGGCTCCGTCCAGGGCGCAGCAGGCAGCCCAAAAAGGGCTGGGCGACCTGGATCTGAGGAAACCGGCCGAGCGGCCCTAAACAGAAAGCTAAACAGAAAGAAGGAGAACGGAGTATGAAACGCATGAAGATGGAGTTGGCAGGAGCGATGATACTGGGAATTCTGCTGTTTGGAGGAAAGGATGCGCTTGCGCAGGGGCAGGGTACGCAGCAACCGCCTGCGCAGGGGGAGAAGGCGCCATCAACGACACCACCGTTGACGCTGAATGCCGCGCCACCCCCGGTAACCGCGGAAGAGGAGGCGGCAATGAAGGCGTTCCGCGATGCGCCCCTAGCCGACGTGTCGAAGAAAAACCAGATGGGAGAGGATTTCGTGCAGAAGTATCCGCAAAGCCGCTACCGCGTGGAAGTGTATAGCTGGCTGGTGAAGGGCTACTACGGGACAGGTGCGATTGACAAGATGGAAGTGGCAGCGGAAAAGGAGCTGGCAATCCAGCCGGATGACGCAACGACGCTGGCGATCATGGGCCAGACGCTGCCGCGAGCGATGAATGCGAGCACGCCGGACAAAGATAAGCGGCTGGTGAAGGCGGAACAATACTCGAAGAAGGCGTTGGAGCTGATCCCGACGCTGCCAAAGCCCGCAGGGCTCACCGATGAACAGTTCAGCGCGGCGAAGAATCAGACCAGCGCCATGGCGTACAGCGGGCTGGGGCTGGTGGCGTATCGCCGTGGGAAATTTGAAGATGCAATTCCGAGCCTGGAACAGTCCGTGAAGCTTGATCCCAACCCCGATCCGGTGAACTACTACCTGCTTGGGGTCGCGAATGAGAAGGGTTCGCATTTCGACGATGCGATTGCGGCGTTTACGAAGTGCGCCAGCTCCCCGGGAGGGCTGCAGCCGACGTGCAGGGCCGGGATTGACGAAGTGAAGAAGCTTGCGACGACACAACTAAACGTGCCGAGGTAAGAGCGCCCCCGCCGCGGCACGCCGGGAGTCAAGGTGATGAACCGCGGGGAAGATGAACAGTTACAGGAACGCCTGGGCTACGCGTTTCGCGAGCCTGAGGTGCTAGAACGCGCTCTGACGCACAGTTCAGCGGTGCCGGAGCTGCGCAGCACCCGAGGGGAGGATGTTTCTTTCAGCGGGTCGGTGGTGCAGGACAACGAGCGGCTGGAGTTCCTGGGAGACGCGGTGCTGGAACTGTTGACGAGCGAATACCTGCTGGCGAATTTTCCGGAATGGTCGGAGGGGCAGCTCTCCAAGAGCCGGGCGCGGATCGTGAATGCGCACTCGCTGGAAGCGGCGGCGCGGGGCTTGGGGATAGGGGAGCACCTGCGGTTGGGACGCGGCGAGGAAAAAACGGGAGGGCGGGAAAAGCCGGCGCTGCTGGCGGACGCGTTTGAGGCAGTGGTGGCGGCGATGTACCTGGACGGCGGACTGGCACCGGTGCGGGAATTGCTGAAGCGGACGGTGTTCCTGTCGGCACTGGAGAGTGGGGAACGCATCTCCGAATCGGACCGGAAGAGCGCGCTGCAGGAATATTTGCAGGGCAAAGGCGAGCCGCCCGCGGAATACCGACTGGCCGGGGAAACCGGGCCGGATCACCAGAAGACGTTTCAGGTGGAAGTGTGGGTCCAGGGCGAATGCCTGGCCAACGCGGAAGGCAGCACGAAGAAGGAAGCGGAACAGCGGGCAGCACGCAGCGCGCTGGAGAGGCTGCAGCAATTGGAAGCGAATGCCAGCGAAGGGGTGGAACCGCATGCCGGATGAAACGCTCCCGCCGGAGAACGCGGCTCCGGTGGCCCCAGGGGAAACGAAAGCGGGTGAGACGCACGAAGCGCCGGCGAATCAGACGACAATTTCAGAATACCTAGAATCCCTCCTGGTAACGGTCATCCTGGCATTATTTGGGACGAGTTTCGTGGTGCAAGCCTTCAAGATTCCTTCGCAATCGATGGAACGGACGCTTTTGGTGGGCGATCACCTGCTGGTGAACAAGTTCATCTTCGGAGGGCGGGGGCAGTGGTACGACAAATTTCTGCCGTACCGCCCGCTGCAGCGCGGGGACATCATCGTTTTCAAATATCCTTAC
>Ga0187782_10001987_pt1 | contig 15011 bp, 10 predicted proteins | sample 0715_SJ02_MP15_2_FD_132454 | JGI IMG/M metagenome (GOLD analysis project Ga0187782, IMG submission 132454) | Tropical peat soil microbial communities from peatlands in Department of Meta, Colombia - 0715_SJ02_MP15_20_MG | ecosystem: Environmental > Terrestrial > Soil > Wetlands > Peat | place...
GCCGACATCGGCGGCGGCGAGCGCGGCGGCATCGTTGATGCCATCGCCTGCCATCGCCACGGTTCGCCCTTCGCCGCGCAGGCGCTCGACGATGCGGTACTTGTCCCGCGGCAGCACCTCGGCCTCGACTTCGGCGATGCCGAGTGTATGCGCCACGCTCACGGCGGTTGCCCGGCTGTCGCCCGTGAGCATGAGGACGCGAAGGCCGGAGCGGCGCAGTTCGGCGACGGCTTCTTTGGCGTCGGGACGTAGCGCATCGCGCGCGTCGAAGTAACCGGCGGGCGCGCGATCGATGGCCATCCAGAGACGTGTAACTCCGGGGTCGGGCGGAGCGGCGGCGGTGGGGAGTGCGATGGAGAATTCGTGGAAGAGCACCTCATTGCCGAGGAGGCAGTCGCGGCCTTCGACGCGGGCAGTGAGTCCGCGGCCGGGAAAGACTTGCACATCTTCGGCGGGCGGCCATACCAGGCCGAGTAATCGAGCATGATCGACGAGCGCGTGGGCGAGAGGATGGTTTGAGCGCTCTTCGGCAGCAGCGGCGATGCGGAGCAGATCGTTTTGAGCCCGGACCGAAAGCGGATGAACGTCGTGGAGAACTGGGTGACCGATGGTGAGCGTGCCGGTTTTGTCGAGAACGATGACGTCGAGATGGGCGAGACGCTCGAGGGCTTCGCCGCCTTTGAACAGAACTCCAAGCTGAGCGCCGCGGCCCACGGCGACAGTGAGCGCGGCGGGAACTGCGAGTCCCATGGCGCATGGGCAGGCAATCACCAGAACGGCAACGGTGTTGGCGAGGGCGAGCTGGAACGAGTGCGCGGCGATGAGCCAGGCGGCGAACGTTATGGCGGCGAGAGCAAGCACCATGGGAACGAAGACGGCACTGGCGCGGTCGGCGAGCCGCTCCATTGGCGCGCGGGAGCTTTGCGCCTGATCGACCATGTGCTCGATTTGCGCAAGGACTGTGGCTTCACCGAGCGACTCGGCCCGGCAAACAACGGCTCCATCGTAATTGAGTGAGCCGGCGAGAACGCGACTGCCGGGTGCGCGTTCAAGTGGCTTGGACTCGCCGGTGAGCATCGATTCGTCGACCGTGGTGCGGCCATCGAGAATTTGGGCGTCGACCGGGAATCGCTCCCCGGGAAGGACGGCAATACTGTCGCCGGGGCGGATTTCTTCCAGTGGCACCAGGGTTTCAATGCCGTCCAGAATGCGGCGCGCGGTGACAGGGCGCAGGCGCGAAAGCGAATCGAGAGCGGCCAGGGCGCGGCGTTTGGCGCGCGACTCGAGACTTTTGCCGAGGAGAAGAAAACCGAGGATCAGCAGGACCGCGTCGAAGTAGACTTCGCGGCCCGGAGCCGGCGCGATAGTGCAGTAGGCAGAGTAGGTGAAGGCGACGGCGGTGCCGAGGCTCACCAGCGTGTTCATGTTGGTGGTGCCGCGGCGGAGAGCGCCGACTGCGCTTATGTAGATTGCCCGGCCGGCCCATGCGACGACGATGGCGGTGAGGATGAGCAGAAGCCAGCGGAGAGCAACGAGAGGAACCGCGTAGAGCCACGGCACGAAACGCATGAGGAGGCGATCGGGCGCAGACATTTCCGTGCCGAGAGGCATTGCAAGAAACATTGCCAGAGCGCCGGCGGCAAGGACGACGCAAGCTTTGCGAGACGATTCGGCGGGCAGATCGGCAACGTGCGCGGGAGAGCCAGCCGAGCGTGGGAGCACCGCATCGTAGCCCGCGGAGCGAACGGCCTCGACAAGTTGCAGCGGGGTGGCCAATGCAGGGTCGAAGATAACGCTGGCACGGTGGGCCAACAGATCGACGTGAGCGGACGCGACCCCGGCCGTAGAGCATAAGGCCTGCTCGACATGATGCCGGCAAGAGGCACAGGTCATGCCGAGGACGGGAAGCGTGAGCGTCTCTGGAGTGCGAACGGCCTCGGATGAATGCGATTCGATCATCTGGCTTGCCTCAAACCGGCGTGAATGAAGCCGCCGGGGCGATGAAGTCTGAAAGAAACAGGCGAAACAGTGTGCTCAAACTGAAGCCGAATGCGTGGAATCACGATTCCAAATTTGCGGCGTAACCGGCCTTAGTAACTGCGGCGATGGCGAGTGCGGCGGCGTCCGGGGCCCCAGCTTTGGAAGTGAGTTTGGCGGCGCCAATACCGACGTCGCTCACAACAAGCCCGGGAACGGCGGCGAGCGCCTGGCTCACGCGACGGATGCAGGAATCGCAGTGCATGCCTTCGATCTTGAGCGTGAATTCAGCCACTTTGTCTCCTATTCGCCTTTATTTGATGATAGCGGCAGAGAAGCGATTCGGCCCCGGGGGTTCGAGCTGTGGAACACCGTGGCGGAGAGGAGATCGGGAGCCACAGAGCATTCCCGGCGGCGGTTCGGGCAGCGAGAGAAAATAGGTTATTGTATGGAAACGAAAATTGAGCGCGAGTTTCCGCCGACGCCGCTGGTGGGAGTGGGAGCGGTGATAGTGGAAGGAGGGCGTGTGTTGTTGGTACGGCGCGGGGGTGAACCCCTGAAGGATCGTTGGACGCTGCCGGGTGGAGTGCTGGAGGTGGGAGAAACGCTGGCGGATGGAGTCGTGCGGGAGGTGCGCGAGGAAACAGGACTCGAAGTGGAGACCGTGGAACTGGTGGAGCTGGTTGACCGGATTCATCGCCAAGGCCAGCGCGTGCGGTATCACTACGTGATTGCGGATTATCTGTGCAGAGTGATTGGCGGGGAGTTGCGCGCGGGGTCGGATGCGACCGCGGTGCGACGGGTGGAACGCACGGAATGGAACAGCCATAGCGCGCTGGCGCTGGATCCTGTGACGGTGCGGGTGATGGAAAAGGGATGGCAAAGAGCGCGGGCGCTCGGATTTGGAAAGGCGGTAGCACTGTGAGATGGCTGGGGAGAGTGCTGTTGGTGTTGGCGGCGCTGGCGGCGATTGCGGGAGTAGGGTTCCTGTTGCGGCCGGTGAGTTACTTCGACGGACTGATGTACTTGCAGGAGCGCTTTGCGGGGGTGGAGAGCAAGTCGGTAAAGATAGCGGGACATCGCATGCACTACTTGGCGCAGGGACCGGCGAACGGGCCGGTCGTAGTGTTGGTTCATGGACTGGGCGGCAGTGCGGAAGACTGGCGCGAGTTGGCCCCCTATTTGGCGCGGGCAGGGTTCAGGGTGTACATGCCGGATTTGTTGGGGTACGGAAGAAGCGACCGGCCGCAGGACTTCTCGTACTCGGTTCGAGACGAGTCTGGAGTTGTTTTGGGTTTCATGGACGTCCTGCGATTGAAGCAGGTGAATTTGGGTGGATGGTCGATGGGAGGATGGATTGTGGAGCTGGTCGCGGCAGAGCATCCGGAACGGGTGAAGAAGCTGATGGTGTTCGATTCAGCGGGGCTGGACGTGAGGCCTGCATGGGATACGAACCTGTTCACGCCGCGGACGAAGGAGGAGCTTGATGAGCTGGATGCGCTGCTGATGCCGCAGCCGCCGCAAGTCCCAGGGTATGTGGCGAAGGATATTCTGCGGGTGTCGCGCGAACGCGCGTGGGTGGTGCAGCGAGCGTTGGCGACGATGATGACGGCGCAGGACGTGACGGACAAGCTGCTGCCGCAGTTACCTATGCCTGTGCTGATCGAGTGGGGCGGGTTGGACAAGATTACGCCGGTGGACCAGGCGAAGACGATTCACAGGCTGGTGCCGCAATCGGAGCTGGACGTGTTTGGCGATTGCGGACATTTGGCTGCGTTGCAGTGCGCGGCCCAAATGGGACCGAAAGTCGTGAGCTTTGTGGAGCAGTGAAGGCGGCGAGGGCTGGGCACGAAGCGCGGAGCGATGCGCGTAAGGCGCCGCGCGACGCCAAATGCGAGGCGATCGAGATCTATAGTTGACGCGGTTGAGGCTGCACTGCGAGACTCACTTCCATGCGCTACAACGGAAGAGTTGAATATGCCGGAGAACGCAAAATCCGGGAGCGAAACACTCGCATTTATCGGATGGCGCATTGGCCGATCTGGATTTGGGTATTCTTTTTGGCGCCGGGGCCGCTTACTTTCGGCGTTTTTGAGCGCGGATTTCACTGGATCAACTGGGCGTGGTTGGCGGCGGTGCTGGTGGGAACTGGGGTGGCCGGGGTGCGCGGGCAGTTGCCGGGCGTGGAACCGCGGCCCTACATCTTGCGGTTCGACGAGGACAAGCCGAATCCGGCATACCGGAGGATTTGCTACACGTTTGCGTGGAATGCGGTGCTGAATTTTGCGCTGCTCAATGCGGCGGGGCTCGCGTGGGCTTTAGCCACCGGGATTTGGCGGCTGAAGCAGATCTACTTTTATGGGTATTCGCCGTTGTGTGCGGCGATTTTGCTGCTGGGGATCCTGGGCAAGTTGCCGCGCGTGGGCTTCTCGACCGAGCGCGAGGGCACGGAGCGCCGGTATTTTTATGGGTCGGTGTGGGCGGTGACGGCGGCGCAGACGGTGCTGCTGGTGCTGTGGAGGACGCTGCCCGCGACGCGCGAGGGAAGCTTCGTTAAGCTGGTGGTGTTTGCTGGCGTGCTGGGGGTGATGGGCCTGGCGGCTTCGCGAGGGATGCTGCCAAGGACGCGGCCGATCTTGCCGGGCGAGGTGATGATCTCGGACTGACGAGGCCGGAAAACAGGGCTCGGTAACCGCGGCCGCGACGGTGCCTGAAGCAAGGACAGACCCCCTTGGAGTGGGAGATTCCAGCAGAGAATTCCGTAACTGGCGTGGGCAGATTGTTTTCCTATCACGGCGGGTAATCACCATCCTGGAGCGGTTGAGCCCAGGCTTAGTGCGAAACGATCAATTTCGGAGCGGGCCTCATTCGCGGTCATCGGCCGGCTCCTGCGCGTGGGACACTTCAACCGTAACGGCCGGCTCCCACACCCTCGCGGTGATCGCAGCAAGGGTCGGCTGCTCAGGTTCATTTTTCATTTCCATTACAGCGAACTAGCCGGTGCGAAAAGGGTCCCGCCAAAACAACTCTTGCGTCACGCCCGGTTGGAGTGATACTCGTCAAGTGGTTGATGTAGTCTTCCCCGGCCCTATACAGCTCCAAGGAGGTTTAAACATGAGCAGCCCGTATGTGGGTGAGGTGCGTCTTGTCGGATTTACGTTTGCTCCTGTCGGTTGGAACTTATGCGACGGTTCGCAGCTGGCAATTTCCGAGAATCCCGCCTTATTCAACCTGATCGGCACCATCTACGGCGGCAACGGGCAGACGACGTTTGCTCTGCCGGATCTCCGTGGCCGGGTCCCGGTTCACCAAGGAACTTTGCAGGGCGGGTCGAGCTACCCGATTGGGCAGGTTGCTGGAGTGGAATCGGTGACCCTGAGTATCAACCAGATTCCGAACCATAATCATCTGTTCCAATGCAACTCGTCGTCTCAGGGAGGCACCGCTTCGCCAAACAACGCCACGGTTGGTGCAGGGCCACAGGTTTATCGCGGCAGCACTCCTGCAACTCCGATGAACCAGGGAGTGCTCTCGAGTTGGGGCGGAAGCCAGGGCCATGAAAATCGCCAGCCATTCCTGGCAATCAACTGGGTGATCTCCCTTAACGGTGTCTATCCAACGCAGGGCTGATGCAGATGATTGCACTTGAAGCATAAGGAGTTTGCGATGTCGGAACCGTTTCTCGGCCAACTGATGCTGGCGTCCTTTAACTTTGCCCCCAGGGGCTTCGCAATGGCCAACGGGCAGTTGATGGCGATCAACCAGAACCAGGCGTTGTTTTCGCTTCTAGGAACCTTTTTCGGCGGCAATGGTGTCAACAACTTCGGCTTGCCTAATCTCCAGGGACGCGCCCCCGTTCACCAAGGCAACGGCTTCACGATAGGCCAAGTTGGCGGCGAAGAAGCGCACACGATCACCTCTAGCGAGACGCCGCAACATAATCATCTGGTCACGGCAATCGCGACCGCCAACGCAACAGATCCCTCCGGGGCCCTTCTTGCAGGAGGCGGCGCGGCAGCCTTCAATTCCCTGACGAACGCCGCAAACATGAATCAAGCTTCCATCGGGAGCTCCGGCGGGTCGCAGCCGCACGAAAACAGGCAGCCTTACCTGGTGATGACCTGGGTCATCGCCTTGTCGGGAATCTTCCCTTCGCGGAGTTGAGCGCAAAAATAAGGAGACAGCATCGATGGCAGATCCGTTCGTAGGTGAATTGAGACTTGTCGGTTTCAACTTTGCGCCGGTTGGCTGGGCGACAGCCGATGGGCAGCTATTGCCTATCTCGCGGAACACCGCTTTGTTCTCGCTTTTGGGCACAAACTTTGGCGGCGACGGGAGGAGCACCTTCGGCCTGCCCAATCTTCAGGGCAGCATTCCCATTGGGGCGGGGCAAGGTCCGGGCCTAAGCCTTTACGATGTCGGCGAATCGGGCGGCACGCAGAATGTGACGCTGATTCAAAGCACAACGCCGAAGCATGCCCACACGTTGCTCGCCGATGCCACCGCGGGATCGGCCACCACCCCCGCGAACAATGCGTTTGCCCGTAGCGTTGCCGCCGGCAACCTCTATACCACAAACACCTCACCTACGGTGCAAATGAACGCTAACGCTGTCACGAATTTCGGGGGAAACCTGCCGCACAACAACCTGATGCCCTACCTTACGCTGAACTGGATCATCGCTCTTCAGGGAGTTTTTCCGTCGCGTAGCTGACGTTTCGAGCAACGGGATTGGCGGTTCGGTCATTTCCGCCTCCAACAAAGAAGAAGCATGTCGACTCTCGCAGTTCGCCCCGCTTTGCCCCAGGACGAGATCTTTCTTTACGATCTCTACTTCGCTATTCGCGGGCCGGAGTTCGAACATGCTCCGCTGACGCTTACTCAGCGCGAATATCTCATCCGCATGCAATTTCGCGGGCAGATGTCGGCGTATACACAGCTCTTTCCCAGCTCTTGTTACCACATTGTGCTGCTAGATGGTAGACCGATTGGACGATTGTGGGTGGCGCAAACGGAACGCGAGTTCCACCTGGTCGATATTGCTGTTCACCCTAGCGTACAAAGCAAAGGAATCGGCACCGCTCTCATTCAGCGATTGCAGCAGGAAGCCACGCGCGCTCGGCTGCCTATCGTCTCCTGCGTGTCGCGATTCAATGAGGGCTCGCTTCGCTTTCATCGCCGCCTTGGATTTCAAGTCGCACGCGACGATACGATGAACTACTTTCTCGAGTGGCGGCCGATTCTCACGTTTTGAGAGCCTGCGCTCAGCTTTCCTGAACGCGGGACTTCCTTAACCCTGCCGCAATTAGCTGGCAGGTCCAACCGGTACACCCCTCCTCGACGCGCGCCTGAAGTTCTTCGGCGCGGTCGTACTGGATGACACGTACATCGGTTCGGCCGCCTAATTCCTGGCGCCATGCGAGCACGCGCTCGTCGGTTTCGTTCGGTGCACTCTTCAAACACACCATAATGTCGCGCATCGGCATTGAAGGATCGTTACGGCACTCGATGGCAAGCAGAAAGAGTTTGCGGAAGAGCTCACGAGGCCCCCAGTCGTCCTGGAAGAGCTGGATGAAGTAACTAGACCAGCGGACATTATCCGAGACGATGCCGCGGTTTCCTTCGATCTGCGAATTTTCCCTCAGTCCCAGAGAGACGAGGAGGATCTTTGCAGGCATCGCGATATCCGCATCCACCCGCGAGATCGCGTCGTAGCAGGCTTGCCGATCGCGGTCCATATCTCCGGGCGCCGAAATGAAAACCCTATAGTCGTCAAATCCATGTGCCATAAGGAGAGCCCAAGGATAAATGAGGGGCCGCGATGGCGACAACGCGTCCGCATCGCGCACTTCATGATTTATCTGGAAGTACTCGATGCCGGCAAATGAGAAAGCTCCAATGCCACGGACAACATAGGCCTACGAAGTGGCGGCGAGATTGCACCTCCTTCGTGGGAATTCCTGTTATGCGGTGCTTGGTTCAACGCGCACTAATAGTTGCAGTCTCTGCATTGCCGATAACGCTGACTCAGGTCTCAGTTCGCGCGGCTGACGGCGCGACCGTGGCCGCGCGGTACGCCGCTTTCGACAAGGGGCCGGCCCCATCGGCCATGCTCATTCGAAATATGCAGATCGTGTTGCGCATGAGCGCCGGACAGCACCGCGCCCTCGAGACCTTCATCGCAGACCGGGAAAATTCGCAGTCACCCGCATATCACAAGTGGCTCACGCCAGAGCAATTCGGCGCGCGATTCGGAGCGCCCCAGGAAAAGGTCGCGAAGGTGACCCAATGGCTTCGGAGTTCCGGAATGAGCGATGTCGGCATTTCGCGCGGCAGGTTGTTTGTTGCTTTCTCGGGCACAACGGAGGCCGTAGAGAGAGCACTCGGTTGCCGAGTGCATGTGTTCGAAGTGAAGGGCAAACCGCACTTCGCCAACCTGGATCCCCCGCGGATTCCATCCGAGCTCGGTGACGCCGTGGCTCAAGTCGTGGGCCTCGACGACTTCACGGCAGAGCCTCAGTGGGCGAAGGCGCCACAGTCACAATATGTCGCGGCTAGCGGCGAGACCGCACTTGGGCCGGACGATCTGGCGACGATTTACGACATGACCGCTCTCTATAGCCTGGGCATCGACGGCCGCGGGATCACGGTAGCCGTGCTCGGTCAAACACCGGTGGGCTTGGACGATTATCGCGCCTACCGCCAGCTTTTCGGCCTGGCCGCAAACGATTTTCAAACGGCGGCATTGCCAAACAGCGGCTCAGGCACTGGCAGCTCCGGCGATCGGTTGGAGGCCACGCTCGATCTGGAAATGGTCGGCGCGGTTGCGCGCAATGCCAGCATTCTCTACGTCTGGGGGTCGACGGTCGACGTAGCAGGCCTCTATGTGATCGACAATCAGATTGCTCAGATTATGAGCCAAAGCTACGCTTCGTGCGAAACCGGCGGCGACGATTTCTATCAAGTAATGGCGTTGCAGGCAAGCGCCGAGGGCATCACTTGGCTCAGCGCTTCGGGCGACAGTGGCGCCGCGGGCTGCGACGTCGCGGGAGCTTCGGCCGCGAACTTCGGACTCAACGTGATGGCTCCCGCAAGCGCGCCCAACATCACCGCAGTGGGCGGAACGGCATTTGCGAACGGCTTACTTGGCGAATGCTGGGGCGCCTCCAATAGCGCCTCGGGAGGATCCGCGGCCGGATATGTCCCCGAAAGCGGCTGGAGCGGCGCAACCGAAGTGCTCGGCGGCGGCGGAGGCGTCAGCGCGCTTTTCAGCAAGCCTGGATTTCAGTCCGATGTCGGGCCGCAGGGGACCTCCGGCCGGCTGGTTCCCGACGTCGCGCTGGCCGCGGCCACAGAGCCGGTTCCCTACCTGATCGTTTTCAATGGATCGGCAACGATGGTCGGGGGAACTTCGGCAGCGACGCCGGTCTTTGCCGGGATCGTTGCGCTGGTCAACCAATACTTGCTGGCGCAGGGAAACGCCAACGCGCCGGGAATGGGCGACATCAATCCGTCGCTCTATCTTCTGGCCGAGCAGGCTCCTTCTGTCTTTCATGACGTGACTGCGGGAAGCAACGACGTTCCATGCACGATCGGCACTCCCGACTGCAGCACTGGGGTGCTGGGATACGCGGCCGGCCCCGGATACGACGAAGCCACTGGCTTGGGCAGCGTAGATGCGTATGCACTGGCGTCGAATTGGGCGATGGCGGTCCTGGAGCCCTCAGCCACGTCGCTTTCCGTTTCCTCAAACGCAACGGAGGCCGGGCAATCCATCAGCTTCGCGGCTCAAGTCACTGCAGGCGGGGTCGCCCTCGACGCAAGTCCAGTGGAGTTCTACTACTCGAATCCGGAATTCCAAGCCAGTGAGACCATCCTCGGCACCGCGATCACAGATGCCACCGGGAAGGCGACCCTCCCAACGAATCTGCTGCCCAGCGGGACGAACGCCATTGTCGCCGCGGCCACAGGCACGACAAAAGTCTCGCCGTCGCCCGATTCGAATGCAGTCACAGTCACCGCTGTGTCCATTCCGACTACGGTCGGGGTGACCGCTTCGTCCGGACCGTATCAGACCGGCCAGACGGTCACGCTCCATGTCAGCGTGACGGGCCCAGCCGGCTCCGCTTTGGCTAGTCCCGCCGCGGGCAACTCGTTCTTTACCGCGGGAACGCTATGCCTCTACGACTCCTCCGGAAACTTAAAGTCATCTGCCGCTCTCGGCGGCAACGGAACCGCAAATCTCACCACAGTGCTTGTCTCTGGAGCCAATGGTTTTTACGTCTCCTACTCGGGCAGTGCTTATGCGGCGCCCTCGCAGTCGTCGATTTTTGTCCTCAACGCCGCAACGCAGCCCGTCGACTTCACGCTCAACGGTGCCGGCGCAGTCACGCTCAAGGCGGGTTCGAGCACTTCCATGTCGCTCACTATCACGCCGTTGAACGGGTTCGATCAGGCGATCCAGTTCAGTTGCACGGGAATTCCGGCCGGCTACACCTGCACCATGCCGGCAACACTGACGCTCGCGGCAACCACCTCCGTGACGGTCACCTTTGCCTCGTCCCCGGCGCCACTGGCCGCCGCAATTCCCATTGCGTTCCTGATTCTGCTCATGACCGGACCGAAGAAGCGTGTCAATTACCTGGCGTCCATAAGCGCAATGGTTCTTGCAGCGGCTCTAATTGGCGGATGCGCTGCCGGGGTTCCGAATTCCGGATCTTCCATCCAAGGTATTCCAAGCTATCTGGCCACTGTTACGGCCGCCTCCGGTTCCATCAGCCACCAAGTCACGATCGAAGTCAGCGTCACGCAATAAGTGTTACGTTTCGCCGTCCGTCAACACTATATGCTGTCCGCATTGCGATTCGGGGTCAGGAATCTTCAACTCCTCTGCTTGGGCCTCCTGAGCGTCGAGCGGCTCAGCTCAGAAATTGTGTGGGTTAGCGGCGACCGCAAATGGGATCGATTACCAGAGAACAAACTGACGCATTACCTGGGAACTTGGTATCTATTGCTTTTCTGTTGACACTCGCTCCCACGTCTGCGAGATTCACACTGTATCCCAAACTTGCTTCTTCCCCCTCCCCACGCAAGCTGAGAGGTATTTAACCGAAAGCACACAGCCGCTACGGTCTCCAGACACGTCATAGAGCCGGGCCGCTATACATCTGTCGGCTGAACCGAAGCTCCTTTCTATTCGGTCACGGTACCGGTGGTCGATTCATCGCACTTTTCCTGCTTAAGGACCAGGTATCGCACGCAATTTTGCGAGCGTACTAATAGGTTGAGCCAAAGGTGAGCGCAGCTCCTCCCCTTTGTTTGGGAAACGATTCGGTCGTTTGGGGTTTCTGGAGTCAGTAATGTCTTTCGTTTCTGTTCGTCCTCTGCATTGCTCGGTTTGCCGCGCGATCTCGCGCTCAACCGTTCTTTCCGTTAAATCGCGTCCAGGCCGCCTGCTGGCGGCACTGGCCGCCGCAGCGCTGCTTGTGTGCCCAGGCGCGCGCAATACGCTTGCTCAGACTACGTTCACCACGCCTGGCGCCACCGGAGCGATCAGTATTGACGGATCCATCGTTCACACCGGCAATTCGTCCGCGCTCGAGGTGACCGGAGCTTCCGGCTCGGTGAAGACCATTTCGGTCACCCTCACTGGCGTCACGTCCCAAGGGCCGCGTCTATCCAACAACCAAGCCCCCGAAAGCGTGGCTTTCGCCTCCTTTGTTCTCGAGTCACCCGGGGGGCAGAAGTTCGTATTGCTGGGCTGCACAGGCGACGGCACCGACGGGGACGATCTCGAAGATGCGGGCAATGGAATGGACGGCGTCACCATCAATATCAGTGACTCAAACGCCAGCGCTGCGCCTCTCGGCGGCAACGCCCCGCCGAACAGTGCGTGGCCGCACACCGGCACCGCAAACGTGAAGCCGAGCTCGTACTGGCTGAACCAGAACGGCGGATGCATCCCTCTCGGCACTCTGAACGCCGATATCGACGGCGATTCCGTTCCCCAGACCGACGGTACTGCGACCCTCAACGGCGCCTTCAGTGCCGCCAACGCCAACGGCACCTGGACACTTTTCATCTTCGACGACGACACGGCCGGCGGCCCGGATCCCATATCGATCTCGGGCTGGTCGATTACGCTCACTTTCAATGCGGGCGCTTCCGACGAAACTCTCACCAGTGTCTCCAGTAGCGTCGCCAATCCTGCGCTTACCACCGACAGCGTCAAGCTGACGGCCACCGTTACCGACACCGATCACTCAGGCACCATCGTCGATACCGGGACGGTCGCATTCACCGCCAACGGCGCCGCCATTTCGGGCTGCGGCGCCGAACCGGTAAGCGCAGGCGCGGCGACCTGCACTACGACTTTCCCGGCTCAGGGTCTCTACCCCATCGTGGCCAGCTACACCGCCGGTACGGGATTCGAGTCCAGCAGCGGCACGTTCGAGCAGCTCGTCGAGGTCCTCACCACGAATCCGGCGGCCAACACCTGGTGCAACACCGGTTCCTTCACCATTCCCGAGGGGGGCATCGGACTAGTCTACCCGTCGGTGATCAAGGTGAGCGGCTACGCCGCAGGGACCACGGTCGCCAACGTCGAAGTCGAGCTTGAGGGCGTCACCGGCATCGTCGATGCGCAGCATCTGCTCGTCGCTCCCACAAACACCTTTAACCTCGATTTCTTCGACAACGCCTTTAATTCGGCTGACAGCACTTCGGCCGCCATCGATCTGAACTTTTTGGACGGAGCCAACGGCGGGTATCCCAACATCAACGGCGCTCCCACCGCCGGCAACTATCTAGCCTCCGACTTCAACGCCTACAACGGCGATACGTTCGGCGCGTCTTCGGCGACCACGTACGACAGTTCCATTCCACAGGTGCCCGGAACCATCAATTACGGCTACAACGAAGCCGATCCCAGCGCGACCCGCGGCCCCATCACCGAGACCTTCGAGAGCAACTTCAACGGCGCCCCGGCGAACGGCACCTGGGCTCTCTATACCTATCAGGGCCTCGACCTCACGGAAACGATCGGCGGTGGCTGGTGCATCGCCCTAACCGTGAACACCGGCGTTGCTACCACCACAACATTGAGTGCGAACAAAAATCCGCAGGCAGCCCAGACGCCCGTGACTCTTACCGCAACGGTCAAGGCGGGCGCCACTCCGGTGACGAACGGCGGCACCGTGACTTTCCTCGAGAACAACGCCGTTCCGCAGGGGGTCACCAGCCCAAACAATGTCGTCGATCTCAGCACTGTGAACGGCCAAGCGTCGCTCACCACGGGCATCGTGTCGAGCTTGATCGACATCGGCGCGCTCAACGGGACCGGGCCCGACCATTTCCTGACCATCTTCGAGGGCGACTACGCGATGTCGGCCGATTACAGCGGCGTCGCCACTGAGGATGACGCCAGTTCTTCCAGCCTCTTTCAGCGCTTCGACGATGCCACAACGTTTAGCGCCGGCGCAGGCGGCTCCATCAACGCCTGCAACACCGGTGCGGTGCTTTTGGATCAGATAAGCAACAAAGGGCCGTTTGTCCCTGATCCCTCGAACGTCTTCGTCTCCGGTTTACCCGGCACCGTCAATGCAGTCACCCTCAGCCTCAACGGTTTCTACACCTCCAACGCAGGTTCGATCGATGAGACGGAATCGCTGATCGAGGGGCCCACGGGCGCCGCGCTCGACTTCTTCTCCAATACGGGAAGCTCAACAACGCAACTTGGCACGACTACCAGTTCGTTGGGCACCCTCACCTTCGCCGATTCTGCTTCCGCCACCGTGCCCGACACGACGGGCTATGCCGCCGGCGCCTATAAGCCTACCGCCTATGTGGGCTCGTCTCCCACCGACTCGTTTACCTCCAGCGCGAGCGGCTTCTACAACGCTCCCACCTCGTTTACGTACGCGCAGCCCCACGGCGCCGGCACCTTTGCCAGCGTTTTCGGCAGCACCAACCCTAACGGCACCTGGAGCCTCTTCTTTAACACCACAGAAAACGTGCCGGCTGAAGGCGCGCAGAGCGGCTGGTGCCTGAACTTCATTGAGAATCCGGTAGCTGTGACGGTGGACTTAAGCCACAACGGCGTCGGGACGGGCGGCGACTTCATTCCGGGCGAGACAGACGCCCAGATTACTACCACGATCGCCAACAATGGTGTGGGGCCCACTGGCGATCCGCTGGGCACCAATCCGCTCACTCTCGTTGATACGCTCAACTCCGCATTCGCCTACCAGAGTTTCACTGGAACAAACTGGTCCTGCTCGGCGGCGGGGCAAACGGTAACTTGCACCAACGATTCTCCGATCGCCTCGGGCAGTTCGTACCCCACCCTGGCGCTAAATGTGAATGTTTTGCCAACGGCTACCGGCAGCATCGCCAATTCGGCCAGCGTCAGCGGCGCAGGCATCACCGCGAACAGCGGGAGCGACATCATTCCGGTTCAAGCCTCTGTGACGCTTGCGATCGGCAAGTCTCATAGCGGCACGTTCACCCAGGGTTCCACCGGAGCCTGGACCCTGGTGGTATCGAACACCGCGGCAACCGGCAGCACCAGCGGCGCCATCACCGTCACCGATGCGCTGCCGGTCGGCTACACGCTTAGCTCCTACACTTCGACCGGCAACCTGTGGACCTGTTCCGGGACGTCGACGGTCACCTGCACGGCAACTCCGGGCATTGCCGGCGGAGGCAGTTCCACGATTACCCTGACCGTGAACATTCCGGCAAATTCGCCTGCGTCGGTGAGCAATACTGCGTCCGCGTGGGGCGGAGGCGATCCCGTGCATACCAGCGCCGGCACGGCTGCGGTTTCGAACACGGATACGGTCAGCGTGACAGCCACGACCACGACCGTGGCGGCGAATGAGAAGGCCACGTTCAGCGGGAACGCTCAAAATGTGGCGCTCTCTGCCACGGTCACCAGTACGGCGGGTACGGTGAACGCCGGAACGGTGACCTTCACGGTGCTCAATGGCGGAACGCCAATCGGGACGGCAACGACTTCAGGTACGGTTTCCGGC
>Ga0187782_10001988_pt1 | contig 15011 bp, 14 predicted proteins | sample 0715_SJ02_MP15_2_FD_132454 | JGI IMG/M metagenome (GOLD analysis project Ga0187782, IMG submission 132454) | Tropical peat soil microbial communities from peatlands in Department of Meta, Colombia - 0715_SJ02_MP15_20_MG | ecosystem: Environmental > Terrestrial > Soil > Wetlands > Peat | place...
GACCTGCGCGAGGCCGAAATCGATGAACACGCATCTGCCCTCCGGCTCCCGGAGGATCATGTTGCTTGTGGTGAGATCTCCATGCACGATGCAGGCTGCATGCAGTAGTCCCGCCATCTCCCCGGCTTTTTCGCAGTTTGTCTCTGAAAGTGCCTGGGTCAGGAGCGTGCCGCTTATCTCTTCTATGATAATGGAATCGTGCGTGATGTCGCTTATTATGGGGGTGGGGACTCCTCCTTTCCGGGCCATATGGATGAGCCGGGCCTCGGCACGGGTACGTTCCGCAATCAGCTTTTGGTCCAGTGCAGGTACGCGGTACGTTTTGGAGAGCCGTTGTTTGATCGCTTTCCCGTTCCTGAACGTCACAACCGCCTCTGCCCCCCTTTTCTGGCCTGTGCTGACATGTTTTTTCTGTCCGGGAACGGAAATGGCTTCACGTTTCCAGGTTACTTCAACCTCATCCGAGCGGAAAGAGGGATTGACCTGCGAGTTTTCGATGGCTAGCGTCTGGCCGCTTTCGAGCATCAACTTACCGGTATACGCTATCATCGCGCCGTTGTCCCCGAGATATTTTCGCTCGGGGACAAAGAAGTGCGCGCCTCTCTCGTCACACATGATCCGGAGCATTTCCTGAAGGCGTGCATTGGCACCCACGCCCCCGACAAGGAGGACCTCATCTTTCCCGGTCAGCGAGAGCGCCCGCTCGGTAACTTCCACGCACATTGCAAACGCCGTCTCCTGCAGGCTGCAGCAGACATCGGGGAGTGGCTTTTTTGCATCCTTTGCAGCCGAGACAAGCCCCGAGAACGCGAGATCCATGCCCTTGACCGTATAGGGCAGTTCGAAATAGGACCCGGACTTTGCCTGTGCCTCGATCAGCGGCCCGCCAGGATGGGGCAGGTCTTTTGCCCGCGCAAATTTGTCGAGTGCGTTTCCAATCCCGATATCGAGCGTCTCCCCAAAGATACGGTACCGCCCGTTGAGGTAGCCAATGACCTGTGTATTTGCCCCGCTCGCGTACAGCACGATGGGATCGCGGCAGCCGGTAGCCCAGCACCCGATCTCCACATGGGCTACGCAATGGTTGACCCCGATAAGCGGAACTTCGAGAGCAAGGGAAAGCGAGCGGGCGGCAGTCGCAACTGTCCTCAGGCAGGGGCCAAGGCCGGGCCCTTGGGAGAAGGCAATGCCGGCGATCTTCTCCGGCTCTCTTGTGACAGAGGCAATGACCTCCCGCATGGCAGAGGCGTGGTGCTGGGCAGCCTCCCGCGGGTGGATGCCGCCATGTTCCGGGGAATACGGGCGGGAACACAGGGCAAGGAGATCGCGATCAAAAAGAGCGGCACTGAGGTTCCATGCTGTCCCCTCAATGCCCAGTATCTGCCCAAACTCAGGCATCTGCAGTTATTTTTTGAATTCGGTGTATCCGCACTTTCCGCAGGCAACCCGGTCCTTGTGGTCGGCCATCATGACGCCGGGTCCACAGCGGGGACAGTATTTCTTGGTGGTGGTGACCTTGTCTCCCTCAACCTTGAAGAATGCGCTGCGCGCCGGCCCCTTTGCTACGGCCTTCTTTGCTGCAGCCATGCTTATGCCGCTCCTTCCTCTTTGGGCTTGGGCATGCCGCGGGCCGACAGGAACGGGTGCTCGGTCTTTTTCTTTGCATCTTCGGTATCGTACACGCGCGCTTTGCCCACGATCACCGTTTTGCCGAAGTTGCTCTTGAGGCTGTCGAGGACAACCAGAGGCTCCTTGGTGTTAAGCAGGGCGCACAGTTTGCCGATAATCTGCAGGCGGGATGGCGTAGCACCGTCATATGTGAGAGTAAACGCGATCTCTCTCCGAGATAAAAGCTCGTTCCTTTTATCGCTCTCGATCTTAAAGTCCATCGATATCCTGTAATTATTGGAAACCGTGTTATTTAAAACCTGACCCCGGTACCGGAAACCGGATGGGCCCGCCGAAAGAAAAAAGAAGACATTCCGGCCTTTGTGAATCAGGCACCGGCCCGGGTGAACTGGGAGAGAAGTCCGCGGGCTGCAGTCTTTGCGGATTCGTCGATTACGCGAAGAACCACCCCTTCGTTGGGCTGCCCGTAGATCACAACAGACGAGAGCGGTGCGGCGATGACCAGGGGGATAACGGCGAGATCTTCCTCCCCCTCCACCAGGATCGTCACCGGGGTATGATCCACAGCGTGGGTGAGCGCAATGATCAGATCATCGGTGATTGTGCCGGGAGGATTTTTTACGCGGATACATGCGCCCGCGATCTCGGGCATCTTTGCGCAGGGAGATCGCATGGTCTGTCCGTCCACGACCGCAATCGCAGGAGTGATCCCGTTCTGCTGGAGAGAATGGGTCACCACGTCGCCTACCGAATAGACCGTCCGTCCGGCAAGTTCCGGGAGCACCGTACCGATGTCCCGGTGAAGTGTCCCGAAAGGGTCTTTAAAGAGCTGGCGCGACTCGTCGGGGAGCACGAACATTCTAGCGGACCTTCAGCGCGTAGCGTCCGGGCAGCTTGATGTTCATCCGTTTTGCCACATCGGAATTCTCCGGATCGATGATAACAAGGTACCCGGACCAGTCATCGCTTAAGTTTGTTGTCCCGCAGATCACGCAGTTCTCGCCTTCGACAACCCGGTGGCAGTCCCGGCAGACCTTTCCCTGTTTTTTCTTATTCATCGGCGGCATGTTCTTTCCTCTTGCCCTTGGCCTTCTCGGCTTTTTCCCTGGGGGCAGCCGATCCGCCTGCGGCCCTCTCCTTTTCTTTCTCGATCTCCTCTTCAAGCCAGAGCGTAGTACCAAGGCCTGCCTGCCGCATGGTAAGACCGATCTTGCTGTCCCGGGGCTCGCGCTCGTTTAAGGAAAGCGTCACGACCCTGACTCGGACCGTATCGCCGACACCGATATATCTCTTGGAGTCCTGGCAGATCAGCCGGGCATTTTTCTCGTCGAAGTTGATATATTCATCCGAGATCTGGCTCACATGCAGCATTGCGTCGATCGGCCCGAGGCTGATAAATGCCCCAAAGCTTGTCGTTTCCACCACGATGCCCTCAATGACCTCCTGCAGGGCGAGCCGCAGGACAAGTCCCTCGAATTTTACATCGTAGTACACACCGCCATCGCCGGGTACTATCTCTCCATCCCCGACATGCTCGACCCGGGTCACGGCGATAAAAACACCCAGTTCCTTATCGATGCTGCCCTCCAGTTGTTCCTGAAGGACTTCAAGGATGACCTTCTCCAGTTTTTCACCCAGACGGTTTGGGGGCACCCTGACTTTGTCTTCCAGTTTCATCTTGTAATACATACTAGCAGCCTCTCTTACTTTCGCACAATCTCAAGTCTTTTTTGTTTTCTCATGGATATTACCCCGATACCCTCTGCAAGCAGCGCATCCCGCACCCGGCGGTCATTGGTCACGACAATGCCGCGGTTTTCCCGCGCCCAGGAAATCACCTGGTCGTCCACCAGCTGGGGTGTACTGACGCCTTCTGCAACCGTACACTGGCCGGCCATCGTCAGGCCAAAGCGTGCTGCGCCCCCTTCACTGCCCTTTGCCCGGGACAAACCCTCCAGCTCCTGGAGCACCCCCGGCAGCACAACCGGCTCGAAACTGCCCAGCAGCTCCCGTATCTCACTGAAGAGATCGATCCTGAACTGCGCCGGCATCATGAGCGCGTTTGCGTCCAGGAGGACTTTTACTCGCTGAGGACACCCATCCCGATTAACCGCCAGCGTGCTCCCACCTGCCGGCTGATGGCGATCCGGGCCCCTAGCTCTGCACAGACCGGACGCTTCAGCTGCACTTCAACTGCATCTTTCTTGGTGCTCGTGACAACCCCCACGGTAACCGCTGTGCCCACAGAGAGCATGAGCGGTTCATTGAATTTGAGGGGTTCGATTACCAGTTCACTTGTCGCTCCAACGACCCGCTCCATCAGGGTCACCTGGCACCGGATCTTGTCCCAGACGGGGGGTAGTTTTCCTACGTGGCCGACTACCTGGCCGGCAAGTGCATCGCTCTTTGTGAGTGCCGGGTCCAGTTTGGTTCCGATACCCAAAAGGCCGCCCGGGGTTGCTTCCTCTACCGTCTTTGTGCCGGCATTGATGGAGGTGATCTCGGTGGTGATCGGGATCCACTTGATCCTGTTTTCGACCTGTGTCTGTCGGCCCGGCCGGATCTCAATGGGATCGCCATCGTGGAGGATGCCCCGGATAAGAGACCCTCCAACGACACCTCCCTTTACTTCCTTCCAGTTGCAGCCGGGCTTATTGATATCAAAGGACCGTGCCACCAGCATTACCGGTTCGGCCTCGGGATCCCGGACCGGCTCTGGGATAGTCTGGTCCAGTGCCTGCACCAGCGCCCCGATATTGATTCCCTTCTGGGCCGAGACCGGGATGATAGGTGCGTTCTCGGCAACGGTCCCTTTCACGAACGCCTTGATCTGCTGGTAACTCTCGATCGCTTCTTTCTGGGAAACCACATCGATCTTGTTCTGGACGATTACGATCTTCTTGATGCCTACAAGCCCCAGCGCCATGAGATGTTCTTTTGTCTGGGGCTGGGGGCATTTCTCCGTGGTGGAGATGACGAGCATCGCCCCGTCCATCAGCGCCGAACCCGAAAGCATCGTTGCCATCAGGGTCTCGTGGCCGGGTGCATCAACAAAAGAGATAGACCGGAACGGTTTGCCTTCACTGCCACAGGCCGGGCAGACCGGCTTTGTGGAATAGGCATCCGCGCCTTCACACTGATCGCATTTGTAGAATGTCGCATCTGCATACCCCAGGCGGATGGAAATTCCCCGCCGCACTTCCTCGCTGTGCCGGTCGGTCCACGTACCCGTGAGCGCATTCACGAGCGTGGTTTTCCCGTGATCCACATGGCCCACTACCCCGATATTCACACTGGGGATTGTCACATCATGCAAATGAAATCGAACCTCCTTATCCTATATCTAATGGGCATACTTATACATAACCCGGAAATCCCGGGTCCGGGATCGTCCCGGATCGCACATTCCCGTTGAAAAAGAATATTTTGACGGGCTTATCCCCCGCCTTCACAGCTCTGATCGATATTTTTGAGCGCATCCTGGTACTCGCTGCCGGCAGCAAATTCTCTTTCACGCCGGATAGTCTCCCTTGCATCGTCATTCCGGGACGTTGCTGTCTCTTTTGCCTGCTCAGCGGGGATCAGGAGATCCATGCGGTAGAGGAGGTGCGTGCTGTCGAGCTCGGCAAACCGGTCTCCCCCCACCTGCTCGATGCGGACAACACCCCCGGTGGTCCCGGTACGGGGGTATCGCACCCGCATTCCCAGTGCAATCTCATCTGCGGGCATAATAGAACATGAGTCCGAGACACTATAGAAATATTTTTGTCCCGGCATTGACGAAAAAGGGCGAGACCAAAAAAAGATCAGTTGATCGTAAGGCCCTGCATGACCGCAGATTCGGACACATCAAAGGTCTGGCTGGTTCCCTCGATCTGATATTTCCCGGTTGCTTTTACCCCATAGGGATTGCCGGTCGTGGAGTAGGGGACAATGAATTCCCCGTTGACGCTCTGCTGCCGGTAGGTGAAATTCCTGCCCTGATCGGTGACCAGCGGAATGTCGATGATACCGGATCCTTTGATATGGGCACCCTTGACGTACTCAAAGATCTTCACATACTTCACATCGCTCGTGTTCGTGACGAGCTCGCTTGTGGGGGATTCATGCACCAGCCGGTAGTGCTGCAGCGCCGGGATATCGGTCAGCGGCTGGACAAGGGAGGGGCTCAGGACAGTTGCATGATATCCCGCCGGTGGATTCTGGTTGTACTGCATCGCCATTGCCGTTGCAGCCGATACGTTCGTCGCTTCGACGTTGGTTACCACCGGGAGGGAGATATGCGTCACATTCGCATCGGCATATTCCACATAGTAGGCATCCGTGGGTGTTGCCATGGATCCATCGAAATTATGGAGCCGCGAGACCATGGTCTCATAGTACGGCACTTCGTTGAGCATCGCACTCTGGTACCCGCTCCCGGAGGTCTGGCCGGGGATGATCACCGTCATCTGGTAAGGAGCTGCGGCCTCGGTGGCATTAAACCAGGTTGCCATTGCCCAGAATTTGCCGGTGTCCATCTCGATATCTGTAATTACGTACCGGGTGCCGTCGTGATCGAGGATGGCATCCGCGGTGGACTCGTTGGTTGCCATGAAGTATGCCGCAGAACCATCAGGACCGCTGACTCCGGCCTGGAAGGGATTCGCATTGGGGATCCGGTATGCGATATAGGTAATCATATGGCCATAGTCCCACCAGGACATGACACCATAAGACGTGTTGGGATAGGTGAAGGTGTTCTTGTCATAGATGGTGTAATAATTCACCCCGGGTGACGGCGTGTTATTTGCCATCCAGACAAGCGAATCCTTCCAGTCCTGGTTCATCAGGAGTGGTTCACCGGACGCATTGACATAGCTGTACGTTGCGGAGGTGTAGGCAAAGAGCAGGGCCAGGCCCGCGGCAACCACCACGAGAGCAATAACCGCAAACCGCGGTCCCGCCTCTGCAGACTCCTGCTTCTGGGAGGGTTTTGATTTTTTCCTTTTGTCCGATGTCCCGCTATTCCCGGCAGCATCAACCTGTCTGAAACCACCGGTAACCCCGGTAAAGAACCGGGTGATATCCACCCATCCCCATGCAAAGACTGTGCTGACACAGATTGCCGAGAGCAATGCAACGTTGACCGCGAGATAGTATTCGTACCGGATGTGCTGGCAGGTCGAGTAAAAAATGATCGCCGACCAGACCAGCGTGAATATCTCGTGGGGGCGGTCTTCGCGCCAGATACTGTACAGCGCTGCCAGGATCCCCCCAACCATGAGGATGAGCCCGTAATTGAAGGTAGTCCATGCGGCGGCCACAGACCAGCCCCGGGCTTCCTGGACCGTATTGGTCACTGGTGCCTGCCCGAAGAACTGGACCGCTGCACTGACAAGCTGGTTGAAGAACTGGGGGCCAGCAATATACAGCATCACTGCCCCGATGACCGCAAGGCCGACAAGAGATGCCGGGTAATAGTATTTCGGCCGGTTTTTAAGGTACCGGTGAAGGAGATACAGGACTGCAGTTCCCGCGATAATGGCAAGGTATGCGTAGACATGCCCGATAGTATAGTTGGCAAGGTCAAGGCCGGGGCTTTTGAACCCAAAGAGCAGAAGGCCGATGATCGCAACAGCAAAAATGACGACATTTGCCACGAGGAGGTATTCCGCCGGTTTGTCGCGGTACACGCAGATGACAAACTGGATGACGGTAAAGATCACGACCATGAGGGCAAAAACGATCATCGTTGGCATCAAAAGAAGGCCCAGCAGGTAAGCAATACCCGCGAACACCGAAACTAACGCGGTTAGTTTCCATGTAGCGAAATTTTTCAGATCTATCTTTGTATCCTTTTCCGAAACGAGGATGTAAAGGTACACCAAGCAGAACAGCGTGGAGAAGAGCACTTCGCCAATATGGTGATCGAAATAGCCGTACAGGGACCTGTAGAAAAACTGCCCGGACACCACCGCGGTAAACCCTGCAGCAAGGAGCCCGGTTTTCCAGTCCCCACAGATCTTCCCGACAAAGTACATCAGGACCACGGTTACTGCCGCCATTGCCACCGGGACCAGCAGGCAGATACCGATGATCTCCGGGCGTGTCGTGGCTCCTGCAATCCAGCAGGCAAAGCCGGAGATATAGATGAACAACGGTCCCCAGTAGACATTACTCCCGATCGGATACTGGGTCATCGGGTCAAACCAGGTATAGGTGAAATGGTTGGCAAGCAACTGCTCGACCTGGCGGAGATTATAGAGAGGATCATCACTGCCCACCATGGAGAGGATATCGGTGTGGCCCATGGAGAGCATGGGCAGCAGCCGGAGCCAGACCGCAAAGATCACAAAAAAGGCCAGAAGGCCGGCGATCAGCCAGTTCCGGCGGTTATACAGATCGAATTGTACCATAAATCAACCTTACACAGTACAAAGGGCGTTTTTTGTGAATAATCATTTGGCCCGTCGGTCACCGGGAGCACAGTTCTGAAAGGATTTTCTCGAACTGGTGTGCCTTTTCCTTCCAGCTGTAGTTTTCAAGGTTGATCCGGAAAGTGGCCGGGTGATCCATCAGGTCTTTGATCCGGGCGACAAACTCCTCCGGTGTCCGGTACACAAAGAGGTTCGGGCCTCCGATGCGGGTGACATCCGGTATCGGGCGCATGACAATCGGTTTCCCGCAGGCGGAATACTCAAAAAACTTGTTGGGGAGGGCGATATCCCCCCACTGCGGCGGCGAAAGCGGGATCGTACAAACGTCCATGCAGGCATTGAACCGGGGGAGCTCCGCGTAGGGTTTTGTCCCGGTAAAGATCACCCGGTCGGCAACCCCGAGGGATTGTGCAAGCGCACGGAGCTCCTTTTCATAATCGGTAAAGAGCGATCCCCCAACAATAAGGAGACGTGTGTCCTTGCGGTACCGGATCAGCTCCGGAAGTGCCCGGATCATCTCGTCAATTGCATACCAGCGCTCGATGCTCCCGGAGAAGCCGATGACAAATTCCTCAGGCCCGATCCCAAGTTCCTGCCGGGTCAGGGATCCATCCTGCGGTATGAATATGCCGGTATCCACGCCATTGGTGATGAGCCCGGCGGAGAATCCCAGGTTTTTGAGTTTGTCCACAAGTGATGGGGAGACCGTGGTGATACGGTCGCTGCGCGAGAGGTTTCTTTTGGTGATCTCCCAGACCGCTCGCCGGACCATGTCTGCCAGGTACCTGTTCTTGAAATATGCTGCAGCAGAATCGGGAAACCAGTCCTTGAGATCAAAGACTACCGGTACATGATTTCTCTTTGCTGCAGAGATTACTGCGGCCCCGGCAAGGACATGAGCGGCAACCACGACGTCGATTTTTTTCTCCCGGATAATTCTGTTGAAGATATAATAGTGATAGGGCGCATTGATTGTATAGTGGAGAAGCGGGCTCTTTACCGGGAATTGTGTTGCCTCCTCCACAATGAGCCGGGTGGGGCGGGGTGCCCCGCGGCTGACATGGAAATGCGCCACGTGCACCTCATGGCGTTTGGCAAGTTCCTCGAAGATATTGTGATGACGAGACGGGACGGGGTGATGGATGTAATCCTGCGTGGAGACAAGGAGAATTTTCATGCGGTACCTCAAGTTCAGCCTAGTTTTTCAGGTAGCGGGAAGAGAAAATCAGTGTTTTCGTTGCAGGGAGGCAAGGGATCCCGGCAGATCCCGGATCTTTGCCGGCGCGCCCACGGCAAGCATGTGTGCCGGCACGTCCCGGGTCACTACTGCAGCCGCTGCAACAAGCGCCCCCTCACCGATGTGGACGCCAGGGAGGAGTGTCGCATTGGCCCCGATGGCCGCATCGCATTCAACTACTGGCCCGACAAGTCCTCCGATTCCCGAGGGAGGGTACCGGTCGTTTGTAAGCACCGCATTGGGCCCGATGAACACCCGGTTTCCGATCGCGGTATTGGTCGGGATGTACACCATGCTCTGGAGATTAACGTCATCACCAATCCGGGTATTTCCTTCAATAATTGCACCCGTACCAATGGAAACGTGGTTCCCGATCCTGGTCTTCTCCCGGATCATGACATTGTGCCCGGTCTGGAACCGGTCGCCTATGGTGACATCGCAGTAAATGATGGTCCCGGACCGGAGAACCGCGCCTTTTCCTATTGTGGTCCCGGTAAACCCGCTCTTTCCCATGAATTCCCTTGAAGGAAACCCAAGAGTTACCGGCTCGAAAACCTGTGAACCGGCACCAATCCTGTTTATTCCGTATTCGATCATTCCACCGTCACGCTCTTTGCAAGGTTTCTCGGCTTATCGATATCGCGTCCCAGCGCCACGGCAGTCCGGTATGCCAGTACCTGGAGCATTACAAGGCTCGTGAGCACGTGGACAAAGAGGTGGGCTTTGGGAAGCGGGATAAAGACATCCGCGATATCGGGAAGATCCGGATCACCCTCACTCCCAATGGCTATGACCGGTGCCCCCCGAGCCTTGCATTCCTTGATATTAGAGACCATGACCCCGTAGGTTTTGCCCGGTACAACGATGGCGACCACCGGGGTATCGGGAGAGAGGAGGGCAAAGGGCCCGTGCTTGAGCTCCCCGGCTGCATACCCCTCCGCATGGATGTAGGAAATCTCCTTCATCTTGAGGGCACCTTCCAGCGCTACCGGGTAGAACGGCCCGCGCCCCATATAGAAAATGCTTTGTGCATTCCTGCAGAGATCGACTGCCTCCGCGGGATCAGTCAGGAGTATATTCTCGATGGCCTGGTGTGCATGCAGGAGTATCTCACCATACTGTCCCTCGCACCGCGCATCGATGATCTGCAAGAGCACCGCGAGCTGGGCGGTAAACGACTTGGTGGCTGCGACGCTGATCTCGGGCCCGGCCCGCATGAACAGGGTCGTATCCGCGATCCTGCTGGCAGAACTGCCTAGTACATTAGTAATGGCCATGGTCTGGCAGTTATGGGCCCGTGCCTGTCTGAGGGCGGCAAGCGTATCGGCGGTTTCCCCGGACTGGGTGATCCCGATAAGAAGGCCACCCACCGGTGGGGGGAAGTACTTGAACTCCGAAGCGAAATCCACCCGGGCAGGGATCCCGCAGGACTCTTCGAGCAGGTACCTGAAGATCAACCCGGCATGGTACGAGGAACCGCACGCAACAAGGGATACCGAGGAAGCTTTGCAGACAACGGAAGGGAGGGACCGTCTGTCGATCGCCCGCAGGGTGGAAAAGAAGGCCTGTGGCTGTTCGTAGATCTCCTTTTGCATGTAATGGTCAAACCCGCCTTTCCTGACTTCTTCGGGAGACCAGTCAATAAGCTCCACCGGCCTCTTCACCGGGCTGGATCCCTGCCAGATCTCAACACCTGCCCGTGTCAGGCGGGCTATATCCCCGTCCTCAAGGAAAACTGCCCGTTCCGTATACTCGAGGACAGGTGTCATATCCGATGCAGCGAAGTATTCGCTGTCACCCATCCCAAGCACGAGCGGGCTTGCGTTCCGGGCCGCCACAATGCAGTCCGCGCCGGCAGCAATGACCAGAATTGCATAGGAGCCCTCCAGGAGGGGGAGTGTGTCCCTGACTGCGGAGAGCAGGTCTGCGGTTTTTGCATACTGCTCTTCAACGAGGTGGACAATCACCTCGGTATCCGTCTCTGACCGGAACGCGTGCCCCCGCTTTTCCAGATCTTTCCTGAGCTCCACATAATTCTCGATAATCCCATTGTGGACGAGTGCAATCCGGCCGGTACAATCGGTATGCGGGTGTGCGTTTGCATCGTTGGGAATACCATGAGTCGCCCAACGGGTGTGGCCGATGCCGATAGTCCCGTGCAGGCGGATTGCCCCGGCATGCTCCGAAATCCGCCCTTTATGCTTCTCTACTTCGAGCTGCTCCCCGAGCGTAGCAATACCAAAGGAGTCGTAGCCCCGGTACTCGAGCTTTTTGAGGCCTTCGAGGATCAGGGGAGCTGCCTTCCTCCTCCCGATATACCCGACAATGCCACACACGTCATATCACCAGGGTGCCATCCGGGATGATGCGGGAGCTCACGTTGCGATCCCCCTCAATGGTGGCATTGTTCCCTATTACGCAGTTCCTGAGCTGCGAGAACGGACCGCAGGCAGCGTTGTCCCCCATGATAGCACCGAATCGCGAACGGACCGGTGCACCCTCGATCTCCAGGATGCCATTTGCGGTCCCCACCGAGGTATGATCGGCAAGACCGCACCGCTCCCCGATAACGGAATCCACGATCCGGGAGTGGGAAGCGATCGCGGTATCGTCCATGACGATAGCATTACCTATCACGCAGAGGGGATCTAAGGTAACCCGGGAACCGATACTGGTGTTGGGGAGGATACAGCAGTTCGGTCCGATCGTGCAGTTATCCCCGATGATGACGGGTCCCGTGATCACAGTGTTTGGCCCGATGGTGGTGCCTTTCCCGATCCGGACCGGCCCTTGGATTGTCGCGTGCCGGCTTGCAGCTCCTTCTCGTGCTGCAGGAAGGTGTTTGAGCAGGCGCTGGTTGAGCCTGATAAGATCCCAGGGGTAGATGGCATCCTGCCAGTCATCTGCGGTAATTGCCTGGAGGGTTTTGCCATCCGCAATCATGGCAGCGACCGCTTCGGTTATGTCATTTCCCCGGATGTACTGGAAGAAGTCCCGGGTGAGTGCATATATGCCGGTACTTACCAGGAAACTCAGGGCATGCTCCGGTTTTTCCTCGATGCCATCCACCTGCCCCTCCCGGATCGTGACCACCCCGAAGTTTGAGGGGCTGGGGTGCTCCTTGATGAGAACGGTGTTTCTGGCATCCCGGATCTTTGCAATTGATTTTGCATCAATGTAATTGTCCCCGGGCAGGACGAGGAAATCACCGGTGATCTTCGCCTCGGCCTGAAGGAGGGCGTGTGCAGTCCCGAGCTGCCGATCCTGGACCACCACTTCTATGGGAAGGTCGAGCTGGTTTAAGAAACGGGTTACCTGCTCCCTGCGGTACCCGACCACGACAATGATATCGCGAATACCATTTGCTGCCAGTGCATCGATTGTGTACGCGATGATGGGGCGGTTTGCCACCGGGATCATCGCTTTTGGCCTGCTCCACGTGAGCGGCCGGACCCTTTTGCCCTCCCCTGCCGCAAGAATGACTGCCTGCATACCTTCACCTACCGGATCGCTGCATCCTCGCCAAAACTCCCTTCGATATACGAGTTGGGCGCAAACTGTGCATTGCTGCCGATCACCGATCCGACATTGATCGAGCAATTGATCCCAAAATGCACGTTGTCCCCGACAACCGCACCAAACTTGGTGCGCCGGGTATCCTTCCCGCCGGCCTTTACCGGGCCATGGTCGTGCCGGAGGTTTGCGATCTTGGTCCCGGCACCGAAATTGCACCCGCTGCCAATCACCGAGTCCCCGATATAGTTGAAGTGCGGGATCCTGGTCTTTGCCATGACCACCGTGTTCTTAATTTCTGCACAATGGCCGATATGGCACTCGTCGCCGATACTCGTTGCTCCCCGGATATAGGCATGCGGCCCGATCCGGCAGTTCCTTCCTATGGTGCAGGGCCCTTCGATGTAGGTACCCGATTTTATCACGGTACCCTTTCCGATGGCAACAGTGCCGGAGAGATGGACCCCTTCCTCGACGACGCCCTCATTCTGAGAAACGAGGCCGCAAAGAAGGGCCCCATTTGCATCGAGCAGGTCCCAGGGATATCCGATATCCATCCACGTAGAGAGAGGGACCGCCTCAAGATCATGCCGTGCGATCAGGATACCAAGGGCATCGGTGAGCTCGAGTTCGCCCCGCGCCGAGAGCCCGACTCCTGCGAGCAGATCAAAAATCTCCGGGGTAAACGTATAGGCCCCGGCATTGATAATGTTCGATTTCGGGTGTTTCGATTTCTCCTCAAGCGAGGTGATCCGTCCGTTTTCCACGAGTACGACCCCGAAGTCCCCGGGATGGTCCGTAGTGCTTGTACCCATGGCAGGTGCCGGTGCGTGGATCATCCGGGCAATATCGGTTGAATCGAGGATCATATCCCCGTTCATAGCAAGAAACGGACCCGTGACAAGGTCCTGTGCCGAGCGGAGTGCGTCTGCCGTTCCTGCCTGCTGGCGCTGCGGGGCATAAATCACATTGATCCCGAAGCGCTCCCCGTTCCCGAAGTGGTTTCGGACTTCCCTCTCGCCGTACCCGACCACAAAGACAAACTCGGTGACGCCGGCATCCCGGGTCGCGAGCACAAGATGCTCCATCATCGGGCAATTCGCCACCGGGAGCATCACTTTAGGGCGCCGCGCAGTAAGGGGGCGCATGCGTTTGCCCTCTCCTGCAGCCAGCACAACGCATTGCATGATTACAGCTCTTCCTGCAACAGTTAAGCAGTTTTCCCCTGCCGGATGCGGTCTTTTGCCTGCGCAAGCATGGCTTTTGCGGCCGGAAGTGAGGTGCCTTCGGCCGTAATCCGGATCTTGGGCTCGGTACCGCTTGCCCGGATAAGGTACCACCCGTCCTCATGTGCAATCCGGATACCGTCGGTCGGGTTATCCGCCCCCAGTCTGGTGACAATCTCCCGAGCCTGATCGTGGGGGATCGATTCCCGGAGAATGGGATAGGCCGGCATTGTATCCAGCCGTTCTGCTACATCGCATCCCGAAGCGATCTCACAGAAAAGGGCTGCGGCAAAGGGACCATCCGGGCAGTACGAGATCTGCGGGAAGATCCAGGCACCGCTCGGCTCTCCACCAAACATCCCCCACGAAAGCAGTTCCTCGGAGACAAATGCGTCCCCGACCGGCGTGCGGTGCACCTCGGCCACCTCCTCGATGATCATGGATGCGTCGCTGGTGGTGACCACCCGGTGTGCGTCCATGTGCTCGGCAAAGAGAAGGAGCAGGTGGTCGCCATCGATGTACCGGCCCCGGTTGTCAAAAGCCATCATCCGGTCTGCATCGCCATCGTGGACTACTCCACAATCCGCCCCGGTTTTTCGTACCATCTCGCCCACGTACCCGAGGTACTCCGCAAGCGGTTCTGAGGGACGGCCAAACTGTCCGGAAGGGTTGCAGGAGAGGCAGGTGGTATTTACCCCGGCTTCAGCGAGGAGATAAGGGGTCTGGACGGAACCGGCCCCGTTTCCACAGTCAAGTACCACGGAGAGCCCGGGTGCGGGGGAGACTCTGTCCAGGATCGCTTTTTTGTGAGGTGTCAGGGCATCGAATACCACGTCTTTTCCCTGGTGTTCCCAGTCCGCCCAGTGGATTTTTTTAAGTCGCTCTTCTGTTTCCCGCTGCTGTGTCTGCACAAACGAAGAGCCGTCCGGGTTGAAGAGCTTGATCCCATTGTATTCTTCGGGATTGTGGGAGGCGGTGATCATGCAC
>Ga0187782_10001989_pt1 | contig 15007 bp, 11 predicted proteins | sample 0715_SJ02_MP15_2_FD_132454 | JGI IMG/M metagenome (GOLD analysis project Ga0187782, IMG submission 132454) | Tropical peat soil microbial communities from peatlands in Department of Meta, Colombia - 0715_SJ02_MP15_20_MG | ecosystem: Environmental > Terrestrial > Soil > Wetlands > Peat | place...
GGACCACGCCTTCGGGGGTGCGCTCGGCAACCAGCGCGAACGCCACGTCGCCCATGGGGTACTCAGGGATGACGTCTTGCTCGACGGCGCCGATCGAAAGGCGCTGGGCGAGCTCGATCTCCGGGTCACGAAGGTCGCCGACGATCGACAGGCTGGCCTCGTCGCGCGTTCCGTCCAAATCGACGTCTCGGGTCCCGAGATCGAGGTGCAACGTTCCGACCTCGACGCGGCTGTCCAAGGTCCGGCGTGGACCCGAAGCGTGAGCCTCTGCGTGCCAGGCCAGCGAGGGTGTCGCGACCGCAGTGTCACCACGAGCCCAGCGCAGGTGGTCGACCCGGAGATCGGTCGTTCCTTCGACAGCAGCCGTCCGAGCGGGGTCCGGCTCCAGCATCATCGTGCCGTCTCGCGCGACGCCCGCCACGACCCCCAGGAGCGTTCCGCGCGACGACAGTGCGACTTCGAGGTGCGACAGATCGAAGCCGTCGAGCCCCTTCGTCTTCGAGACGAAGCTCGCCATCGGGGAAAGGCCGCCGAGATGCCCTTCCGTCTCGTAGAGCAGCGCTCGCCGCGCCGGGTCAAACGACGCCGATCCCGAGACCTTCACCGCGGCGTGCCCCTCGCAGGCCAGCTTGAACTGCAAAGAAGGACGGGCGCGATCCACGGTCGCGGAGAGCGTGAAGTGGTCGTCAGCCGGCCGGCCGTCAGCCAGCGTGAGCCCGGGCAGGGTCAACTCGGCGTCGGCCTGGTGCTGCAGAGCCGTGCCTTGTGATTGGATCTTGAACGAAAGGGACCGCGCGGCGACGTTCTCGAATGCTGCGTTCTCGACGTCGACCTCCGTCTTCTGCCGGAGCACCGGCGTGTCGCCGCCGAGGTGCTCGAGGTGGCCGCGCGAGCGAACGGCCAACGACATCCGATCCCAGGGCGCGGTGTCCGCCATGGTGGTGGGCAGAAAGGGCCGCACGATCTTGAGGCTTTTCGCAGCGGCGCGAAGCGCGAAATCGACCGTCTCGCTTGCCTTGGTCGCCTCGAGCGAGGCTTGCATTTCGCCGATATCGATCGCGAGATCGACGCCACCGGAGCTCGCTTCCGGACTCGCGGCATCGGGGACGAGATCGTGAACCTTTCCTTCGATGTGCGCGGAACCGTCCAGGATCGCCCGGCCGTCGCGTCCGACGACGCGAAGTCGCGGCGCGCGGGCGTCGAGCTCCGCGGCATAAGGAGGGCGCCCCTGCAGGGCGGTATGTCCATGCAGCGTCAAACCGTCGACCGTGGCGTCCATCCCCGACGCGCGCGCGTCGAGCGTCTCCAGCTCGATGGCCAGAGCGACGTCACCCTCCGACGCCAGCGGCTCGTGCGGGTCCAGGTGCACGCCATCGAGTCGGAGATCGACGTGGCCGTTCCGGCAGACGCCGGACGTGGCGCCCGCACGTTCGAGGCTCCCGATGCGCACTCCGACGCGGCCGCCGATCCGCTCACCTTGCCCCCGCTGTCCGTCGAGATCGACGGCCACGTCGGCGACGGCGAAACGGTCTCCGCCCATCTCGCCTCGGGCCCCGGCGAGCTCGAGGGATCCGGATGCCTTGATCGCTGCTCCGTCAGCCGACTGGACGCGCCCCGACAGCTGCGCCGCGTCGATCCTGACCGATCCGGCACCGATCGGAAGGGTGAGGTTCGAGACGTCCGCGTCGACGGCAAGCGATGCGCCCGCGGAAAGAGCCATGCGCTGCCCCATGACGAGGGAATCGATCTGCCAGCGCATGCTCGCATGCTCGGCGGTGACGGGAACCAGGTCGGCCGGGAGCCACGCGAGCAGCCTCGCGAGGTCGACGTTGCCACGGGCACGGCGTACGGTCGCATCTCCGACGTCGGGGAGCTCCACCAAGGCGTCGACACTTGCCGCTCCATCGGCCGCCTCGACGGGATCGAGGGTGATTTCCGTGCGCCCCGCGGCCGGGTCGAAATGGAGGTGCGCTTCGGCGTGGAGCCAGCGATCCGCCGAGAGCGTCGACAGGAGCGTCTGGTCGATCACGCGCAGGTCCAGAGTCGCGTGCAGCGCTTCCGAACTCGCGTCGACCATGGCCCAAAGCCTCGCGCGAGCGTCGGCAGCCGGGACATCGGGGCCCGCCCGCGAGAGCTCGAGCTCGACGGGGCTCGAGGGCGAGCCGAGGCTCGCGTCGGCGCGCCAACCCGCGACGGCCGACGCCGCCGGCCGCACGTGCAGGGCGACCGACAAGCCTCGCAGAATGGTATGCTCCGATACATGTCCGCCGTCGGTCCGGACCAGTCCGAGCGAGACGCCGTGGACGTCGAGCCGCCCGATCGGCGGCGTGGTCGCGAGCAGCCTCGACGCTTGACGCGATAGAGGCACAGTGGGCTCGGCGCTCGGGCGCGCGGGCAGCAGCGCGTCGAACGACGTCCTTCCTCGTTCGTCGACCACCACGTTCAGCGCGACGTCGGAGACCGCAATCCTCTCGACGAGCGGCCGGCCACGCAGAAGCTCGCCGAGGGACCAGTGTGCTTCCACGTGTCCGACGCGGAGAAGATCCTCCGGGAATGCCCGAAAGTCCGGCGGCGTCGTGATCACCAGCCCGTCGATGTCGGCCTCGGAGAACAGGTCGACCCGAGCCGCCCGATAGTCGAAGTCGACGCCGAGCGACCTCCGCGCGAGCTCCAGCAACGGGCGCTTGAGCCATTTCTGGTGGAGGCAATGGAGAAGCATCTCGTGTGCCGCCAGCCCGAAGACGGCCGCCGTACCGAGCAGCACCGCGAGCGCCCGCAACGCCCAGGACGCGTGACGCCACGGTCGATCCGACTTGTCGTTCGAGCCGGTCGGGCGCGAAGTTCGAACGAAGCGCATGGCGACTCAACCGGGCGAGCGGAGAGGTGCGCGACGGCTCAGGATCACGAGCCTGAGAGTAGCATCCGCGAGGCGATCTCCTGGCGCGCCGTGACGCCGCGGGTCGGGCACCGCGGGTCCTTCATTCTCGCCCTCCAGGGTGGAAGGTAGGCGCTATCGTCGAGTCTCTCTGGCCCTCATGTTACGATAATGTGGTGGACGTCCCCGACCGGCGACGCTCGCATCCCCGGGTGAGACCGACGGCCCGGCAGCGAATCGAGGTCCACATCATGGGAGAGGGGTTTCTCGACGTGCTGCCGGCGTACGACATCGGCATCGGCGGCGTCGCCGTGTCCGTGTCGCATGATTTTCGCGGGTGCGACATCGACGAACCCGTAAAGCTCATCATCACGATCGGCTCGGATCGCCCCTTCAGCGCGCAAGGCATCATCCGTCACCTGTCCAAGCACGCCAGCGGTCACCTGTACGGCGTCCAATTCACCAAGATCGCAGTGGGGCACGTCCGGCGCATTCAGCGATACGTCGAAGCCGTCCTGGCCGAAGGCGGCGAATCCAAGTAGCGGAGAAGCCGCCAGATCGCATAACCGGCGGCGGGCGAGAACGCCGCGATCGAATACGCAAGACCGAACGCGCCCCGGTCGAAGAGACGTCCGAACGCCGGCATGACGATCGCCATCAGGGCCGACCATGCGCCGGCTCCGATTCCGGCAAGGTGCGCGCCGTGGCCCGCGCGACCGCGCGTCACCTCCGCGAGCGAGACGATCACGAAGCCGGCGGAGGCGAACATCGCGAGGAACATGAGGGCGAGAACGAGCGGGCCGGATCGACTCACGCCGGCCGCCGCGAGCGGGACCGCGAGGACGGCGAGAATGCCAAAGAGGAACCCGAAACGCCGAGGCGTCGCCCGCCGCGAGGCTCGATCGACGACCCACGCCCAGAACAGGTAACCCACCTCCCAGCCGAGAGGAGGAATCCACAGGACGTGGCCCAGCCGTGACTGATCGAATCCGAGCTCGCGCCCGAGGTGGATCGGTGCGCCGTACAGGACGAAGCCCAGCGGAAGCCCGCCGAATGCGTAAGCTGCCACGAATCGGAGGATGGATGCCTCGTGGAGGCGAGGCCGGACGCCGGCCGAGCGCTGCGGCCGACGGCGCAGACGCACGTCCCGTGCGGTCATCGCCCAGAGGGCCAGCCAGCCGACGCCGAGCACTCCGGTCGCGATGAACGCTCCGCGCCATCCCCATCTCACGGCGACGGGAGTCACGAGAAGCGGAGCGGCGATCGCTCCGATCGACCCGCCGCTGTAGGCGATCGCGATTCCACGTGAGCGGTGGCTCGGTCGAAGCGTCTGCACGGCCGCGCGCAGCCCTCCGGGGAAGGTGGCGCCCTCACCGAACCCAAGCAATGCGCGGGCGGCGGCGAACCCGACCGCCGTCGTCACCAGCGCATGGCAAACCGACGAGCACGTCCAGAGAGTGACCGAGATTGCGAGGCCAGCCGGGAGTCCGAACCGATCGAGGGTCATTCCCCAGACGGGATTGCCTACCAGGTAGGCCGCTGAAAACGAGCTGATCATGAAGCCGTATTCCTCCGCGCTGAGGCCTGTGTCGCGCAGGATGGTCGGCGCGAGCAGCGCGAGGACATTGCGATCGACGTAGCTGACGATCGAAAGGAGCGTCATCGCGCTGACCGGAAGCCAGTACCGAGCGCGGCGCAAGACCGCGCCACCCGTCGTGCGTGATCGCGCCTTCATCGTCCGTGCGGGGAGATGTTAAGCGGCCGAGTGCGCCCGTGATAGCGTGCCCGCTCCGGGACATGCTGCGCGCCCTCCTTTTCGACATGAACGGCGTGGTGGTCGACGACATGCGATTCCACGAGCTCGCGTGGATGGCGCTCGCAGCGCGGCACGGGCGCACAGTGACCGCAGAGCAGTTCCGTCGCGATATGAGCGGGCGGCGCAACCGGGACAATCTGCGCCGCATCTTCGGCGACTCGCTGTCCGACGCGGAGGCACGCACCCTTCAACTCGAGAAGGAGCGGACGTACAGGGACAGCTATGGCCCGCATCGGGCGCCGCTTGCCGGCCTCGTGCCGCTGCTGGATGCGGCGCGAGGGCCGGAACTTCGTACGGCCCTGGCGACATCAGCCCCGAAGGAGAACATCGACTTCGTCCTCGATGGGCTCGATCTGCGCGAGCGATTCGACGTGGTCGTCGGCGAGGCCGAAGTCACCCGGGCCAAACCCGATCCGGAGATCTATCTGACAGCGGCTGCGCGCCTCGGACTGAGGCCCGCGGAGTGCATCGCGTTCGAAGATTCCCTCGTCGGGGTCGCTTCGGCGCGGGCGGCCGGAATGCGGGTCGTCGGCGTGACGACGACCCATACGCCCGAGGACCTTCACGACTGCGCCCTCGTCATCGCGGACTTTCGGGGCCTGACAATCGCGACACTCGCGCACCTCGCGTAACTTTTCGTCCCAAAACGTCACACAATTGCCACACGATTCGCGTCGACTGCTCATTGATGCGGTTCGCTGATCGGGCATTTCAGCAATTGTTTCGACACCTGTTCGTTTACAACATGCTGTTCGAAGACACCGAGGTCGACGAACGGTTTCTGGGCGTGAGCTCCGATTCGCGCATTCTCGGCATCTCCGGGGCGGGCTGCGGGATCGCCAACCACCTCAGCCGCCAGCCGCGCAGCATCGATGCGGTGGACATCAACGCGAGACACCTGGCGCTGACCGCTCTCAAGACGTGCGCGTCCCGGGAGCTCTCGAACTACGAGGAGTTCTACGGGCTCTGGGGACACGGCTGGCACCCGCAACCGTTGAAGATGGTAGCCCGGCTCACGGCGCGACTGCCCCGCTGGATTCAGGACCACTGGCGCCACAACCACGGAATCTTCGCTCATTCTTTTCATCAGCGCGGACTGACGGCACGCCTGTTCGCCGCGCTGCGAGGCCAGGCGGGCGTGGATGCTGCGTGGCTGCGGGCATTGATTGACATTCCCGTGTCGGAGCGACGCCTGCGAGTCGCCGAGCGGTTCGGACCCATCTTGCGGTCGCCATGGATCTCGGCCCTGCTCAGATCGCCCATTCACCTCGTCGCCATCGGCGTCAATCATGCGCAATGCGAGCGCATGCTGAGGGCGGAAGGGCTGAACGACATCGTCGATTTTCTCATCATGCACTTGTGCCGCGTGGCGGAAACCGATCTCGAGCGCAACTGGTTTGCCTGGTTCGCGGTTGCCGGGCATTTCAATCACGCGGTCGAGGACGCTGTGCCGCCCTTTTTGCGCCGCGATCACCACAAGGCCGCGCTCGGCGCGAAGACGGAGGTGCGCTTTCACCACCGAAACATCTTCGACGTGCTAGGCGCCGCGGGCCGAAACACCTGGACGCACTACACCCTGCTGGACGCGCCCGATTGGATGCCCAACGAGGTCCAGCGAAAGCTCCTGCATGAAGTCGTCCGCACGAGCGCCGACGGCGCCGTGGTGCTTCATCGCTCGGTCGAGGAAGGCTCGCTGCCCGAACGTCACGGAATGAGTCGCCACTTTCGGCCGATGATCGAAGCGACTGAGCTTGCCACGAAGCTCGACCGCACCCGCCAATTCCGACGTGTCAACCTGTATCAGGTCGAGCATTGAACGGCACACGCGCCGAGCATCGTGCGTTCCTCAATCGGTACTACGGGGTCTCGCGCCTGTTTTACGACCTGACGCGCAAGTACTATCTCTTCGGGCGAGACGCGACCCTGAGAGAGCTGGCGCGCGACGACCGATGGCAGAGCCTCATCGAGGTCGGCCCCGGGACCGGCCGCAATCTCAGACAGCTGCACAAGGCGCGCCCGACGGCCCGGCTGGCGGGCATCGAGGCGTCCGATGTCATGCTGGCACACGCACGCGCCCGCTGCCCGTGGGCGCTGCTCGAGCATGGCTTCGCCGAGGACGCTCGCCTGCGCGAGCTGCTCGACGCGCCTCCCGACCGGATCCTGTTCTCGTACTGCCTCTCGATGGTGGAAGATCGAAGGGCTGCCCTGACGAACGCGCGCCGAGCCCTCGGCGACCGAGGGGAGGTCGTCGTCGTCGACTTCGGGGATCTGGCCGGGATCCCGGCGCCGCTTGCGGACGTTTTTCGGAACTACCTGCGCGCATTCCACGTGGTGCCGCTGGACGGAGCAAGCCTCCAAGAGGCCCGCTCGGTCCGCTGGGGCCCGGGGCGCTACAGCGTCTTCGCGCGGTTCGCGCCTCTCGCATCGTGAGCTGCGCGGCCGAAATCCGGCGCATGGTTGCCCTGACGCCGGACGTGCTCCACGTTCGCACCTGATGCTGCATCGTCGCCGCGAACGTCGCGCAGCGCGTGCCCCCTCCGCGACGTTCGAATACAAGTAACGGATGAGACGAGCGCGGCCGCTCCGCTGCTACGTGCCGACCCCGACCAGAGCGCTGCGCGCGAGCGCAAGGCGGACTCGCCACCGACGCGCGGTGAGGGCCGCGCTGGCGGTCCTCGTGGCAACATCGTGCGGATGTTCGGGCGCCCGCGGGGGTGACGTGAGCGCCGGGTCGAACGAGACGAAAGGCTCGAGCACCACGGCGTCGGGCGCAACGACCGGATCGACCGCGATGGCATCCGCGACCAGCGGCGCAGGAGCGGGCGGATCGAGCGGAAGGAGCGGTGGTTCGGCCGCTTCGAGCAGCGGGCCGAGCGTGGCCGGCGACGCGTCGACGACGCCCGGGGTCGGAGCGCTCGAGGCGAGCGCGCCGGCTACCGATGGAGGGTACCCGGCCGGGTGGCTCTACACCCAGGGCGCCGCCATCTACGTCTCGGCAGGAACCGGCGCGGCCGGCGCTCGGTGGGTCGGTCGTGGGGTCAACATCGACGACATCTTCCTGTGTGGCTACAACGACAGCCTCTGGCTGACGACGCCCGATCAAACCCTCGAAACAATCGTATCCGGCTTGGTGAGCGGGTGGAAGCCAACGTTCCTGCGCGTCTCGCTCGCGATGGACAGCTACGGCACCGTGGTGAGTTGGCTGAACAGCCCTTCCGCGTACAGGACCCCGATGACCAACGTCATCGATGCCATCGGGGAAAATGCAGGCATCTACGTTCTGCTCACGCTCCGCAGTGATGCGTCGATGATCGGGCAGGACACGGCGAGCGGCGATGCCGAGGCGACGGGATTGCCTTCGGATTCGTCCACCACGCCGAGCTCCACGTCGTTTCCAACCGGCACGGACGCGGAGTACGTCGCTCTGGTCGACACGTTCGCGACCTCGAGCTTCGTTCTGTTCGGCCTATCGAACGAGCCCGGCGGCAACACGCTGTCGGACGCGACGATTGCGGCCGCCATGAGTCACGCGGTGAGCGTCATTCGCGCGGAAGAGGATCGCCTCGGCGTCTTCCACCACGTCGTGTCGGTCCAGGGCAACTCTTGGACGAGCGACATCAGCTTCTACGCGACCACGCCACTCCCTTACGACAACGTCGTTTACGAGGTGCACGGCTACCCGCCGACCGCCGGCATGTACACATACGACAACATCCCGGTCATTCTCGGCGAGTACGGAAGCTTGACGAGCAGCACGGCGTCGGCGTTCTACTCGGACATCGATTCCAAGCAGATTCCGAGTCTCGCGTGGGACTTCGAGCCGTACAGTGACTGTGCGCCGGACCTCCTGAACGTCACCGACAGCAGCACTTCGCTGACCGCGACGACGTGGGGCTCGATCGTCCAGAGCTACCTCTTATCACACGCGCCGTGACGTCCTGCGCCGCGCGGAGTGCTAGCATCGCGCGGATCGACGTTGCGCTCCGACCGACGGATCCTCGGCGCTGTCGCCATCTCCGCGGCGATTGCAACCGCGTCTTCTGCACGAGGGCAGACGGTCGCGCCTCCTCCGGCCGAGCGCCTGCACGAATATTCTCCCTATGAAAAGCAAACCATCGACGAGGTGCTGCGCGAGCGGCACCTGACGGTCGACGCCGCGCCCGAGGGAAAGCTCGTCGAGCGCGTGGTGATCGTGACGCTGCCCGTTTTCGAGAAGCGCGACGTCTTGCCGGCATGGCTCAATGTCTTTCACGTCACGACGCGCGAGCACGTCGTGGACGACGAGGTCCTCTTGCGCGCGGGAGACAGGTATCGCCAGGCCCTCGTCGACGACACGATCCGCAACCTTCGCCGCTTGCCCGGCGTCCCCCAGCTCTCCGCGGTGCTCGTCGTCGCCGCGACGGGCAGCGGCCCCGGGCGCGTTGTCGTCGTCGTCATCACGAAGGACGTCTGGAGCCTCAGGCTGAGCTGGGATGTCGTGGCCGACCCCGGAGGGCTCGACCAGCTCTATCTGCAACCCTCGGAGACGAACTTTCTTGGCACACACCAGATCGCCGGCGCGACCTTCGTGCTGGAGCCCTCGGCATACACCGTAGGCGCGCTCTACATGCTTCCGCGCCTGGGTGAATCGCGGATCGCCATGCAGGGCAACGCCGACGTCATGATCAACCGGCAGAGCGGAACCGCCGAAGGCACGTACGGCTCGCTCGTCGCCGGCGAGCCGCTCTTCTCGGGCGATACGGAATGGGCATGGGACTCGGCGATCGCGTGGCAGGACGTGATCGACCGCCTCTACCAGAACGCGGCGCTCGCATACTACTCGGATCCCGCCACCCATCAGGATTGCGCCGTCGCGGGCGCAGGCTGCCTTCCGTTCGAGTGGCGCCAGCGCAGTTACATGGCCGGGTACGAGGTGACGCGCTCGTTCGGCTGGGCGGTCAACCATGACTTCACGCTCGGCGCCGGCGTCAACCTCGGCGTTTACCGTATCCCGACGCCCCCTTCGGGAGTCAGTCCGCGCACCATCGCCGATTTCACGAACCAGTACCTGCCCGTCAGCGATACGCGCATCGGGCCCTCCCTGCAGTACCACACGTACGAGATGCGCTTCGTGCGTGTCGTCGACTTCGACACGCTCGCGCTGCAGGAGGACTACCGGCTGGGGCACGATATCGTGCTCCGCGTGTATCCGAGCTTCCGTGCGCTCGGAGCCACCCGCGACGTCTTCGGCCTGTACGGCGCCGCGCAGTACACCTGGGCCGTGAGAGATGGGCTCTTCCGCGTATCGCTGCAGTCGACGACCGAGCCCGAAAGCGCGCCGACGAAGCAGATCGCCGACGCTTCGATCCAGCCGACCGCGCACCTCGTGACACCCACGGTCGCAGGCATCGGCCGCATCGTGCTCGATGCAACGATGCTCTGGCGATGGCGAAACTATCTCAACGTGACGTCGACCCTCGGCGGCGCCGACCGGCTGCGGGGCTATCCCACGAATTTCTTCATTGGCAGCAGCGTGATGTCTTACAACGTCGAGCTGCGTTCACGGCCCGTGGAGCTTCTCTCGTGCGAGCTTGCGGGTGTGGCCTTCTTCGACGTCGGGGATGCATTCAAGAACCTCTCGCAGCTGATCCCGTACCAGTCGGCCGGCTTCGGGTTCCGGGCGCTCTTTCCCTGGCTCGATCGCACCGTGTTCCAGGCCGACATCGGCTTTCCTGTCGAAAGGCCCCTCGACGCATCGACGGGCGCGCGGATCCCCGGGTACTCCTTCATCGTGTCCTTCGGGCAGGCGTTCACCACGCCCACCGTTGCGCCGCAACCGGTGCTCCCGACGGGGCAAGGACCGGACGCTCCGTGACCTCGAGACGCCAGCGCGCCCCCCCCCGGCGGAGGCGCCCGCTGGCCACCCGCGCCGCCCGCTGGCGTGCTCTGCCTTTCCGCAGCACGCGGCAACATGTCAAGCGTTTCAAAGTGTTGATGCAGGTGCGCCACCGCAGCGGGATCCGCAGCATCGAAGCCTTCGGGGCGTCTCGCCCGTGTGCTATCGGTCCCGTCCGGATCGGACGCCTGCGGAACCGAGACGCGATCGGGTCGACGTTCTGACGACCCGCCGCGTTACGACTGCATGCTGGTGGACCCGACGTCCGGTGGAGAAATCGATGCTCAAGCGGCTACGCGCCTTCGTGATGGACAAGAAGAGGATGTCGCACGTGACGGAGGGCTTCGGAGAGCTTTTCGCGCGGGCCGAGGACGCCGGGCTCTTCGCGCGCGCGCCCGCGTTCATCAAAGACTACCGGAACGACTATCCGGGCCTGGACAGCCTCGAGTCGGGGTTTGCGCACGTGCGCGCGGAGTGTGAGGCGCTGGTGCGAGTGCGCGAGCGCATGGTCGACGTCGAGAACCTGGCGGGCAAGTACACCGCCGGGGGCATCCATACCCTCGCGTGGAAGGCGTTCATGTTCAAGTCGCACCGCTTCATCGCGGAGAACTGCGCCCTCGCGCCGCGCACGGCGGAGCTCTTGCGGGGCATCCCGGGCCTCTACACCGCGTTCTTCTCCGTGCTGGAAGGTCACCAGTACATCACCCCGCACTGGGGCTACTGGAAAGGGTTCTTGCGCTACCACCTCGGCGTGATCATCCCAAACAACAACGCCGACCGGGCGTGCTGGTTACGGGTGAACGCCGACCCCCAGGACAATGCCCGACACGACAAGGCGCTCATCGAGCGCGGCGAGAAGTACTACTGGCACGAAGGCGAGGGCGTCATGTTCGACGATACGTTCCTGCATGACGCCAACAACGGCTCGGACGAAGTGCGCGTCGTGCTCTGGCTCGACATCCGTCGAAAGATGCCGGCGTACCTGAACGCGCTCAACACGACGCTCCTCGAGATCGCCCATCGCGCTCCGTCCATCGCGGCGGTCCGGAAAAACGCGGTCATCAACCTCGCCCCCGCAGCGGCGTCAAAGGCGGCTGCCGCGTCGAGCGCAGCGGGCAGCTGAATCAGGCTTCGCCGATGGCTTCGGGCAAGCCGTCGAGCATCGGAACGTCTTGCTCGCGAGGCAACACGAAGCGGAACGTGGCGCCGCCGCCAGGCCGGTTCTCGCACCAGATCCGGCCGCCGTGCACGGTGATGATCCCGCGGCAGATGGTCAGCCCCAGCCCCATTCCGCCTTCGTGGGGAGACCCGGCCCGTCGAAACTTCTGGAAGATCTCCTCTTCCCGCCCGGCGGGAACTCCCGGCCCGCGATCGGCGACTTCGACCTGGACGCCGCCCTCCACGCGAGTCGCCCGAATATCGATGGGGCTGCCCTCGGGCGTGTAGCGCGTCGCATTCTCGACGAGGTTCAACAGGACCTGCTCGAGAAGGGTGGCATCGAACGGGACGATGGCGGCATCGGGGGCAATTTCCACCCGGATCGGGCGCCCGCCCAGGGGCTCTTCCAATCGGTTCAGCGCGACGCCGACGACCTCCTCGAGCGGCTGCCACTCCTTTCGCGCCGTCAAGGCTCCCGCCTCGAGCGATGTCATGTTCAAGAGATTTCGGACGAGACGATTCAAACGATTCGCCTCGTCGGAAATCGTTTCCAGGTATTCCCGACGGCGCGTGGGTGCCATCTCGCCTCGGGGGTCCAGCAGAGCCGTGACCGCTCCCTTGACGACGGCCAGCGGCGTACGGAGGTCGTGCGACACGGAGCTCAGAAGGGCGTTGCGCAGGCGTTCTTTTTGGACTTCGAGCTGCGCACGCTGGGCGTTTTCGGCAAGCTGCGCGCGCTCGACGGCCAGCGACGTCTGACTCGCATAGGCATCGAGCAGCTCTCGATTCGCGGGATTCGCAAACAGCTCGGTGACGATCGGGTGAATTACCAAGACGCCCACGACTCCGCTCGACGCCCGAAGACCGATGAGCTCTTCGCCGGAAGGCAGCTTGAAGGACGACCCCGGATCGCCCGCGAGGCTCTTGCCGCCGATGAGCGCAAGAGCCGCCTCGGCAAGGGGCGCAGAAATGGGGGGGACGTCCGCTTTCGCCTCGGGCGGCGCCATCCCGGCGCGACGCAGACCGCCGCCGCCGTCGGGCAGCAGGATCGAGACGTCACTGGCGAAGGTGTCGTGCAGGTGACGGCAGGCCACTCGAACGATGTCTTCACTCGAGCGGGCGATCGAGACTTCCCGGCTCATGGCGTAGAGCCTGGACGTACGGACCTCGCGCTCGCGGACGTGCGCCGCGCTTCGCCGGATCCGCTGCATCAGGTTGCTGATGGTGAACGCGACGAACAGCATGATCGCGAACGTGACGAAGTATCCTTTGTCCGCGACGGCGAAACTCAGGTACGGAGGCGTAAAGAAGAAGTCAAAAGCGGCGACGCTGAGCACCGCGGTCGCCAGCGACGCCACGTAGCCGAAGCGCATCGCGACGACGACGACCCCCAGCAGGTACATCATCACGACGTCGGCGGGGCGATGGGGGACGGCGAAATGGCACACGACCGTACCGAGCGCGACGAACGCAATCGCCGCGAGCAGTGACACGCCGACCGTCGATCGCCGAAGCACGACGGTCACGTTCTGTCGTGCGAGGTACTGGGGCTCGATTTCCATGCGCAGGGCGGCAGCTTACACCGCGCCGCCGGGCTTCCGTTTCACCCGAGCTTGAGCCGGTAGCCGCCGCCGGCCTCCGTCACGAGATATCGTGGCTTTGCGGGGTCACGCTCGAGCTTCTGACGGAGCTGCCGCACGTGGGCCCGGAGGTATTGCGGTCGCGCGGGCGCCTTGGAGCCCCAGACGGCCGTCAGAATCTGCTCTTCGGTCAGACTGCGCCCCGGGCTATGAGCCAGAATCAGGAGAAGCTTGCATTCGAGCGGAGTGATGTGGACCTCTCGGCCATCGACGTAGAGAGTCCGGCGGTCGCGATCGATCCGCAGTCGCTCCGCCGGCGCTTCCGACGAGAAGCGCTGAGCCTGCATCCGTGCTTTCTCGCGCAGCCACACGCGCATTCGGGCCAGAAGGTCGGCGGTGGCAAATGGCCGTATGAGGTAGTCGTTGGCTCCGGCGTCCAGGATGGCCGCCCGCTCGCTTTCGCGCGAACGCGAGAGAATCGCAATGATCGGCGCGGATCTCCAGTCGCGCAGGCGCTGCGTGAGCCCCACCCCGTCGACGTCGCCGTCGCTGACGTCGAGCAGAATGAGGTCCGGCTCGTGCCCAACGGCGCGGGTCAGCGCGGCAGCTCGCGGCGGCGCCTGAAGGGTACGAAAACCCTGCGCCGCCAGCGTCGAAACGATTGACCGACCCGGCTGCTGGTCGTGCTCCACGACGAGGATGAGCGGCTGGACGGAGAGTGTCCCGGTCATGACAAAGCACGCGCCTCCAGCCGCCTTCGCAGACGCATCCGGACCTTTCCTGTACAGCGCCATGCCATCAAAAGGGCGTAAATTCCGCGCAGGCGTTGCGCGAGCTATTTTATGTCTTGCTTATGTTTGGGAACCTATATTTATCGGCATTTTATGTCTCCGTGCGTATATGGAAGGTGGCCCCTTGCTCTGGGTGGTCACCGTGATGAACGCGAGCCCGATGACCGCGACACATGACAGCGAGCCTCCTCCTCCCGTAGAGGACGGCCCCCGCCCGGTGATGCCGCTCGTACTCGTCGTCGAGGACGACGCACGCATGCGAAAGTATTTGCGGTCCACGCTGGTGGATCAGCGCTTCCGTGTCGTCGATGCCGAGACCGGTTCCCAAGCGCTCATCCAGGCCGCCGGGCACAACCCCGACCTCGTGGTCCTCGACTTCGCGCTGCCGGACTTCGACGCCGTTCACATCACGACCAAGCTGCGGGAGTGGACGCCGGCGCCGATCTTGATTCTCTCGGCCCACGACGAGGAGCATGACAAGATTGCGGCCCTGGACGCAGGCGCCAACGATTTCTTGACGAAGCCGTTCGGCACGGGAGAGCTCATGGCGCGCATCCGCGTCTGGCTCCGGCACACGCAGCGCACCGATTCGGACTCACTGGAGTCGGTGCTCGAGCTGGGTGACCTGCGCATCGACTTCGCGCGGCGTGTCGCCTCGGTGCGTGGGCGCGAGGTTCGTCTGACGCCTACCCAGTACAAGCTCTTCGGCGTGATGATGCGCAACGCAGGCAAGGTGCTCACGCACGAGCAGATCCTGTTCATGGTGTGGGGGCCCGCGTACACGAAGGAGACCCAGTACCTGCGCGTGTACATGGGCAAGCTGCGGCAGAAGTTCGAAGAGGATCCCGCGCGGCCCAAGTACTTCGTGACCGAACCGGGCGTGGGCTACCGCCTGCGCGCAGAATGATGGAA
>Ga0187782_10001990_pt1 | contig 15002 bp, 7 predicted proteins | sample 0715_SJ02_MP15_2_FD_132454 | JGI IMG/M metagenome (GOLD analysis project Ga0187782, IMG submission 132454) | Tropical peat soil microbial communities from peatlands in Department of Meta, Colombia - 0715_SJ02_MP15_20_MG | ecosystem: Environmental > Terrestrial > Soil > Wetlands > Peat | place...
CCTCCAATACGGTGCGAAAAGTGTACAACGCTCTTATTACTTCCGGCAGCGTGCAGCGCGGGGCCATCGGTGTTTCGTTTTACAGCGCCTACAATCCCTCCATGCTGAGGAGTTTTGGGACCGACCACGGCATCGTCATTAACGGCGTAGAGCAGGGGAGTCCTGCCGAACGCGCCGGCTTAAAGTATGGAGATGTCATCCTTAGTGTTGATGGCAAAGCCATCAACAGCGCGGACCAATTGGTCTCCATCGTCTCGGAGTCACCAGTCGGTAAGAAGCTCCACATGGATTATCTACGCGACGGAAAGCGGTTGGCCACAGATGTTGAGGTTGGCGACCGCAACAAGATTGTGGCTGAATTCGAGGAAGGAGGGCCGGCGAACCAGGCCGCGGGCGGTGCAGCCGAGGAAAGCTTGGGCATCCTCGGCCTCTCGGTCAAGAGCCTCACTCGCGAACAGGCACAGGAACTCGTGGATAAACTCCATCTGAATAGACCGCAGGGTGTCTTGGTGATGAACGTCCAGGCAAGCGGATTCGCCTTGGATCTGGGGGTTCATCATGGCGATATCATTCTGAGCCTGAACCATCACCCGGTTGCTTCAGCAGAGGAGTTCAGCCGCTTACAATCCTCACTGAAATCCGGCGACGATGTGCTCTTGCTGATTGCGCGGGGTAGCGGCCCTCACTCGTATACAACCCTTTTCCTTGCGGACCGCCTGCCGTGAGCCGTGACTTTTTGCCGGCCTGGAGCTGCCGGAACATTGGAGTTCCTGCCAGGTGAGATCAGCGCTGCAACGCCCTGGAAATCTCGAGGCGAAGATGATTCAAAATCGCCTCCAGGGCGCTTTTGAAATTTCAAGTCTGGAATTTGAGATGGCTCTAACCCGCGCTGTTCCAGATTTCGGGAAGCCCTTCTTGAATCATTGCATGAAGAATTGTTACCTAGGATTGGCGCTGCTTGTGGCGTTTGTTTTTGTACAGTCGACTCAAGTTCGCGCCGATTCCACCACAAATCAGAAAAGCACTTCGGCGGTGCAGGAGAAGTCCCGAAAAGCTGCCGAACACCCTACTCAGAAACCTTCAGCCTCTTCCAGCCGAACCGGCTCCTCCCATCGCTCCACTAAGCACCGCCCACCTTCCAAGGCGGCCCTTGCGGCAGCGGCTCGGCGGCGGCGAGCTAAAATCCGCCCGGAGCCGGACCGGATTCAAGAAATCCAACAAGCCCTGGCTAAGACTGGCTACTTGAAGGCAGAACCAAATGGCATCTGGGACGATCAAACGCGCGACGCGATGCGGCGCTATCAAGCCGACAACGGCTTTCCAGTGACCGGCCTCCCTGAGGCGAAGTCTCTCATGAAACTCGGCCTCGGCCCTCATCCTCTACCCTCAGAATTGGATACTAGTAACGTCGCAAAAGCCGATGCCAACGGAAACGCCGCTGCAACTCCTAATGCCCCCGCCGCCTCTGACACCCCCAATGCACCACAGAACCCGCCTGGGCCAAACCCTCAGCCATGATGGTGGGGGCCAGGTTTCAGGTCTCAGGTATCGAGTTCCAGGCTTCGGGCGATTAGACGAACTCACCCTCAAGAGAGGGTAAAAAGGCAACGCGCAAAGGGGAGTGTTGTGTGTCGTATAAAGGAAGTTAAGGCTAGGCGAAACCGCAGACATGGTTAAGAGGAGGTTTAAGATCGGCGGCATAGTTGAAGTAACGCATTACACACCTGGACATTACGCGCCCGGTGTGCGAGACAAACTTGGAACTGAGGCGCTTTTTCGTCGCATCGTTGGCAGGCGGTATCGAATCATGGGCTTTGACGGTTATGCTCATATTGAGCTTCACCCCACGCGCCACGACCGGATTTGGATCGGAGCGGAGGATGTGAAGCTGGCTGGCGCAAGGAAAAGGAAAAAATAACAGCCCCACCCGAGAGCCAACACCGGGCACCTGAAACCTGACACCTAACCCTTAGGTATCGATCTGCGCCCGCTGAAGTTTGTCGCTGTAGTCCACATAGACTGACTTCCAGTCGGAATAGAAGTCCAGCGCTGTGGTGGCCGCTTCGCGGTGGCCATTGCCGGTTTGCTTGGTGCCGCCAAAGGGCAAGTGAGTTTCTGCACCGATGGTAGGAGCGTTGACGTAGAAAATGCCGGTCTCCATGTCGCGCATGGCCTGGAAGGCTCGATTAACATTCCGGGTGTAGATAGAGGAGGACAGCCCATAGACAACCCCGTTACCGATTTCAATGGCTTCCTCGAGGCTCTCGCAAGGGATCACCGAGACCACCGGGCCAAAGATCTCTTCGCGGCAAATTCGCATTTCGGGTTTGCAATCGCCGAAAATCGTCGGGGAATAAAACCAGCCGGCATCGTAATCGCCATCCGCCAGTCGCTCACCGCCGCAAAGCAATTTCGCCCCTTCGTCCTTCCCAATTTCGACGTATTCTTCCACCGTCTTGAGCTGGTTTTCGTTGATGAGTGGCCCCACCTGCACAGCCGGATCGAGTCCGTTGCCGACCTTCAGGGCGCGAGCGCGCGCCACGAACTTCTCGACGAATTCGTGGTACACATCTTTGTGGACCGCGACGCGGCTCGATGCGGTGCAGCGTTGTCCGGTAGTGCCAAATCCGCCCCAAATTGCGCCATCCACCGCCAAGTCCAGGTTCGCGTCCTCCATGACCATGATGATGTTCTTGCCGCCCATTTCAAGGCAGCAGTGCTTAAAGGAGCCCGCGCACGCCTCCGCCACTTTCCTGCCTACCTCAGTCGAGCCCGTGAACGAAACCACCCGCACGTCGTCATGGACCACCAAGGCGGTCCCCACTTCGAAGCCGCTTCCTGTCACCAGGTTCACCACTCCGCGGGGAACTCCCGCGTCCACGAGCGTCTGCACCAGGTTATAGGTCGAAAGCGGAGTGTCGGAAGCAGGCTTGATTACCAGCGTGTTGCCGCAAATGAGCGCCGGCATCACCTTCCAGGAGGGGATGGCCATGGGAAAATTCCAGGGCGTCACCAGTGAACATACCCCAATCGGGCTTCGCACCCACATGCAGAACTTGTTGGGAAGTTCGGAGGTGGTGGTCTGCCCGAAGAGCCGCCGGCCCTCGCCAGCCATGTAGTAGGTCATGTCAATAGCTTCCTGAACGTCACCCCGGGTCTCCTCCAGGATCTTCCCCATTTCGCAAGTCATCTGTTCGGCATAGGTTTCCTTCCTCTCTACGAGCAGGCTCGCGGCACGAAAAAGAACCTCGCCGCGTTTGGGTGCCGGGGTAACCCGCCAGGTTTTGTACGCGTCTTTTGCCGCTTGAATCGCGTTTTCCACGTCTTGCCGGTTCGACTTCTGAAAGAGCCCTACCAATTCGCTTTGGTTGGCCGGGTTGATGTTGTCGAAGGTGAGCCCGCTACCCGACGGTACCCACTCACCATTAATGTAGTTCTTGAAGACCCTTGGCGGCGCCATTGTATTGTCCCCCTTTGAAGGAAGAACTATAGCAGACGCCGGTGAGGGCTTCAACCCTGCAGGGCAGGGCATTTCCTTGAGACTCTTTGTGCCGGAGGCCCCTTGGAGTGCGGTGGCTTAATGCCGCCTTGGGGGCGTGGTGGCGCGAAGGCGCGACTCAGGAGTGGCTTCGGTCCCCGGTGTGGGAAGGGGGGCGGCAAGCGGCCGCACTGCACTGCGCCATGCTCATTTTCGTGCTTTCCGGGTGCCTCTGGCGGAATGGTGGGTCCGCTCTTGTGCGGGCTCCCGTTGCTCGCGGTCAGGGGGCTACCAGCCCTCTCGACCCGCGGGGGGGGGGGCAGGGAAGAACCAGAGGTTATCCACAGGCGTGTCTGATAATATTTCTTGCTCGGGTGCCGAGTTAACATAACATTTTTCGCTCAGAATCCTCCCCAATTTCCACAGAAGCGACGAATTGGAAACTCGAAACTGGCAACCGGGAGTTCGAGACCCGATTGCGGAATACGCCTCAATTTACGCCATTTTCCAGTTCCCGTTTTCTCAGGTTGCCCATGCTGCGCCGGATATGCTAACTTTAACGCTCATGTCGGCGCGTCGACATAGCCATGCCTCTTCGTGAGACGGAAGCGATAGTTCTAAGGACCTACCGGCTGGCAGAAGCGGACAAGATTGCTTCGCTCTTCACACGCCAAATGGGACGCCTGCGTGCCGTGGCCGCCGGGGCCCGCCGCACCAAGAGCCGCTATGGCGCCGCGCTGGAGCCCTTGAGTCACGTTCGGGTATTCATTTTCGAGCGCGAGCACCGCGACTTGTTGCGCATGAATTCCGCCGAGTTGATCGAGTCCTTCTTCGATATGCAGAAGGACTACCGGATTCAACTCGCGGCCCAATACTTGGCGGAAGTGGCTGAGCGCATGATCCCTGAAAGAGAGGCCAACGAGCGGGTGTTTCGCCTCCTTTTGGCAGTGCTGCGCAGCCTGAAATACTCTGGCGAGATCACCCGGCCGCTGCTTTATTTCGATTACTGGCTCCTCCGCCTGGCAGGCTTTTTGCCCGACTTCGATCGCTGTCAGAATTGCGGGCGCGCCCTGGGCGAAGCAGGCGGGTTCTACAGTCCGGGGGCGGAGGGTCTGCTTTGCGAATCCTGCCGGACGGGTCCGGGGAGCCAACAGGTACTCGTGACGGCTGCGGTGCGGGCAGGATGTCAAAGGCCACTCGAGCGCTGGATTAGCGAGGAGAAGGCCCCAGCGGGTTGCCGCGAGGCGCGCCGTTTCTTCGAGGATCTCATCGAAACTCACGCCGAGCATAAACTCGTGACGCGTGCGATGATGGAAGAGGCGGAGTAGGGAAGGGGTCAGTTGGCCGGGTTTCAGGTGTTAGGAAAAAGAGCTGTCAACCGTCAGCTATCAGCTTTCGGCAAACAGTACTCAGTTCTCAGTTTCCAGTTGTCAGTCAAGAGATCACTGCCCGCTCCCATGCTCCTGCTGAGAACTCATAGCTGACGGCGGATGACTGATAGGTGCCACCTGACAGCTGAAATCTAGCTGTGATATAACACATTTGCCATCAATGCGAAATGCCAAGTACACACAGTAAAACTTTAACTTCAGAGAAAGCCCCGCTCAGCTTTCAGGAGATGATTTTCCGGCTTAGCGAATTCTGGGCCAGGCAGGGTTGTGTCGTGGCATTGCCCTACGATCTGGAGGTGGGGGCCGGCACAATGTGCCCCGAGACGTTCTTTCGCGTCCTAGGACCGCAGCCCTGGCGTGTGGCATACGTGCAGCCCTCGCGCCGCCCCGCCGACGGCCGCTACGGCGAAAATCCCAATCGCCTCCTCAAGCATACGCAAATGCAAGTCATCGTGAAGCCGCCCCCCCCTAACATCCAGGACATCTATCTGGAGAGCTTGGGTTCGCTGGGCATCGATGTCCGGCACCACGACATCCGCTTCGAGGAAGATAACTGGGAGGCGCCTACGCTGGGCGCCTGGGGCGTCGGCTGGCAGGTCATGCTGGATGGCCTCGAGATCACACAGTTTACCTACTTCCAGCAGTCCGGCGGGGTGGACCTCGAGCCCATCAGCGTCGAATTGACCTACGGACTCGAGCGCATCGCTGCCTTCCTCCAGAATGTCGAAGACGTCTACCATATTCGCTGGAACGATTCCGTGACCTACGGCGACATGCGGCGTACCGAGGAACTGGAGTTGTCTGTTTATGACTTCGAGGCCGCTGATCCGGAGACCTGCCGCAAGCTCCTGGACCTTTACGAGGGTGAGGCCACGCGCCTCCTGGCCGGATACCGAAATTCGAAAATCGAAGATCAAAATTCGAAACTCGTGAATGGCGCGCACGTTTATGGGCAAGATCATCAGTCAGCTATCACAACTTCATCAAGTAGTACTTCAAGAAGAGGTGGGCCGATAAACTCGACATCCACCACGCATCCGCAAATCGCGCCGAATTTCGGTCGACTTTCGAATTTCGTCCCGCCTGACCGGTTTCCCCTCCGCATGGTTTATGACCTCACTTTGAAGTGTTCCCACTTGTTCAACATCCTCGATGCGCGTGGCGCCATCAGCGTGACTGAGCGAGTTGCCCTTATCGCCCGGGTCCGCAAGTTGGCCTGCTCCGTCGCCGCCATCCACCTCAGCCGCGAAAATGCGCAGGAGGTGACGGCGTGACAGAAGCAGAAAAGAACACCTGCCACGGAAAACGAGGGGAGGTAATCGACCCACAGGCGCTTCCGTTTCTCCTCGAAATCGGCTGCGAAGAGATCCCGGCTCGCTTCCTTCGTGATGCCGAAAGGGGCTTAGGGGAGCGCGTGCATGCGGCGCTAGAAGAAGCGCGGCTGCTACCTGAAGTCGAGTCGGCTGGCGAGCCGCCCCTACGAACTTACTCGACGCCACGGCGCCTCGTGGTTCATGTCCCCGCGGTGTTAGCCCGGCAGCCGGACAAGATCCAGGAGATTCTCGGTCCGCCCGTCAAAGTGGCCGTCGACGCGGAGGGAAAATTCACGCGGGCAGCGGAGAGCTTCGCGCAGAAGAACTCAGCGCGTCTGGAGGACTTGGTTAGTACAACGACTCCCAAAGGCAAATACCTGGCGCTGCGACAAACCACTCAGGGACGCGCCGCCCTAGCGGTGCTTCCGGAGATCCTGCCTGGTGCCATCCTCGGATTGAGCCTTCCCAAGAGCATGTACTGGTTGGGGAAGTCCGACGCGCGCTTCGTGCGACCTATTCGCTGGGTGCTGGCGATGCTTGGAGAAGGGAAGCGGGCCGAGACGGTCCACTTTGAAATTCTGGGGGTCCAGTCAGGCGACCTCACCTTTGGCCACCGCGTTTACAGCAGGGGCAGGATAGAAGTGAAGGGGTTCAGCGCCTATGAGGCTAAGTTGCGAAAGGCCTTTGTGGAATTGGACCCTGAGAACCGGCGTCGGACAATCCAAACAGGATCTAAAGCATTACTTGAATATTCCCAGGTCCTGGTTGAAGACCCTGAGCTTGAAGAATGGATCGTGAACTCGACGGAGTGGCCCTCGGCGATCCTGGGCAAGTTTGATGCGCGCTTCCTCCACCTGCCGCGCGAAATCCTGATCACCGTGATGCGCGACCACCAGAAGTACTTTGCCGTGGAAAATCGTGAGGGAAATCTTGAACCATACTTCGTTGCCATCCTCAACGTCGACTCCGATGGGCGAGGCCTGATCCGGCAGGGGCACGAGAGGGTTCTGCAGGCGCGCTTCCGCGACGCGGAGTTCTTCTGGGACGCTGACCAGCGTGTGCCCCTGCGCGACCGGCAGCGGCAGCTCGAAAAGGTCACCTATCAGGCGGAGCTGGGCAGCTATGCCGACAAAGTCCGGCGCATGCGGGCAATCGCTGCGCGCCTCTCGGGCAAACTCGAGGCTCAGGGCATTCTGGAGGCAGGGCAGGGCGAGCCGGTATTGCGGGCTGTCGAACTCTGCAAGTGCGACTTGACCACCCAGATGGTGCAGGAGTTCGCGGAACTGCAGGGCGTGGTGGGGGGACTCTACGCCAAGGCGCAGGGAGAATCTGAAAGCGTAGCGACGGCGATTTACGACCATTACCTGCCGAAAGGAGCGGAAGGCAAATGCCCGCGGACACCGCTTGGTGCGCTGGTCTCTCTGGCCGACAAGCTCGATGCGGTTGTGGCGGGATTCGCAGTTGGCTACGGGCCGACCGGATCGAGTGACCCCTATGCGATTCGTCGTCAGGCCAACGGCATAATTAAAGTATTACTTGAGATATCAGCCTCTATTCAAATAGATTCGGAGATAGCTTTTGAATTAGCCTCGCTGCGTGAGAAGCTGACTTTTGAGTCCGTCGAAGTCGCGGAGGCAGTTCGGAAATTCATGCGCGAGCGCCTGACCTTTTATCTTGAGACGGTCGCCGGCTTGCGCTACGACACGGTTCGCGCCGCCATGGGCTCTCGTCAGGCTGTGTTCGAGCCTGTGCAGATTTTGGCGCGGGCGAAAGCGATTGAGCGGATCCGTTCGAGCGAAGACTTCCTTAGCCTTTCGCAATCCGCCAAACGCATCCGCAACATTCTCAATAAGTCGGCCCAGCCCTCAGATTATGAAGGCCGGGAGTTCGACCCGCGGCGCCTGGAAGTGGGGCCTGAGCGGGACCTGTACGCGGCGTACGAGCGCGTTCGCAACGAGGCGGCCGAGAAGCGCGCGGCAGGCGACATCCACGCGGCGCTCGAGTGCGTCGCCTCGCTGCGCTCTCCCGTGGACCTCTTTTTCGACAAAGTACTTGTGATGGCGGAGGACCCGGAGGTGCGCAGGAACCGGCTGCAATTGCTTATTGCCCTGGACCGGCTTTTTAAGGAGGACGCGGACTTGTCTCAGATTGAAAAGGGCAATGTCGACGCGTCGACATGAGGAGAGATCAGTTCACCGCGGAGGAACCGGGGCACAGAGAGCTAGGAATAAGGCCCTTTTCAGTGCCTCTGTGCCTCTATGGTTGATTTCTCAATAGGCCCACTCGCCCATTGCAAAATCCCACCAAATGCGCCAAAATCGTGGGTCGCTCAGCCGCGACGAGAACGCTTAGGGCTCTGAATCAACCTTCAGTGAGCTGATACTTGAAAGATGATAGCTAAGAGCTGAAAACTGAGAACTGAAAACTTAAAGGAGTGCTCATGGAAAAATACGTTTATTTCTTCGGGGACGGGAAGGCGGAAGGCAACGGCGCCATGAAGGACGTTTTGGGCGGCAAGGGCGCTGGCTTGGCGGAAATGACGAACGCCGGCCTGCCAGTTCCTCCTGGGTTCACAATAGCCACCTCGGCCTGTCGCCTGTACTTCCAAAATGATAACAAGACGCCCAATTTCATACTGGCCCAGAAAAATGAGGCGTTGGCAAAGCTCGAGAATCTGCTGGGCCAGAAGCTCGGCGACCCGGTGAATCCCCTTCTGGTTTCCGTGCGGTCCGGGGCCAAGTTCTCGATGCCCGGCATGATGGACACCGTCCTGAACCTCGGCATGAATGATCGAGTGGTCGAAGTATTCGCCAAGAAGACGAATAATCCCCGCTTTGCCTACGACAGCTACAGGCGGTTCATCCAGATGTTCGGCAACGTGGTGATGGAAATCCCCAAAGCCAAGTTCGAGCACGTCTTCGACGGCCAAAAGAAGAAGCGGAAGGCGAAGCTGGACACGGAGTTGACCGCTGAGGACCTGAAGGAAGTGATTGCGGAATACAAGAAAGTGGTCCGCAAGGAAACGGGGAAGGACTTCCCGCAGGATCCCCAAATTCAACTCGACATGGCCATCGAGGCTGTGTTCCGCTCCTGGTACAATCCCCGGGCCAAGACCTACCGCCGCTTGAACAAGATCTCTGACGACCTGGGAACGGCGGTCAACGTTCAGACCATGGTCTTCGGGAATATGGGCGACACCTCGGGAACAGGGGTCGGATTCACTCGAAACCCAGCCACCGGCGCCAAAGAGTTCTACGGCGAGTTTCTGATGAATGCCCAGGGAGAGGACGTGGTGGCGGGAGTGCGGACCCCTGTGCCCATCAATGAGCTGCAAAAGATCATGCCGGGTGTATACAACCAACTCCGGGAATTCACCACCAAGCTCGAGCAGCACTACAAGGATGTGCAGGACTTCGAGTTCACCATCCAAGACGGCAAACTCTACATGCTTCAGACCCGCAACGGAAAACGTACCGGTCCCGCGGCCGTGCGGATTGCCGTCGATATGGTGCACGAAGGCCTCCTCACCCCTAAAGAGGCGCTACTGCGTGTCGAACCTGAGCAGCTCAACCAGTTGCTTCACCCCGTGCTTGACGAATCCAAGCCTTTGAAAGTGCTTGCCACAGGCTTGCCGGCATCACCAGGCGCCGCGGTGGGCCACATCGTGTTCACCGCCGATGAGGCGGTGGTGGCAGGGAAGTCCCAGCCGGTAATTTTGGTGCGAGGTGAAACTGTCCCGGACGATATCCATGGGATGGAAGTGGCGGTGGGGATTCTTACTTCGCGCGGCGGCATGACCTCCCACGCGGCCGTGGTGACGCGCGGCATGGGCAAGCCCTGCGTAGCGGGCTGCGGTGCGGCGGAAGTGGACGAGAAAGGCAAGCAGCTCAAGATCGGCAGAACTATCCTCAAGGAAGGCGACTGGATTTCCCTGGACGGCTCAACGGGGCGCGTGATCGAGGGGAAAGGCGAGCTTGTGGAGCCCGACCCAAAGAGCGGGGTTTTCGCGGAATTCATGAAGTGGGCCGATGAGACTCGGGAGCTCGGCGTACGCGCCAACGCGGACATCCCTCGCGATGCTCTGGCCGCAGTCCGCTTCGGAGCGGAGGGCATTGGGCTCTGTCGCACCGAACACATGTTCTTTGCCAAGGAACGGCTGCCGCATGTGCAGCGCATGATCATGGCGTGCCGGGAAACCCAAGACCCAAAGGAAGCAGCCAAGAACTTGAAGGAACGGCGGGCTGCCCTCGCCAAGCTTTTGCCCATGCAGCGCAAAGATTTCTATGGGTTGTTCAAGGCCATGGCCGGGCTGCCCGTGATCATTCGCACCCTCGACCCGCCATTGCACGAGTTCCTGCCCAAGCGGGAAGAGTTGATGGTGGAGATTGCGACCCTGCAAGTGACGAAAACAAAAAGCCCTAAGCTACGTGAACTCAGGAAAGTACTCGAAGTAGTTAATGAATTACATGAATTCAATCCCATGCTGGCTTTACGTGGCTGCCGCCTGGGCATAATGTACCCGGAAATTACGGAAATGCAGGTCAGGGCAATCCTCGAGGCGGCTTGCGATTGCAAGAAAGTGGGAATTGATGTCAAACCCGAAATTATGATCGTTTTGGTTGGAGACGTAAAGGAGCTACAAAATCAGAAAGAGATCATCACCCAGGTCGCAAAGGAGGTCTTCGCAAAGAGGGGCAGTGAAGTCACCTACTTGGTGGGGACGATGATCGAGTTGCCCGCCGGAGCGCTTACGGCTGGGGAAATCGCCAAGGATACGGACTTCTTCAGCTTCGGCACCAACGACTTGACGCAGACCACTTTCGGTATCTCTCGCGACGACTGCGCCAAAATTATCACCGCCTATGTGAAGTTGAAGATCTGGCCCGCAGATCCGTTCGCGGTGCTTGATCCGAAGCGAGTAGGGCGGTTGATGAAGATCGCCGTCAAGGAAGGCCGCGAAGCCAACCCGAAGTTGGAGTTGGGAATCTGCGGCGAACATGGTGGCGATCCTTCCTCAATCGAGTTTTGCGCGGAAGCGGGATTGGATTACGTTAGCTGCTCGCCTTACCGTGTGCCCATCGCACGGCTGGCGGCCGCCCAAGCGGCCGTGAAGAAGCAGGAGAAGGCGGGGTACTCAACGGCGTAAGAGCGGGTGCGCGTTTCCAGGTGTCAGGTACTGAGCGCCTCCGGGGCGGCCTTGGTGACCGCGCCGGAGCGGAGGAGCGGGTCGCGTCTCCGTCGCGCCGGGTGTTGCCGCCCAAGGGTTCGACGGATTTTCAGAAACTGGCTTTCATTGTGTTTGTAAAACTTTATTTTAAAGCATGTTGAATACATAACCTTCAGTAACACTTTATATTTAAGCTCGACCCTGGGCAGCGGCTTAGTCCGGTATTGCAAGACACTTCTGGCCTTGTTGTGGCGGGTGGGCGGGCTGTCACCACGAGTCAAGGTTGCATGTTCACTCGGTTCAGCACTTTTCACGGAAATGCCCTTTTACCCTCTGAGGCGAGGGTGGCCAGCGATGGCGCCGTCCCCATTCTGCGCCTGAACGACTCCCATGGATGTCGGCGCGTCGACATTGCCACGGTGCAGCCGCTTTATTGTTTTCCTTGCCAGGCATTGCGCTCTAGTTGCCTTTGACGCTCCTCTTAAGGAGGTCACCACATGTTCGAGGACAATCGCTCTGCGAACTTCATTGACCGCCGGAGGTTCATGGCGGCTTCTGGCGCGGCCATCACCTTGTGGAATCTCACCCGAAGCGTGCTGAATGGAAAAGAAGGCGGCCTTTTCGCTGTGGGCAGCGGAGTTGTCCCGGCCGGCGCACACAGCTTCGGCTGCAAAAGCGATCATTTCCTGTTGGATGGGAAGCCATTTGTCATCATCTCCGGTTCGATGCACTATCCTCGTGTACCACGACCTTATTGGCGCGACCGTATGCGCAAAATGCGCGCCTTGGGCTTGAACACGCTCTGCACATACATCTTCTGGAACCTGCATGAGCCGCAACCTGGCAACTTTGATTTTACTGAGAACCTCGACGTGGCCGCCTATATTCGGGCCGCGCAGGAAGAAGGTTTGTGGGTGATATTGCGGCCCGGGCCATACATCTGCTCGGAATGGGATTTTGGCGGCCTGCCTTCCTGGCTCTTATCGACTCCGGGCCTTAAGGTTCGGACCACCGATCCGCGTTTCCTCGATGCGGCGGCAAAGTACTTGCACAAGGTAGGGGAGCAACTGGCGCCTCTCCAGATCACGCGCGGAGGCCCCATCATCATGGCGCAAGTGGAAAATGAATACGGATCTTTCGGCCAAGATCACGACTACATGAACGCCGTCAGACAAACCATCCGCGACGCCGGTTTCGACGTGACTTTTTATACCTCTGACGGATCCTCAAGACCCGAACTGCAAGGGGGAGCCTTTCCAGACCTGCCGGCGGCGATCAATTTCGGGCAGGGGGATCCTTCGCCGGAGTTCGCCAGATTCGCCAAGTCCAGGCAAGGTGTCCCACGCATGTGTGGGGAGTACTGGGACGGGTGGTTTGACCATTGGGGCGAAATGCATCATGTTACATCCCCGGAGGAAGCCGCGCGGGGAGTTGACTGGATGTTGGCGCGCGGTATTTCCGTTAACCTCTATATGGTCCACGGCGGCACAAGCTGGGGTTTCATGAGTGGGGCGAATTTTGACGGCACGTATCAGCCGGACATCTCCAGCTATGATTATGACGCGCCGATTGACGAGGCGGGCCGGCCCACCAGAAAATTCATTTTGATTCGCGAGGCAATCGCAAAGTACCTGCCCGCGGGAACGCGCGTACCCGAATTGCCGCCCCCTCTGCCTGTAGTCGAAGTCCCGCGCTTTGAATTGAGTGAGGGAGCGGCATTGGACGACCTGCTGGGAGATCCGGTCCATTCCGACCAGCCTCTCGCTATGGAGGCGTTAGGGCAGCAATACGGATTTGTCCTTTACCGCAGGAGGATGTCGAAGCGACTTAAAGGACTACTTGAAGTTGATGAGCTAAGAGATTATGCCGTCGTGCTGCAGGGCGCTCGCAAGCTTGGTGTGCTGGATAGCAGGCTAAAGCAGAGATCGCTGGAAGTGGACCTGAAAAGGGGCGAGTCCCTGGATATTCTGGTCGAGAATATGGGCCGCGTCAATTTTGGTCCGCACATGGTGGATGACCGGAAGGGAATCGTAGGGAAGGTCACGCTTGCCGGCTCTGAGTTAATCGGCTGGGAGAATTTCATTTTGCCCATGACGGACCTGTCGCCTTTGCGTTTCTCCCCCCTGAGCACGAAGTTATCGGCCTTCTTTCGGGGACAGTTTGAATTGTCTTCGCTGGGCGACACCTTTTTGGACATGCGTGCGTGGGGAAAAGGATATGTGTGGGTTAACGGGCATAACCTCGGGCGGTTTTGGAGGATTGGGCCGCAGCAGTGCCTTTTTCTTCCGTCCGCTTGGCTCAAGGAGGGAACCAACCAAGTTGTGGTGTTTGATCTTGAGCCCTCAGGTCATCGAACGCTTCAGGGCTTGAAAAACGCGATTTGGTTGACCCCGGGGTCTTGAAGTAGTTGGCAACTTGGGATCGACTTTCACCATACATAAAGTATTAGTTTAAGTTTTCTATTCAAGTTTGCTCGGGGACATTATCCAACCACTCCGGTGCAGGGCGGTGCTTGAGGCCGCCCGGATCCAGATGCAGGAATTCACTCTGGGACGTCTTGCGAAATTAAGCCCGCCAAATACCGGATTGGCGTCTTGCAGTGCAACAGTGCGCTTCGCGAAGCGGTTGCTTCTTAGGATTAATCTTCGTGGTGCCACTATTCCGAGGGTCTTTGGAAACTCCAGGCATCTTGCTCCCGATCCATGAAGTGGCCGGGCCCCGCCTGGAAATCGCAAAGTGGCAGCTCGTTCGCCGCACACCAGGAGAATATCTTTCCGGGCGGATGCAACGTTCGGGCCGAACTCGCATCCTAATGGCTGAGTGTGAAGAGGGATGGTGTGTCAGATTAAGGCGGGAGGCGCCTGATCTGCCAGGTGGGTGATTTGGATTCGGCGTTAAAATGATAATGCCGGGCTTCGGAAACGGTGAGCTTGCGGTCCAGAGGTGGTATAATAGCAAAGAGGCAGCTTATAGGGGTGAATCTATGAGCAGAAGGCGAATGCAAGTCGTAGCGCTTTTGGGAATACTCTGTCTTGCCGCTCTCCCTCTGCGTGCCGGGGACGACAAGAAGGATGATGTCGACGAAATTGGCAACCGGAAAGTTGCGCACAAGAGCATCATCTCCGAGGAAAAGGAAATCGCCATCGGCAAGCAGTACAGTGTGGAGATTGAGCGTTCCGCAAAGCTGCTCACCGATCCTGTGGTCAACGAGTATGTCAACAGGGTGGCTCAAAACGTGGCGCGGAATTCCGATCTCAAGATTCCGCTCACGGTGAAGGTCATTGATGACCCTTCGATCAACGCCTTCGCCCTGCCGGGCGGCTTTCTTTACGTCAATACCGGTCTGCTGATGGCAGCGGACGAGGAAGATCAGGTAGCAGGAGTGGTGGCGCACGAAATTGCGCATGTGGCGGCCCGCCATTGGGCAAGCCAAATGACCAAGATGACGTTTGCACAGTACGCCATGATCCCGCTCATCTTCGTTCCCATGACTTATCCTGTCTACATGGGCGTGATGGAAGCTTATATGAACGGCGTGCCGCTGGCTTTCCTGAAGTTCAACCGGGGCGCGGAGGCAGAGGCGGACTACCTAGGCATCCAATATATGTACAAGGCGGGGTACGACCCCAACTCCTACGTGGCTTTTTTTGGCA
>Ga0187782_10001991_pt1 | contig 14998 bp, 9 predicted proteins | sample 0715_SJ02_MP15_2_FD_132454 | JGI IMG/M metagenome (GOLD analysis project Ga0187782, IMG submission 132454) | Tropical peat soil microbial communities from peatlands in Department of Meta, Colombia - 0715_SJ02_MP15_20_MG | ecosystem: Environmental > Terrestrial > Soil > Wetlands > Peat | place...
GTCGGTGGAATCAAGCGTGGAGCGTAAGATACCCTGAAATGCCGTGCCGAAGACCTGGTCGTTGTTGTCCAAACCATCAAGCGTAATATTCCCCTGGTCCGAGCGCCCTCCGGCAACCGCGCCCTGCCGGCTGTCGGCTGTGCCTAAGGTTGAGTTTTGGCCAAGATAGACGACCCCAGGTTGAAGCGTGAGCAAACTGATCGGATCGCGCTCATCCATGGGCAGGGCCTGAACGACGCTGTTGCCAACGGCATTGCCCATGGTCGCGTCGGTCAGATTCAAGACCTCTGTCGTATCGCTCACATCGACGGTGACATGTTCCGCCTTCACGGTAAGCGTGAAGTTGATGGTCGCCGGTTGGTCCACCAGCAGCTCGGCGGTGCGAGTCTGGCTCGCAAAGTTGGTCGCCGTCACCGTGATCGAATAACGAGCGGGAATCACCACCGGGAAAATGTAGAAACCCGAAATATTGGTGCTCGCTTGGTAGCTGGCGCCAGTACTCGGATTGGTTAGGGCTATCGACGCCCCTTGCAGAGTGGCGCCACTGGGATCCTTGATCACGCCCTGAAGTGAAGTGGTTGCAACCTGCCCGAATGCGATGGCGGTGAAGAAGCAACAAACGATCGCCACGTCTACGACTCGTTTCATTTGGGGCCCCCCGATTGACCGCTCCTCATCGGCTCGCGTTCGAAACCGGCGAGTGGAAACAGCGAAAAACAAGTGCCGGAATGCTACCCGAGAATGGAAGTCGATGGAAGAGAAATTTCTTGACTCCTTGACGGACCAGCGCAACACACTACCGCATTCGTCGAGCTTCCCTTCTTCGTGGCCGATCCAGGAGGTATGCGGCTGAGTGGCAAATCTCGATAAACAGGATCGACAATACGTGTATACAAGTGACTCTATTACAGGGAATTAGGGAACCCGATGTCCGCACGATCCCCTGGAAGAAAGAGATTCCTGTGAATCAGATCCTCACCGGAGTGCTCGAGTCCAATCGACGATACGCCGCTAACTTTGGAGACAAAGCAAAACTTGCCCTGCCGCCGGCGCGCTCCTTCGCCATTCTCACTTGCACGGACGCCCGGCTCGACCCCGGCAAGTACGCCGGCCTTGCCGAGGGCGATGCGCCCGTCATCCGCAACGCCGGCGGCCGTGCCATCGGCATGGACTCCATGACCTGACACGAATTCGTCGGTGGCGCTTCCAATGCCTTTGGCAGTGCTATTATTCTCCGCGTGCTGGGCCGGCCACGTTTCGAGCAGTGGGGCTCACAGGACAGCCCTAGCGGTCGGCATCCGGTGAAGCGTATTGGTCACACCGGATAATCCGACGATCTTGCGCTCGCGCCTCGCTTCTGTAGCCAGCATCTTCTTTCCATTGTGTCTGGCTATGTGCGGCCGGGTTCAATTCTTGGCAAGAGAGCCGGAATGCGCTCGAATCGGGCCAAAGAAACCATTGCCAAAGGTTATCTGAGTTTAATTGGGGTTCAGCATCTGTCCGCACCGAATCGCCGGTGTACATCTGGACTGGAGTGTCAAGGAGAACAGAATTGAACACTAATTGTTCAAATCGGAAGCTCAACTGGTGAACACAACCGTGATTCCCGGGCAAACTTCCCGAACGCGGTCGATTGGGCTCGGAGCAGATCGGCACAATGAGGAGCGCTGCTGATGCCGACTCAGAGTCCGGAATTTTCCTTCCCCGTGACGAACTTCGCTGCCGCGTTGCTGGCGCGGCCCGATGTCGGCTCCCGTGCGCAGGTGACGGCTGAGCAGATCTTGCAGCTGCTGCCAGAGGCCGCAGCCGTGGTTTACATCATCGACGATCTGGACAATCCCGCCTGGACCTCGAAAGCAGTTGCAGGGGAGATTGAGGTCGCGGACACGCTCGAGCGTGCTGCCGGCACCTTGGACGCGGTGGCGGAAAACAAAGCTCTAATGGTGTTTGAGGCCAGCGATCTTCAGCGCGAAGACTACGCTCACCTTGACGTGCGCCGCAAAATTAGTGCGCTGGCGTATGTCCCACTTGTCACAGAGGAATTTCTTTTCGGTGCCATTGAGCTTGTTAGCTACGAACCGCTTTCCGAGGCCATGCTGGAGGCGCTGCAAGGGATCGCTGAATTGGCTTCGCCGGCTCTCGCCGCGGCCCGCTCCTACGAGAGCGAACGGAATGCAAGTTTGCAATCCATTAGCCGTGTGACACAAATGTATGACCTTGAGAAGGTCTTCAACTCAACCCTGGAGATGGATGAGTTGCTCGGGGTGATTGCGAAGAAATTCCAGGAGGTAATGGCGGTCCAGGGTGTGAATCTCTGGATGGTCAACAATGACTCGCTTGAACTTATGAGCAGGGCGGGATTCGACCCGACCGTAGATTTGGGAAGCCAGCAGAAGCCGGGAGAAGGCATTGCTGGAGACATCTCCGATAACGGCGAACCCGTGCTCATCGATGATCCTGGCGACGAGCGTCTGCAAAAGCGTAACACCGGACACGAAGATCAGGCCGTGTTCTCCATCATCGCCAGTCCCCTCATGGAATACGAGAATCTCGTGGGTGTGGTCGAGGCTGTCAATCGCTTAGACGGTGCGCCTTTCGATGAGGATGATCAATTTCTCCTGACCAACATCTGCGAAACTGCCAGCAATGCTTTGCATAATGCCAGCTTGTTGCAGTCGGAGCGCAAGGTTGAAATCCTTCAAACGCTGGTGCAGGTGAGCAGTGAGATCACCTCCACGCTGAATTTGGATCGCATCCTGCAGGCCGTGGTGAACCAAACCCAGGCCATCATTCCTTTCGAACGTGCGGCTATTGCCCTCGAGCAGCGAGGTGTTCTGCAAGTCAAGGCGATCTCGGGCATGAAGCAGATCAATCCTGCCGACCCGGCTGTTTCCGGCCTAAAGGAAATGCTGGAGTGGGCGTCGATCTCGAACGAAGAAACACACGTAACCCAGCATGGGGAGGAGATTGACGAGTCGCGGCCCGAAACGCGCGCCAAATTTGTTGATTATTTCGCCGACACGGGAATGCGGGCGTTCTACTCTCTTCCGTTGATCGACGATCAGGGGCGCCTGGGAATCCTCTCCTTCGAGAGTAGTGATCCCGATTTTCTGAGTGTCGCCCACCTGGAAATTATCAAAGTCTTGGCCGGCCAAACTACGGTTGCTCTGCGCAATGCCACGCTTTACCGAGAGGTTCCATTCATCAACGTGCTAGAGCCGCTATTGCAAAAGAAGAAGCGCTTCTTGGCCATGGAGAAACGGCGGCGTGGATTAATGATCGCGGGTGCTGTTGCAGGAGGGCTTTTTCTCGTTTTGTGCCCACTACCCATGCGGATTTCCGGAGAAGCAACAGTGGCGCCGGCCCGTACCGCTCAGGTTGAAGGGGGAGTCGATGGTCTAGTACGGAATGTCTACATCCATGAAGGAGACTACGTACGGCAGGGTGCGAAACTGGCCGAACTGGAAGACTGGAACTACCGCGCTGACTTGGCGGCATCGGAAGCCAAATACAACGAAGCCTTGGCAAGCATGAATCGCGCTCTCGCGCAGAATGAGGAAGCTCTGGCGGGAAGCGAACGACTGAAAGTCGACTACTACAAAGCAGAGCTGACCCGTGCCCACGAACGGCTCGATCGCACTGTTATAAAAGCTCCCTTTGATGGGGTTGTGACCACGCCGCAAGTGCAGAATTCCGTGGGTCGTCGCCTCGCGCATGGCGATACTTTTTTGGAGATCGTGGAAACTTCTCACGTTACGGTTGACGTAGCCGTTCCGGAAGGAGATTCGACGCTCCTCCGCGGCGGTGAGCGCGCATACATCAAACTGGAAAGCTTTCCGTTGCGGACCTTCCAAGGCGAGGTAAGCGTCGTTAGCCCGCAGGCTCAGGCGCAGTCCGAGCAGCGCGTCTTTGTGGCTCGTGTGAATGTTTCCAACGCGGATGGAATGATTCGGCCGGGGATGCAGGGACTGGGGAAGGTGTCCGTAGGCTGGCATGCCGCCGGCTATGTCTTATTCCGCGGCTCTGCGATGTGGGTATGGAGCAAGTTGTGGCAGTGGTTTGGCTGGTAGTTCGGTTTGCAGCAAGAGATGGAATGTGAGGAGTCGGTCATGCAGAAAAAATTCGGCAGGACGATTCTGCCAGCGATGCTTGCAGCGACTGCGCTGTTCCCGGCATGCAGCTCCGGTCCCACGCCTGCAGGAGCGGCTGCGGCCCCGGCTTCAAAAATTCCCGCCGCAACCATGTCTCCGGCCCAAACTGAGCCGCCGTCCGCAGAATATATCGCTTCGGGACCTATCGTGGTGGAGCATCAAGTCGAGTTGGCGGCTCAGCGCGACGGAGTGGTGACGGAGGTTTTGGTTGAGACGGGCGCGCCCGTAAGAAAGGACCAACTTCTTGGGAGACTGGATGATCGTCAGCTTATGGCTGACAGGGATGCGGCTGCTGCCAAGGTGCGAAGCTTGGAGGCGGACCTTAAGAACTGGGAAGCGGGCGCGAAAGTAGCCCAAGCCGAGCGTGACCGCGCTGAGGAAATGTGGAAAGCAAATATCATCGCCAAGGAACAGGAAGAAAAAGCAAAGTACCAATATGATGCGACGGAGTTTGAAGTCGAGCGACAGCGGGAGGACTTGAAGTATGAGCAAGAGAAACTGCGATCACTGGAATTGGAACTCGAAAAGACCAGGATCACCGCTCCATTTGATGGAATCGTAGCCCGACGCTACCTTCGCGTAGGGCAGCAGGTCGCGAAGAACGATCACCTGTTTTGGATCTCGGCAGTCGCACCCCTGCGCGTGAAATTCGCCTTACCGGAATCCTACCTCGGGCGCGTGCGCAAAGGTACCGAACTGGTGGTTACGTCGCCGACGGCTCCGGCTGAACTCCACCAGGCAAGAGTCATGTTGGTGAGTCCGGTGGTTGACCCCGCGAGCGACACGATCGACGTAACTGCTGAGCTGCAAGGGCCTACCGGTCTGCGTCCGGGAATGAATGTAAACATCCGCCTGCGGAATCCACAATGAACCTTGCCGAGGTTCTCAACGTTGCGCTTCCAGAATTACCCGCGCGGAAAAGCGGCAAGGAACCTCCACGGCTGAATCCTAAGTTGGTTGCTCGCGAGCAGATCGAGGGTGGAATCCCTACTGTGGTTGCGATGATCTCCGGCGAGCAAGCGATGCTGCGGTTTACTCCCGAAACATGGAAGCTGGTGGAATTGTTCGATGGGCAGCACTCATACCGTGAGATCGCCGAGCTTTACCAGCAACAGACGGGGGCAGCGCTCAGTGAAGAACAAGTGCGCGAATTCGCAGCAGAGCTGGACGAGTCCGGGCTCTTTTACAAGAAAGTGCTGGACTTGAACGTGACGGCAAGCCAGAAACTCGCCGACCAGCGCCAGAAGAGAGTCAAAAGGAGGGTGGATCTGGCCGCCCTTACCGTCTCCGCCTGGGATCCTGATGCTTACCTCACATGGCTCAATCAAGCGACCGGTTTTATCTATACGAAATGGTTCACTCTGTGCACACTGGGATTGTTCTCCATCATGGCGGCCGTCTTTGTGGGGGGCTGGCATGAGATTTGGCGTGACACTGTCCGGTATTACGACTTCACTGACAAAAGCGTGTGGGACTTAGCTGAGTTTTGGCTGCTGTTCTTCGCGCTCGGGTTCTTTCATGAGTCAGCGCACGGCTTAACCTGCAAACATTTTGGCGGCGGGGTATACCGGATGGGCTTCATGCTCATCTATCTATCTCCCGCCTTCTTTGTGGATATCGGGGAAGTATATGTCTTCGGAGGAAAGTGGCAACGGGCGGCCGCCATCATCGCCGGAATCTGGGTGGAGCTGATGTTCTGTTCTGTTGCCAGCATTGTGTGGTGGGGAACGCCAGCGGGAAATCCTGTTCATGACTTGGCGTATAAGGTCATGCTGATTACGGGCGTGGCAGTCATGCTGATTAATCTCAATCCACTGATAAAGCTCGATGGCTACTACCTTTTTAGTGAGCTGGTCGGTGTCTCGACCCTGAAGGAGAGCTCCACAGAGTTTCTCTCGGGCTGGGTAAGGCGCAACGTGTTTGGCCTGCCGGTGGAAATCCCCTACCATTCTCGGCGAAGGCGATGGTTACTGGGTGTGTACGGAGTGACTTCCGGTTTATACAGCTATGTTGTCCTCTTTGTCGCTGTGCGCTTGACATACAACATAGTTTTCCGGTTCAGCCCTACGTGGGCGTTTCTGCCCGCGCTCGTCGTCGCGTTGTTGATTCTCCGCTCACGACTGCGTTCCTCGGTGAGGTTTATGAAGGACTTTTATCTCGACAAACGCCAGAGTTTCCGCACGTGGTGGACCCTGCCCCGCAAAGCTGTACTTGGGGGATTGATTGTCTTGGCTTTTGTCCCTATGTGGCGGGAAACCGTGATGGGTCGGCTTGTGATCGAGCCCGTGCAGCGTGCAGTAATTCGCGCCGCTGTGCCCGGGCAGGTTGTGGAGATTATGGCTGACGAGGGGTCACGGATCAGCGCTGGCGCTCCGATAATCCTTCTCAGGAGTTTAAGCCTCGAGCAGGAAAAGGATCAGTCACTGGCGGATCTCAGTGTCGCAGAGGCTCACTCCCGGCGAGCACAGTTGAACTATGCTGGCTTGGGACTCGCGCTCAATGAAAAAGCAGCCGACATGCAACGGTACCAATCGGTCGCCCGGCAGGTCGCCGAACTCAAAATATCGAGTCCCATTGCCGGCCTCGTGGTCACACCCAGAGTCCGCGATCTTGTGGGTTCCTTCGTGCAAGAGGGAACAGAATTGGCAGAAGTCGACAATACGGACTTTCTTCGGGCGCGCATCTTTGTCCCCGAGTTCCAGGCCCGAAGAGTTGTGCCGGGAGCCGCGGTATCCCTGAAACTGGAATCGTCGTTCGATCCGATTCGCGGCGTCGTAGAGTTCCTGGCCCCGGCGTCCTCAACGATCGCACCGGGACTACTTGAAGAGGAAAAATATAAGGGGATCGCCGCACCTAGCTACTATGTGGCCAACGTTTTGATTCCAAATTCCAGCGGCACCCTTCGCCCTGGGATGTCCGGAGATGCAAAGATCCTTGTTGGGACTCGTAGCGTTGCGGGGTTAGTTTGGCAAGTGGTTCGTGAATTTGTTCAGAGAAAGCTATGGTGAAGCTTGTCGGGCACACAAAATTAAAAGGAGATCGCGAGCGCCTGCGATCTCCTTTGACTCTCCTTGTCTCCGGACAAATCCTTTTGTCTCCGGACAAATCCTTGACTTGACTCCTACCGGTTCATGGGCGGATAAACTGAGCAGCACCCTTGGTCAGATGTGGAGTAGTTCCCTTGGTCAGATGTGGAGTAGTCCCCTTCGTCAGATGTGGAGTAGTTCCCTTCGTCAGATGTGGAGTAGTCCCCTTCATCAGATGTGGAGTAGTTCCCTTCGTCAGATGCGGAGTAGTCCCCTTCATCAGATGTGGAGTAGTCCCCTTCGTCAGATGCGGCGTGGCGTTTTTCGCGAACTCAGGTGTGCTGCTAACCACTGGGCTGGTTGAAGCTGCGTTCGATGCGATGATGGCTTTCTTCGCCGCGGTCAGGTTGCCGATCAGGGATTTCTTTTGAATCGCCATGCGATCTCTCCTAGTTTCGTTTGTAATGCTCGTTGTTATGTAGAGCAGGTCGGCTGCCAAATCATCGCTCCAAAGAATGGGCGGAAACTTTTCTCAATCTCTTCAAGGAGTTAACGCCTCCGTCGGAGCAACGAATAGGAACCTGGCGCAGAAGGTAAAATCACGAGTCGATGAAATATTGATCTATAAAGGATCAATTTTTAATGCACGCCCAGCTTTGGGATTAATTTTTCACGCTCGCGCAATGTGATATTTGCGGCACAAATAATGCATTTTCTGTTTGTCGACATGCAATAGCCGAGCCGCTCCAATCTTGCTGCCGCTGGACCGGCGCAGCGCCGCCGTCAGGTAAGCAACCTCGATCTTGGCGATCTCCTGGTCGAAGTCGACCCCGTTTTCAGGAATGAGCAAAGATTCCTGGCTGGCGGCACTGTTGTAAAGCAAACGTTGCGGAAGGTGTTGGATCTTGATCACTGGGCCATCCACCATCAGCACCAGCCTTTGCACCAGGTTTTCCAGTTCACGCACGTTCCCGGGCCAAGAGTCTTCTTCGAGAATCTGCATGACATCTGGCTCTATCCGTTTCAAGGGAACATTGTTCGAGGCGCAGTAGATACGCAAGAAATGATCGACCAGCAGAGGAACGTCACCGGACCGCTCCCGCAGCGGAGGCAGCAGGATGGGCACGACGTTGATGCGGTAGTAGAGGTCCTCGCGAAAGCGACCCGCTCGGACCATTTCTTCCAAATCCTCGTTCGTCGCGGCAATAAGGCGAAAATCTATTTTCTTTGAGCTCTGCCCGCCAATCCGGGTCACGGCGCGATCTTCCAGCACGCGCAGGAGTTTGGACTGTAACGCCAGACCCAAAGTCGCTATCTCATCAAGGAATAGTGTTCCAGTATGGGCCAGCTCAATATGGCCGGGCCGTGCCGCACGCGCATCGGTGAATGCTCCTTTTTCGTGCCCGAAGAGCTCGGTCTCGATCAGGTTCTCCGGCAACGCAGCGCAATTAATACTGACAAAAGGCTTCTCCGCCCGCGCCCCCAGCTTGACGATCGCGCGCGCCACCAGTTCCTTGCCTGTCCCGCTCTCCCCGCGAACCAGCAAGGTGGTGGTGCTTTGCGCAACGCGCTTGATAGCGTCATACACATTCTGCATGGGCTCGCTGCTGCCAGTCAGTCCGCAAAACGATTGTGGCTCGGCCTGTTCGTTCTGCCTTTGCCGACACTCGATCTCCAGTGCTCGCTTCTCCAACGCCCGCCGTAAAATCACTGCCACTTCCTCGAAATTAATGGGAGCCACGAAGTACTCGTCGATCGAGGCAGCAACGGCCTGCAAGCGGAGCTTGCGGCCATTCGAACGGGTCAAACCGACCAATACGAGATCAGGTACCAGGGCACGCAGTTCGCAAAGAGCGGCGATCCCGTCCTTGCTGGTTTCGCCCACAGTGTCGAGGTCGAGGAGCACGGTGTCCGGCGGCTGCTTATTGATCAACGCAACCAACTCGTTCCACGTTTGCAGCACGAACAGGTCGTGCTCAGGTGCCAAATAGGCTTCCGCTTCCGGGCGTACCTGTTCGTCGGTGGTTACGATGACCACGACAAAACGTGCAGAGTCGTTCCTCTGATTCATGGACGCTGGCCCCCTCGTGAGCGCCACGATTATGTCAAATTTTCGACCCTTTGGGATTAAATATTTATGTCAGCTTGACTGCCCTGGTTTTTCTGACTCACGGCTCCAAGCTCCTCCGCACACTTGCAAACCCCCTACACTTCCCGTACCTTGGGACGCGTTGTCGGTTCGCACCGGTCCTCAGCCCCAGGAGCGAGCTCAGGTTTGAGGAGGACAATTTGGACATAAATGTCCGTAAGCGCTTGCAAGTGCAGGTCATTCAACTGCGGGGACCTCTCCGGCTGGGCGACGCCGTAGACGGCTTGCGCAACACCATCGAAGAGGCCGTCGGCAACGGGGACACCCGCATTGTCATCAACCTGGCAGAAGTTCCCATGATCGATTCCAGCGGCATTGGCTTGCTCGTTCGGTATCTTGCGTCCCTCAAGCAGCGCGGTGGGAATCTCAAGCTTGTACAACCCTCCAAGTTCACAGTGCAGACCTTGCGTTTGCTGGGGGTTCTTAACCTGTTTGAGGTCTTCGGGGACGACGACGCGGCCGTAGAATCTTTTGCTTGAATTCTCCCTGCTATCGCTGAATCGACAAGAGGAAATGACCATCCATGCCGGCTGAGTTTCCCAGTAGTTCTAAAAACGTCCCATCGTCTCAATTGCTTAACCTCAACATCCCGGCAAATTCGGAAGCGATCGCCACAGCCGTGGACACCATATCCGAAACCCTGGGGCAGCTGAACATCCCCGAGCAGAAGCGCTTGGAGATCGGGTTGGCAATCCAGGAAGCCTTGGCCAACGCCGTGGTGCACGGATGTAAGAATGACCCGTCCAAACACGTCCGTTGCCAATTGGAGTCTGATCCGTTAGGTCGAATCCTCATTATCGTGACCGATCCCGGGCCGGGTTTCAACGCGAATCTCCTGTCCGATCCAACAGCGCGCGAGAAGCTTTATGGGGATCACGGACGCGGCGTTTACCTGATTCGCCAACTGATGGACGAAGTCCATTTCGAACGCAATGGAAATCAAATCCGGATGTGGAAGTACTGAGCCTGCTGGTAGTGGTCGTCTACCCGGTCATGCGAGATCGTCTGCCCGATCATTGGGCTGCAATTTTAGGGATCGAAGTTGCGCAAGTCAATCAGTACATTGAACTTGACCAATTGTGATCGCGGTCCAGGTTTAAGAAGACAGGGAAATTCTCGCAAACCGCGGGCCCACAGAGTTGGCGTATAAAAGGTGGGGATCGTTTATACTTTGGCGCTATCGAAGTAGCCCAAATGCCGCCGGTTCGCCCGGTGCCGCACTCCCTGATGTTGGGCTACTATTGCCTAGCGTCGATGACTAGTTCCGAACGGAACGACGAAAAACCGCCAGCAAAGAGGAATGCTGCACCCGGCGTGCGCACGCCCTTCCCCGGGGAAAGTTCCGGTAGCAACGTCCCGGTCCCGAACACGAATGACGATGAGGCAACAGTTCTGGACGCGCGGGCCCTTCCGGATGATCCTGACGCCACAATGGTCGGGGCATCACCACTCCGTGGAAATCTTGCTGCTACTCCGGTGGATGCAGACGCGGGGCGGGACCAGGATGCGACCCTCGTGGATGCGAAGCCGCTCGATCCTGAAGCCACCCTCGTTGACCTCAAAGCCGCCATTGCGCCAAAGCCGATGGTTCGGCAGAGTCCGCCTCGGAGTCGAGGGTCTGACTCGGGGGCCAGCGCCGCGGTGCTGGAAATCGGTGATCTGCTGGGAGGACGCTACGAAATCCTCCAATTACTGGGCGAGGGCGGAATGGGCGCAGTTTACAAGGCCGCCGACCGCGAGCTCGATCGCTTTGTGGCGCTGAAGGTCATTCGTCGAGAACTGGCTTCGGACCCATCGATTCTGGCTCGCTTCAAGCAAGAGTTGCTGCTCGCCCATCAAGTAACCCACCGCAATGTGATCCGCATTTACGACCTGAGTGAAGCCGATGGTGTGAAGTTCATCACCATGGAGTTCATTGAGGGAAGAGATCTGCGAAGCCTTGTCCGTGAAAAGAAGAAGTATGCGCCTGAAGAAGCCGTCGAAATCATCCAGCAGGTGTGCTTCGCTCTTGAAGCTGCTCATAACGTCGGTGTGATTCACCGGGACTTGAAACCGCAAAACATCATGCAGGACAGCACCGGGCGAATCCTGGTAATGGATTTCGGACTGGCGCGCACTTTGGGCGGCGACGGTTTGACGGAAACGGGCGCCATTGTCGGGACGATGGAGTATATGTCCCCCGAGCAGGCGCTAGGAAAAAACCTCGATCAACGTTCCGATATTTTTGCGCTTGGTCTGATTCTCTACGAGATGCTTACGGGCAAGGGTCCTTTTGGGGCGGACAGCGCGCTTGCGAGCTTGATCAAAAGGACGCAGGAGCGAGCGACTCCCGTGTCGGATGTCGATGCAAAGATTCCCGGAGCGCTCAGTGTAATTGTGAGCAGGTGCCTGGAACGGAATCTGGATGAGAGATATCAGAAGGTATCCGACATCGTTGCGGATCTGAATACCTGGAAAGATAAGAGGGCCGCGGGCACAATCAGACTTGACGCAAGTGTCAAACCCTGGGGACAAACGATTCCGTGGCCACTGATGGGAGGTATTTTCGCGGCGCTTGTGCTCGCGGCGGCAGGTTTCCTGTTTCGCGGCCGTCTCTTGAGTCCCACGAGTTCAAAGACCTCGGCTCCAGCGGCGCCGACGGTTGCCCTCGCGATCCTGCCCTTTCGCAACGCATCGACGGATCAGAGCCTTGACTGGCTCGGCCCTAGCCTGGCGGACATGCTCACCACCGATGTCGGCCAATCAGCTACCTTGCGCACTGTGAGCTCGAGCAATCTGCATCAGATTTTTAGTGATCTCCGCATCTCATCCTCGACGGTATTGGATCCGGCGACCATCAAGCGGGTGGCCGACTTCAGCAGTGCCGACCGCGTGGTGTGGGGACAATACGCCAAATTCGGCGACACGATTCGAATTGATGCCACGCTGCAGGACATCAAGAGTAATCGAACGGTCCCGCTGAAAGTGGATGCGGCCAGCGAGAAAGACATTCCAGGAGCGATCGATCATCTGGCCGATTCCATCCGCCAGACACTGGCGTTGCCGGCCGATGTCCTCAAGGAGCTGAAAGCAAGTTCTTTTCAACCGACCTCGAGTTCCGTGAATGCGTTGCGTGACTTCAACTTGGGCATGAGCCTGCAACGAGACGGAAAGGATATGGAGGCGCAGAAGCTATTCGAGTCTTCGACGGAGCAAGACCCAAACTTCGCGCTGGCATTTGCGAGGCTGGCACAGAGCTACAGCACTCTCGGCTACGACAGCGAAGCGGAACAAGCGGCCAAGAAAGCGGTCGGATTGAGTCAAGGCCTTCCCGAGGCGGAGAAGTATCTGATTACCGCCATTCAGTTGCAGGTCGTCAAGAACTATCCCGACGCAATCAAGGCTTATGAGAATCTGGCCAAAGTTTCGCCCGACAACTCGGATGTGCAAGCCGCGCTCGCTCGTTTGTACGAGGATTCTGGCGATTTCGCAAGAGCGCGAGCCTACTACGGCAAGATCCTGGCCTCGAACCCCAAGAATGCCGGGGCCATGATTGATTTGGGCCGCGCCCAGATCAAGAGCGGCGACGCCCAGGGGAGTCTCGATCCACTCAATCGCGCCTATAGCCTTTCGATCGAGGTGGACAACCAGGAACAGAAGGCCAGTAGCCTCCACCTGATCGCAGTTGCCTACCGCATCTTGAGTAAGCCTGAGGAAGGCCTGCGCAACGAGGAACAGGCGCTCCAGGTCTGGCGGCAAATCGGGCAAAAACGCGGCCTGGCCCTGAGCCTGAATGAAATGGGCCGCTGCCAGGTGCTGCTCGGCAAAACCAAAGACGCGACGGCGAATTTTCAGGAAGCTTTGCAAATTCGCCGTGAGATCGGCGATACGCGAGGCCTGGGTGACACCTTGCTCGATCTCGGCAATTTGTCCGACGACCGCGGCGACCATGACCAGGCGCTCAAACTGTACAAGGAAGCGCTCGACTTGGAGCGTGACATCGGCAATGAAAACCTGCAGGCCAGTTGCCTCAACAATATCGGAAACGTGTACTTCGAAAGAAATCGCTTCGATGATGCTCTGACTTACTACCAGCAGGTGCTTCAGCTGCGGGAAAAAGCCAAGGTGCCCAAGGATATTGCCGATGCGGTTACCAATCTCGGTGAAACTTTGACCCTCATGGGCAGATACGATGAGGCGATTCCCCACTATATGCGGGCACTCGATTTGCGGCGCGGCATCAACGACCGCCGTGGCGCGGCGCTCGATTCCTATGGCTTGGGTGCGCTGTTCGATTATCAGGGGCGGTTCGGGGCCGCCGTTTCGGCCAAGCAGGATGCTCTGAAGATCTTGCGGGATCTCAAGGACGGCAGTGCCTGGATGCCGGAGGTTCTCGGCAGCTATGGCGAGTCGCTCGTGCTCGCGGGCCGTGGAGACGAGGCAAAGGCGCCGCTCGAAGAAGCGCTCAACCTTTCCCGGCAGTTGAAGAACGATGGCTCGGTGGCCAAGACTCTGGAATTTCAAGGTAACGCATTTTTCTATCAGGGAAATTTCAGCCAGGCTCATTCCCTGTACGAGCAGGCCTTGCAGGCGGCCACGCGCAGCAAAGATCAGGAACTGATTCTGCTTGCCAGAATCGGCAAGGCCGAAGCCGAAGTTCGTGCGAGAAAAGGCCCTCAGGCCATTCCACAACTGCGAACGCTGGTTCAGCAGGCGGATGATTTGGGCCTGAAATACCGTTCGGCGGAATGTTCGATCTTTCTAGCGGAAGCTATGATGCAAAGCCATGACTATGCCAACGCTCGGCAGGAGTTGCAACGCGCCCTGGCGCGGTCAGACAAGCTCGGACAACAAGCGTTAAGTGTGCATGCCCATTATCTTTTGGGGAATATCGCGCGGGATTCGGCGGACCAAGCAGAGGAGCAGGAAAATTACCGCTCCGTCGTGAACACGCTTGACACCATGAAAAAAGATCCAGGCGCTGAAAAATTACTTCAGCGCTCGGATCTGAAACAGATGTATGAAGAGTCCAGCCGCTGGTTGCAAACCGGGAAAAGCTAAGAACAGCACAACCAAAAACGTGCGGCCTGCACCCATTCACCCACTGCACCCGGCCTCGCCGCGCCCGAGGGAAGAGCCGGCCGGCCTGCCTGAGCCTCATCCAGATTAGTCTCCTGTGCCCGACAACGAGATAGATTGAGGACTGCTCAGAGCATTGTCCTTTATTGTCACGCTACCGCTTTGTGTCCCCTTCGCGGTCGGCGTGAACGTGACATAGACGATGCAGTTGCCCCCTGCGGCAACGTTCTCACCGTTAACGCAGGCGTTCGTGCCGCTGGCCAGCGCAAAATTGCCGCTGATCGTCAGACTGGTTAAAGTCAGCGGTGTGGTTCCGGTGTTCGTTAATGTTGCTGACTTAGCCGCGCTTGTGGTCCCCACCGTCTGCGTGCCGAAACTCAGGCTCGTGGGCGAGAAGGTGAGGACGGTGCCGACGCCGCTCAGGGCGACGGTCTGCGGGCTGTTGGCCCCGCTGTCGGAAACGGTGAGGGTCCCGGTTTGCACACCCGACTGGGTGGGCGTGAAGACGACGCTGATGGTGCAGCTGGCGCCGACGGCCAGCGTGGAGCCGCAGGTGTTGGTCTGGGTGTAGGGTCCGGTCACGGCGATGCTGGAAATAGCGGCCGCCGACGAAC
>Ga0187782_10001993_pt1 | contig 14989 bp, 7 predicted proteins | sample 0715_SJ02_MP15_2_FD_132454 | JGI IMG/M metagenome (GOLD analysis project Ga0187782, IMG submission 132454) | Tropical peat soil microbial communities from peatlands in Department of Meta, Colombia - 0715_SJ02_MP15_20_MG | ecosystem: Environmental > Terrestrial > Soil > Wetlands > Peat | place...
GGGCGTTGTAAACGATGGTCTTCGGCAACCCTCGCGCGCAATCCAACCGATCGAGGTAAGCAGCAAGCGGCTTGGTTTGGGACCAGTCACCAATCGAGTCAAAGCCTGTGTCCGGACCCAGCAGCTTATTCATCCTCGTGTTTGCGTTTCGAAAAGCGCCCAAATGCAGCTGCTTGGTCCATCCCTTTTCTGCATCCAGAACGCCGAAGAAAAACATCAGAAAACTGGCAAACATTGCCGATTGGGTTGGCGTCACTTCCCTCCCTGCCCGGACACAGTCGAAAATCGCTTGCGCCTCGGTTTCCGTGCAAGGTTCGGCGTAGCAATAGTCCAATCCATGGTCAGACAAACGACAACCACATTCATGGAAATCGTCGTGCCGGCGTCGCAGCGCACCCAAGAAATCGCCAAAATGTACGATATCGACGCCTGCGCTGGCAGCTAGTCTGTCCGTCCAGCGGTTGAAGACCCCTACGTCTTCCGTCTTGAGCGCCTTATCCGGGCGGAACGCAGGAAACACGCGAGTCTCAAGATGATTCGCCTGGATCTTCTTGTGCCACTCCAAGGAATCCGCGGGATCATCGGTGGTACACAAAGCTTGGACGCGAAACTTTCTTAAGATTCCCTGCGCGCTCAAATCGCGCGTCACTAACTGCTTGTTGGCTTGCTCCCATACGCTGGCCGCAGTGCTTTCATCCAGTAAGCAATCGATGCCGAAATACCGTTGCAATTCGAGATGCGTCCAATGGTAGCCCGCGTTCCGGAGCATCTTTGGCACTGTTCGCGCCCAGGCAAGAAACTTCTCATACGGACTCGCCGTTCCAGTACAATACTGCTCCGGCACACCGTTTGTCCGCATCGCCCGCCACTTGTAATGGTCGCCTTCCAGCCAGATTTCGAACAGGTTTTGAAATTGCCGGTCCTCCGCTATGTCCCGTGCAGAGAGGTGGCAGTGGTAATCCAGAATGGGTTGTGGTCTGGCATAGGTTTCGTACAGGTGCTTGGCCTTGTCACTCTGCAGAAAAAACGTTTCCGTGATGAATCCCATAGATCCTCACCCGGAATAATCCCAGTCCAGAGGGTCTACTGAACCACGGACGACGATCAAAGACAAGAAGTTTTTCACATAAACTGTGTAATCTTTCATTATAATTGAGAAATTGATGCTCAGTTGGACTGAATTACGAGGCCAATAGTCTCATAACATGGTGATCTTACAATTCTTATATAGAAATCGGAATCGTTTCGCCTGTCAAATACAGACGATTATTTCCGTGTAACTTCGGTTTTCTGGTTACTTTCGAGGCCCTCATGGGCGTGTGGGGGGCCGCAGGACTCGCGCTTCACTAATTGGGTGGGAAGAATGACTGTCTTAACCGGCAAATCGGGCCTGGCAATGCGCTTCAACAATAATTCCGCGAGTTGCCGCCCCAATTCATCCGTGAAGACGTGAACCGAAGTGAGAGGTGGGTGTAAGGACGAAGCTTCAAGAGTATCGTTGAAGCCGGCAACGCTAAGGTCAGCTGGAATGGCTAATCCGCTGTCCCGTGCAGCGTTGCAGGCGCCTCTGGCCGACGAATCGTCGCCGGCGAAAATGGCTGTCAGCATTGGCGATTGCTGCAGCATAAGTTTGGTTGCAAGGTAGCCCATTTCTTCGCCGTCACGCGAACTGAGTTCGTTCACATGGACCTTGAGGCCAGCTTCCTCCATGGCTTTCTTATAGCCGCGAAAGCGCCGGGCATACCACGGCAAACGGAGGTTGCCGACAAATCCAATTTCCTTATGACCCAAAGACTGCAAATACCGGGTGAGTTCATAGGCACCCAAAACGTCGTCGAAAAATACAGTTCCAGGCTGTTCTTCCTTTGGTTCTCCAATGACGTTATTGCCCAACACAACCCAAGGGATGCCCCGACGGGTCAGTACATGGAGGAGTTCTTGTGAATTTGTTCCCGCGACAATTACGCCGGAAACAATTTGGCGGTGCTGCAAAATCTCCGGCAAACTCAGTTCCTCGGGCGAAGCGTCAGTGGGGTACTGGAGAGGAAGGAACAAGAGACCGTAGTTGTGCTCGGCACAAAATGACTCCGCTCCCGTGAGCACAGACGAATGAAAGGGGTGCAAAACTCCACGATTACTCAACAGGAACGCAATAATTCTTGATTTTCTCTTGCGGTCGAGATCGAAGCCAAGCCTAATCGCCGCTTTGATCACTCGGTCGCGCATCTCGGGCGTAACACTGGCACGACCGCCGATCAGACGAGAAACCGTGGCAGCACTTACGTTAGCGGCCCGCGCGACGTCTACGAGTTTTACTTTTTGAGACCGCCTACTCATGGATGAACAAGGTTCCCAAGTGCTTCCAGTCAATTGTAACGGGGGGACTAACCTGAATCATAGGGCGCGCTGGACGGGATTGCAATATGTCGGCTGGGTTCACTGGGTTCAAGGTATAGAGTGGCACGGCTGCAGAAGTTATTAGTCACGATCACAGGACACCTGCCTAATGAAGAACTTACACTACAACAAGTACGCCGAACCCCGTAGGTTCTCCGATCTCAGGCGGAGGTTCCTCGCCGGCTGTGTCCGCGCACTTGCAGGGTGCTGGGTTCTCAAGGCGGAAGCTTTACTTGGTTCCGTCTCGGCACACAAGGTAGATCTTAGTTCCCAGAAACCAGACTCGCGTGTGGAGCTGGAATCTTCAGATGGCCGACTGACGGAAGGATTCCGCTGGGCAAAGAATCAAGCATTAGCCTATGTCTCGACAGGCGACCCCGTCGGCCTATGGTACGAAGCGGCCCTGCCAGGTCGGCACGCATTCTGTATGCGGGATGTTTCGCACCAAAGTAACGGTGCTCAGATGCTTGGCTTGGGTGCGTTCAACGAAAACATGCTACGGAAATTTGCCCGAAACATATCCGCATCCCGAGATTGGTGCTCCTATTGGGAGATTAATAAGGATAATGCTCCTGCGCCCGTGGATTACAAAAATGATCAGGAATTCTGGTACAATTTGCCCGCCAACTTTGACGTGTTGGACGCCTGCTACCGCCAATTTTTGTGGACTGGTAATAACGCTTATCTCGACCCCGTATTCCTGAATTTCTACAATCACACCGTCACTGACTACGTTAGGAAGTGGGACATTAATGGGGATGGCCTGATGGAGCATCTTCCCAGGTACGGTCATCGGGGAATCGCCAGCTACGACGAACAGCACATCGCAGAGATAATGGTAGGTGGTGATCTCGTCGCGGCGCAATACGCTGCGTATAGCGACTTTGCAAAGATTCAAATGCTTTTGGGCAACAAGTGGAGGGCTGAGGAGTTCTCAGCGAAAGCACAACACCTGAAATCCGTTTACAACAAGGATTGGTGGAATCCCGTTCAAGATGATTACTATGGTGCTCTTGGGAACGACGGAAAGTTCCACGCCGACATGACCTCAGGTTCGGCAATCGATACTGTTTTATTCCCACTGTACTGCGAAATTATTGAACCGGGTCATCAGACAGAAGCGGCTCTATACACTTTGACGAGAGCCCTGCCGGCGAACGCCCGCAAACCAGGTGGTGTCGAAGAGAAATCGTACTTGCCAGAGATTCTCTATCGCTATGGACGCGCTGAAATCGCATACCCCATCCTCTTAGGTCTGATGGATCCTTCGCTCAAACGGCGCGATTACCCCGAGGTCTCTTTTGCCGTGGTAGGAGCCTGCGCTACAGGACTTATGGGATTGCGAGCCGACTCGACTTCCAAAGTCGTGGAAACCTTCCCGCAGCTCTCGGGCATGGAACGTGTGGCCTTGAGGCATGTGCCTGTATTTAACAACCAAATCTCAGTGCAGCACATGGCAAATAGCACGACCACGCTTACAAATGAATTTGGTGGAACAATTCAGTGGCGCTCGAGCTTCCCTGGTCGGTTTGAGAAGCTGAAAATAGACGGCGAGGACATGCCCGCAAGAACAGGCAGTCGCCTGGGCGGTGTCACTGAAACTTGGATCGTTATTGCCGTTGGTTATGACGAGAAACGCACTGTCCAAACGCCTTTGTAACACTTAAGGTTGATAGGGGAGGCTGCGGAGGTCAGAGAGGGCTTGTTGGGCTTTCTCATCGTTCGGCGTAATGGCCAGAACCTTTTGCAGCTCTTCCTTGGCTTCAGCGATCTTACCGGTTTGTTCATAAAAGAAGGCAAGATTCTTATGCAAAAGAGCGGCACTTGAGCATTGCCCGCACAGCTTAATTGCCTCCTGCAATTGTTCAATTGCCCTGGGCCAGTTCTGCGCTTTGCCCGCTTCGAGGGCAAAACTCCGCAACAGTTGGACCCTGTCTGTAAGCTCCTTACGTTTCTCAAGGTCATCGAAACGATCCTGATATTGTTGTGCTCCGGGATCGTGAATCCTGTTTAGGGCTCTTGCGAGACTGTAAAGCGCTTCAGATTGGTCGGGATCAATCCGAATCGCCTCTTTCCAGTGCTCGATCGCCCCGTCTGTCCGTCCGAGTTTCTCAAGACACTGGCCCAACAAAAACTGAGAGTTCGCATTGTCGGGGTTCAAAGCGACCGCTTTTTGCAGGAGTTCCGCCGCACGATTGATATTGTTTGTTTGCCGTTCGACCAAAGCCCAAAAGTAGTAGGCGTCCTCAAGCGCAGGGTCGAGGCGGGTTGCAATCCCGAATTCCCTTCGCGCTTCATCGTATTGCCCGCTCTCAAAATAGTAGTGTCCGAGGCTTAAATGTGCGGAAGCGGATTTAGGATTCAGGCGCTCGGCTTGCATAAGTTCATGAAACCCGTTTTTTCTATCGAATTGCAGCATGAGCGCCATACCCAGATTCAAGTGCGCATCGGAGGAATCGGGCTGGAGCTCGGCCGCTTTGCGAAAGGCGGTGACAGCATCAGCTCCATGGCCCGAGCTCATGCGAACGACTCCAAGCGAGATGTAGAGTCCAGCGTTCGCAGGTTCTTGCTGTATCCAAGAGGTCAGATCTTTTTCCGCCTGCTCCGCCCCTTTTAGCTTTGCCAGTGTCAGGGCCAGATTGACAAATGCCGATGAAGATTTCGGATCGGCCTCCGACGCTTGGCGAAATGCCTGAACTGCGTCGGCATCCCTGCCTTCCCTGGTGTACAAGACTCCCAGATTGTCCAGAGCCTCTGCGTAACGCGGGTTAAGTTCAATTGCGGTTTTGAACTCCGCCTCCCCGCCACTTGCGTCGCCAGCTTGCACTGCGAGCAAGCCTAATTGGTTGTGAGCAGGGGCTAGGCGAGGGTCCAATTGAAGTGCACGATTGAGTTCCTGCGCTTCACCTTTTTCATTTCCTGACGCACCCAGAACAAGGGCCAGATTGAAGTGGAACTGCGGGTTGTCAGGAGCAAGTTGCAGGGCATGGCGGTACGATTGTGCAGCATCGGTCAATTTTCCCTGAGCGAACAACTGGTTACCTTGTTCGTTCAGTCGGTCTGCTTCCGATTGCGCATTAGAGCCGGAAGCTTGTTTGAGCTCCCTGGCAGGGGATCTGGAAGATTCCCCCAACCCCAAGCTTGGCCATAGGAAAATAGCCGCAACCGCCAAAGTAATCCGTGGCGCAGACGCTCCCAGATCGAGAAATAGAGTCCTTTTCGTCATTTTGCCGCCGAACTCGAAGCAGGTAATGTTACATGGCTAACCCCCCGCGTTCGTGCCTGATCTATTCCTTGCCCTTCCCGGACAACGTAAAAGTGATTGGCTGCCAGAGCCGAAAGGGTTTCCGTTAAACCGCTGGGCCAGCGGATCGTCACCTTGTCTGCTTTCTCTGCCCGGCCGAGCCCAAAATGCAACCGTAGATCATTCTGCGAAATATATCCCCCCCCACTGCGCACCTCTTGCGTCCGGGGTCCGTCCGTTGCTTCGACGGTGACCTCCGTGCCGAGGGCCGCGCGATTTGATTTCGTGCCAATCAATTGCAGGCTGATGAAGTTACCCACAGGCGCAGAGTTGCGATATAGAGAAGGCCTTTCATTCATATTATTCACCAACGCCTCTAGACGGCCATCGTTAAAGAGGTCGCCTAGCGCAAGCCCTCGAGCGGAATGTCTTTCGCTCAGAACATTTCCCGATCGTCCCGTCACATTCTCAAACTTCCCATTCCGCAGATTGAAATACAGCACTTTGGGCTCGCGATAACTCGTGCCGAGTCCTTTGCCATCGACCTCAGGAACGATATGTCCATTCACGATAAAGATTCCTGGCCATCCGGAATTGTCGAAATCGAAGAACTGCACTCCCCAACCCAGCCAATTCCGGATGCGCCCGAGGCCCGCACTCAAGGTAATATCATCGAAAGCGTTTTTTCCTCGATTCAAATAAAGAGTGGGCGTATCGTCGCTAAAATTTGTCTTGACAATGCTCTGCCGTCCGACGTGGGTGAAGTCGTCGGCGGCAAGTCCCATCCCAGCCTGCAAGGCTCCATCTTCGTTAAAGGCAACACCTGCGGTGCGCCCTATGTCCGTGAAAGTGCCGTCGTGATTGTTGTGATAAAGAATGCTCGGCGTGGAGTCACAAGCGACGTAGATGTCAGGCCAGCCATCCTGGTCGTAGTCGCCCGTTAAAGAAGTGAGTCCGTAGCAGCCAGAAGTTTTCGTAATCCCAGCCCTTTCGGAAACGTCACTAAACGTGCCGTCCCCGTTATTGTGGTAAAGGGCGTTTTCCACCTTTTTCAGGCCGCGAGGACCGCACACGATCGGGACACCCTTTAAGAGACAGTATTCACCCTCACCAGGTTTAGGCACAGAGTCGTAGGAAAAGTCGACATAGCGTACGACAAACAGATCGACTCTGCCGTCTCGATCGTAATCGACAAAGCTGCAGCCGGTGCTCCACTGGTCGTTGATAGTCTTGAGCCCAGAGATTTCCGTCACATCTGTGAATGTGCCATCCCCATTATTGTGGTACAAGGCGCTCTGGCCCCAGTAGGTCACAAACAGGTCGAGGTTCCCATCGTTATCGTAATCGCCGACGCAGGCACCCTGTCCCCAACCCGCCCGGACGAGTCCCGCTTTCGCAGTTACGTCAGTAAAAGTCCCATTATGGTTATTGTGATAGAGATGGCCAGTTGGAGCCTTTCCGGTAGCGAATCCTGCCACAGTCGAGCCGTTCGGGAGAAAAATATCGGGCCAGCCATCATTGTCGTAGTCAAAAATGACGGCACCACTCCCGGTGGTCTCGATAAGGAACTCCTTGCGAGTGTCGCCCCCATTGAAGTTCATCATGGTCAGGCCCGCCCCGGAAGCGATATCCATGAACTGAATGAGGGGGGGCTTAGGGTTCTCGTGGTCGGGCCGCTGGCCGGGCAGATTTCGCGCCAATCCAAATACCGTTACAACCACGGCCAGCAAAAGCGCGAATTTCGAAGTTGGCCTCTGGAAACAAGGAGGCTTTGAGGAAGTGCTGCGCATTTGAAGCATGTCAAGATCTGCGGCTATGATAGCGGCATTCCTAATCCCATTTGCCTAACGCTCAGGGCTCTGGGCCGTCCCTTGCTCCGAGGGACGGTTTTGCTCCACTTCGTTCAGCAACTCTCGCAGTAAATCCATCTGGGGAAACAGCTGCGATGCTTGCTTGAGAGTCACGGCAGCCTCGCCCTGGCGATTCAGCATAACGTAGGCCTCAGCAAGGAGGGCATAGAGTTTTCCGTCGTATGGGGCTCTTTCGACTCCCTTCTGCAAGCAAGCCAAGCCCTCTTGAAATTTCTGTTCCCTGAGGAGCCGGCCCCCCAACTGTTCGAAATCCCAAGCAGATGTCGAACCGTTTTCAATGGCTCGCTCGAGGTACTCCATTGCCACCCCGTCGCCCTCTGGCGTCCTCTGTTGCAGGGAGCGGGCTGCCAGTGCTTCGAGAACGTTACTGTCGTTTGGCTTGGAGGTCTCGAGTTCCTCCGCGAGCTCAAAGTAGCGCCTCAGATACTCGCGATGCCCGACACTTAACTGACCGTAGGTCTGCAGCAGGGTCAGGGAAGGGGGAACGTTGCTGGTCTGCCCCGGAATAGCGTTCAGGTGAACCAGGTCCGCCAATTGTGGTGTGGCCAACTGAAAGGTGATGTCGGGAAAGGGTTGCTGGAAGGTGGCCACAATCCGATGGTTGGTCAGGCTTGCGTGGGAAATCATCGTGACTTCGCGCTTGGGCATATGACAGGAAACGCAGTCATCGGGAGGCTTAGTCTGCTGTCGCAAGGCGTAGGGCTCCGTGCAACGGTTTTCCGTGTGGCAGGTTAAACATCTTGTTCGGAAATAGAGGGGCGCTTGTTCGGGCGGGGGTTGGATGTGCGGGTTATGGCAAGTAATGCAGCTCAGCTTCGCCCCACTGCTCCGATAACACTTGCTGAGTGTCATGGAGAAGTAGTGTTGAAGGTGGTCGGAGTCTGGCGGGGATTCACGCGTCGGAGGAACCATCAGAATGGCAAGCGTGTCGTCCAGCGGTTGTCCGGGACGAAAATCTTGAATCTTCTTTCCTGGTTGTAGCACCCGGGCATCACCGTTTTGGTGACACGACATACAGATGTTATCTGCCAGCCATGGGGCCAGCTTTCTCGGGTTCACAATCGAAGGATTCCTGCGGCCTGGCTTCGAAAAGCCTCCCCGCATGTCACGCACGTGGGCGGCGCCTGGGCCATGGCAATTCTCGCAACCGATGGCCAGTTCCTCGAAGGGTGGGGTTTGAAATCGCCCAATGGCACCACTTACCGGATTTGACCGCCCGCTATGACAAAAAATGCATTCGACCTCAATCGGCCGATTAAAGCCGCGGTCCACGTCCTCGTAGCCCGGCGACAAGGCCCAGACTCGCGTTTTCCTATAAAAGGTTAAAGGAGCTTCGAAAAACTGATCGTCTTTTCGGATAATTCCACCCATGGCGTTCGTTCCAGCCCCCAGGATCCACTCGACCCGTTCGGTCTCGCGGAAAACCTCCCTTCCATTTTCGCCACTTGCCCATTCGCTTTGATAAAGCTCCCCATTTCGCACAAACACACTAAAATGACGGTTGAGCTGCACAGAAAGGACGGAAGCCGATTGGGGAATTCTTTTGAGTACCGAAGGAGTCAGGATCGACATCGACTGGCCCATGCTCGTTTGCGAATACGAGTTGTAGATTCGCGCGTGACAGGGGGCACAGGCTTTCGACCCAATGTAGCCAGCGTTGGCGCTCGCTTGGGAGCTTACCCCGTTGTTTCCTCGTGTTGCGTACTCCGGCGAAACTCCCTGCGAATGCAAAAACACAAAAAGCAGAACGACCGCGGATGGAGTTAATTGTGCCATCTTAAGTTAACCCGGAGTGGCGTTGGGCCACTCCGGGCTGCCCGGGGTGTGTGGGCGGGGTCAGAAGAGGAACTTGACTCCAAACTGAATTTGTCGAGACAGGCCTGTCTGTCCGGTGATGGTGCCAAAACTGTTTCCATCCTGGAGATTGGTATCCGGGTTGCTAAGGTTCAAGTGGTTAAATAGATTGAAAAAGTTGGCCTCGAATTTAAACTGTCTACTCTCTGACCATAGTGCTATCGATTTACTGATCGAGAAGTCCCAGTTCTGAAACCTCGGGCCGTAAGCATTGCCCGTCCGGGCGCTACCGATCGTGCCGAGGGCGGGTTCACTGAAACAAGCGGTATCAAACCACTGGCTGGCCTTGTGTGGATTGTTCATCGACTGTCCGCTGCAATCGAAGTTTGCCACCTCCTGATCTGCCCCGGGAGGAAGCAGGCTTCCATTGGCGTTGATCAAGAGAGCGCCCCCCGAACGGAAGGTCGTGATTCCGCTCACCTGCCAACCGGAAACGATGTGCTGCGTGGCACCGGTAGCATCGCTCAGATATCTGTGTCCATTGCCGAACGGTAAGTCGTATACGTAGCTGATGACGAACGTCTGAGGATAATTGCCATTTTTCCAGCCTACTCCCACCAATTGCAAAGAGGTGTCATATGCGCTGATGGGGTTGGTGACATTGTCCAACAGCTTCGACCAGGTGTAAGAGGCCAGGACAGTGAGGCCAAAAGAGGTCCGTTTTTGGAATTCCAGTTCAAGGGCATTGTATCGTGAGGCTCCGGCACTGTTGCGAGCATGGACCCCGGTAAGAATCAAGCTCCCAGCCGATGGGCCTGACGGAATAACCCCAGGAAACGCCAAGCAGTTGGGGTAATTCGTGAAAGGAGAGCTGCCGGTTCCCGGAAGCAATCCATTCTCCGGCGGATAGCACTGATTCAACTGATAATCGTGGTAAAGGTTAAAGCCTTTGTTCCCGACATAGGCGGCTTGGAACGACATGTCCCGGGTAATGGACCGCTGGACGCTAAAGTTCCATGAGTAAACCCCGTCCTGTTTAAAGTTCTTGTCGACTTGGAACACGGCAGACGATTCCGGGGGGCATACAAAACCAGCCGGAATGTTTACAGTGGTTCCAAAACCGGTCAAGCACGTTCCCCCTCCGGTCGCGGATGGCTTCACAAGGAGAGGATAAAAAGAGGAGTTTGCCGAAGGTGTGGTGCCTGGCAGACCATTGGCCAAAATCAGGGAACCACAGCTCGTGAACTGCGGCGTCGCGGTTAAGGTGCACCCGTTTGTTGGTTCGTTGAAAGCGACGAAATTCTCCTGGATCAGTTCCGGATAATTCCGCTCCAGAGTCCCTGAATCAGCTCCGAAATTGTCCGGGAAGAAGCTGATGCCCCAGGCTCCTCGAATCGCTGTCTTGCCGCTATCGGGCGAGTAGGCGAGCCCGATGCGGGGTTGCACATTTTTATAGTCCGTATCGACATTTGGAGCGCGGTTGCTGCCAGTTGCTAGCTGAATCAAACCCGCAGTGGGACCCGTCAGGACGAAATTACTTTGGGTGTTATTCACGCTCACAGGCGTGGTGTAGATGTCGTAACGAAGACCGAGGTTCAAGGTGAGTTGCTGGTTGATTCGGATGTCGTCTTGGGCATACATGCCAATGAAGTTCCAGCGCACGGCCGGAAGGTCGATGAACAGGTCTCGCTCCATCGCTCCACCACCGGGACAACCGCCTCCTCCAGGTGCACCGACGAGAAAATCCGCAAAAGCGTTTCCAGTGTATTCCCCGTTGAAGTTGAAGCAGCCGCGCGGGTTGTTCTGCGGGTTTGAAACTGCGCCCTGGATGTGTTGCCAATCCAGTCCAACCTTGAGCGTCTGCCGCCCCCATACCTTGCTTAACCCATCTGCATACTCGTAGATATTCGCAAGCCTCCCCTGGCCGTTTGGAATCGGACCTGGATCGCCCGTGGGGCTCAAGTTGATATTTTGAAAGTTGAATTGGGCTATCCCATACGTGCTTGGCACTCCAGAAATATTGCCGTTCAGGATGCCCAAAGTGTTGTTTATGTTCTGGCTGTTGAACGAATCTACAAAATCATCCGTGACATAGCGGTTGAAACCGAAACGAAATTGGTTAGTCATCGTCGTATTGAAAACGTGGTCCCAGGCAACTACGGCGAGGTGATTGGCGTTGGTTGCGTTCGGGTTGCTCCCCATCATGTATTCGGTGCCGGGCGCCGGAGAATCGTAATTGCGGTGAAGATAAGACTCCCGTCCGAAGATGCGGTCGTGATCCGAGATGGCGTAGTCGACACGTATGTCAAACTGGGGAACAGTCTGTGAATTTGTCGTATTGAAAATGGCGTTCTTAACGCTGTTGTTGTTCGGGAGAGGGATAATTTTCGGGCTGAGTACCGCCGCCGAAATTGGATTGATGTCCGCGGCAGGAACGATGTCGTAGGTTCCCGGCACAGTCACGGCAGAATCGGCGGTGCAGGGAACACCCGCAAGCCCGTTCGCTTGGGCGAGGACCGTGCAAGCGTTGGCGTTGGTGATCGGACCTGCACCGTTTGTCACAAGGCCAGAAAGGTTGCCGGTCCGCATCAACGGTGTTGGGACGTTCAGATTGTACGTTTGGCCTGCGTTTTGATCTAGGTATTGAAAGTCTCCAAAAAAGAACAACTTATTCTTTATGATCGGGCCACCGATGGCTCCGCCGACCTGATTTGCGCTGTATGGGGCCTTGGAGAGTGAAAAAGCATTGAACGCGTTGAGAGATTCGTTCCGGATGTAGTCGAAAGCTTGTCCATGAAAGTCGTTTGTTCCTGACTTCGTCGTCAGATTGATGACCGCCCCGCCAAACGTGCCATACTCAGCAGTTGGGTTGCTTGTCTCGATATTCATTTCCTGGATGTCTGCAAACGGAATGTTCATGGTTATATAGTCATTGGCAGGTTCGTTGTTGTGAACGCCGTCGACCAAGAACAAGTTTCCGGCAAAAAAGAAACCGTTCACCGACGCGTACGTTCCGTTGCCCGGACCACCCTGCAACGGCGAACCAGCCGCTGCCGGATTTTCATCCTGGTCACCCCAGGCCTGCGGCGTTGTGCCGGGAACGAGAAAAACCAACATTTGGTACAGTCGGCCATTGAGGGGCAATTGATTAATGCCTTTTTCTTCAACAATGGTTCCAATGTCGGAGGTGGTGCTCTCAATGAGCGGAGGTTGCGAATTTACCTGCACAGTCTCGGTCACCGAGCCGGTTACCAGCGTGAAATCAACGCGTGTCGTCTTCTCAACGTTCACCACGTTTGCGCTCGAGACACTCTTTTTGAAGCCTTTGCTCTCAATTGTAACGTCGTACCTGCCCGGCGGAATCTTCGTTAGGGTGTAAAACCCTTCCGACCCGGTCGTCGTGGAGTACGTGATACCGGTATCGGCGTTCCTTGCGACCACATCCGCGCCCGAGATTACGGCCCCGGTGGGATCGAACACGGTTCCTATAATGGTTCCTGTGATCGTCTGACCGAACGAGTTTCCTGCGAGAAGTCCCAGAGCAAGTACAGCGACCATCAGCAGTTTTGCCCGATTCTGCATTTGCCTCTCCTTTTCCCACTCGTGAGACATTCCAAAATATCCTTGCGAAATTGTCGTGAATTCCTACACCGATGAGGTCACCCCCCTCCCTCGGCGCACACCAGAGGCTTTCACTTGCACGGAGAGCCACGCCCGCTTATTAGGTTCGATAAATATGGACCCTAGGAAACCCTTTACGAGGCGCCACCCCACGTCGCTCCAGGCCGAACGCTCGGCGCCAGAGTCGCTTAATGATTTTCATCAATTAGCGCCGAGATATGCGATTTGTCAAGAAAATTTTCAGGACTGTGTGATTTATTTTCTTGCTCGTCCTAGTTTGGACTCTCTGTCTGTCCGGCCGAAGGCCCTCAGTATTCAGGTAACTATCACATCTTCAATCGATTATGGGCGTTTGCTTCGAAATCAGCCTCTGTGGATTAGTCGCTAATCCGAATAAAGACGACGTCGTGAGAGCGAACCGTAGCAGAATAATCCGTCCCATAGAGTTTCAGATCGGCATGCTTCCAAAGGTCTCTTGCATGAGCCGGAGTAGATTTTAGTCCCAGAATAGACCACTTAACCGTTATTAGCGCGGGCTCGCTCCCACGATTGAAGAGTGCAACTGCCTGTCTGCCCCCAGAAAGTGGCTTGGCCCAGATTTCCTGATCTCCCGACTTGCTGACACGGCGCCCCGGCTTGCCTTCGCTGTCCTGGTCAATGGCGATCACTTCCCGGTTGGTCAAAATGGCTGCGATGCCCGGCGACATCTCGCGCAAATCGTTTCCGGCAAGGAGCGGCGCAGCGAGGATCGACCAAAGGGTCATGTGCGTCTTGTATTCGTCATCGTTCATTCCACCGTTGCCGATCTCCAACATATCGGGATCGTTCCAGTGGCCGGGTTTCGCAAAAGGAGCAAGCTCGTCTTGCGAGAAACCGATCTTGCTCATCGAATCCCAACTGTCGCGAATGTCGCCGGTAGTTCGCCACGCATTACCGCCAACCAGTGCGCCCCATTTCCAGACTTCAGCGCGCCCATACTGACAAAGGCTGTAGAGGATGGGGCGCCCCGCCTTCCGGAGCGCATCACCCATTTTCTGATAAACCGCGCGCATCTCTTCGTCGGTATACAGATTGCGCGCATCACACCAGTCGTACTTTAAATAGTCGAAGCCCCAAGCCGCATAGGTTTTGGCGTCCTGCTCTTCGTGTCCATAGCTCCCTTCATAGCCGGCGCAAGTTTTTGGTCCAGGCGAAGAATAAATCCCGATCTTCAAGCCCTTACTGTGCACATAGTCAGCCAGAGCTTTCATGTCCGGAAATTTTTTGTTGGAGGTAATGTTTCCTTGCGCGTCTCTCCCTGCTTGCCAGGTGTCATCGATATTGACGTATTCATACCCCACTTCTTTCATTCCGTTCGAAGCCATCGCATCGGCTATGGCGCGCAAGGCTGCATCATCCACCCGTCCCGCAAACTTGTTCCAGCTATTCCATCCCATGGGCGGCGTGCGTGCCAGGCCATTGTCCGGAACTGCGTGCGGCTCCGGCAGGGGGAGACGCTGGGGCAGTGTGCCTTCCCCCGGCGGCGCAGGGTGCGCAACCATCTCGATGAGCTCCGAACCAGGCCGACGGCGCGTGGCGACATGGACTTCGTCGCCAACAAGCTTCACTTGGTACTCCACTCGCCGTTCGTTGTGGCCATCCATCATGCTGCAAATGAGTGTAAAGTTGTCTGGACCGCCCGTGCTCTCGACAACGTTGTAGTAATACTGCGTCACGCGGATGTGCCCCCTAATGCGAGAACCTTCTTGCTTAAGATCGAGATACGTGTCGCGCGAGGTTCCGTCTGGCTGGGGGTCGCGAGCCACCCAGTTTCCCGTCAGATCTCGCCCATGGCAGGAAGCTGCGAGAAACAAAAAGAAGAGAGCACGAGTTCTACTTTCAATTGTTTGGAATCTCAGTCGATGTAAACTCATTTTCATGTCGCGCCCCATTCTCATTTGAATTGTTCTTGCATCGAGCGCTCAGGATTGACGCGGGCATTGTAACCCAATGTTTCCGAATCAAAGGCAATTGCTGTCGAGTTCGCCTTTGTTCGAGAGTGCACGAAAACATCGCCGATCAA
>Ga0187782_10001994_pt1 | contig 14982 bp, 16 predicted proteins | sample 0715_SJ02_MP15_2_FD_132454 | JGI IMG/M metagenome (GOLD analysis project Ga0187782, IMG submission 132454) | Tropical peat soil microbial communities from peatlands in Department of Meta, Colombia - 0715_SJ02_MP15_20_MG | ecosystem: Environmental > Terrestrial > Soil > Wetlands > Peat | place...
AAGTCGGGGGCGGTCACTCCTCGACGATCGGCCGGCGGTGCTTGACGAAGTCGCCGTCGCGCAGCTCCCGGACCGCGTCGACCAATTGGTCCCGGGTGTTCATCACGATCGGGCCATACCAGGCGACCGGCTCGTGGAGCGGTCGGCCCGAGACCAGGAGGAAGCGGGCGTCGCGGTCGAGGGCGTGCGCGCGGATCGGGCCGCCGGTCCCGAAGAGCGCCGTCTCCCCGGCGGGCAGGGGCTGGGTGTCCTCGCCATCGAAGCGCGTCGCGCCCGAGATCGCATGGGCGAACGCCGTGTAGCCGGACGGCGGGGCGAGCTCGAACGATGCGCCCGCCGGGACGGTGACGTCGAGGTACGTCGGGTCGACCGGGATCCCCTTCACCGGGCCCTCGGCGCCGCGGAACGTCCCGGCGACCACCTTCACTCGGCTACCGTGGTCGGTCGTCACTTCCGGAAAGTCGGCGCGCGTCAAGCCCCGGTAGGCGGGAACCGACATCTTCTCCTGAGCCGGCAGGTTCACCCACAGCTGAAAGCCGGACATCGTGCCTTCGGCACGCTTCGGCATCTCCTGGTGGATGATGCCGCTGCCCGAGTTCATCCACTGGACGTCGCCGGGGCCGATCACGCCGGCGTTACCGAGCGTATCGCCGTGCTCCACCTCGCCGTCGAGCACGTAGGTGACGGTCTCGATGCCGCGGTGCGGGTGCCAGGGGAACCCGGCGAGGTAATCCTCGGGGTTCGACGAGCCGAACCGGTCGAGCAGGAGGAACGGGTCGAAGAGCGGCACTTCGTGGTTCGAGAACGAGCGGCGGAGCCGCACACCAGCGCCCTCGATGGTCGGGACGCCGGGGAAGCGGTGCGCGATGGAGCGGACGGGGTCGGTCATGAGCGTTACCTCGTTCTATTCAATTACCTTTGGTTACTTAAAAGGGAGGGAACCGTCGGGTAACTTCCGGGGGTCCCACCCGCCGGTCACATCACGTGCAGCCATCGCAACGTCCCAACGAGCGCGAAACCGAGCGTGATGCCCGAGACCGGACCCACCGACCAGCCGACGAGGATGCTGCGGATCGGCTTCCAGAGCACCGTCGAGCGTCGGCGAGCGAGGCCGGCGCCGATCATCGCGCCGACGAGCGCCTGGTTCATGGAGGTGAAGAACCCGAAAGCGACCGAAACGAGGATCACGGTCGACTGGGCGAGCTGCGATGCGGTCGCCATCCGGGGGTCCAGCTCCACGAGGTCGAAGGCGACGCGTTGGAGGAGCGGCCGCCCCCAGGTGAGGACGCCCAACGCGAGCCCGAGTCCCCCGACCAATCCCGCGAGGAGGAGGCCGAAGAGGCCCGTCATGATGAGCGCCCCGGACGCGTTCGACACGTCGTTCGCCCCCATCGCGAACGAGGCCGCCGCCCCGACGCCCACGAGCCCCAGCACGGCCGCTCGTCCGAGCGACCCTCGCTTCGGCGCCGGCGGCTGGAGTCGGTCCGCGAGCCGGACGAACAGGAAGCCGAGGGCGAACGCGGCGAACGGAGCGGTGGCCCACAGCACGACGAGGTCCTCGATGGTGGCCCAGTGGATCGGCAGGCCCGCGGCGAGCCCGGCCCCGACGGCGGAGAAGACGAGGATCTGGATCGTCGAGGTCGGAACGGTCACGAGATTGTACGCGCTCGTCAGGGCGAGGGCGCCGACGACGATCGCGAGCGCGACCCCGAGGGCGACGGTGCCTCCCCCGAGAATCCCGTGGCCGACGGTCGTCTCGACCTGGCCGCTCGCGAGCGCCGCGCCCACGAGCGCGAGCGGCGCCATCAATAGGAGCGCATGCCACGGCCGGATCGCGCCCGCCGCGTACGGCATCCCCATGCAGGCGCCCGTGTAATGGGCGCCGATGCTGAACGCAAAGGCGAACGCGGCGACCACGAGAAGGTCGGCGGTGAGCGTCACGGGGAAGTGCTCGGGACCTCTCCGACCCCCGTTCGGTCCGGGCGACATCCGCGGAGCCCGCGGTCACCTTGGCGCATGGTGAGGTCGCGAGGCGGGACGAGGGATATAATCCGCACCGCGGACGGCGCCCGATTGACTACGACTGTTCTTGGGAGGGTGGCGACTTCTTTCGAAGGGAGGCCACGATCTCGTCGATCTGGACCAGGACCACGTCCGGCGGGACGCGCTCGACCCGGGGTTCCGCCGGGCTCCAGCCCGCGAAGTCCTCCGGTGCGGGGGCGTGACGCTCCCAAGTCCGGGGCCGGAAGTGCGACGGTTTAGCCGGCGCCAGCGTGGACTCGTCCCACAGCGGTGGTGCAGGACTGGGTTGCGGGACGGGAGCGACCGGCCGTGCCCGGACCGGCGCCGGCACCGGTTCCTCATCCTCGATCAGCAGCGCGAACACGCCGGCGCTCAGGCCCGTCACCGCGAGCGCGAGGAAGAGCGCCCAAGGGGCGAGACGGACGGAACTGCTCCCGAGGAACGGCGTGGAGGCGGCGGAGAAGTAGAAGTCGAGCGCCACTGCGAGGCAGGCGCCGCCCACGACGAACAGCGGCAGGGCCGCGTAGACCTTTTCACCCCAGGTCTCGGGCGGTACCTTGGGATGCGCCTCGGACTCCGTCGAGTCCGAGGTTCCGGTCCAACGACCGGCCACATCCGATGCCGAGATCGTGGGGGACCCGACCGTCATGGTGCCCCCGCAGGAAAGGGTGGGAGGCGGTAGTTCATGGGCACCCCGTGGTCGATAGGCATCGGTTGACCGCCACCTCGACCGCCTCCACCGTGGGGGCGGCCGTTCCGAGGTCGACGTAGACCCGTAGCGTGATCGTCGCGGTGGCCGCCCCGGTCGCCACGCCCGTGGAGAAATACCCGTCGCCGACCACCCAGCCCGTGGTGAGGTGGACCGCCACCTCGAGGTCGAAGCCGACGGCCGGCCCCGCCGCCCCGGGCTGGGTGACGGTGAAGGTCACGCGCTCCGCGTAGTGGCCGGCGGCGATGGCGGCGGAGGACGCCGGGCGGTACTGGTCGATGCAGGCGCCCGTGCACGCGGGTAGCACGACCGTGGTGCCTTCGAGGCCCGGCGAACTCCCCTGAACGCCGGCCGCCGCGTATCCCGGAGCGAAGAAGAAGTGCCGGAGCCCATGCGCACCGGTCGTGACCGGGGGAGCGGCTAGGAGCGTGACACGAACGTCGAGATAGGGCGCGGCATGGAACACGCGAAGGGTGGTCGCGGCGGACGCCGAGCTCGGCAGCGCGAACAGGAGGATGAGCCCGGTCAGGGCCAGCCAATGCCAGAGCCTCCTGGGCTTCCTCATGGTCGCGCCACCTTCGGTTACCCTCCCGCCGGCCGGTACGCCTTCGTCGGTCGGTCGGGGGCGGCCTGAAGGAGCGGGGTCACCGCCCCACCGGGCCGAGGAAACGGTTGCGAGGTCGGTCGGCGGTCGGAGTTGGCGAGTGCCCGCCCCTCAGCTAGGGGCAGGTGCTGGTGGTCGAACACGTGTTGAACACCAACGAGATCGTCATGATCGTCAACACCGTGGTCGTCCCGAGGTCCATGAACAGGAAGACCGGGACCGTTTCCGAACCGGCGGCGGTCGTCGATCCCGTCCCGAGGTACCCCTGGAACACCGCCGTGGTGCTGGGGGTCACGCCGTTCGGCTCGAAGACGATCGTGACCGAGAAGTCGAACGCCGCGGCGTTACCGCTCGCGGTGGTCGGCTGGGTCACGCTGAGCACGATCTGTTCCGCCCAGTCGCCCACGACCGGAGTCGCGGGGGTGACGGGCCGGAAGTTCTGGGCTACGCAGGGTGCGGCCGTGCAGGCCGTGAGCGCGGCCGGGGTGCCGGCGAGGCCGACGGTCCCCGTCTGGGCTCCGGCGGTGGCGACCCCGGACATGGCGGTGGTCAGGACGACCAGCTGCTCGGAGCTCACCGTGCCTTGGCTAAATCCCGACGTCGGCGACGTGGTCACATTGGACGACTGCGTGGGGCCCGTGGTCAGTGTCGTGGCCGCAAGGGCGTAGCCGCCGATCAAGGCGACCATCAGCGCGGCCGTCACTAGGTAGACTGTTCGATACTTTCGTTTGAGCGGTGCCATACGGCCCACCTATGGGGCAAATAGAAATGTGTATGAATGCGTATTTAAACGTATACGGGGCCAGCTCTCGGCACCGTGTTATACGCCAGGCCGTCGCACGCGGTGCGACCCGCGGGGCAGGGTCCCATCGCTCGGTCCCCACGGCCTCCGGGCCGGCCCGGAAGGGGTCCCGGAGCCGGGCGTGAACTTCGGTTGACTTGACCCTTTTACGCGGACGCGGGAGCCCAAACCGGGTTTACCCAATGTCGGAGATCGTCAATTTCGACCGTTTCCTGTTCGCGTTCACGATCGGCTCGCACATCCTGATCGTTTCGCTTTCGATCGGGATGTCGATCATGATCTGCCTCTCCGAGTTCTTGCTCGCGCGGACCCATGACAAGTACTACGGAGCGCTGATCCGCAGGCTCGTTCGGCCGTTCGTGGTGTCGTTCGGGATCGGCACCGGGAGCGGGATCGTGATGGCCGTCGAGCTGGTCAACCTTTTCCCCCGGTTCATGACCCTGGTCTCGAGCACCGGGGTCATCGCGATCTTCTACGTCGAGATCTTCGCCTTCTTCCTCGAGACGATCTTCCTCGTCATCTACGTCTACTACGGGAACACGTTCAAGGGGCGCTACACCCGCTGGGCGCTCACGCTCCCGATCATGATCGGGACGCTCCTCTCCGCGGTGTTGATCGTGATGGTCAATGCCTGGATGAACACGCCGAACGGGTTCAATATCGCGACGTACGTCGCGAGTGGCTCGAGCTACACCATCACCGGCGTCAACCCCTGGGCACCGTTCCTCACCGCGTCGACGGGGTACGAGGTGTTCCACGTGGTCGCCTCGGTGCCGCTCACCGGGATCATGTTGCTGGGCGGGTTCTTCGCCTACCGCTACGTCCGCAGCGAGAACGCGGACGAGAGGGCCCTCTTCCGGAACGCGCTCCGACTCGCCGTGGCCCTCGGCCTCATCTTCGTCGTCCTCGCGATCGTCGCGGGGGCGCTCGAGATCGACGACCTCTGGCGCTACCAGCCGCTCAAGTACGCCGCGATCGAGCTCAACCCGGTGCCCGGCAACAACCTTCCCTGGACGTTGTTCGGCGCGGTCTCGGGGACGGCCGTCGTGGGTGGCCTAGAGATTCCCGGACTCCAGGGCTTCCTCGAAGGCGGCAAGATGATGCCGGGGCTATCCCAGTATCCCCAGTCCCAGTGGCCTCCCCTCATCATCCACGACACGTTCGACGCGATGTTCCTCGGAGGGGTGCTGCTCGGCCTCTTCGTCATTGGCTACGCGGGCCTCTGGCTCCTGAAGAAAAAGCCGTTCGACCACCCGATTCTCGCCTACGTGTTCGTCGCGTTCTCCGCGCTCACGGCGACCATCATGGAGCTCGGCTGGGCGACCGACGAGATAGGCCGTCAACCGTGGATTGTCTACAACGTGCTCACCGTCACCAACGCGGCGAACTACAACACGGACATCTACGGGCCCGGTATCGTGATTATCCTCGCCTATCTCGTGATCGTCCCGTTCACGTTCTGGTTCATGGCCCGCGTGTTCCGCGGGAAACCGATTGAGGTCGACCTCGCCGGCCCGGTGGGAGGCGAGGATGTCAACTATTAACTGGGTCTTCGAGCTCAATTTCGCGGTATTCTCAGTCTTTCTCGCGCTGTTCATCTCGGAGTTGATGGCGGCGGTCCTCCTGCTCGTCGCCTACGACGCGACGAAGGCGAAGGTGCTGCCGTATATCGTGCCGATATGGGAGGTGACCGGGACGTTCGCCGCGTTCTGGTTCGTCACCGCCGACTTCGCCTACCCGTCGATGCTAATCCCGGTCGCGACCCTCCTCGCGGGGGAGATCCTCGTCTTCCTGCTGCTGATCGTCGTGCGCAACGCCTCGATCTCCTTCGCCGAACTGATCCTGAAGGGCGGCCGGATCTCCGAGAAGCTGCTCTACCAGCTCTACGGGGTCACGACCATCGGCATCGGCGTGGTCGTGCTGGTCGTCCTCTCCGCGATCGTGAGCGGGGCGGGGGTCACGCTCGCGACCCTCAGCTTCTCCGTCGGGGCCTGGGCGACCACCTTCGGCAGCATCCCGTACCTGCTCGGGGTGGTGCTGATCGCGGTCGGGCTCGCCCCGGTGTTCTACAATATCGAGGCACTGCGCCGGATCACGATCCCGTTCACGGTGGCGGGCGTGGCCGTGGAGACGCTCGCGCTCTACCTCTACTCCCCGAGCTTCATCGGGACGGGTCTCCTGTTCCCGGCGGTCCTCACGATTCTGGTGCCCGTGCTCTACCAGTTCCGGCACACGGCGCCGCTCGTCTCGAGTAAGCTCGTCTTCGCCGTCGTCGGGACGGTGATCGTCTTCTCGCTGAGCTACCTCGTGTACCCGACCGCCTTTCACGGAGGGCTCCCGGTCGATGCGGTGACGACGCACGGACCGATGGTGGGGGCGTTCTACGTTCTCACGGCCGTCGGGGCCGTAGTGGTCGGCCTGCTCAACGTCCTCTTCATCCTCGTGGTGTGGCGGGCGGGCCGAGCCCGCGCCGCGGCGTCAGGGGAGGCTTCGCCCGCCGCGCCGGCGGTCCACAACCCCTAACCCCGCGTCGGAGCCGGAAGGGCTCCCGAATCGGTGGCGTGAGACGGCGGTAACGTAGCTCGCGAGTCCGAGGCCAGCTAGACCGCGTTCGGCTGCGGGCGGGTCTCCGCGGCGATCCGGGGGATGCGCACGAACCCGAGGAACAGCAGCAGGATGCCGAGGAACTCGGCGTAGTTGAGGGTCGCCGGGAAGGAAACGAGGTAGAGTGTTCCCGCGGCGGAAATCACGCCGGTCCCGAGCGCGATGTAGAGCAGGTGGTAGCGGCGGTACTTCACGGTCCCGTAGAGGGCGCTCACGATGAGGAGGACCGCGGCCGGGAAGGTGATCAGCGACGAGATGAGGTCGATCGACGTGGGCGGGAGCCCGGACACCACTCCGTTCGAGATGATGCTGGTCGGGATGGTGGTCGTGAAGCCGACCACGACGAGGGCGACGCTCGTCACGCCGAGGTATCCATAGTACGGCCATCGCCACCGGCGGGCGAGCGAGATCTCGGCCGAGCCCATCGAGAGGATGCCGACCAGGACCGCGACGAGCACGAGGTACGACTGGATCAAGGGCTGGGACCAGACGCCGAAGTCGAGGACCGCCTCCTCGACCAGCGTCACGAAGAACAGGAACAAGCCGAGCCCCCAGTAGAGGTAGCACGCCCGGCGCTCGTTCCGGTACCGCCGCAGCACGAGCGCGGCCAGCACGAGGGCGATGACGCTCAGGAAGACGAGCGAGGCGGCGATCGCGCTCGCGTTCGACATGGCCGCACGCCAGTCCGCGACCCCGGTAGACGGTTCAAGAATCGTTCGTCAAGCCGATTCGACCGCCGTCGCTACGGGGTCGCGGCCATCGCGGCGATCGCGGGGCTGTCCTGCTCGAACTCCCGGGTGAAGAACCCGAGCACCGACGTCTCGAGCCGGACCGGGGGGATGGTGGGGGAGAGGAAATCGCCCACCATGGTGACCCGCGTCTTCGAGCCGCGGGGCCGGTAGTAGACGAAGAACTTCGACCCGGTGAACGGGCCCTCGAGCACCTCGTAGGCGATCCCGAACATGGGGAACGCGGTCCAGCGCATGGTGAACCGCTGCGATGTGCCCTCAAAATCCTGGTCCCAGCTGTATTCGCCCGAGTTGGCCGAGAGCTCCCTTCCAGCAGCGTTCCGGTGGCCGTGGGCTTTCGAGTGTTGAACGTCGGAGGAAAGGAACTTCCAGACGACCTCGAGCGGCGCGTTGTACACGCTCCCTTCGTCGCGAACGAACACCATGAACGGCGATGACGACGGCGGACAGATATGCCTGATGGGGGTCCTCCCCGGGCTACCCGGTGGCCGCGGCGAGCTCGGCGAGCTTGTTCACGGTATTCCAGTTCCGAGCGGTGCCCACGGTACCGAGGTGAGACTCGATGCGCGCGGTGGTGAGGCGCGAGCGGCCGATGCCGTCCGGGTACACTAGGTAGACATGCCGTCCGGACCCATGGACCCGCTCGCGGCCCGAGATCGCCGCCGTAAGGGCCCTCCAACGGTCCTCCGCGGGGGCGTGTCGCAGGACCATCACGAGGAGGTGGCTCGGGTCGTCCTGGGATTCGCGGGCGAACGGGTTTCCAGAGAGGATCGACCGCCATTCCTCGATGGACCGCACGAAGACCTCCGTGCGTACCTCCATTTTCTCAAAGATCGCCCGGGCAAGCGTCCGCTCGATTCTCGTCGCATCTTTGGTTCGGCTCCGGAAGACGACGTTGCCCGACTGCAAGAGCGTCCGACCATCCTCGAGTCCGACTTCGGCCACGAGGTCCCGGAGCCGAGCCATCGGGACCTGTGTTCCGCCACCTACGTTGACCGCGCGCAGGAGGCCAATGTAGACCGGCATCGCCCCTGGCCAGAAGAGGGCCCATGGAAACGGTTTTTGGGCCGTGCGCCCGACTCGGGGGCAGGGTGGCGCGGAACTCGAAAATCCGGGCGAAAACCGTGGGTTTCCTGGCGGAACAGAGTTACTTATAGACCGTCCAACCCGATTATTCGCGATGTCGCATCGCATACTTGCCGTCGGCTTGACCGTGCTACTGACAGCACTGTTGACTGTCTCGATGCTGTTCGTCCTGGCTCCGGCCACGACCCACAGCGTCGCGCCGGCGGGGACCGTCGCCGGACCCAAGACCGCCGCTACCCCGGACGCGGCCATCATCGCCACGATCGTGAACGGCTTCGATGTTCCAACCAACCGCTTCTATCTCGGCGCGGTCGGGTACGGCTCCCTCTATTTCCTCATCACCGACACCAACGCGGCCGACCATGCCGTCAACGTCACCATCACCGACCCGAACGCGGCCCGGGACAAGGCCGGAGTTCCCGCCTTCCACGATACGGCGACCCTCAACGCGACCACCCACTCGTACGACTCCTACACCTCGGGCGTCTCCTACACCTTCCCGTCAAGCGTTCTGTACGCCGGCCAATGGACCGTCAACTTCTCGGCCCCCGCCGGCGGGACCGTCCTCGAGAACATCTCCCTCGACCTTTACTACGCGTCCCTCACGACGTCCGTCGGCACGACCGCGACGATTCCCGGCCAGGTGTTCAACCTGTTCTGGGCGCTCAACCTCGTGTCGAACGCGGCGTCCCCCTACACGAAGGCGACGAGCGGCACGGCCTACGGTAGCTACACCGGCAACGGGACGATCGAGAGCCTCTTCGGTGCCGGGGGCCGGTCGCTCGGCTCAATGAGCACCGGCCGTGGGCAGCTGGCCGTGACCGTTCCGAGCAACGCCGGTCCGGGAACCCTGCTCCATATCGAGGTCTCCGCGGTCACGAACGTGAGCGGTCAGGTCGTCGAGAACGAGAGCGCCAACATCACCGTCAACGTCGGGACGCTCGTGATTCACGGCATCGGGCTCACCGCCGCCCCGCCGAGCTGCGAGCTCGTGAACGACGGGGCCTTCACGATCGGTAGCCTCATCGCGGGATGCGTCCAGGTGGGCGCATCGTACGATGGGGCCTTCACCGCGCTTTCGGGTCTTCCGATCACCGTCGGGTACTGGAACGGTACCGCCCACGTGAGCCCCCTGGACGCCCCGACCGCGCTCACCTCGAACGCCACCGGTGAGGCGGCGTTCACCTTCCTCGGGACCGTCCCGCCGTTCACTCCGCTTTCGAGCGCGGACATCTACAACGTGATCAACTTCACCGTGACCGTGCCGGGCGCGAGCACGTTCTACCACTGGACCGTCTACTCGAACGCGACCGTCTGGACGTTGCTTCCACCGACCGCCACGGGCGTGATCCAGCTCACGCTCGACCACACGACCTACTACAACGGGATGTCGGCGACCGCGACCTGGTCGGTCGGTTCTACGAACGCGACCAAGACCGGTCCCCTCACCGCCGTCGGATGGACCGTGACCGGGCCGGACGCGATCACCTACGAGGAAGGGATCCTCAACTCCACCGGCACGACCGGGACGTTCACGTTCGCCATCCTCGCGTCGATGATGGGCCACACGATCCACGCGACCGTCTACGTCGCGAACGCCACGGAGACGTTCTCCGGGACCGCAGCCGCGGACGTGCTGAACCCGTCGCTCCTGCTCACCCCCGCCGAGTACTACTACGAAGCCGGCACCTCGACCTCCGTCTTGGTGACGCTGAACGGTGCCGGCACGTGCGTTAGCCCCACCTGCACACCCGCTCCGGTCACGATCCAGTACCAGGCATGGGAATACTGGGCCACGGCGGACGCCCTCCTGTCGAGCGGCACGGTCGCGAACGGTAGCAGCATCCCGATCACGATCCCCACCTCCACGCCACCCATCTCGGTCGTGGTGGACGTCTGGGCCTCCGCGAACGGCCAGGTCATCGCGAGCAGCTCCACCGCCATCCTGCTCGAGGTCGGCTACACGGTCGAGCTCGGGGTGAAGACGGTGTCGAGCTACTCCGACGGAAGCTTCCAGCCGGGCCAGACCGTGACGCTCTCCTATGCGGTCAGCTCGGTCGGCGGCGCGGCCCTGCCGCAGACGCTCTCCTTCGAGCTGTTCGCGATCGGCTACCCGTACGTCCAGACGCTCCAGAACGTCGGACCGAGCGGCACGGTGCCGTTCACCGTCCCGTCGAACGCGCCGCAGGGCACGATCGTCATCGAGCTGCTCGCGAAGGGCTCGCTCACCGGGGGCACCTGCTTCCCGACGGGCACCTGCGACGGGATCGCCGCGCTGTACGTGAACCCGAGCCCCTCGGCCCTCAACTACGAGCTGGGGGCCGGTAGCGGCGTCACGGTCGGCTGGCTGATCCTGCTCGTCCTCGTGGTGGTCGTGGCGGTCGTCCTGCTGCTGGTCCTGCTCCGTCGCCGCGGCGGGGCGAGGCCGTCCTCCAGCCCCTCGAGCAGCGGCTCCGTTCCGCCGCAGGAGTGGAAGGCGCCGAGCTCGCCGCCCCCCTCCCCCGAACCGCCCGCCTCCGAGCCGCCGGCGTCCGAGCCGGCGTCCTCGTCCGAAGCTCCCCCGCTACCGCCACCGGCCCAGCCGCCGACGGGCGCGACCTGAATCGCAACGACGATCCGGGTCCTCGGCCCTCCCCCGTCCGGTCCGGACCGGCCTGGGCCTCGGTGCTCACGCGTCGGCGAGGCGAGCTGGCGAGGCGCACCCGCGGGTCCGCCGGAGGTTCCAGAACTGATCGTAGACCCACCGGAGCCCCCGGTCGATGCGAGGAACCCGAATTACGATCCGCTCCCCCGTCGACCCGAGCGTTAGACCGACGAGCAGGCTCATGATCGCGGAACCGGAGCGCCGCCCGCGGACGTCGACCAGGTGAGCGTTGGCGAACCGGAAATCGGCATCCAGGTCCCCGAGCTCGCGGGTTGCCTCCGGGCCATCGTATGGCACGGCCCGGAGGCGTGACCGGCTCGCCCACTCGCTGACCCGGGCGAACATCGTGCACGGTCCGCATCTGGGGTCGTAGAAGAGCCGGGCCGGGGCCGTCGCCGACGACGCGACCATCGTTGCCGGCAAGATGGGCCCCGGGGTTATATCCCGGCCCGAGCGGCTCGGAACTTCGATTACTGCGGCGTTTGGGCGCGGTCGGGGCGCGGCTCGTTCCACTCGAAGATGCGGACCCGGTCACCCCACTCCGGGTGCGGGAACAGACCCAAGCGGTCGTACTCGTGCCGCGCCTCGTTCGTCGAGGGCAGGAACGCCTGCCACTGCTCGTGCCCCAGCGCCTCGGTGAGCGCGCCCACGGCGCCCACGAGCCGGTCGGGGTCTCCTTGGAGCGGATTCACCCAGAGCGTACGCGGGCTTTTCCACCAGTCCACCTGGACCGCCGCGGCGAGCCCGCGGGCGACGTAGAGCTTCCCCTCGTTCGCCCACCGCTCGGCGAGCGAAGGTCGCCACCGACCGAATCGACCCCCGTCCTCGCCCGGGAGAAGGTCCACGTACCCGGTCGCTTGAGGAAGCCAACCGACCGGCCCCGACCAGGGAACCCCGGGATCCCCCCGTTGGAGCGAGGGACCCGAGCCCGGGGTCGCCCGTCCGCACCGGAGGGTCAGCTCGATGACCGGCCGAAAACCCGACCGGGTGAACAGCCGGCTCGATCCGACATTCTCGATTTCGATCGCCGCGCGGAGGGATCTCACGCCGATGGAACGGGCGTCCGAGATGACCTGTGTGAGGAGCTGGCCGCCGAGGCCCTTTCCACGGTGAGCAGCCGCCACCCGAAATCCGCTGACCCACCCTTCTCCCTCGCCCAGGTCGTGCAGACGCCCGAACGCGAGCCAGTTCCCGCGTTCGGTTCCCGCCCAAAGCCGTCCCGAACGGGTCCATTCGGCGATATCCTCGAGAAGGTAATCGTGGGGGTCCGAGCTCCGAAGGAATTGCCGAAGCCGGTCCAACTCTGAATCCGGGTCGACCCGGTGGAACCGCATCCTGAGACTCTCCTCTCCTCCGCTTCCGTCGGTGGTAGAAGCTTGCTGGCGCCGGAGGAAGACGGCCGGGGAGACATCGCTCTTTCCCCGCCCGGTCGATGCAGAAGGTCCGACAGGGCGGACGCATCCCGGCCGGCCTTCGCGGTAGTGTACTCGCCACCGTCCGAAGGCAAGATAGGCCGGAGGGCGATGCCCGACCCTGCCATGGCGTCCGGCGCCGGCGGCCGATCGGAGGGCTGGTGGATCGTCCCGGGGCTCGTGGGACTCGTCGTGGCCATCGTGGTCGGGCTCGTCCTCAGCGCCCCGTCGCCCTCATCGCCGTCGTCACCCCCACCTTCGAAGACCGTTGTCCTCCTCGAGAGCACGCTCCCCGGTGTGATCGATACCGTGGGTAGCGGCCAATCCGAGGCCAACTGGGGGTGGCCGTTGTTCAACGACCGCCCGTGCACGAACCAGACCGTCCCGGCGTTCAACTGCACGTCGCTCGACGCCGTCCTGTCTCCCGGAGGCTTCTACAACTTCTCGTTCGAGGTCGACAATGGGGCGAACGGTACGGCGCAGGTCGCCGACCTCGAGACCAACGTGAACTACTCCTACTCGTCTGTCCCGTCCCAGTATTGCAACGGAGGAAAGGGTGTCTCCGGGGTGTCGGGTCCCTATGTCGGTGCCCATGCCGCCTTGCTGATCACGATGAACCTCACCTTGCCTCTCGCTCCGGGGTCGTACAACCCGGACCTAACGCTGGTCACCGTCCTCGGAAGTTGTTCCGGTTCCGACTGCAGCTGGGGCTGCTAGTGGCCGGAACCCGGGGCTCACGCGGCCACGAACCCCTCGAGCCTGCCCGGCCACCGGAAGTTTAAGCCCGTCGGCTCACCTTTGGGCCCGCGCACGATGACCCTGTTCCACCCGCACTACCTCACGCTCCGGGACGGCCGGTCGGCCTTGATCCGGAGGGCCGAACCCCGGGACGCCGAAGCGATCCTCGAGCACGTCAACGATGTCGCCGCGGAGCAGGTCTACATCATGGTCGAGCAGACCGACAAGACCATCGCCGAGGAGGACGACATGCTCCGGACGCTGGACCCCCGGCGGACCCTCTTCCTCGTCGCGACCGTGGACCGACAGGTGGTCGCCGTCTCGGACATCCACCGCGGTCGGTTTGCGAAGAACGCCCACACCGCGAGCCTCGGGATCTCGGTCCGTAAGCCGGTCCGGGGCCAGGGCGTCGGTAAGGCGATGATGGTGGACATGCTGAATTGGGCCCGGTCCGAGGGAATCCGCAAAGTGACGCTCGGAGTGTTCGCGACGAACGAAAGCGCGATCGCGCTCTACCGGGAGCTCGGCTTCACCGAGGAAGGCCGCCTTCGGGGCGAGGTCATGCTGTCGGGCCGCCCCGTCGACGAGCTCCTGATGGCGTTGTGGCTGTAGGGGGAGGTCGGGGGTTCCCTTCGGCCGACCCGGATCGGTGAATCGCCCGGCGAAATTGGCTAAGGTTATTCCTCAGGCCCGCGGACCGAGCCCCGGTTCGGGCCTTGGTCAATCGCGCTGGGGCGCGCCGCAGAACGGGCAGCGCAGCGCGCTTGCGTCGATCAGGTTCCCGCAGTATCCACATCGCACGCGCATGACCGGTCGTGGACCACCGCGAGCCGCGGCCGCCATCGCCGTCGCCCAGTGCTCACGGGCCATGCGGACCGTCGCCTCGTTCCGGGCGCGGCGCTGGAGCCATTCGGCTCGCCCGGCCTCCCGGGCGGCCTCGATCTCCCGGGCGACCTCCTCGGGGTCGTGGAGGTAGAAGCGCAGGACGACCGCCCGACCCTCGTGCTCCTCCGACAGCCGTAGGAAACGGTGGAGCTCCACCCGGGGCCGAGCCAGGTTGTAGAAGAAGAGGCTGGGTCCGGCCTCCCAGTCGCTCGGGGCGAACACCTGGGGTTTGCGCATCATGTCGGTGCACCTCAGGTTGGTCATCACGAGGAACCCGCGCGCCGTCTTCCAAACCCGCAGGATCCGCTCGCCGTCCAAAAGATGGATCTCGGCGAGCGCGTCCCGGTCGATCTGAGCCGGCGTTGTGTCCGTGTCGGGCGGGGTGTCCCAGCTCCGATGGGGCATCGCGGGAGCGACAGAAGCGGTTCGTTAAGGGCTTGCCGACCGGGCGGCCGCCCACCGGCGCTCGGGAGGCGTCACTTCGGGTGTTTCGTGAATTCCCGGATGCCGGCGTTGTCCTCGTTGTACGCCTTCTCCCAGAACTCGCGGACCATCGGCTCAAGATGTCCCGGCGGCACCCCGGCCGCCTGCATGTCGCCGAACACCGAGACCTCCGTCTTGTTGCCGTGCGGCGTATAGACGTTGAACATCTTCGACCCCGTCATCGGGCCCTCGAGCGCCTCGACGACCATACCGAGCGGCGGAAACACGCTGATCCGATTCGCGA
>Ga0187782_10001995_pt1 | contig 14981 bp, 17 predicted proteins | sample 0715_SJ02_MP15_2_FD_132454 | JGI IMG/M metagenome (GOLD analysis project Ga0187782, IMG submission 132454) | Tropical peat soil microbial communities from peatlands in Department of Meta, Colombia - 0715_SJ02_MP15_20_MG | ecosystem: Environmental > Terrestrial > Soil > Wetlands > Peat | place...
CAGCTTTCCGCGTTTCCCGTAGGCTCGCGCACTTCAGTACCGCGCGGAACGCCAGCGGGCTTAACTGCCGGGTTCGGAATGGGACCGGGTGTTTCCCCGCCGCTTTGGCCGTCAGCCGAGCGGTCCGACCGAGATTGCGTATTTAACGACTTTGTGCGGGCCGAGGGTGTCGTGGGAACGGGCGGCTCTCGTTTATTCGCGACGCGGGTCGAACAGATGAGCCTTCTCTCGAAAGAACGCGGCCCGCTCCCGGATCTCGGACTGCCGACCGAATCGTCGGCCGATCTCGACCGCGGCGTCGAGCGTGGAACCGGGCACACCCGCACGGAGGTCTCGGAGGATGCCGGGCCCGTTCGCCTCCCAGCCATCGACGGCGAGCCGCATGTAAAACACGACGGCCTCGTCCGCGTACCGGATGCCGTGGGAGATCGACGAACGGTAGTTCCGGACGTACACGACGAAATCATCGCCCGGCCGGGAGCCGGAGAACGGTTGCCCGGAGATGAACTCAACGTCCACGCGACCTTCCGGGAGCATGAGGACAGTGCCGCGAATCGTCCCGGTCGACGGATCGAGTGGCGTCGCATCGCGTCGGTGTTCGAGCGCGGAGTCCAGCGACGACCAGTCGCCCACGGCGATCAGTACGTCCACGTCCTTCGTTCCGACCGAAACGTGCCGCTCGATGGCAGAGCCCCCCACGACCACGAACGGGACGCGCAGTTCCGAGCGGATCCACGCCGCTACCTTTCGGACCGTTTGGGGGTTCATCCAAAAGTCTCTCGGATGGGGTTGTTCCGGAGTTTTCGATCCAGAGCCGCCTTCGGGATCGGCCGGCCGACCCTCGGCAGTTCCGGTACCAGATCGAAGAATCGCACCCACGTCGCCTTCTCCTCGACTTGCTCCTGCACGACCCGACGAAGCAGGTAGACCGGGTCGATGGCGTCCCTGTTCCTATCGAGAATCGCCCGAGCGCCGATCGCGTCCACACTGAGCATCGCGACGGCGACGTCCTCGAATCGCGGGTGCAGCGCGGCCGTGTCCGAGAGGAAAGGGATCACCCGGAAGTTCGTATCGAGGGCCGGGACGAGCCAGCGAGCCGCGACCAGTTCGCTCGGGAACTCAATCGGGTAGCCGAGCGATGCGACCGTCCGCGCGTCGAGCAGGAAAAGGGGAACGTTGCTCCGTCGAGCGAGACCCACGTCCGCCTCGGACCGGATCCGGACACGGAACTCGGAGCGAGGGCGGCCCTTCGGCTTGGAGATAGGCACGAAGACCGACGGGGTTCGGTCGTCGCCGAGCCGCACGAAGGTCACGGCCGCTTCCATCGCAACAATGCTCGACAGTCGGAGTATGTATTTATACTATAGCGGGAGGGAAGGTCTGTCGTTCTATCGAAAGCGCCCGACCGAATAGACGACCCCATCGTGCGGGCCGCCCGCGTTCGGAGCTTACCGCCGCCGCTTGATCGGGTGGGTCGGAGGAGTGGTCCGGTCCTCCTTCGACCAGATGTACCAGGTCCCGCGGGCCTGGCTCAGCCGCCGGCCGTCCTCTCCGTAGAGGTTCCCTTCGGCGAACGCGATGTGGCGACCGCGTCGCAGCACCTCCCCCCGGGCCGTCAGCATATCGCCCTCCCGGGCCGCCCGGAGGAACTCGACGTAGAGCGAGGTCGTCGCGGTCGTCTCGCCTTCCGCGAGGACGGAGACGACCGCCGCCCCCATCGCGGTGTCGAGGATCGTCGCGTAGACCCCGCCGTGCACCACCGAGTTGATGTTGAGGTGGCGCTGGTCGACCTTGCCGGTCACGGTGCAGACCCCGCGACCGCTCTGCTCGAAATCGATCGAGAACCCGACTTCGCGATGGAAGCCGTGCCGGGCCGCGTGGAGGATGTCCGGAAGGGGCTCGGTCGGGTGCGGTTCGACGGCCGTCCGTGAACGCGCCACGTCGGGCGCGAGTCTCGACGGTGGATAAGTAGTGCGCGGGACCCTGCCCACGCTCGGATGGCGCGGCTGCGCGGGCGCGAGGCGACGTACGAGGCGCCGCCGAACATCGCCCTGGTCAAGTACTGGGGGGTCCGGGACCGCGAGCGCACCATTCCGTACAACTCCTCGATCTCGGTCACGCTCGACCGTCTCCGCTCCCGCACGACCGTCCGCTTCGAGCCGGACCTTCCCGACGACCGGGTCGAGCTCAACGGCGCTGTGGCGACCGGGGCTCCTCGGGAGGACGTCGTCCGGTTCCTCGACCGGGTGCGGGATCTCGCCCAGGTCACGGACCGGGCGTCGGTCCGCTCGCACAACAACTTCCCGACGGCGAGCGGCCTCGCGTCGAGCGCGAGCGGGTTCGCCGCGCTCACCGGAGCGGCGACCGCGGCGCTCGGACTGTCACTGTCGGGCCGGGAGCTCTCCCGGCTCGCGCGGTTGGGCTCGGGGAGCGCCTCGCGCTCGGTCTTCGGTGGGTTCGTGGAATGGCGCGCGGGAACCCGCCCGGACGGGCGCGACTGCTACGCTCGGCCGCTCTTCGGCCCGGACCACTGGCCGGCGCTCGTCGACCTGGTCGCGATCGTGAAGAGCGCCCCGGTGAAAGAGGTCCGGTCGGCGGACGCGATGCAGGCGACGGTGACGACGAGCCCGGTCTACCGGCGCCGCCTCGCGGAGATCCCGAACCGGCTCCGCAAGATGCGCGCCGCGATCGGCGCGCGGGACCCCCGACGGCTCTTCCCGCTCGTGATGGAGGAGTGCGACAGTTTCCGTGAGGTCTGCGAGACGACGCGCCCGTCGCTCGACTACCTGACGACCGCCTCGCGAGCGATCCTCGGCGAGGTCCGGGCGGTCAACCGCGAGGCGGGCCGCCCCGTCGCGGCGTACACGCACGACGCGGGGGCGCACGTCCACGTCTTCACTCTCGCGCGGGACGTGAGGACCGTTCGCCGCCGCCTCGCCCGTCTTCCCGGGGTCGAGCGGACGCAGCTCCTACGGCCCGGTCCCGGCGGGCACCTCGTGCGTTAGGGCGGGTCCGGCCGGACCGACCGGCCGTTCAGAGGACGTGGCGGTCGAAGTCGGGGGACGGAAGCTCGAGTCCGAGCGAAGCCACGAGACCCGTGACCTCCTCGATGAACCGGTGGCGGGCCTCCTCGTTCGTCCAGCGCTTGAGCCCGTACTCGATCGCGCGGCGGCTCGTGTCGGAGTTCGAGTGGCCGAACATGTCGAGGGAGCGGGGGTACCACTTGTAGACCGCGGCCTGCGCCTCCTCCTTCGAACCGGAGTACTTCGGCCCGTCCTGGACCATCCGTCGGAGCACGCTCGCGCCGAAGTTGAGGTGCAGCTGCTCCTCGCTCAGCATGAGCGGCATCGCGCGGGCGAGCGGCCCGTACGAGCACTCCTGGAACGCGCGCAGCTGGTAGACGCCGACGCGGTCGACGAAGCAGGTGAACGCACCGACGTCGCTCCACCGGTCGAACTTCATGTTGAACGCGTCGAGCTTGTGCTCGCCCTCGCGCTTCGTGAGGAGCTCGTCGATGAACCGCTGACCTTCCTCACCGAAATCGCGGAGGATCCGGCACGCCTGGAGGCCGTGGCGCGCCTCGTCGGCGATGATGCGGGACTCGATCCATCGGTCCTCGAGGGTCGGCGCCTTGTCGAGCCACGGCCGGTGCTGCTGGATGGACGCGAACTCGGTGTCGGCCTGGACGACCAGGAGCTTCACGACAAGCTTGCGCATGTCGGGAGGGACCTCCTCCGCGGTCTCGTACTTGCGCACCCCCGCCGAGGCGCCCCACAGGATCTCGCGCACGGGTTCGACCGTGCCGCCTTCCTTGAGGGTCTTCGACGTGGGCGACCCTTTCGGGGGGGTCTCGGTAGCGGACATGACGCTCGACGGTCCTAGAGGGTCAGCGGCCCTTAAAGGTGGGCTTCCGCTTCTCGACGAACGCGCTCAGCCCCTCCTTCGCGTCCTCGGTGATGAAGAGGCGGTTCTGCAGCTCGCGCTCGAGCGCGAGCCCCGCGACGAGCGGCATCTCGATCCCTTCGAGGACGGAGCGCTTGATGAGGCTCACGGCGCGCGCCGGCCCGTGGGCGAGCGCGCTCGCGTACGCCTGCACCTCCTTCGCGAACGTCTCCTTCGGGTAGACGTAGTTCACGAGCCCGATCGCGAGCGCCTCGTCGGGCGTGAGGAGCTTGCCGGTGATCATCATGTCGAGCGCGCGCGACGGGCCGATGAGGCGAGGAAGGCGCTGGGTACCGCCCGTGCCCGGAAGTACCCCGAGGGTGACCTCGGGGAGCCCGATCTTGCCGGAGTCCTTCGCCATCATGCGGAGGTCGGTCGAGAGGGCGATCTCGAGCCCGCCGCCGACGCAATGGCCGTTGATCGCCGCGATGACGACCTTCGGGGTGCTCGCGAACTTATTGAGCGTCTCCTGACAGTGAAGGCAGAACATCGCCTTGAAGTCGGGCTGGCTCGCCTTCAGCATCTCGATGTCCGCGCCCGCGCTGAAGAACCCGGGGACCGAGCTCGCGAGCACGATAACGCGAGCGTTCTCGTCGAACCGGAACTCCTCGACGGCCTCGTCGAGCTCTCGCATCATCGCGAGGTCGTACGTGTTCGCCTTCGGCTTGCCGATCTCGATGTACCCGACGTGGTCGTCGAGGCGGGTCCGGATGAACTTCCCCTGCATGGTCCCTCGCGGGCGTGCGCCGCGGTCGACGGACCGCACTCCTCGGGGCGGATAACGGCGACGATGGCCGTCGGTCCCGAGGTCAGGCCCGGCGCGGGTGCTCGGGGCGCCGCTCTTCGACCCGGCCGTCCGGGTAGCCGACGATGACGAGGTCGGCCATCCCGGCGAAGATGCCGGTCTCCACGACGCCGGTGTGCCCTCGGATCGCCGCCGCGGCCTCGGGCGGGTCGCGGACGGGCTCGCGGGGCGAGAGGTCGAGGATCTCGTTGCCGTTGTCGGTGACGTACGGACGGCCGTTCGGGCCGACCCGCAGCCGGACCCGATATCCTTCCGCCGCGAGCTCGCGTTCGAGCACGGGCCGACCGAACGGCACCACTTCGACCGGGAGGGACGCCCGTTCCCCGAGCGCCCCCACCAGCTTCGACGGGTCGACCATGATCACGACCGACGCGGAGAGGCGGGCGAGCAGCTTCTCCCGGAGCAGCGCCCCACCTCCTCCCTTCGTCATGTCGAGCGCCGGCGTCACCTCGTCCGCTCCGTCGAGCATCAGGTCGAACCGGTCGTCCCCCCGCAGCGGGCGGACCGGGACGCGGAGCTCCTTCGCGAGCTCCTCCGTCGCCCGGGAGGTCGCGACGCAATCGAACTTCCCGTTCGGGAACCGTTCGGCGATCGCGCGGACGGCCTGGGCGGCGGTCGAGCCGGTGCCGAGCGCGAGCCGAAGCCCCGGCCGCACGTGGTGCTCGACCGCGTAGCGCGCGGCGACCACCTTGGCCCGCTCGAGGTCCTCCGGCACGTCCCCCCCGAACCCGCACCCTCCTATTCAACCCGGCGCCGCGGAGGCCGACACACATAAACCCGAGCGGACCTCCCCGGCGCGAATGTCGCCGGCTCCTTCCCCCGACCGTGCCCCGGTCGTCGTCTCGCTCGGGGGGTCGGTGCTCCTCACCGGGAGCGGGGACGCGGAGTACCTCGAACGGCTCGCTGAGCTCCTCCGCCGGCTGGGGGCCGACCGGCCGCTGGTCGTGACGACCGGCGGAGGGCGAACGGCGCGCGAGTACATCCAGCTCGGCCGGGCCCTCGGCCTCACCGAGTTCGAGCTCGACGAGGTCGGGATCGAGGTCACCCGCCTCCACGCCCGGCTCGTGGCGGCGCGGGTCGGACCGCCGGCCCCCGCGCGACCGCCGGCCACGGTCCCGGCGGTGGTCGAACAGCTCCGTACGGGCTCCCCGGTCATCCTCGGAGGCACCGAGCCCGGTCACACGACGGACGGGGTCGCGGCTCTGGTCGCGGTACGGATCCGGGCGGCGCGCGTCGTGAACGCGACGGACGTGGACGGCGTCTACGACCGGGACCCGAGGGTCCACCCGGACGCCCGGCGGATCGACCGGCTCTCCTGGCCGGAGTTCCGGGCGATGGTCCACGCCGGGGCCTCGGGCGAAGCGGGCCAGAACTTCCTCTTCGACCGCCTGGGGGCCGACGCGCTCGCCCGGGCCCACATCCCGCTCCTGATCGTCCCGGGTCGCGACCTCGGGAACCTCGAGGCGGCGGTCTCGGGGAGGGCGTTCCGGGGAACGCTCGTCGACGATGCGACCCGCGCGAAAACGGCTTAGTAGGCGAGGGCGGCTCGGGAGACGATGACCTCCCGCGTGGTCTTCCTCGGGCCCCCCGGGGCCGGCAAAGGCACCCAGGCCGCGCGGCTCGCCCGCGAGATGGGGATCCCCCACATCTCGACCGGGGATATGCTTCGGGCGGCCGTGGCGGCCCGCACGCCGCTCGGGATCGAGGCGGAGGGCCACATGAACTCGGGGGGGCTCGTGCCGGACGACCTCGTCCTCGGGATCCTTCGCGACCGTCTCGCGCAGCCGGACGCCCGTCCGGGCTACATCCTCGACGGGTTCCCCCGGAACATCCCGCAGGCGGAAGCGCTCGCGACGTTCGCGAACGTCGAACGGGTCGTCTCGTTCGACCTCCCCGAGGAGCAGCTGGTCCAGCGGCTCTCGGACCGCTGGATCTGCCCGAAATGTCAGTCGGTCTACAACCTCTCCACCCAGCCTCCGAAGGTCGCCGGGAGATGCGACCGGGACGGCGAGACGCTCCTGCAGCGGCCGGACGACCGGCCCGAGGCCGTCCGGGTCCGGCTCCGGGTGTACCTCGAGAAGACCGCCCCGCTGCTCGACTACTACCGGAAACGGAACCTACTGCGCCCGATCGACGCGAGCGGGACCCCGGAGAAGGTCACGGCGCGGCTTCGCTCGGCGCTCCGGTAGCGCCCTCCCGAGCGGGCGGCGTCAGAGCCGGAGGAGTTCCCCGCGCACCCAGCGACCACGGTCGAGGTAGAACCGGACCCCTTCGAGGTATCCGACCGGTGCCCCCCAGTGGGCCACCCCGGCGACCCGGGTCCCGGCCGCGGCGAACTCGATGACCCCGCCGTGGGAGACGACGAGCAACCGTCCCCCGTCGGGGGTTCTCTCGAGCTCCGCCCGCATCACCTCCGCCTGGTGCCGAGCGTACCGGGCCGCGACCTCCGAGCGTTCGACCGACCGGACGTAGTCGGCGAACGAATGGAGGTTCGCGCCGGCGACGGTCACCCCCGCATCGTCCGGCATCTCCGCGAGGTCGGGGACCAGGGCATCGACCGAGAAGCCGAGGGACCGGACCGTTTCGACGGCGCGGGGTTTCGGCGAAGCAACGACCCGGTCGAACGGGCCGAGAGTGGGCCGGAGCCGGCGGGCGAGTTCGAGCCCTTCGGGGCTGAGATGGATCCCGGTCGGGTCCCGGAGACTGTGGCGACGGTGCTCGACGACCCTCATCGCGGTACCGCACTCCGACCCGGCGGAGGGTTTATAGGTCGTCCACCGCTCCGAAATCCGTCCCGGCTTAGCTCAGTGGTAGAGCGGGGGACTGTAGGCGAGACTGCCGGACCTCCGGCGGCCCCCGTGGAGATCCTCAGGTCGCCTGTTCGAGTCAGGCAGCCGGGACCTGAGGAGCGTCGAGGCGGAGAGGACGCTCGAACCAGGCGACGTCCCAGTACGAACCGAACTTGCGCCCGACGCGGTGGAACGTTCCGACCCGACGGAACCCGAAGCGCCGATGTAGCCGGACGGAAGCGGGGTTCGGGAGGGTGATCCCCGCGACGATCCGCTCGATGTCCTCGTCGCGGAGAGAGTCGAAGAGGGCGGTATAGAGCCGCGACCCGACCCCTCGGCCCCGAGAGTCCACCCGACAGTAGACCGACGACTCGACCGTGGTGGCGTAGGCGGCCCGCGGACGGAACGGGCTGCTCGTGGCCCATCCGACCACGCGGTCGGTCTCGTCGAGCGCGACCCAGAGACGGTGGCGGCCCCCGGCGGTGTGCTCGTGCAGCCACCCCGTGCGCTCGGACGGATGCACCGGCGCGACCTCGAACGTCGCCGCACTCCTCTCGACGTAGTGGTTGTACACTTCGAGCACCGCCGCGAGGTCGCCCGCGCGCCCGGGACGCACTCGAATCTCCGCGGACCATCCCCCTCGTCCGAAATCCCGTTCGCGGGCAAGAAGTCGCCGGCGTCGATCTTGGCCGAACGTCATCATCGGAGGCGGTTCGTTGGACGTTCGTCACCGGAGCCCCTTCGCGGATGCACGCACGACCACCCCGACCGCACGGTCCGGGAACGACCGTCGGTCGGAACGGGAACGAGCGACGAACGTAAGTTCGCCGAGGGGTGAACAACGCGAGGGATATCGATGTCGATCCGCGCGCTCTCGGTGGCCGTGGCGGTCACCGACCGGACCCATGCCGCGAAATGGTACGTGGAGAAGCTCGGCTTTCGGGTCTTCGACGACGACCCCGAACATTGGACGACCGTCGGAGACCGCTCGGGGAAGTTCCGCCTGCACTTGTGCGAGGTCGGGGGGCGCGCGGGGAAGAAGCCCCCGAAATCCGAGGTCGGCAACACGGGCATTCTCCTCGTGACCGACGAGCCGTTCGCCCGGACGTGCGCCCGCCTCAAGAAGGGCGGCGTCCGCTTCTCGATGCCCCCGAAGAAGCTCCCGTGGGGTTGGCTTGCGAAGTTCCTCGACCCCGACGGCAACGAGTTCTGGCTGATGCCGGCCGACTGACGGTCCGGGACACATCGTTCGGGCGGGTCCGAACGCGACGGGCGATGCGGTTGTCGGGATTCGAACCCGAGTAGGTAGCTTGGGAAGCTACCGTCCTAACCACTAGACCACAACCGCGCGACCGCTCCCGGAAGGGCCGGGCCTGATACGGTTTGCGCGACGGTCGCTACAGGAGAAGACCGACCGACTCGGACGGGATCGACGGGGAGGTCGCGAGGAGGTCGTCGTTCGAGACGAGCCGCTCGGCGGCGCGGCTCGCAACCCCGGCGTGGTGGAGGATCTTGCGCGCGCGGGAGGAGTCGTTCGTGGAAAGCGCGACCAGGACCTGGTTCCCTTCCCGCGCGACGAGGATCGCGACGCTCTGGATGTTGATCCGCTCCCGCGCGAGCGTCTCGAGGACCCGCAAAAAGCTCCCCGCCCGGTCCTCGAGGCGCACCGCGATCATCTCGCGGACCTCGACGTCGTAGCCGCCCGACCGGAGGAGCGCCGTGGCTCGGTCCGGGTCGTTCACGATGAGACGGACGTGGCCTTTGCCGGCGGCGGAGTCGACGCTGATCGCGGCGAGGTTGATCCGTTCCTTCGCGAGGGCCCGCGCGACGCCGGCGAGCGCTCCCGGCCGATTCGGAAGGGAGAGCGAGATCTCTCGGAGCGCCATCGGGTCCGGTAGGGGCGCGGAGGGTAAAGGGTCGACGCCGCCCCGGTTTCCCTCCGGTGTCCGCCGCGCACCTATTTATACCCGAATCGGGCCTAATTCACGCTGCTCGAAGCTTCGCGCTTCGGGCTGCGGTCCATCTGATGGGGGGAACGGGGAGTTCTCGGTCGAGACGGCGCTATCGCCGGGCCCGCAGGCTTCGTTCCGGCCGGCGCGGGGTCGTCGCGGTCATCGGTACGCTGCTCTCGCTCTTGGTGTTTTTCGCTCTGTTCGGGATCTTCCTCACCCAGTACCTTCCGGTCTGGATGTCCGACAACGAGTCGCAGCTCGTCACCAGCGCGGCGACGTCGTTCCTTTCGTTCAAATCCCAGGTCGATTCGCAGTACTCGCTCGACGGCCCGCCGACCCTCGGGACCCCCTTCACGATCAGTTCGAACGGCGTCCCCCTCCTGGCGTCCCCCACCCTCGCCACCCTCTCGTTCATCCCCCAGACGTGTCCGAATCCGACCGGGTACTCGGCGAGCTTCTACTCGAAGGGAGTCGTCGGGGCGTCGGCGTCCAACTACGGTCAGCCGATCAATCCCGCGTTCTGCGTATTCGAGAACCAGACGCTCTCGGTGGGGCCGGGCGGCTCCGGTCAGTACACCCAGCGGATCGCCTCCGGGGTCCTCCAGTTGGTGATCCCGAATCGATACTACACCCCCGAGACCTTTTACTACGAGGACGACGGAGTTGTTCAGAGCCAAGTGGGGGGCTACCAGGTCATGGCGTTCGCTCCCCCGTTCAACGTCACCCGGGCGAGCGGCAACACGACCGTCACCTCGAGCCTTCTCTTCCTCACCGGGAACTCGACGAGCTGGATCGGTCAGGGTTCGGTGGAAGCCTATAGCCACCTGCTGTTCTCCCAGGAAGTGACGTCCAACGGGGTCTACGTGCCGGCGAGCTCGAGCTACACGCCGTTCTCCTACGTGTTCGAGGTCGGAACGGAGTATCCGTGCGCCTGGTCGACCTTCCTCGAAGGGCAACTCGCGGGCCTCCCCACGAGCCAGTACAACACCTACCTGCCGGGGACGACAAACGCGACCCTCCCCTACACCGGCAGCTGCAACAACCCGGCGGGAACCACGACGGTGCTCGCGCTGACGATCACCTCGGTCAACTTCGCGACCCTGTTCTACGCCGGCGTGGAAGTGACCGTCGCGGTCGGAGGTACGTAGTCCGATGGCCTCTTCCGGAAGCCTTCGCGTCAAGATCCCTCGGAGCGCGAACGCCGCGACCGTCACGTCTCCCCTCGGCCCTGCCGGGCCGGCGGCTCCCGAGAGCGAGCCGGCCGAGCTCCCCGGGACGTTCATCACCGCGATGCCGCCGCTGCTCGAGCCCACGATGAAGGAGCTCGAGGTGAGCGCGGTCAACCCGCCGTACTCGTACTCGCGCGTGACCTACAACGACCGGAACAAGGAGTACCTCTACGAGGTGATCGAGCCGCAGCTCTCCTCCCACGAGAAGCAGCTCGTCGACCACCTCAAAGCGACCCTCACGCGCATCCTGGGGAGCGACGTCGGTACCTTGAGCCTCTCCGACAAGCGGTCGTACCTGCGCGAGGAAGCGCGCGGATACTTCCGCAGCCGGGGGATCACCCTGAGCCCGATCTCGATGGAGCGGATCGTCTACTACACGCTCCGCGACTTCGTCGGCTACGGGCCGGTCGACGCCCTGATCCTCGACCCCGAGGTCGAGGACATCTCGTGCGACGGGGTCGACGTGCCGCTGTTCATCTTCCACGGGAAGTACGAATCGGTGAAGACGAACGTCACGTTCGCCGATGAGGAGACCCTCGACTCGTTCATCGTCATGCTCGGCCAGCGCTGCTCGAAGGCGGTCAGCGTCTCCGCGCCGATCCTGGACGGGACGACCCCCGAGGGCCACCGCATCCAGGCGACGTACGGGCGGGAGGTCACGACCCGCGGCGCGAGCTTCACGATCCGTCGGTTCAAGGAGCGACCGTTCACCCCGGTCGACCTGGTCGCGATGGGCACCGCGAACGAGGAGATGGTCGCCTACTTCTGGCTCGCGGCCGAGCAAGGGGAGTCGGTCATCGTCTGCGGGGGTCCGGCGGCCGGGAAGACGAGCACCCTCAACGCGATCGCCCTGTTCATCCCCCCCACCGCGAAGATCGTCTCGATCGAGGACACGCGGGAGGTGAACCTTCCGCACGAGAACTGGATCCCGGGGGCGACCCGCAGCGGCACCGGCGACCGCGGCTCGGACGGGAAGGCGGCCGGGGAGGTCGACATGTTCGACCTCGTCCGCGCCGCGCTGCGGCAGCGGCCGAACTACATCATCGTCGGGGAGGTCCGCGGCAAGGAGACGTACACGATGTTCCAGGCGATGGCGACCGGCCACACCACCTACTCGACCATGCACGCCGACAGCGTGAAGTCGATGGTGAACCGGCTCGAGAACCCGCCGATCAACACCCCGCGGATCCTTCTCTCCGCGCTCAACAACGTCATCATCCAGATCCAGGCCCGGACCGACAAGGGGGTCGTCCGCCGGTTGAAGCAGGTGCTCGAGATCGTCGGGTTCGAGCCCGAGACGAACGAGCTCATCACCAACACGGTCTACGAATGGGACCCCGCGACCGACACCTTCGTCTTCAAGGGCCACTCGTTCCTCTTCGACAAGATCATGGAACTCAAGAACTACACGACCGACGAGATGGACGCGGAGTTCCAGCGGCGCACGCAGGTCATCCGCTACCTCGTCGACAGCAAGACCACCGACTACCGCCAGCTGTGGCGGACGATCGCCCAGTACTACCGCGACCCGAACGAGGTCATGGGTCGCGTTCAGGCGAAGCAGGCCGCGATGGCGGCCCAGGCGGCGGCGGCGAAAGCCGCGCCCGGGAAGAGGTGAGGGTCGTGGCGGCCTCCTCCAAGGTTCCCCGGACCTCCTCCCCACCGGCGACCGGTACGTCGGTCCGCACCGTGCGCTTGAAACGCGGCGAGCAGCCGACCCACTCGAGCATGTCGGGATTCCAGCGATGGGCGTGGCGCACGTTCCGTGCCCGCGTCCTCGCTCGGCCCCCCGACCCGACGCTCGACGAGAACCTCGTGAAGGCGCACATCCGGATGCGCTCCGACGAGTACGTCGCGATGGTCTACGCGACGACGCTCGTGGTCGGCATCGCGACCGCGGTCGCGGGGGTCGTGGTCGGGTTCCTCTTCGTGAGCGCGGGGGTGACGTTCCTCGGGATCCTCATCGGGGTCCTCCTGCCGGTCTTCGGGACGGTCGGGACGTTCTTCGTGATGCAGGGCACCCCGGCCTCGAAGGCAAAGGAACGGGGCCGCAAGATCGACCGGAAGATTTCGCCCGCGATGAGCTTCGTCTCCGCGATGAGCTCGGCCGACGTGAACGTCGACCAGATCTTCAAGGAGCTCGGCCGGCAGAAGATCTACGGCGAGGTCGCCGAAGAGGCGGCGTGGATCACGCGCGACACCGAGCTCCTCGGGGTCGACATCCTCACCGCGATCCGCAACGGCGCGCAGCGGACCCCGTCGAAGCGGTTCCAGGATTTCCTCCAGGGGGTTGTGACGACCGCGACCAGCGGCGGCCAGCTGAAGCCGTACTTCCTCCTCAAGGCCGAGCAGTTCGAGCGCGAGAACAAGCTCGAGCAGCTCCAGCGCGTCGAGACGATGGGCCTCCTCGCCGAGACGTTCGTGACCGTCGTGGTCGCGTTCCCGCTCTTCCTCGTCATCATCATCGCGATCTTCGCGGTCATCGGCGGCGGCGGCACGTTCCTCATCGACGTCCTCTGGGGGATCGTCGGCGCGATGATCCCGCTCGCCCAGTTCGGGTTCATTTTCTTCATGTACACCCTCGCCCAGGAGATGGTCTAGGATGGCGACCGCCAACGCTCCCGCGTTCCAGACCCCGACGGTCCGCAAGGTGAAGTCGCTCTCGAACGTCTCGGCCGAGAGCGAGGGGCTGACCCGGGAGGTCGTCCTCCTCATCGCGGGAGGGATCGTCGCGGCGATCCTCTACGTCATCGCCGGCCTCAACTACATCGGCACGCTCAACATCACGCTCGCGGCCGGCGAACCGACCGGCGCGAACCCCGCGATCGACTTCTTCGCCCTCGGGACGATCGCCTTCATCGCGCCGTACGGCTTCGCCGAGACGGCGCGGCTCCGCAAGATCGCGAAGATCGAGCAGCGCCTCCCGGACTTCCTGCGCGACGTCGCGGAAGCGGGGCGCTTCGGCATGACGCTCCCCGACGCGATCGTGGTCGCGAGCACGGGCCGGTACGGGCTCCTGACGGACGAGATCAAGAAGATGGCGAGCCAGATCGAGTGGGGGGTCCCCGTCGCGACCGCGCTCGACCTGTTCGAGCAGCGCGTCCCCACGCCCCTCGTCCAGCGCGTGGTGTCGATCGTCACCCGCGCGAACGAGGCCGGCGGGAACGTCGCGGACGTGCTCACGATGGTCGCGCACGACACCCGCGAGTCCCAGCTCTCGGCCCAGGCCCGCCAGATCTCGATGCTGACGTACGTGACCGTGATTTACATCTCGTTCTTCGTCTTCCTCGTCACGATCTACATCATGGCGGCGATCTTCCTGCCGCAGATGATCACCGCCGGGGAGGGCACCGCATGCTCGACCCTCACGAGCGGGGGCGGGCCCGCGACGATCGCCTACACGTTCGTGCCGGTCCTCTTCCTCGCGTTCATGGTGGCGGTCATCGTCCACGCGATCGGGGACGGCATCATGGCGGGCGTCCTGTTCAACGGCCGGATCGCGGAAGGCCTTCAGCACGCGACCATCATGCTCGCGGCCGGCTGGCTCATCATGCGGTTCATCGTCCCGCCGCTCAATATCACCCCGACCTGTTGAGGAACGTCGTCATGGCAGGAGAAGCGGTCGCACCGGAGCCCGTCGAAGAGGGGGCCGAGATCCCCACCGCCCAGCAGCGGAAGAAGCGGTTCTCCCCGTTCCTTCGGATGGGCGCGGCGCTCCGGCGGACCTCCGCCGAGCCGCGACCGGTGAAGCTCGCCCGGCTCGGCGTCTCGGGCCAGGGCGCCGAGCGCGACGTGACGACCGTGCCGCCGCTCACCGACCCGGCGATGAAGGAGCTCGACCTCGCTCCGATCCGCCCGGGGTTCTCCTACGTGCGCATCTCCTTCCACAACACGCGCAACGAGTACCTCTACGAGGTCATCGAGCCGCCGCTCTCCCGCATCGAGCGCGACCTCCTCGAGCGGCTGCGCTCCGTGCTCGTCGACCAGTTCGAGTCGCTCCCCGAGCCCGACCCCGAGACGAAGCGGCACGAGCTCCGCCTGATGGTCGACCGCCAGCTCCAGGCGTGGGAGCTCTCCCCGAGCCCGGTGACGAAGGGCCGGATCCTCTACTACCTCGAACGGGACTTCATCGGCTACGGGATCATCGAGGTCCCGATGACCGACACCGAGGTCGAGGACATCTCGTGCGACGGGCAGGGGATCCCGCTCTACATCTACCACCGCAAGTACGGGTCGATCCGCTCAAATTTGAAGTTCCAGACCG